>Ga0118677_10006056_pt1 | contig 20746 bp, 5 predicted proteins | sample AliMusrvi5mmetaG_FD_86154 | JGI IMG/M metagenome (GOLD analysis project Ga0118677, IMG submission 86154)
CTGAACCGCTGGAGGATGCCACAGAATCCTTAGGTAGATCATGGAGCGTCATCTCCCATTTAAATAGTGTGGCGGATACACCGGAGTTACGAGCTGCCTATGGCGAGATGCTGCCGCAGGTCACAGCATTCTTTTCCAGTTTGAGCCAGAACTTAGCGCTCTACGAAAAATTTAAAGTCATTCAAAGTAGTTCTGAATTTTCCAAGCTTGGCATGGCACAGAAAAAAGTCATCGAAAACGCCTTGCGCGATTTTCGTTTGGGCGGTGCCGAGCTTACTGATGCACAGAAACCCCGCTTCGCCCAAATCCAAGATGAGCAAGCCATTCTTGGTAAAGCATTTTCCGATCATGTCTTAGATGCTACTGATGGCTTTGTTCATCTCATCACAGATGAGGCAGAGCTAGCGGGATTACCAGAGGATGCGATTGCCGCTGCAGCAGATACCGCTAAGCAGAAGAATCTAGAGGGCTGGGCATTTACTTTGCACTTCCCTTCTTACTATCCCGTAATGCAGTACTCAGAAAATCGTGCCTTACGTCAATTGATGTACCAGGCCTACGTGACCCGCGCCTCTGAATTAGCCCCCCAATTTACCAATGGCAAGTTAGAGTGGGATAACACCGAGAATATGTTGGCACAACTGCGACTGCGCGATGAAGAAGCCCGCATGCTGGGCTTTGCAAACTACGCTGCACTGAGCATAGCGCCAAAGATGGCCAATACTGTTTCTGAAGTGGATCAGTTCTTGGGTGATATTGCCAAGAAATCAAAACCGTTTGCCCAACAGGATTGGGATGAATTGCAAGCTTTTGCAAATACTGAACTGCAGCCTTGGGATATCCCGTATTACTCAGAAAAACTCAAGCAAGCGCGTTACTCTTTTTCTGAAAATGAACTCAAGCAATACTTTCCATTGCCTAAAGTGCTTGAAGGTTTGTTTGGAGTGATTCAGACACTCTTTGGGGTCAAGATTCATCAGGCTGATTTACCAACTTGGCATGCTGATGTCCAGTCCTTCTCAGTCAGTAATGAGGATGGGCAAATTGTTGCCTATTTTTACTTGGATCCCTATGCACGTCCCGGCAAACGTGGCGGCGCTTGGATGGACGATGCGAGAGGTAGACGAGAGCTTGCCAATGGTGAGATTCAGATTCCGGTGGCTTACTTGGTTTGTAACTTTGCCCCACCAGTTAAAGTGGATGGGCAATTACGTCAGCCTACTATTACACATGATGATGTCATCACCCTCTTTCACGAAAGTGGTCATGGCCTCCATCACCTCTTAACTCAAGTTGGCGCCTTAGGAGTCTCTGGCATCAATGGGGTCGAATGGGATGCCGTTGAATTACCAAGTCAATTCATGGAAAACTTCTGCTGGGAATGGGAAGTCTTAGAAAAAATGACGGCTCATGCAGAAACTGGTAAGCCTTTGCCTAAGGCCTTGTTTGACAAAATGTTGGCAGCGAAGAACTTCCAAAATGGCTTAGGCACACTACGTCAAATTGTGATGTCATTAACGGATTGGCGATTGCACTCCACTTTTGATGTCACTAAGGCAAAAGGTGAAGCTGTGCTCGAACTCTCTAGAAACACCGCTACAGAATTTAATATCATTCCCCAACCAGAAATCTCTCGTTGGATTAATTCCTTTAGCCATATCTTTGCTGGTGGCTATGCGGCGGGCTACTACAGTTATAAATGGGCTGAAGTACTTTCAGCTGATGCTTATTCAGCATTTGAAGAAGCAGCGAAACTGAACGGTAGCGTACTAGACGAGCAAACTGGCAAACGCTATCGCCAAGAAATTCTAGAAGTTGGTGGTAGCCGCCCTGCTGCCGAATCATTCAAGGCATTCCGGGGACGCGAACCTAGTATTGATGCGCTATTGCGTCATGGTGGCTTAGCTTAATCATTGAATATAAGAGGCGGCTAACGACCCAAAGCTGACCTTTATGAACAATCGCTGTTTACTGTAAAGCGTTGTATAGCAGCAAAGAGTTAAGGGTGCTATACGATGCGGAATTCTTACCAGCTGCAGGTAAAACCAAAGTATTTAAAGTGGTAACAGCTACCGCCCCAGCAATGTCCATAGCAGACCCTTGCGCTTGAATGGCGGTCAAGGCAGTTGCTGCCGTTCCCAAGTCAGCTATTTTTTGACTAACTGTTGCGCCTGTATTAAAGCTAGTGACCAAGGTGTTAAACGAGCTGTCAGGGATGTAACTTATGCCATTGACAATTCGTGTTGTGCCGTCAATGGCTGACAGCAAATGATTAACACCTGATCCACCAGTCATGATTGCGGTAACTGCGTATGCACCACCAGCATCACGAAATAACTTCGCTTTTGCATCATAGTCAGCCGTATCAGTTTGAACCCAAGCATTTGAGGACGCAACTGAAGTCGCAAAGTTATTGACCCAGGTAATTTGCCCAGTAGTACCGTTATAGGCTGGAGAGTTTATGGCCAAGGTATCGATATTTTTAATATCAACAGAGAGAGTTAAATTGATGGCAGCTTGATCCAATAAGCCAGTTGCTACGGGATCAGCCAAAGCAAACGCTGTTCCTACGGCTTTAAATGCATTAACTACGCCAAGCAAGTTGGTTAATGCTGGCGCAACAGCAACTGATGCTGGCGCCACAAAGGTAAATGCGGTTGGCGGCGCTGCAAAGGCCAGAGCTGAAATAGTGAGTAGCGAGGCTACAAAGATTTTTTTCATTGGTACTTTCTTAATTATTTAATATTTCTCTAGGGTCATTAGCCGTTTTGGCTTTACCACTTGATGTTGTTGGCGCAATTTCGACCGCCTTCTCCGGTAAACCGGGTGAGGTTTGCACTCTCCTGGCCATGATGCGCACTTCTTTATTAGCCTTGATGAGTTTTTCTTCAAGATCAACGGTTGATTCGCCCATCTCTTTTGCATCATCAAACTCAGCTTGCAAGTTAGCTAGCCGATCTTTAGATACTTGTAGATAAACTGATGGACTTGAAGTTCTTATGGCTTTTTCAATATCCTTGTTTTGCAGCATCATCACTACAGCTGCATTACCAAAACCTAATGCTGCCATTCTCTGACTATTCTTTAACAAGACACAGTTGTCATCCACATAAGTACTGCCACCTGCAAGCCCTAACCCCAGGATAGATCCAGATGCAGATACAGAGCCAAGACAGACATCACTACCGGCAGCCGTTAAGCCCGGAGCATACATAGTAGGAACTGAATAAACTTTTGCCGTGGTAGTCCCTGGATTATTGCTATTCACGTTGCCATACCCACCAGTCACATTAGTCGAGTTTTGTTGGGTGCCAATATTGCTACCCAATAAATTGGATTGCCCGCCGCCAACCGAAGTATTCGTTGCGCTAGCTCCCGTAGAGTTGACGTCGTTGGATGTCTGGCCTGATGCAGATGTAATGAATAAGGCCAAAATAAGTAAAAAAAGTAAGCGGATAAATCTCTCCATTTTTTAGGCGCAACTTGCGCCCATAGAGCGGCCATTAACTGGACACTTTGATTAACAAAATTGATAAGTATTGCGTCTTGTCTGCTATAGCTGCAGCTAAGACGTTTAATTGAAACCCACGAAGAATCGCTTGCCAATGAAGTGCATTAGCAGTAGTTATTTAACAAACTAGTTCTGGAGGGGTGAGACCTACTCTAATTCGCTAGAGAGGACGACTGTTACGTAGGATTAAGAAAATCAAGTGCTATAACAGTTATTAGCCTTGACCTGGGTACACCTTACTCTTTTAATGACCAAATAGATACAACCTATTTTATTAATGGTTATAAAGAGGCAATAGGTGCCTCAATGGATGTTTTGAGATTTAAGGTGTGTCCGATATTGGCCGATAGCGGTCATTCGGTACTTCAGAGCATCGGACCAACGATCCGTTGGCTAAGGCTTTGAAGCTAGCTAGATCCTGCAAACTCAAGATTGTTCGCCTGTTTTTATGACTATTGATAGTTGGCCCTCATAAGTCCAATCAAGGCGCCACAAAATGGATACAAACAAGTAACCCATACAACCAGCGCATTCTCTCCCAATGCCGTACAACAATGTAATAAGTCTACTGCCACCATGACCTTAAATTGGTTCATCCAGCATTAGGGCGACGAAGTGAAAACCATAGTTGCTCGCCTAGATAAAAACAAAATTTATTGAATGGTGTCGTCTGGGCTTGGGCCTACCAAATCGGTTGCTGGAACTGAATTGGCTGCTTGGTTGATTTGTGAAATTACTTGAGCGCCGACTTGCGCGGCTTGAGTAAAATGAGCGATAACTATCTTACGCAACTCATCTACCTGAGATAAGGCATATTCTTGCGTGGGGAAAATTGCTGGCATCTGAATTACCTTACCATCCTCCGCTAAAAATCCGGTTTGAACAGTAACGCTTCCACCAGTGGTCTCAACCATAAAAATACTTCGGCCTTGAATTTGCTCTGGCTGCGCCCCTTCCAGAGTATTGGATTGATCATCTTTCATGCAGCCTCCACGCTATAGATACACACATTAAGTAGCTAAACAGTATAAGCCTTTAAAGCAATAAACATATAGCTTCTAGCCTATAATATGAGTATGAAAAATTCTCTTTTTGCCTGCCTCATGGGTAGTATCCTGACCTGCTCGATGAATAGTTTTGCTGCCCCCGATACTGAATCATTAAAGACTCAAAGTACTGAACAAAAGGGTAGCAATATTCACTTCTTTGCCACCGTCAACAACACCATGCTCACCCAAGGCTTACTCGATTTAAATATTAAGGCAGCCGTCGCCCAGGGCCAGAAAAATACTCCTGAACTCCAAAAAGCTTTGAAGGATGAGTTAATTAATCGTGAGCTTTTAGCCCAACAGGCTGAGCGCATGGATCTGGAAAAAGGCATTGATTTAGATGATCAATACACCCAATTACGCCAAACCCTACTGATTCAGGCATTAGTGGAAGCACACTTTAATAAGTCTCCCATTACCGATGCCCAGCTGCGCCAAGAGTACGACCGCCAGCGCAAGCTTACCGGTGATGCTGCCTCAGGCTATCAGTACCGCATCAGCGAAATTGTTGTCAACAATGAATCCGATGCCATTGACCTCATTAATCGCATCAACAAGGGTGAACTGTTTGGAAAATTAGCCCAGCAGTACTCTATCGCTGAGGGCGCTAAGGGTAATGGCGGTCAACTGGGTTGGTTATATCCAGGGCAACTTAATCCAGAACTACAGCCGCTTGTTGCCAAGTTAAACAAGGGCGCAACTTATGGCGCACCCATCCAGGTACAAGGTGGCTGGGCCATTATTAAGTTAGATGACAAGCGCAACTACAAGCTGCCAGGATTTGAAGAGTCTAAACCCCAGCTACGCCAGGCCTATGTGCAGCAATACCTCGTTGAGACAGTGAAAGATCTGAGGGCTCGCGCGAGAATTACGCAGTAAGCATGGCAAGGGGCGATGCGGGATTAGGCCCCTTCTTTTTTCCGCAAAAATTGTGGGATGTAGACGCCATCATCAATGCTGCCTTGATCACCGCCCTGCTCTAATTGAACTCCCAAGACTTTGGCGTAGGCTTGAGCTGCAATTTCAATACTAGATTGGGCTCTAGCAAACGCTAGCGAATCCCCTCTTTCGATAGCGGTCAACAAGACTACCGAGAGATCACACTGCCGTGCCAGGATAGCTAAGTTATGCCCTTGCGATTCACGGACATCCCTTAGTTTTCTACCTATATTTTTGATGTGTTTTAGTGAACTTGTCATGCTCATGCAAATCGACCGAGGGGTTACTTAGTAACCACCATGATCTTCTGACTCAAGACTTTATTGCCACGCATCAGCGTTACTTTTACAGACAGAGGCAGAGTAACTTCGCCAAGTTTAGGCACTGAGAAGCCCTTACTTGCGGCATCGTACCGAATGCCAGCTGGCAATGGTGCGTCATCAGGCAAAGTCACAACTAGTCTGCTGCCATTAGGTAATAACAATAACTTGTAGCTGCCGACTTGTTTAGACAAGGTCACATTCTCGCCGGACAGGTTAATCAGCTCCTGAATAATTTGATCTGGCACAGGGAACTTAAATGCGCCTGATGGTGGAACCTCAATTGCCTGTAAGTACTTCGGCAAGTCGTCCTTGTCGCGGACATAAATCAAGTCGCCCTTATTGATGAGATAAGTTGGGCGCTCTGGCACAAATTCTGGCGTAGCCTGCTGCTGCACAATTGCCATGTTGTTGATTGGTTCAGACGGAACTGGGGTAATGTTGGCAGTCGCCGTCACCGGCATTGGCCCCAAGACATAGTTTGCAGCATCGGCACCGGACAAGGTTACACCGTTAAATGTCACGGTTACGCCGTTATTGACGCTAGGATTTGCAAATGCTGCGCTAGTGAAATTAACAGCAACAACATCACCCGGGAATAAACCAGTCATTGCCAAGCTACCTGTTGCGTCTGTAGTGCTGTTGTAAACCTTATTATTTGCGGTAGCACTAATTGCTGGGCCACCTACTCCTGAGCCCAATACATATGGGGTAATTTTCAGATTAGCATTTACAAAGCTTGCTTGATAGTTTTTAGCGTCAACGCCAGTCGTAGTCAATGCCGAGAAATAATTACCGACATTCTTACCACCCGTTAAATCCGCAACAGTTACCAAATCTCCCGCAACAATACCAGCGGTGGCGGCGTTATTAGCCAGCACCCTGACAGTACCGTTGTATACATAGGTGGCAGGCGTTGCAATGATTGTGATTGCCCGTGGAGTAACCGTTAAGTCCCCAGTGACCACTGGAGAGATGTTGGTGATGTTATTGCCGGTGATCACAAAGTTGGCAGCAGATAGGCCGTAGGTGCCAACGCTCACATTATTTGAACCGCTTATTACTGGATTTTTAGGCGCAAAGTTAAAGCTCAAGCTTGCACCTGCTCCATCAGAATAAGTGTAGGTAGTGATGCCATTTACTGTGCTACTCGCTGTGAGGTAAAGATTATTAATCACAGCGCCACTAGAAGTTGCATAAGCTACCGTTGGGTTGGCAAAAGTTGCTGCAGTTGTATAAGGCGTCACTGCCCCACTACTCTGAATCAGAAGCTGACCAGCAGGAACAATAGTGTATGTGCCTGGCGCATACGTTACCTGGTAGTTACCAATTGCTGCTCCAGTTGCATTAGATGCGGTAATGGCATATTGACCAGCCGGTTGGATATTCGATGCAGCCGTTGCCAGAGTTACAGCAGAAATTGTGTCGCTACCTAGCAAGCCAATGGATGCGTAAGTTAAAGCGCCGATTGGCTGAGTGACAAATGAGGCCTGATTAATAGCGGTAATGGTTAACGGCGCTTTAGTGATATTTGCTGTTAATGCAGTCGTTGGGCCTGTCACATAGTAATTACCCGCAGCGGAGCCAGATAAGGTTACGCCTGCCATAGTCGTATAACTTTGGCCGTTGATGACGGTTGTGACTGTAGCTTGAGAAACTGTTAATCCATTGCCAATACTTGCCTGACTAAAGCTACCTGTGTATGGACCGGAAGAGCTGACAGCTAAATTCGCTGCATCAGAGCCAAGGGTCCCTGCCAATGTTTGAGTACCGATGGCTGCAATAATTCCTGCAGTTGTCGTGTCGTACACCTTATTCTGAGCAAACAAGCCAGAGCTTATCGTCAATGGTGCCGGTGTGATGTTGGCTGCCAAGGGGGCTGTCAAACCAGTAATCACATAGTTACTGTTACTTAAGGTCATTCCACTTAAATCAGCAGCCACTGAAATGCCATTAGCTACATTCGGTGATGCGAAAGTTCCTACTGCTGTGCCAGTAGCGGTCGAGGTATCGGAACCTAACAAGCCAGTCACAATCGGCGTGCCTGAAATTACATCAGCAGTGGTGGATGTGTACACCTTATTATTTGCAACCAAACCACTGATGGTGACTGGCGCAGGCGTAATGTTGGCAGTGGCAGTAATTGCCCCGCTAGCAATGCTGTAGTTGCTTGCTGATGCACCAGACAAAGTCACACCACTAAATGTCACGGTTTGTGGGCTAGCTGGCAGATTGACGTTGGCACTAGCAAAGGCAGCGCTACTGTAATTAACAGCAACAGAATCTCCCGGGAACAATCCAGCCATCGCCAAACTACCTGTTGCAGAGGTAGTCGTGTCATAGACCTTGTTATTAGCCGCAGTTGTCAAACGAGGGCCGGTGGTAGAGCCAGGTGTAATGATGTAAGGCGTAACGGTGATGTTCTTATTCACCAAGGTGAAGGTGTAATTAGAGGCATCTGCACCACTTACGGCCAAATTCGAGCCATATACACCGACGTTTTTACCGCTAGCTGCGCCAGAAACCGTTACCAAGTCATTTGTCAAAATTGCTGGTGATGCTACTGCTGGACCCTGGGTCTGAACTTGACCGTTGTAAGTCAGTGCAGCAGTGGTTGGCGCAGTAATTGTTACAGCCAACGGAGTAACAGTCAGATTACCGCTGGCGATCGCAGAACCAGAGGTCAATCCAGAGCTGGCAGATACCAAATTACTTGCAGCGTAGGCATAGCTACCCACAACAATATTTCCGGAAGTGCTGGTGGTTGTACCGGTTGGGATGAGATTAAAGCTCACTAAAGCGCTAGTCGCATCACGGTATACATAGCTTGTGACATTACCAACTGTAGCTGCACTAACAAATGTTAATGCGCTGATATTGGAGCCGCCAGTGCTATAGGAGGCAACTGGTTGTGCTGGAGTAATGATATTGCCAGATGTGCTGGTGCCGTATGGTGTAGTTGCACCAGCGGTTGTGATCATCAAGGCACCGGGGGCAACAATCGTATACGTCGCAGGAATATAGGTGATCGAATAGTTACCGATGCCGCTGCCAGTAGCCGCGCTAATTGCAATTGGGTAAGCACCAGCCGAGGCATTCACCCCAGTAGTTGATGCAGTTGTGCTAATCGTTGCGCCTGTAACGGTATCACTACCTAACAGCCCTACTGCAGGGGCTTGGGTTAAGGTCGCTAAAGATTGGCTATAGAAGCTTGATTTATTTACTGCTGTAATTGTCAGCGGCGCTGGAGTGATATTGGCTGGTGCAGTAATTGCAGTTGAGCCAATCGAGTAATTAGCAGCGCTTGCGCCAGACAGCGCAGGCGTATTGAATGTAACGGTAATGCCATTAGCCACATTTGAGCTAGCAAAGGTAGCAGTTGCGTAACTAACCGCTACTGAATCGCCCGGGAATAAATTGACCATCGACAATGCGCCGTTTGCAGTATTAGTAGAGGTATAGACCTTGCTATCTGCTACTGCGGTGATGTTCGGGCCTGTGCCGCTACCGAAATTAATGATGTATGGCGTGATGTTGGCAGTAATTTGGGACGCTGTACCAGTGACATAGTAGTTCGACGCAGCGCTACCTGAGAGTGTTACACCGCTCATAGCGTTATAGGTGCCGCCAGCAATCACTGTCGGGGTGGTATTTGGTGTAACGGTAATGCCGTTAGCCACATTTTTACTTGCAAAGGTAGCGTTGTACGGACCGGATGAGCTTACAGCCACGTTATTTAAGTCCGCCGCCAATACACCCGCTAACGTTTGAGAGGCCGAGCTGATGGTAGCTGCAGTTGTGCCGTCGTACGCCTTATTGTTTGCAGTTAAGCCAGCGTTAATGGTCAAAGGTGCCGGTGTAATGTTAGCCACTAATGTCTGAGGCCCTACTCCCGCCACGTAGTAGTTATTTGCTGCTGCGCCTGTCAAGGTTACGCCGGTCATGGTTGTTACGCCATTCACAACAGAAGTCGCCGGTGTCACTGTCAAACCTGAGCCTACGTTGGACTGGCTAAATGTTGCACCCGTGTATGGGCCGGTAGAACTTACTGATACCACGTCTGTACCCAGCACCCCAGCTAAAGATTGCGTACCCGTTACGGCAATCGTAGCGGCATTGGTTGTGTCGTAGACCTTGTTATTAGCAGTCAAGCCAGCGCTAATGGTTAATGGCGCAGGAGTGATATTGGCTGTTGCAGTAGGCACACTTGCAACTGAATAGTTAGCAGCTGCAGCGCCCGATAAGGTAACCCCACTAAAGCTTACTGTTAGGCCGTTAGCCACGTTAGGGCTTGCGAAAGCTGCGCTTGTATAGGCAACCGATACAGAATCACCAGCAAACAAGTTCGTCATCGCCAGTGCGCCAGAGGCAACAGTCGTAGTGTCATAGACCTTATTGTTAGCTGTAGCTGCAATGCTTGGAGCGCCACTACCACCAGAGCCGATGATGAATGGCGTGATAGTGAGGTTGGCATTCACATAGGTAAAGTTGTAGTTACCAGCATCCAATCCGCTTGTCGCTAGATTTGAACCATAAACACCCACGTTTTTACCGCTAGCCGCACCACTCACAGTGACTAGATCATTAGTCAAAATTGCAGGCGATGCTGTTGCTGCCAGTTGAGTTTGTACGGCGCCGTTATAGGCATGAGTAGCTGCAGGGGCCGTAATTGTTACAGCCAATGGCGTAACCGTGAAATTACCCGATGGAATAGCTGAAGTTAAGCCGGTAGCAACTGCAGATAGGTTGGAAGCTGCGTAAGCGTAGCTACCAACATTAATATTGTTTGATGTGCTGGTAGTTGTATTGGATGGCGTTAGGTTAAATGTAACCGTGTTTAGCGCGGCATCACTGAATACATAGCTTGTTACATTGCCAGTTGTTGTTGAGCTGACATAAGTTAATGAGCTGATATTAGTGCCGCCAGTAGTATAGGTAGCAGTTGGCAAAGCTGGTGCAAGGATGTTGCCAGAGGTACCTGTTCCGTAAGGAGTGGTCACACCGCCAGTCGTAACCACTAAACCACCAGGCCCTACGATTGTGTAGGTTGCTGGCACATAGTTAATGCTGTAGTTCGATAAACCAGAACCGGTTGCAGCGCTAATCGTAATTGGGTATGTGCCAACAGCAGCATTTGCACCTGTAGTGGTTGCAGTAGTCGCAATCGCTGCGCCAGTTACTGCATCACTACCCAAGAGCCCTACTGCTGGCGCTTGAGTTAATGTTGCCAAGCCTTGGCTATAGAAAGAGGACTTATCCACCGCAGTAATGGTCAGCAATGCAGGAGTAATGTTTGCAGTCGCTGTCACTGGAGTAGAGCCAATGCTGTAGTTAGCTGCAGATGCACCCGATAAAGTGACGCCATTAAAGGTAACGGTAGCGCCAGTAGCTACATTCGGACTTGCAAATGCAGCGCTGGTGTAACTTACTGATACTGAATCCGTACCAAACAGGTTCACCATACTCAAGCTACCGTTTGCTGCAGTAGTCGAGGTGTAAACCTTGTTATTTGCCACAGCAGCAATATTAGGACCCGAACCACTGCCGAAATTAATGACGTATGGCGTAATGTTGGCAGTAATTGGTGCGCTTAAGCCAGCAACATAGTAGTTTCCTTGCGCACCACCAGTAAGTGTTACACCACTCATCGCGTTATATGTGCCACCAGCAATCACTGTCGGGGTGGTATTTGGTGTCACGGTAATACCATTAGCCACATTTTTACTAGCAAAGGTAGCGTTATACGGACCAGATGAACTTACAGAAACTACATCGCTACCTAATACTCCAGCCAATACTTGAGAAGCTGAACTAATAGTAGCTGCAGTAGTGCCGTCATAAGCCTTATTGTTAGCAGTTAAGCCAGAGCTAATCGTTAACGGTGCCGGCGTAATATTCGCTGTTAAGGTTTGTGGCCCTACTCCAGCTACGTAGTAGTTACCTGCTGCAGCACCACCCAAGGTAACACCAGCCATTGTTGTGTAGCTAGCGCCATTGATAACTGATGAAGTAGTTGCTGGAGTAACTGTTAAGCCAGATCCAACATTAGATTGGGTAAACGTAGCGCCAGTGTATGGGCCAGTTGATGACACAGTAACCGCATCTGTACCGAGCACGCCAGCTAGAGTTTGATTACCAGTCACACCAATAGTTGCAGTATTGGTAGTGTCATACACCTTATTGTTAGCAGTTAAACCGCCGCTAATAGTCAAAGGCGCTGGTGTAATAGTCAAAGCACCATTTGTAATAGCGCCAACGGTGTAATCACTTGACGTATTGAGAACGAGGTTACTGGTGTAGGTACCAACATTAGTACCAGTAGCCGTACCAGAGGCTGCAGTTGCCGTGTCAGTACCTTTGAGGCCTGTCACCACAAAACCAGTAGTTTGTGAGGCAGCGTTGTACATCACGGTTGCAGTATTGACCGCAGCAGTAATCACGATTGGCGTAATTTGCAAGCTGCCTTGTACATAAGTTACGGCGTAGTCAGACGGACTAGACACGGTGGCCACTAATACATCAGGAACAATGCCTTGGGCTACGTGCGTAGCAGTTGCATAACCAGCAACAGTTGCTGTGTCAGACCCTTTGAGGCCGCTGACAGATGCGCCAGTATTGGTTTGTAATGCGCCGTTATAAGCGTATTGATTATTAGCGCCAGTAACTAGCAATGCCGCTGGGTTAATAGTCAATGCACCATTGTTGTAGGTAATGCTGTAGTTGCTTGCGGCAGCGCCAGTCGCTACCAATGCATCAGCCGTAGTTCCAGCATGAGTACCAGTAGCTAAGCCAGCTACCGTCAAGGTATCGCTACCCTGCAATCCAGCAATTGTAGCTGCTGCATTAGTTTGTAATGCGCCATTGTAGGTACGGGTTGTCAATGCACCATTCACTACCAACGGAGCGGTATTAACAGTCAGCGCACCTGGAACAACAGTCACTGCATAGTTTGAGAATCCACTACCTACTGAACCATTGATTGCATATGGTGTTGAGCTCGCATTAATTGCGCCAACTGCTGCGCCGGTATAAACAACACCACCCAAGCCTGCAATGGTTTGGCTATTCATTAAAGCGCCGCCAGTAACAGTTACACCGGTAGTCACACCGCCAGTGAGGCTACCCGCTGTAATTTGGGCCGCAGTTACGGCATTGGCGTTGTAGGTTTTGGATACATCAGCAACTTTCAGCGTCAATGGTGCTGGAGTAATCGTCAGGGTGTTAGCTACCGTCAATACGCTAGTGAAATTACCGGCTGAAGTCGCAGTTCCTGTATTGGTATTAGCCGTAGCTAATGCGTAAGACCCAACGTTAGATGCAACACTAGCTCCAGTAATAGATGGGGTAATTGTAATAGTGCCGCCAGCACCATCAGTGTAAGTAACGGCATTTCCCGAAGTTGAGGCAACTGTCAAGGTGTAGAGGGTTGAGTTTGCCAAACTACCGTACTGAACTGATGCAATTGTTGGTGTTGCAGCAGTACCGTATGTAGTTGTTGCCGCATTCATGGTAATTAACAACTGCCCTGCTCCAGCAATTGTGAATGTCGCTGGTGTGTAGGTCACGTTATAGTTTTGCAAGGTGGCTGGACCTGAGGCAGTAATAGCATATGAACCAGCAGATTCACCCGTCGCACGTGTTGTTGTATAGCCACCATATGGTGATACGAATACGCTCGAGGCAGTATCAGATCCCTGCAATCCAGAAACTGTAGAACTCAGGGTTGGATCAAGTTGGTTAACCACTTTGCCGCTATTGTTTGCCGCCACAACCAACGACGCCTTATTAATGGTTAGCGTTGGTGTATTTGATGTAACGGTGTAATTACCAGCGTCTGTGCCGCTAGCAGCATAACTAGTAGCATAGACCCCTGCATTTGTGCCAGTACCACCAGTTGTTGCTACAACCACGTTATCGCCTGCAATTAAACCTGCAACGGTTGGTGATGTTAACGATTGTGCTGCACCGTTATAGGTCGTTGTTAAGTTGCTACCAGTGATCGTTAATGGTGCAGGTGTGATATTGGCTGTAGTCGTAGTGTTAGCGCCACCAGACAGTTGGTAGTTTGCAGATGAACTGCCACCGAGCACTACTCCGCTGATATTGACGGTTTTAGCTGTTCCAACATTCTTATCTACGAAGGTACCGGATAAGTTAGAGGTATTTACCGAAACGGTATCACCAGCAAATACGCCGCTATAGGCAATCGTTCCAACATTCAAAGTGGCTGCAGTTGTGGCGTTATAAACCTTGTTGTTGGCGGTGATACCGCTGATCGAAATAGTTGCTGGAGTAATGGCAATCGATCCATTGGTTACACCAATTGTGTAGTCACTTGGATTGCTAAGGCTAACAGTTAAGGCGTCAGCATAAGTACCTACATTTTTACCGGCGCCATAAGAACCAGCAATAGTGGCTGTATCACTAGATTTTAGTCCAGTAACGGTTGCTACAGTATTGGTTTGAGTAGTCGCGTTATAGACCTGAGTGGTATTAGCGCCAACAACAGAAAGTGCTACCGGAGTAATGGTAATTGAGCCAGGCGCGTAGGTGAAGGCGTAGTTTCCTGATGCACTACCCGATACCGAGAATACGTCTGGCACTGTGCCTTGGGATACGTGGGTCGCAGCAGCGCTTCCGGCAATAGTGACATTGGCGGTATCACCACTCAAAATACCGGTAGTTGTATAGGTGTTGGTTTGCAGCACTCCAGTATATGGATTAACAGTGGTTGCACCAGTAACGGTCGCAGCCAATTGTGAAATTGCCAATGAACCATTCGTCTTGGTAATGGTGTAGTTAGAGAGCTGAGTAGCGCCAGCTGCTGCAACGGATAAGGCATCGTTATAAGTGCCGGCATTTGTACCTGAAGATTTACCAGTGATGGTGACACCATTACCTACTTGAGTATCAATACCAACCAAACCAGTCACTACTGGATTAGCGTTATTTTGCAAGCTACCGTTATAAGCAACATTGCTTGTAGCGCCTGCAACAGTTAATGGCGCTGGGGTAATCGTGAGTGAGCCTTGTGCTGAAACACTAATGTTGTAGTTACTAAGTGACCCGCCGTTCGTTACGCCTGTAACGGTTGGATTGCTTCCTGAGGTAGTAATCGTATTAGCATAAGTTCCAACATTTAATCCAGATGCCAGGCCATTAGTGCTAAATACTAGGGCTTGGCTATTCTGCATACCAGTTACGGTAAATCCAGTAGATGGATTGAATGTTTGAGCTGCCCCGTTGTACATCACGGTCTGACCGGATGCGGAAACGTCCGCTGGTGTAATCACTATATTAGCAGGGGTAACGGTGAGATTTCCTGGGTTGTAAGTGATGGCATAGTTAGTTGCGCCAAAGCCGCCAGTACCAGTTGCACTGCTTGCAATGATTCCACCGGTATTAGTTTGCGCATTAGTAGTGCCAGGAACAGTTGCGGAGCTGTTGTACTGCAATGTCACCCCAGAAATTGTGTCGCCATTCGGCAAGCTTGACAGGCTGCTGGTGTAAGCCGTTGTTCCTAATGCTAGCGCTGTTCCATAAACAGTGCTTTGGGAATTGGCAGTAAGGGATACAGCCAATCTATTAACCACCAAGTTGGCTGGCGTATAGGTAATGTTGTAGTTGGTAGAGTTAAATCCGCCGGTACCAGTCGCTGCGCTTGTAGTAATCGCAGCGTTATAAGTAGCTGCCCCAGTGGAACCGGGTACGGTTGTGGAATTCGTAGTGCCATTGTAGTAATTGACGGCAACGCTTGTTAATGTGTCGCTTGCACCCAAACCAGAGCCGCCTATTGTGTAGCCTGTTGTTAGATTTTGTGAAACTGTAACCGGCGTGCCATATGTGGTGGTGATACCAACGGCAGCAATCGTAATTGGCCGAGGTTGAACTGTCATTAGCGCAGAAACATAGTTCAGCGTGTAAGGAACAGTGCCGGTAATCACTGCTGCAGATGGGGTGATTTGGTAACTACTACCTACTGGCGCTGTTGCTATTCCACCCAAGCTAGTTAAAGACAGTCCATTTAATGTGTCGCCAACTGGCAAGCCGCTGATGGAATAGCTTGTTCCGCCAATAGTTACCACTCCCAAGCCATTACTGTTATAAGTTACGCCGTTAGTAGTTGTACTATTACCGTAAATTTTGGTGTCAGCAAGTGCGGTGATGGTGACGATTGCATTTGCAGAAGATGTAAGGGTTCCGCCCACATAAGTAATTGCATAATTCGCAGCACCACGTGATCCAGAAACCGGGGCAAATACCGCAGCGCTTGGGGTGATGCTATTGACGTTTGGAGGAGCATAAACTCCAGACGCCAAGGTTGTCGGAACCGTGGTTAAACCATTGGATGTTAAGGTTGAACTCGTAATGGAATCCCCTAAAGTTACTCCATCAACTGTAGTTATGAGACCGGTGCTAGTGAAAGCGGTGGTTCCCAAAGGCAAGGCTGTTCCTGCCTGCACAGCCTGATTCGATGCGGTAATAGTCAGAGGTGCAGGTGTAATAACCAGGCCAACATTGCCAAAACTTTGGCTATTGATAGTCACGCCAGAACTTACGCTAATGCCGTGTGTGCTTGTGATGTTGTAGGTGTAGCTTGTGCTATTGGTATTAACCTGCTCACCCGCAAGCGTGCCATAACTTGTGCGTGGAGTTGGGGGCAATGCCTGCAAAGAGTTAACAAAAGCGCCCAATGGAACGACAAAGTTCACGCTATTAACAGTGATCAGCGCACATCCATCTGTACTTGCACAGGTAATCGCCGAAGAACCTGTTCCTACTACCGTACCATTAGACACCCAGCCTGAATTATTAGTCGTTTTTGTATAAAGGGCCTGTAATTGATAGTCAAGACTGCCTGGAGTAGTAAGGTTACCCGCAGTAGCTAATGGGTCGTTTGTTCCATAAACCTTAGTCACGTTGCCTGATAACGTGGCTGTGTAACTTGGTGAAATACGGAACTGAATTACTGGGCCAGTATTTGTAGAAGTAATTGCACCAGTATTCCAGCTAGTACCGCCTGTACCACCTGCTACGTTTGCAGTATTAATGCCGCCTAATGTAAAGATAGGCAATGATGTAGCTGCAACGTTACCAGCGGCATAAGCCTGGCTAAACAATGTATTGCTGAGTGTGAAATCACCCAAGCTAGGAGAAAGCAATCCTAAGGAGGCTTGTGTGGAAGTTGTTCCGGCGGTAACTCCAGGCGAACCGGCATACAAATAGACGTTACCGTTTGGCGACGTGATGTTGTTTCCACTTAAGGCTGTTATTTGACCGCAATCAGCCGCACTGCAAACTGATGAAACAGTGCCGACTGCCAAATAAGCGCCCGCCTCAATGACTACTGGTCCTGTTCCATTGTTAATAATCTTTGGTGGCGTGACGTTACCGTTATTGGACGTAGCGATGAATACACCTGCATTGGAATTCTGGGTAAAGGTAGTGCCGGCGATAGTGACGATATCGGCTGTGGTTCCAATTGCACTTAATTCCAACGCTCCCGCTGTTGATGCATTCGTGATTGTGACTGCATCGCTATAACGACCTTGGTAGGCAACAATATTAGTATTACCACCGGTTGAATTATTGGTAATTGTTACAGCACCTGAAATACCGATGGCATTGCCCTTCACGGCACTCGTTGGCGTAGCATTAGTAGTCACTACAAATTGTGGCGTAATGCCCACAATGTTTATCGCATCAGTTCCAGCCGCAAAGGTTCCGCTTGATGTAATTGCGAGAGGTGCTACGGCGTTAATCGAAACAGCATCAAACGTCTGATTAGCCGAGGATGATGAAGCACCCACTACACCTCGAAGATAGATACCGTAATTAGCGGTTAAGCTTCCGCAAGCTAGTGTGGTTGCGCAGGTGATAGCAATACCGTTTGCTGCAGTCGTGCCATATTGCCATGCATTTGAGGCATTAATGCCGCCCTGCACTCCTGCAAGGTAGGTATTGTCAAAAGTAATTGAGCCAGGAACATTAAGCGCACTATTCACAATGATTGGAGCGCCGCTAGCGATGTTGTTGTAATTGATGTGGCTAGTTGAAGTGCCTAGGAAGGTTACTGCGCCTGCATTAATGGTGGATAACTTATTGCCATTAGTAGTGTTGTAGCTAATAACGGAATCGATACCGCTAGTATTTTGAGCAATCGAAATGTTTCCAGCCTGGCTGATCTGATTGTTCGAGATGAAATAGATACTGCCGCCATTGGCATTCTGAGTAATAGCACCGGTTTGAGTAATGCCTGTATTTCCACCAGCAGCAGTATCGTTGCCAGTTACAGAAATATTATTGGAGTTACACGCAACCCCTGCCGAACAGGCATTAATTGTCATTGCACCCAAGGAAACCACGGTTGCTGCTGTAGTACCGGTACCTGTAACAGTAATAGAGTTACCAGTAATGAGTGCGGTATCCGATACAGCCATAGCAGTAGTTGAAATTCCGGTGATACTTACAGGTCCAGCTGCAGAGGTAATGGTTGCCGTATCTGATACACCCCCACCACCTGCAGTGCTATTAGTTCCAGTGATAGTCACTTTTGGCGCTGTAATTAGACCAGCGAGCGATACAGCATAAACACCAGAGCCAGTAGATGTGCTGGTAATAGAAATCGTGCCGGCTGTTGTAGCGAGGGTTCCAGCAGCATTACTCTGTACGCCTATGGCACCAACGTTGGTATTGTTGATAGTGATGCCAGTGGCCGCAGAAATAGCTGCATAAATTGTGATTCCACTTCCATTGCCGGTACTGGTGTTGCTTATATTTACACTACCGGTATAAGAAGTTAAAGTTGTACCAGTACTGAGATAGATATCCTGGCCAACTATTCCAGTTGAGGAGCTATTGGCGGTAATAGTGATATTGCCAGCCGCATTAATTGGTCCAGCCCCGTAATTGGCAATTACATAACCGTACGAATTGGTACCTGCAGATTTTGCTTGAATATTAACGAAGCCGCCAATATTTAAGGTGGCGCCACTACTCTCATAGGCACCCATGCCTCCTCCGGATACGGCACCGTAACCGGCACCAATAAAGTTGCCACCTGTTGAAGTAGCGCTTACTACTCCAGCATTTGTGGTGGTGTTGATGCTTGCTTGGGGATAAATGTTTTGTAGATAGCCAACATTGACTGCGCCCATTGTGATGGTTTGATTAACTAAATCAATAGTACCGCCCGTACCATCCATAATTACATAACCACCCCTAGTGGTAATGGCTGCGGAGTTATAAACGTTTGAATTTGGAGCCGTACCTCCGACGTTACCCGTCCAATAAGATTGCATGACCACATTTATTGGGCCGCTGCTTGCTGTAATTGCACCACTAACGATTAATTGACCGCCAGCCAGGAATTGCAAATTAACCGTACCTGCCCCTGAAGAAGTAATTCCGCCTGAAGAGGTAATGCTTGACCCTTGAGTTAAATGGTTATCCAAAATCAAGGTGTCTGTGATGCCTGTAGCTGGCGCAAACGCCCAAGCGCCAGTCTGAGTAATTGCGCCTGTTGCTAATACCGTAACGTTAACTGGCGCGCTGATTGAGGCGCCCTGAGAAGTAATGGCTCCAATCGTTATTGCGCTACCACCATTACCGCTTGTAGTGTCATATTTAACGTTTTGTGGATGGGTTGTGGTGTTGGCAGCTAAAGTAAGGCCGCCCGTTTGAGTAATAGCGCCATTAGACTGGAACAACACATCGCCACCATTAGACTGAACGGCAATTGCGCCAGTAGAAGTAATTCCTGGGGCACCTATGTTTGCAGTGTTATGCAAACCCGTAACTGTGATTGCATTGACCCCAGCCGTTGGAAATGATGCAGCAGATGTAACGGTTAAACCATTTGCGCCTAATGCAACGGCAGCATTAGAGGCGCTGGCATTAATGCCGTTGATAGTAATGCCCTGCCCTGATGTCTGCGCACCTGTTAAGGAAATACCAACAGATGCAGTGGTGTTAACTGTTGTAGCAGATGAAGCAGTTAGTGGTGTTGAACAGGTATAACTTGCATTTGATGCGCAAGTATTGTCCAGCAAGATTGTTCCAGACACAGTTACAGCTGGGACAGTTAATGCAGAACCATTAGACAGAATCTGATAGTTCACCTTACTTGTGGCACCGGTTGCGTTAAAGGTAAATATGCCAGCTGTAATCTGACTATTTAAATTACCAGTACGGGTGTCATAAGTTAAGGTTTGTACGTGATTTGTAGTGTTTGCTGTTGCAAAGCTGACCGCAGATGTTGCTGTAATGTCGCCATTGGTCTTAAATGTGACATCACCGCCATTGGAGTTATTAGTGATGGCACCTGTAGTAACGTTGATGCCGCCAGTTGTTCCATTGGTACCAACAGTAGTGGTGATATTTAATGCATCCCCTACTGATGCATAAGTTCCAGCCACGTTCGTAATCGTAACTCCACCGGTAACAGACGCACCCAGTCCACCTGCAGTGCTATTAGTTCCAGTGATAGTAACTTTTGGAGCTGTAATTAGACCAGCCAGCGATTCAGCGTAAACACCAGAGCCAGTAGATGTGCTGGTAATAGAAATCGTGCCGGCTGTTGTAGTGAGGGTTCCAGCAGCATAACTCAGTACGCCTATAGCACCAACGTTGGTATTGTTGATAGTGATGCCAGTGGCCGCAGAAATAGCTGCATTAATTGTGAGTCCACTTGCATTGCCGGTACTGGTGTTGCTTATATTTACGCTACCGGTATAAGAAGTTAAAGTTGTACCAGCACTGAGATAGATATCCTGGCCAACTATTCCAGTTGAGGAGCTATTGGCGGTAATAGTGATATTGCCAGCCGCATTAATTGGTCCAGCCCCGTAACCGGCAATTACATAACCGTACAAATTGGTACCTGCAGATTTTGCTTGAATATTAACGAAGCCGCCAATATTTAAGGT
>Ga0118677_10006058_pt1 | contig 20741 bp, 27 predicted proteins | sample AliMusrvi5mmetaG_FD_86154 | JGI IMG/M metagenome (GOLD analysis project Ga0118677, IMG submission 86154)
GGGAAATAGGAGTTCCACGCCCGCCTCACCCCATTTTTGATTGCCCGGCACTCGGGGCAGAAGCAGTTCCTTAAATTTATGGACCAACTGCTCCTTGGATAATCCCGCGACTACAGGCGCCCCAGCGACGGGTGCCGCGAGCGCTTTGCTCTTGGGCGGCTGGCGGCCTCCAGATCCACCGCCGCCCGATTTGTCTTTCTGGAACGGCTTGCCTCTTGTCATGGGTATTTCTCCTATTTCACCGCCACGGTTCCGTGACGGCGTGGCGTTCCGTGGCGCCTTTTGTGGCACGTTCCGTGGCGCTTATTTATATTTATTTCTATGAGATAAATTAATAAATAGGGGTATACCGCCACGGTTTTATGCTGATTACATACACCCATAGGAACCCCCCGTATTCTTTGCGGATGGCTTTTTTTGGTGGGACTTCTATATGTCTGTCGTGGAAAAAGCGTGGCGGTGTGGCAAATCTCGAATTCCTCTTTATTCATATGCCTATTTCACCGCCACGTCCCCCGTGGCGGCGTGGCGCATTTCCGTGGCGGTCCCGGTATCGCCTTTCATCAGAACCGCTCCTGAGCAGACGGGGCGGAGGAAGGTGGGGAGGTACGAAGGTCATCCTTTTCGTCCGGCCACGGAATAACGGTCCCCCGACTTTTCGCTCCCGCAAAGCGAAGCGGCTGGTCCGTGGCTGCCGCCCCGGGATTTCTGCGCAGGATGCGCGCCCACCCTCGGGTCCAAGGGGTATCTGCCAACATTTTTTCGACGGCCCTGTGCTGATTGGCGACAATGAATTTGCACTCTTTCGCTAAAGTCCGAATGCCATTGCGATTGAGGGTGGCTTCAGCCTCGGCAGCCTTGATGCCATTTTTCATCCGGCCCAGCGCAATCTGGATAAGCTCGCCGATGCTGCGTTCGCAAGTCGTTGGCTCGGTTCGGATCAAGACGGTGTGCTCTAAGATTCGTTGCAGGCATCGGTTTTCGTCTGTGGTCTCATCCGATAAAGCGGTAGATTCCTGCCAGTCATGACTCGCGAGCCAGGTCGCGGCGGCCTCGGGCGTGATGGGCGCGTCTTGGTAGAGGGCAAAGACACCACCCAGGAGCGCGCCGAGTTGGTCGCCCATGCGCTGCGAGCCGAGCTCAATAGCGCTGGCCGCGGCGAATGCCGTAGCGTTCTTGCGGATTATGGGGATCATGCTGATGATGCGCGCCTGGAACCTGCGAATATAATCCGGGGTCAGGAGGTCAGTACGCGCCGCACAAAGCTTGCGGAATTTATCGGGGGCATCGGCAGATTTGTCGGGGTTGATAGTCAGGACAGAGACGCGGGTAAGGTCGGCGTGCTGCTGTAGGCCCACACCAATGGAGGAGAACGCGAAGCACGACCGGATGCGATATGACTGTGCGATACCGGAGGCAGAGCCCTTGATGATCGTGGCCCCCGTCTCACTGGATGCCTGCCGCATAAGGGCCACGACATTTTGCATCCGGATCTGTGCTCGCTGGTCCTCTCCCTCGGCCTCATCGAAGATGACCGGTCGCGCATCGTGGCCAAGGGTCTGCCGCAGACCGGCCTCGGTGGTCTCGGAGGCGACTGAAAGACCAACGGTCCCCAACAGTTGCCGTAGGATGTTGTCGAGCACCCAGGTCTTGCCCGAGCCGGCGGCTCCGGTGATCCAGATGTGCGGTCGCCAGCTGAGGGCTCCGCAGACCAGCGCGTCCGCAATCCAGCCGGCAAGTAATATCGGGTTGATGGGCCGCTCCCATGCGACCATGCCCAGCAGGTCAACCAGGTGGGTAGCTTCTGACGAGGTGAGCGGCTCGATGCCGGCAACCTCTAGGCCCAATGCGGGGGCGGCCTCATAGACGTATCTCCCGGGCGCGAGGTCCTGGACCCGTGTCGTACTCCCGCCGGCGATGATGCGGTCGCCAAGGTGGAGCACGGACTCGGATGTAATTTCATCCCACCAGGCGCCACGGCCGCGTATCCTGGCCGGATCGTAAACGCCTTGAGCTTCGGCTACGCGCATGAGCGCGTTGGCCGCCAGTGCCCATTTAGGTCCCTGCTCGCCGGGGTAGGCCCGCTTCCAGTACGGCATGGGTGCCAGACTAAGGAAATTAAGCTGGGTGTGCTCCTTGGGCTGGAGTTCCACGACCTGCCGCGCGCCGATGGGGAGGTAAAAAAAGAGGCCCTGATTGTATCCCAAGCACTGGAAGGGGGCCTGGATGCCTTCCGTAGATGCCTCGCCCTGGGCGTCCTTTGCCTCGATGCTCCAGAGAACCTTGTCCACCTCGGATTCTGGAAACGGCGGGGTGCATCGGCCCCCCCAAGGCACCAGGATGGACCGGACCACGTCGGCGGGCATGCCTCGGCCTAAGAAGTAGCCGGCCAGGCGCGCGCACGTCGAATCCCGCGAGCCCTCCGGGACGCCTCGCAGTGCCCGCGCGACCCACTTAGGCGCTTCCGAGTCTGCCGCTGCCGCCGCGCTCAATGACCCGTTGCCGTTGCGCACCGCATCAAGCCACCACGCCGGCGCGTCGGCGAGCGGTAGGTCCTCGGGGTGCTTGCCGTCCTGCCAGTGGTAAACGGCGCCACTGACGTGCAGACTTCCAGCCGCCACGACGAGACCACCCCAACCTCGGTTATCGAGCTCCGCGAACGCCTGCACCCGGTTCTTGGTAGCGTAGCCGGGATCCTTCAAGTACATTTGTCTGCCCTTACCCGTAATCACGGTCGGGGTAGGGGCCACGCCCATTTTTGAAACTGTAGCCTCTCCGTCCGGGCCGTCGATGTCCAGGACTATAAAGCCGCTGCTCTTGCCGGTCGCCAGGCCGATGTTAGCCTCTGGATAAGATTTCCACCAGGATCTGACCTTGGCAACATCCGACGACGCCTCGGTTTTCCAGTTAGCGATCCTGGGGTGTTTTCCCACGGACTCGCATTTGGGGTTGCTGCATGAGCACCGGGCCTTGCAGGTCCCGGGTGCTTCCTTCTCCGCAGACGGGTCCTTGTGACTGGGGTGGTCGCAAGTCGTTACGGGATGGTGCAGCGGTATTATCAGCCAGCCTCGTTGGGCGTGGGCCAGCGCAGCTTCAAGTTTTAAACAGTTTGTTTCCATTTATTTCCTCATATATCCATCGCGCAGGACCGTCCCGGAGGTCGCGGCCCAGACTGCGGGCTTAGCGGTCCACATATTCTTGCGCTGCACCTGCAATCAGCGATAGTTGTTTCGCGACTTCAGTTAGCGCCCTCTCCATGCCTTCGAGCCTATCGAGGATTTTTTGCAGTTGGTTTTTCATGATTATTCCCCTTCCTTTGTTATTTTTGCGACATCCTGCACTCTGGGCACAATGCCCAGCGCCCTAGCGTGGAGATTCCGAGTTCCGCCGCCAGCATTCCGATTATCGTCCTCATAAATTGGTCTCCTGTCTAGCACCACATTATAAGGCGGCCTGTCCGACAAGGGAAGGACGCAATTAGGACTTAATTCTGTCCCGCGGTGGGATTACCGACGGGGACGGCGCTTAATATTCGTGGCGGGGGCGGCTTCGGTTTTTGAAGGCACGCCAGTATCGCTTGTTAAGTTTCTCTCGATCATCGTCAGCGGTGTTATTGGGGTGCAGATGCTCAACAATTTTCGGGATGCTCAAACCCTTTTTGCTTAACGTCTTGGCTTTACGTAAATCGCTTGGGCTGGTAAGGAACTGCGTTCCAGTACCACGGTATTCTTTCCGGTCACGCCAGTTATGAGTTACTAGGGCATGCAATTTCATCATGGTTCGAGCATGTTCCACGGGAATATTCTCGATACCAGGGATCCAAATATATCTTCTTTCGGGGGTGGTTTCGTCGTGTTTAGATAACAGCAAACTCAAGAGTTTCGGTATAACGTTTCTCTTCCTATCCTTATTAAAGTCCAAAGGATAGAATGGGTTATCAATATCTCGCAAAAGCGTCGCAAGTGCCTTAATAGCCAATTTTAATTTATTGAAGTTCCACCATATGCCCTGCTGATCGAATCGGAGAACTCCATCGATTATGCTATTAGGCTCTCCCTTTGTATTGGGAGATACCAGGATCCACCCGCCTTTTTTTCTAGGGTGCATGCTCGATAAGCAAAGGCCATCCCAAAAAAGGACGGCCAGATTGTTGAGCGCTCGCGGTCGCCCGGCCCCTACGGACCGACTGGAATGGTATCACCAATATCCGGAACGGTCAAATCTCCCGTCGGAGACCTCTCCCGCATCCGTCAGAACTGTGCTCCTAGAGGCCTTGGCGTTGTCCCCAGGGCCTGGCGAAGACTGGCAGCCTATCAAGCCCTCAAATTGAGGCCGTGCGGCAGGCAGGTCCGCTCCGGCCCCAACGGAGAGCAACCCTTCAGCGCGCCCGAGGGCGCCGGTGCAAGGCAATGCCCGGAGGCCCGGCCCTTTTCTGGCAGTCGCCTCTAGCTAACTTTTCGAAAAGAGGGCATTGAGCTTCCGCTGCCATTCATCTTCGAAGACGACCTCGAATTGAATCTTCTTATCGGGGAACTCAAGCCCCAACTCTGTCCAGCTCCTTTCCTCAGCCAGTTTGTTGCAGAGGGTGAAAACGTTCCGCTTGTAATTCGTGTCCTCGTTTTTAAGATGGACGCCCTTCGTCTCCACGACATAGACCTTGGCATAATCCGAGCGGTCGGCGACGGCGTCGGATACGATGAAGTCAGGATAGATGCGGTGCTTGCGCCAACCCTGAATCGCATAGTCCCGCCGCGCCATGTTCCGATACCACCAAAGGAGCCTTTCCTGTTCGTCCAAATACCAAGCCACGACTTTCTCGGGAGGGTTCAAGTCGTCATCAGCCACAAACTCGAAGAGGCTAAGTTGAAGGGGGCTGCCATCCTCTCGGTTGAGCCTCCGGTCGCCCTTTCTCATCGGGACCCTCGATGGAAGACGATAGCCAGGCAGGTCCCGAAGCATGAGGAAACGCATCTCCTTGCCTCGAATTAAATCGAGGAAGACTTCCTCGGCCAGCCGGTCTTTCTCGGCCTCCGCCCGCTTGCGCAACTCTTCGATGATGAAGATGACGTTGGCGGCGACAGCCTCGCCGCCGTGCTTGGCCAGGAGTTTCTCCAAGACGCCACGCGCGATGGAGTGGGCGACCCAGGGGTTTGGGATGATGTCGAGGAGCTGCCGGGAGGTAAAGACCGCGTCCACGGCCAGGCCCCCGCCCTTGGAGCGCACGACGCCGTGCTGGCGGATGACCTCTTTCTCATCCTCGCTCAGGCCCACGACCAAGTCCGTGTCCGCCTTCTCCTTGGCTGAGAGCGTGAGTCTATGGAGAGGGCTGAAGTCAGTGCCGGACCAGTCCAGGCGGCTCAGGATGTCGGCCTCGTAGCTTACCTTTCGCCACTTGGGGCCGTCCTTGATAACGAAGACCGGCAAATAAACCTGATCCGCGAACTTCTTGAACTTCTCGCGCAGGGCCACGACGCGCTCGGGAGCTTTCTCGTCCTCTGTGCCATCCGACACGATGCTGCCGTGGAGGTCACCCAATCCTTCATCGGCGAAGCCTTTCTTTACGCTTTCAAGGAGTCCCTCGGCCCGCTGCTGGAAACAGAAGACGTAGCTTTCGTCGAGCGCCTTCACCTTGGTCTTGCGCGCCCCAGGCTGCCGGAGGATGCGGCCGACGAGCTGGGTCAAGCTGTTGCGGGAGCCAGGGTTGGTTAAGATCGCCAGGACGTAGGCAAAGGCGCAGTCCCATCCCTCTTGAAGGGCCTGCTTGGTGATAATGTAGCGGATTGGGCAGTCACGGGATTGGAGGTCTATGCCCTCGATGTCGTCCCTGTCGCTGGATTTGACTGCGACCTGCTCGGCGGGGATGCCGCAAGTCTTGGTAAGGTAATCGCGCACGTCCTCGGCGTGGATATACCGCCCGCCGCGCTGCTCCTTGCCAGTGCGCTCGGCCTGAATGAGGCAGATGGGGCGGATATGTCGGCCCGAGTCGGCTTCATAGTCACGGGCCTCCTTCTCAAGGGCGTTGCGCTTCTCCTTGGCGGCGAGCATGGCGACCTTCCAGTCGGCCGTGGCCTTGTTGATGACGTGGAGGTCCAGCTTGATCATATCCTCTCGCGCCAGTTCCATGCCCTTTATATCGACGAGGATATTGCTGGCATCGGTCGGCGTCGCGGAAAGCTCAATGATGATAGAGGGGTTGAATCCTCTTAGGGTGTCCTGGGCGGTCTCGCTGTACGCCTTATGGCCCTCATCAAGGATAATGACCGGCGCAAGAATCCGGAGCGTATTGCCGAGAGAGGTCTTGACCTGGCGTCCATAGAAGTCCGCCGGGCTTCCAAATGCGTCCAGGTTGGGATACGCTTCAAGGAGCCTCTTATGCTCCTGCGTCTTATCCTCGGTCGGGAAAAAGGTACTGAACCCGGCGTTGTCCTTGAAGACCTTGAGCGTTTCTTTGCTTTGGCGGTTGGCCGAAGGAAGCATGAGCATGAGGACGGCCAAGTTCTCAGCGATGTCCAGGGGCGTGAAGCGGTCAGTCTTTTCCAGAATGATCGTCCGGCCGCCGCTGGCCACATCCAGGTGCTGGCGGTAGGGATGATCGCGGTCCCGCAGGCTCTGGAGCGTCTGGCGATAGATTTGCGTTGTCGGCACCACCCACAACACGAGGCCCGTCTGCCTCCTGCGATAGGTTGTATTGACGAGGTCTATGGTTTTGACGGCGAGCAGGGTCTTCCCCCCGCCGGTCGGAATCTTGAGGCAGAAGCACGGGAGCGGTTCGCCCAAGCTGTTTTTGCGTGAGTGATAGGGCGTCTTGGCCGTCTCCTCCCAGGCTTTGAGAGGGAAATCCAAGGCGGCCTCGGGTCCAGCCACCTTAATGACCTGGGCGCTCTTCTCGCGCCACTTGCTCAGGGCCGTCAGGTAGGCTTTGACCTGGGCGAGCGACTTCTGTTGATACTCCTTGAGTTCCATCCTACTCCGCGCGGCGGTATATCTCGAAGGGAAGCTGGGCGAAGTCGATATGGAACTCCGCGAGTTGGTCCTGGTCGAGGTATTTGGTCGGGGCGAAGACCAAGCGACGCTTCTCCTTGTAGGAAGGTAGGGTCCGGGCTCGTTCCAGCGTCAGGGCCGTGCCTTTGAGGAACTCCACGTCAGGCTTATAAAAAAGGAAGACATCGTATTCTTTGGTGGAGCCGATGAAGGACTTCTTCTCATCTACCTTTTTCTCATCGAACTCCTGGCCGGTCGCCGTGTAGAAGACGTAGCGGGCCAGCTCCGTGTAGCTCGGGAGATTCTTGCCGTCAAGGATGCCGTCGAGTTCAATGGGCTTGCCCAACTCGAAGTAGCTGAAGGACCCGCCGAGGCCCTTCTTAAGGGCCTCATTGGATGCCTTTGACACTCCCTCAATCACTCGCCGAACTCGCTCGGCAGTGACTTTATCGGCGTAGTCTTCACACTCGATGAGAATGAAGCGACGGCTGCCCCGGTCTGCCCTATTCAGGGCCAGAACTGCATGAGCAGTCGTGCCAGAACCGGCAAAGGAATCGAGGATAATCGCCTTGGGGTCCCCGCAGGTCGCGTAATTGACGAGACGTGAAATGACTTCATGGTCCTTTGGGTTCTCGAACAATTTCTTCCCAAAAATATGGACGAGGAGATTCGATGCCTGTAGCGCACTCCGGTAGAAGTAAGTTCCAGCGACCTGAATGCCAATATCGTCGGGCTCATCTTCGCTCAGGCCATCCTCCTGCGGATTGTCGGACTTGACCAGGTAGGTCTTCCGGATTGGGGGCTCAGAGTGGTCTTCTCGAAAAACGACTACGCCAGCCTTTATCATCTCCTGCATCTTCTCTGGCGTGGAGTAGCGCCACCCGCCATCTGGCACAGCGCAGGGTCTCTTTGTTTTGGGGTGGATGACATCGTACTTTGGGCCGCCGCCGCCAGGCCATGACATATTGTCGTCGCGCCATACTCCGCGATCATCAACATTGCCGTACCGGGCATGTTTCTTTGCAGGATGCCCTTTGGGTAGGCGCTGATAATATTCGCGCAAAGCAGCCTGCATCTTCTGAATATCTTTCCCGTGCAGCTCCCGCAGCCTCAAAAATTCTTCTTGAATCTCGTGTGCTCCGGGCTTATCCTCCCGCCAGACAATCTCTGCTTTCTGAAGGCTGGCCTTGGAGAGCGCATAGACGAGGATGTATTCATGACCGATAGAAAAATACTTCGAGTCGTTTTTTCTCCCCTTTTCCCAAACCAACTGAGCAATAAAGTTGGCTTCGCCGAATACCTCATCCATCAGCGATCTAAGATGGTTCACCTCGAAGTCATCAATAGAGACCAGAATGACGCCAGTGGGGGCCAAGAACTCTCGCAGCAGCCTGAGCCGAGGCATCATCATGCAAAGCCACTTGTCGTGGCGGGTGAGGTCCTCCCGGTCTACCACCTTGCCTAACCACTCCTGGATCATGGGTGAGTTGACGTTGTCGTTATAAACCCACTTCTCGTTGCCGGTGTTATATGGCGGGTCGATGTAGATGCACTTCACCTTGCCCGTATAGGTCGGCAGGAGCGCCTTAAGCGCCTTGAGGTTGTCGCCGTGGATTATGATGTTGTCGTCCAGCCGTACCTTGTCCGTTAGGCTCTTGTCCTTCTTCGGGACGAGCTGGTGATAGGGTACCGCGAGATGGTGGTTCTGGACGAAAGACTTGCCCTTAAAATTTAATGTAGCCATATTGTTTTGAGTCGCTTTGAGGACTTCAGGAGGGATGCGGTGGTGGGTGCCTACAAAGAATCAGCGGCAACCAGCCCCAGCTAGATCAATAACCAGGATTGATTGCCGCCTTTCCCTGTGCCGAAGCACAGGTACATCAGCGGCCTCATTCCGGTTTGATCTATGCCCCCTCAACATCGAGGTGAGCTTACCGCGTTCTTACACGCGGCCCCGGTGAAGCCAAATCTACTCAGCTATTGCGTTTCTCTTTAAGTCCTCCTGCACGACTGCCCAAGTCTACCAAATCCGTCCTCACTTGGTCCGAAACTCTCGGCGCCCTTTAGGCACAGAGCAGGCCTAGCGCTGGGAAATATTGCTTCGACAAACCGGCGCTTACTCCCGCCATCCGGCCATCCAGTGGCGCCGCCAATTCGGCCGGAGCGCCGAATACATTCTCAGCGTGGAAGCGCCACCTCGTTGGCAATGGCCCCCGAGAATGAACAAGAATCCTCTTGGGCGCTGGGAGACCGGGATGAGCCAGACGCACCTGCTCCTCGATCTTGGCAAAGACATCCCCCGTTGCCCTATTTTGTGGCGCACTCCGCTGTGTTCGCCAATAAATGGCACCTAGCCCGGCGGGAACTTCTTGGCAATACTGCATCTCGCCATCGATGAACCACCCGATAGCGGTGTATTCGATTGAAAAATCGAGTAGTTTGATGTTCCCTTTAGGGGGAACCACTAAACTTGAAAGGCCCACAAATCTGGATTCAGACCGCGTGACCTCCCATCCAGCACATTGGACGGCCTTAGCCAGGTTTCTCGACTCGGGGCCATGATAAGCGAGGGCGTTTGTCTGGTCGGCAGCGCACTTTTGGGAGGACACATGAAGAATCTTGATATCTTCTGCGCCCCGACATGCAGTCGACTTCGAAGATGCCTTCTTTTCATGTGTCCGACGTCCACGCCCGATTCTTGAAACGCAAGATCTCGGAATAGATCGCAACTGACCTCCAAGGCCGAGCACTAGTTCAGATCCTTTAGTCCCACTAACACGTTCAGCCTCCGCTAATACGGCGGAAATGTCAACGGCAGACTCCATGACCTGGATTACCCGCCCGGCCCGTATACCGTGGCATATCCTCTCGGCTCCACCCAGAATTTGGCACTTTTTGAGTATCGAATCGTAGAATCCGATAAGGCAAATCAAGCTGTCTCCACCGACATCCAGCACGGTGATCGGTTTATGATGACGCTTGATCCCGTGCTTTTCGCTCTCTGACAATGGAAATTTAGTTTCAGGTGCCTCCGAAATGCTATCGCTTAGAGTTTCTCGCCGCTTCTGAACTGGATGACTCTTTAATGAAAATCCCGGCATGAAGGAATAGACCCCCTTCTCGGGCGATACAAGAGGGAACTCGGCCATGTTGATGAGTTCCAGATCGCGCTGCGCCGTGCGCATGGTGACATTGAATTCCTCCGCCAACTCCCTGGGGGTAACCTTGCCCTCGGTTTCCAGCCGGTTCAATATTCGGACCAGCCGAGAAAGTTTTTTCTGGTAATCGCGGTTCTTTGTGGTCATGACGACGGCTTGCCTCCCGGAGCGACATCGCCCCGAACATGCTGGCCAATGAGAACAGGTCCGGATTCCATTCTGGGGATCACCTGGCCAGTTGCACTACCGGTCAAGGATACCAAACCCAATGCCGTCCTGTTCGATGTGCGCCTCATCCTCCTTTACCGTCGCCCTCCTCTGCTGTTTGAGAGTTGCCAGGCTGCACAATAGGTCTTTGTCCGCAGGTTTGCCGTTATTGTGGACACAACCCAATAATGCGCTGACGACGATTTCCTGCACAAAAGCCATCGAGAATCCCCCGGACCCCTTTGCAGCTTCATCCAAGGCTTGGGCAGAAAAGAACTTTCCGCCGTTCTTCTCTAGCATGGCCCGCCGCTGACTTAGATCCGGCAGCGGGAATCTCCAAAGACGGTCAAAACGGCTGGGACGCAGGCTCAGGGCGGGGTCGAGGTTTTGCGGATAATTCGCCGTCGCAATTACCATGATCCCCTCCGTGACTCTCAATCCGTCGAGCAAGTTGAGGAAATACGAAACACCGACGTCTTGGCAGGTCACCAACCGATCCAGGTCCTCAAACATCAACATTGCCGGCGCCCTTTGCGCGGCCGCATCAAAGGCCCGACCCAAATCAGAATCTTTGAGCGTGGCTCGCACTTGCAAGGCAACGACTGGAACTTCGATTGTTTTCGCAAGGACCTTGAGCGTGAGAGTCTTGCCGCACCCAGGGGGGCCCGCGAAGATGAAGCCTCGTCGGTAGGGAATGCCGAGTTCGTGATATCGTGCCCGTCCATGCTCGCTGAAAAAGGCCTCAACGTTCGATCTAATATCGTCAGCGAGGCCAGTGGGTAGGATTACGTCGTCCCAAGTAACGTCTGTGAACGGAATGTCTACGTCGTTTATCACCTGGATCCGCGGGATCTTCGTCTTGTATCTTTCCTCTACAAAGCCTTTGAGCGCCTTGTGGATATCCCTAAAAGCCGCATTTGATTTGGCTGCAGCAATCGTCCGCTTGACCGTGCACCCATCACGGTCTAGAACGCCGAACCGTGCGTAGTGGATAGGTTCCCCTTGCCACTCAATATCCACATGCCCAGCCCAATCAAAGATATCCAACTTCTTGTCTCGGTCCCACTCAGAGCGCGGCTCGACACGGTGTGAATCTCCCTCCTCACCAGTCATGTCCGGCGTCCTGACTTCTTCTATAGTCTGTCTACGCTTCACTGCGTCAGGATACCGGTCTCTGAGGAAATCAATCAGAAAACGCAGGTCGGTTAGGTTCTGGAGCGGCTTCGAGAACTCATAAACCTTCCACCCATCCTCCCGAGAATGGGATGCTAGGAACTCATCCATCTGCTGTTTCAAAAACTCGCTCTCGCTCATTAATGCCCCCTTGGGACTCAGCCTGACAAACGTATATCGGCCCCCATAGTATAATGATGACCGCGACAGCGTCATGTCGTGATTGTTTTTTCACCCCGACCGCGCACCCGTGAGCGCCGCGGTGCTCTAAAGTAGAGGCGATGTAGTGTGCCGGTCCGTCTGTGCGTCCTTGGGTGGCACCCCGGAATGGCGCGAGTTTGGCCCGACAGTGGCTCCGGGCCGCGTTCTTGGTCCGGGGCCGCCGAAGTGCTCTCCCTGGCGCCCTCCGGCCATCCGCTTGGTGGCCATCGGCAGCCCTTTGACACCGCAATTCGTCAGACGCGCCGGGGCCTGGGCGGTTCTTATAGCGCGAAAGCCAATCCTATTTCGGGATAGAGTTCAGCGCCGTTCAGGTAGCCGTTGGCGCCGCCAAAGTAAGATTCGTAGACGAGGCCGCCCGTCAGGTAGGCCCGCGAGCTAAACGGAAATACCAGACCCGCGCGCGCTCCCGCCGAGTTCGTTGGGGAGTAGGCGCGATTGAAGAAGGTCCGGCGATAGAACGTCCCGACGTAGGGCTTGAAGCGCCACGGGGCATTGAGAAAGACGTAGCGGACTTGAGGGCTCACATCGCCGATCTCTGGCTGTGCCCCGACCCACGCTTCGCCCGCCGCCCCGATGCTCAGCCCGTCGAGAAGATAGTAGTCTCCGCCGAGCAGAAGCAGAAGGTAAGTGGCGCTGTTTGTCGCTCCGATTCCAGCTCCTGCTTCAAGCTCGACGCGCCCTTGCCGGAACAAATCGTGCACGGCAGAGGCGCTTGCCTTATCAGACTCGGCATGGGCAGGAAAGGCGCAAAGAAGTAGCGCACAAACCGTCGTGAAGAGAAATCGCAATTTGGCCACTGCGCTTGAAATTATAAAAGTTTTGGAAACACCCTACTTAATCGAATTCGGGTGAGATGACGTTCCCAGGATTCGCGCCTGGCCGACGCCCTACCCGTCCTCACAGACCGCCGTAGAAGCGTCCAAAGGCGTGCGCGAGCATCAACGCCATCGCCAGACCACCCGCGAACGCGACCAGGATATGACGCCAACGACGGAACTCAAAGTTCCCGACCCGACCCAAGAGCAGGTACGCGAAGACGAGGTTCGTTGAGCCCCACAAGACGTTGACCCACGCTGGCGATAGCCCTTCGCCAGGCGGCGTCGCGAACGGGCTCTGAAACGAGTGCCCGGTGACGCCGCTAACGAAATGGGGGATCGCGTTCGCCAGGAATGCGCCCCCGAAGAAGTAGGCGATGTCATGGTGCCAGCGCATGCGTACTCCTCCTACCGCTTCCCTGTGGCGGGCTCGTCTTTCAGCGGTATTAGGGGCCGTGCCCCGTGACTTTGGGCGCGAGCGATGTCCAGGCCCTTTCGCACTGCTTCTTCACCTGGGTGCTTGGCCGGGGCCTGCGTCGCCGCCACCTCTCTCCCGCATAGGCAGAGCGATGACACACCGATGGGGCGCGTTACCTTGGCCCCGCAGGAACAGGTGACGGTTTCCACAGGAGAGATTCTACCAAATGCTCCGGACACGTCCCTGACGGCGGCTCTCTGTGATGGCCCGAGGCTGGCCCGCCAGCGGCCTCAGGCCGCGTTGCTGGGCCGGGCCAGGCCATGGGTCCGCCGCACGCCGACGTGCCCTTCGGCCACCCCGGAGCACGAAATTCCATCAAGGGTTTAGATCGCTGCACGCCGCTGGCAATTCCGGTATCATAACAGGCTCGGGATGGGCAGCCCGGTACCGCGCCTTTGCTTTGCTCTGCGACCGGAACCAGTCATCGAGTTCGGTGCCGCAGCCGTCTCCCGAAGGGATGGGGTCTTCCTTACCCTGGTCGCATCGTGGGCTGTGTTCAGGACAGAGCAGGCGGACGTGGAAATGCTCGTCATGGCCCCACCATGGTCTGAGCTTGGCCACCCACGCCTCTCCCGCATGGGCTTTGCAGACCTCACGCTTGATGACCGGATTTACGAAAATTCTATCCACCCGGGGCGCCTGGGCGGCCAATTTAAGAATTTCCATGTTGCGCCGCCGCCAACGCTTGGTCAAGCCTTTAAACGGCGGGGTGACCATGAGCGGGGCGTTCATGCGGTTGCGTTTCTTCAGTGTCAGCGACTTGCCGCTGGGCAACCGCCAGTACCAGATGTCGACGTCCAGGCCGGTCTGGTGGCTCGCGTGCAATGAGCCGCTGGGACCACCCCGCGGCTGGCCAGCGTCGCCGATGAGCAAGGTGCCCAAATGCTGGGCCTGGGCCAGGGAAGCCAGATTCTCTATGAATTGGAGGAGGTCGGGATGGGCGAAGAACCGATGGCGGTAGGGGCGCATGATCAAATAGCCCGGGAAGTCGTCGGGCAATCGCACGGCCCCGCGCAGGCATCCCGCAGAGTAGCTGCCGATCGCCTCAGCGGGGCCAGGAGCCGGTTCTTTAAACTTTCGCCAGGGGTTGCGCCCATCGGCTGGGGTCGCGGAGCACCACCCGCACAACAGGGCACCTCCCATGCACAAAAGCCCCGTCAGCCGTCTTTTCTTAGTTGCGCTCATGCGTGGTCCTATTGAGCATTATGATACCAATCCTGCCCTAGCTCAAATGTAGGCGGCTCTACGGAATAGCCCGAGTCTTGGACTACGCCGCGCCCCGACCGTCCCGTACGGGCTCACCCAGCCATTGACCCCCGCGGGTCTAGCGGCGCGGCCTGGACTCTGGCCTTGGCCGTGCTCGGGGCCGCCATGGGGGCTATGGACGGGCCAGGCCCGGCCGCCAGGCAGCCCTCGGGCGCGCAGTCCTGGGGGCTATGGCGAGGTGCTGGAGGTGTCTTGGCCGACTCCGGGCACGATCGGCACAGACGGGTTCTGGGCTGGTTCGGCGGCGAGTTTGAGCCCGAGGCGTTCAATCTGTGGCTGATGAACGCGCGCCAGAAGAGGCTCCGGCTAGGGCGTGGGCGGAAGGCCAAGACGGTATTTCACTGACCATCCTGGCTGGTGGCCACTGTGGTGGCCAATTTGTGCGCTAACTGGCGCAAAACTCCGCAAATCCCCTGGAACTGGCGAAGCGTTTCTCGTCGGATAATCAACCGGAACAAACTGCCGCAAGGACTTCTAGGTGGGGTGTGAGGACAGTGCTCTACCGCTGAGCTAACTGCCCGGCAAGTTATATTCTACAACAGTTTCTCGGCAGTCCCCAAGGACTTCTGCGGAGGCTTGGTGTCCAGGGTGGTGTCCAATGCGACTGGGAGTCAAACTCTGCAAACTTCTGCGGTCTTGTCCGGCATCTACTGTAACTCGTATCATTTACTTATTGTGGAGTGTGGAAGCCAAATCTTCATTGTTGACGACCTCCTCAAAGATGTCGAATTCATGAGTTGCAATGCCGCCCTTTTAATTCTGCGCGACCCATCCCGGGTGCCTTCCACTTTTTGAACTTCGGCGCAGACTTTGAATAAATCCGGTAACGTTAGAGGAGAAATGACATGGGAAAAAGCCGTGACGCCAAAAAAGACGTGAAGAAGAAGTCGGCTAAGACGCTGATGGAAAAACGCCACGATAAGAAAGCGAAGAAAGCGAGCCGATAAAGTCGTTTCTCAATCCACAAGGCCCTTGGGGCACGCGATGCGAATCATCGCGGGCTCCGAGGGCCTATTTTAGCATCGAGGCGGGCATGGGCCTGATTCTTTCCGCCCCAACCCCCGCCCTCCCAGCTGCCTTACGAGCCGCCACCAATATCTCACCGCGTGTTCCGTCCAATCCCGTCAAGGGACTACATAGCCCCGATGTGCAGCCGCGTGTCTGGCCGGTCGGTTCCGGGAACTATCGGTAGAACTCGCAAACGCTCAGGCGCTGGGGCTCCGACGCTTGGCCCGACGCATCTTGGACATCTTGCGGCGTGCCTCAGCGGCCTTGAGCTTGCGTCGAACGCTGGGGGGCGTAGTGCTGGCGCCTCTTGAATTCTCGAAAAATGCCGTTGCGCTCGCATTCGCGTTTAAAACGCCGGAGGGCTTCATCCCCAGCCTCACCCTCACGCAGTTTGATGAAAACCATTCTAAGAACTCACCCCCTTTCTAGGCCCACGTGGTCCCGGCGACGATGCGGAACCCGTCATAACGATTCTCCACCCCTGATCGACAAGAAGTTCGCGGAGCACATCGCGGAAACGTCGCGTCTTAACCAGTAGTCAACGGCCCGACCGTCGGCCTGAGCGCTGACACGCCTCAGGGGATGCATTCCATCACCTGCTTGAACTGCTCTTCGGTGTGGCCCACGATCCCCACCGGCTTCTCGCAGCCGTTGGCCCCGCGCAGGATGTTGACCTTGAGCGGCGGGACGGCGAAGAACTCAGTCAGGTAATTCTTCAGCGTCGCGTTCACCTTCTCGTCCATTGCCGGGGTCGTGACCCGCACCCGAAGAACGCTTCCGATGCGGCTGACTATCTCGTTGTCTTCTGCGTTTGGGATGACCCGGACTTTGACGATCATGCAGTACCTTCCCTACTTCTGTGGCCTGTTGACCCAATACGATCGGACTATTTTCGAGCCTGCCTAAACGACGACCTCGTCGCCGCCGGGGCCTTGGCGGATTCGGCGGAACAGCTGTTTCATGTCTTGACCGTGCCGCAGGCCCTTGATGAAGCGGTACTGCTCTTGGATGGCCTTGAGGTCAACAGTCTGGGAGTATCGGCCGCACATAGGCTCAGTTTATCCTTGCTTGTCATCCTTGAAGTAGTGGATTGTTGGCTTGACCCCAAACAGGATGGCGGCTATGGCGAAGAACCACAGGTAGCACTTTGTAAAATCCGACAAGTACGCGCCTGCAATCATGCTAAACAAGAAGCAGCACCACTTCAGCAAAACGATGTCGATGGCTGACCAGACTTTCGTCCTGAATAGTCGCATGTGTCTCCCCCAAAAACCTTTAAGTATGTTATGAAAACCGGGTCTTCTGCGGTGGAGGCAGGGATTCCAATACCCCGAACTTCTCCGCCTCCAGAACCTTGGCCCGCCGGATCTTACCCTTCCCGAACTTGGCGTTAATCTCATCCATGGCGCGACTTACTTTCCGGCCCTTTTCAAAAGACTCCAGCAGGAACTGTGAGCCGTCAGCTGGGGCAAGGTTGGACACGGTGACGCCAAGAAGCCGGATAGGGCGATTGGCATGCATCTTGTCGAATATCTGCAGGGCTGCCTGTGAGATGGCCAGTCCGTCATCCGTTGGCTCAGCGACCGTATGGCTCTTGGATATGGTCTCGAAGTCATCGAAGCGGACGGTCGTGGTTATAGTTCGGCCCAAGAGTTTTCCCTTACGCAGCCGGACCGCCACCTTCTCGGACAGGAGTAGGATGAAGGACTCGATTACCTTGCGGTCGGTGGTGTCTGCAGGCATGGTCGTTGAATGGCCGATGCTCTTGGCCTCTTCCTCCTCGCCCGTATTCTTGACGGGGGAGTCATCCTCTCCCTGGCCACTCTTCTTGAGCCACTCGCCCGTCATCCCGAACTTGGCCTTCAGTCCTTGCAGCGGCGCCTCGGCAAGTTGACCACAGGTCCGGATGCCCATTCGGTTTAGGCTAGCCTTGAGGTGCGGGCCAATCCCAGAGATTTCCTCTGCCGGGAGATTGGAGAGCAAACCCTTGACCGACTCTGGGCTGATAACCGTAATGCCCATCGGTTTCTTCATGCCGGACGCGAGTTTGGCCAGGAGTTTATTCGGGGCTACTCCGATAGAACAGGGGAGTTGCAGTTCGTCCTTGATCCGCTTCTGCAGCAGGCGGGCAAGTCCAGTGCCATCGGTCTTGAAGAGGTTCAGGCTGCCGGTCACATCCAGGTAGCCCTCGTCGATGGAAGTCATCTCGACCTGGCTGGAGAACTGTTCCAAGACGGCCACGATTCCTTCGGTCTGGGCTGAGTATTTGCGGTGGTCAGCGATAACGGGGATGACCTTGGGGCAAAGTTTCTGTGCGTTCCGGAAGAGGTCCCCGGTCTTAATTCCAAAGGCCCGTGCTTCGTAGGAGGCGGTGAGGACGATGCTTCGGCGTTTGAGGTCTCCCACGACGACCACGGGCTTGCCTTGGAGGGATGGGTTGGTCTTCTGTTCCACCGCAGCAAAGTAACAGTTCATGTCGATGTGGATGATGACGCGGTGAACCGATGGGGGCATGATTTTGAGGCGATATGGCGTTCGACCTGCCCTGGCGCTAGCAAGTCCTATTATTCATGCGTATATCAGTAGGTGGCTTCAGTGGGACGACGGCTTTGCGGCTGTGAGATTCAGCGTCTTGACCAGGCGTTCGGGGATGCGCGTGGGCCGAAGTGGCTGGAGCTTTACGCAGACCAGGGTCAGTGCTGCGGTATGGAGCCTCATCTTCTCGTCAGGCACTGGTGTAATCGGAGAGAAGAACCCCGTGCTCAATAGGTCATTAGTCAAGGTAGTGCTCGGGACAATGACCTGCTGTACCTTAAGGGTAGTTCCAGTGGCCGCAAGCATCGTCGTGAAGATGGATATTTTCTGCCCGTAGGTCGCCGGCCTGTGATACCTCGATGTATTCTCAAGAAGCGCCAGGGCAAAGCCGTCATTCCAGAGGTCTACGGCCGAGTATCCTGCCTGTTGGAGGGCTTGGCTGCGGGCTTGGTCGAGGAGAATCAGATAGTTGGCATGGTAGACGGCATGGCCGGCGTCTACAAGGTGGAATGGAACTTCGGTCGTATGGATGTGGACCTTGCCGAAAATCATGAATCTTTTCCTAAACCGTCCTGCGCCATATCATGCTTCTTCTCTGGACTGCTTGGCATACATGACCGTCGCCGGCACCTCTTTCCCGCATGTACAGAGCGAGGACGAGCCGATGGGGCGCGTTACCTTGGCACCGCAGGAACAGGTGATGGTTTCCACAGGAATGGATTCTATCATTTGCCTCTGGCCAGACCCCCGTTGGCGTCCATCTGGGTGCCCATAATGAAACGCAGGTCTTGACGAATCGGGGCATCCGGTTATACTCCTTTTGTCGGGCGTTCTGGCCTGTCCTGAGTCCGGTGCCGTTGAAGTTAACGAGAAGTGGTTTAAACGGACTGTACGCTGAAGTCGTGGCCGGTGCCGCATCGGACCGTGCGTAAGTGGCCGTTGCCGCGAGTGCGTTCCGGACTCGGGACGGGTTGCTCGGCAGACTCTGGGGCGCCAAGGCAGTCGATAGAACGACGCTTGCCTTGGCGCCCCAACTTTTTATGGGTTGCGCTAGGCCAGGCGCCTTGTAAAATACGCAGGGAGCGTCTTTCTGTGGACGCTCCCCGTTCCTCATCCGCACGACACTTCTTCCGAGGCGGGGCACTACCTTTTCCTTTCTCGTTTAACCCCCGTCTCTACTCATAGTATAGTCGGACCAGGTCAAATCGGTGTCAAGCTAGCTGGGGCATGGGCTGCTGCTTGTCCAAATCGCGCTGGACAAGTTCGGCGCATCCCAAATTTTACCTCACGTGGTCTCGAACGCCGCTCCTGCCCCATTTTCGTTGTCCAGGGATATTGGACGAGCGCTCGGCAGGCGCTTTGACGGGGGGATCGGGTTTTATGTTTTCAGGCTTTTCGTCACGATCCAGGGCGATCATGATGGCTGCCCATCATTTGTTGGGGCTAGGGATTCCCGTGACTCGCCTGTTGGGGCTGGTATTCCCCGCACCAACAGCCCCCGCCGACCTCCGGCATGTGGTATCCCTTTTCTGCATCAAATGTGGGCGGATACCTATAACAGCAGAAATTGCCAATGATTGGCGCCGGCAGACAGAACCTGCATGGCGGTCTAGTCACAGTCCCTCTTCCGTCCTCGTGGAATCCGTGGCTGTAGATGCCCCAGCCACTAATGGAAGTATAACATGAACTTGTAGTCTGCTTGTCCTATCCAGGGTGGTGCCCGATCCGACGGAGGACAAAATCCAGCAAAGCTCCGAAAAGGTGTCAGACCGGAGTACGGTTATTCATGGCGAGCCTTACTTGAGCCGGATCTGCCGATCCAGGGACTCGACCGACGGAAGGAAGATGAAATGACCGCAGCCTGAGTCGCCGGCCTTACGGTTGTGACGTGGGGGTCGTGGGCTGGGGAATGGCAGGCGGCTCAGATTCGGCAAATAGATGACCGAGAGCATGACAGGGCATTGCTATGGCATCGATCAAAAAAGCGAAAGGCATCAAAAGTTCCGTCTCCATCGCCGAAAACTGCTGCTGGCCAGATAGACACTGGGGAATCCCTGGATGCATCTCGCAATTGTTGCTGCAGCAGTCATGCCCGTCATAAACATGATGTGTCAGAGGGAGCCAGGTATGCTGAGGATTATCCATGTGGGCCGTTGAGCATCCGTTGCCGAGGAGCAGCCAGCTCAGCGCGACGACCCAATGACTGCCGCGCGATCGCCAAACCGGACCCCGCATCAATTCACTCCTGTCCGCATAGATATCGGCTGACGAGTGCAAGAGGGTGAGTAAGGCGACGCCCCTGGCTTCCGGCAGGCTACGGTGCGCTTTTGGCCGGGGGCTTCGTCGTCGCCACCTCTCTGCCGCATGTCCCGCAGAGCGAGGACGCACCGATGGGGCGCGTGACCTTGGCCCCACAGGAGCAGGTGATGGTTTCCATTAGAATAGATTCTATCATTTGCCTCTGGTCACACTCTGTCGGTGTCCATCCGGGGGCCCATGATGGACGCCTGGGCCTTGACGATCCGCGGAATCCGACTATACTCATTGAGTCGGGCGTTCTTGCCTGTCCTGAGTCCGGTGTCGTCGAAGTGGTTGGCAACGAGAAGTGGTTTCAACGGACCATATGCCGAGGTCGTGGCCGGTGCCGCATCGGACCGTGCGTGAGTGGCCGTTGCAGTCGCGGTGCGTTCCGGACTCAGGACGGGTTGCCCGGCAGACTCTGGGGCGCCAAGGCAGTCGATAGAACGACGCTTGCCTAGGCGCCCCAACTTTTTTATGGTGATTCCGGGTTTGCCGTGGGTGGCCGTGTAGGGTAAGATAGTGGCTTCCGAAACAGGAGGAAGCCACCATGCAAGACACCTCACTATATCAGTACCTGCTGGGCCTCAAGTCGCCGTG
>Ga0118677_10006059_pt1 | contig 20738 bp, 9 predicted proteins | sample AliMusrvi5mmetaG_FD_86154 | JGI IMG/M metagenome (GOLD analysis project Ga0118677, IMG submission 86154)
ACCAGCTCAGAAACTGCTGATAAGTTCGCGGATATTCCTCTCCTGCGACCGGACTGGGGGAGTCTTTCATGGTTAGGCATACTACAGGTTGTGGCTACTTGCGTCAAATGGATACCCCCTTCAGAGAATTATGGTATACTTAATAACCGCCGTCAATTGCGATATTAGGCTGTATTGACAGAAAATAAAATATTTTGATATATTATAAAAAAAGGGGAATGAAAATGGCAAACTATTCAGCCAAAAGAACGCCTGAACCTGCCGAGGCCGAGAACAAGCTGTCGCGCCGTGTATACAATGTTTTACGGGATGACATCCTTGCGGGCCGGCTTAAACCGGGGGAACGGCTGGTGAGAAAAACACTGGCCGCGCGGCTCGGTGTCAGTACAATTCCCGTAATCGAAGCCTTGTACATGCTGGAGATCGACGGTTATGTGGAGAACCGCGCGCTGTGCGGCTGCCGCGTGCGCACGCTCACGATCGAGGAGGTCGACGATGACCTGATGCTGCGAGAAGCGCTGGAGTGCCAAGCAGCCCGTCTCTGCGCAGAAAAAGCGACACCGGATAGCATCGACCGGCTGATGAAACGCGCCGTGCAGGTCGACCGCTTCATTCGCGCGGATACACCGGACCCTTCGCTGGGCAACCAGATCCACCTCGAGTTTCATCTTGAACTTGGGAAGCTGAGCGGACATGCCATTTTCAGCGATCTATTGAAAAGAGTCTGGTTCCAGCGCTACATGAGCCTGAACAGTCTCAAGGCGATCCGTTTTCTGCCGATTCCCGACGGGTGGCACCAGATCCTCGTGCGCAAGATTGCCAAAGGCGACCCGGATGAAGCCGAGGTTGCCATGCGCGAACACGTGCGCTACGGTCGCAAAGACGACCGTGATGCGCTCGATGTTTACCTCAAGGAAGCTCGCGTCGCAAAACAAAAAGCGGAGTAATGGCGACGCCGGGCGAGCCCGGACGCCTCGAAGTATGTGGCTTTCGGTAAAGGCCTGCTGCGCTGTCGGCAATAATCGAATCAGCTGTCCGTTTATGACGCTCATGAACCTTTGCGCCAGATATTTGACTGTTTCATCTCTCCTCATTTCGCTCGTCTCGATATCACTTGCCAGCACGGCTGAAATCGGCTGTATCTATCCGGCAGGCGGTGCTCCGGGCACCACGTTCGAGATCTCTGTACGCGGCCAAGGGTTATGCAGGGCCAGTGGCGCGCTCATCTCCGGAAGTGGCGTGGAAGCGGCCCTTCTTGATGTGGTTCCACCCAGTCAGGCCATGTCTGGCAAGCGCCTTACGTTGCCACAGCTTCAAGACGAGGTGCGCTTACGAGTGACCATCGCCCCCGATGCAGAACCCGGTCCGCGTGACTTCAGGCTTGTCTGCAGCAACGATTTCACCGTGCCATTGGCTTTTCACATCGGTCGATATGCAGAGGTCACCGAACAGCCTGACAAAGTCGAACTCAAAGCCAGTAACCTTCCGAATCTGCCGGTCTGCATCAACGGGAGGATCGCCGAAAAAGACACCGACAGCTTCAGGTTCAACGCTACTAAGGGTCAGACGTTGGTGGCACAAGTTCAAGGGCGTTCCTTGAACCCTTACCTTTCGAACACTGTGCCCGGCTGGTTTCAACCAGTGCTGACTCTTTTCGATAGTCAGGGGAATGAGGTTGCGAACGCGGATGACTTCCGTTTCGATTCTGATCCGATCCTTGTTATCCTTGTGCCAGCCACCGGCGAGTATGTCCTGCAACTGCGAGATGCCACGTGCCGCACACGCGACGACTTTGTCTACCGCCTCACACTTGGCGAACTCCCCCTCGTTACAGGCTTCTTTCCGATGGGTGGAAGAAAAGGAGACCCTTTAAATGTTACTCTCGAAGGAGTCAACCTGCCCCCGCAGAAGGTGCGCATCTTCAGCGGCAGCAAAACATCCGAGGCCTGTCTGCACGCGCTCATGGATGGAAAGCTCTACTTTCCGGGACTTCGCTTTGACCTCGACACGTTGCCTGAGCGAACTGAAATTGAGCCGGCGGGCGGCGACCATACGCCACAGAACGTCGATGTCCCTGTCATCGTCAACGGTACAATTGGAAAACCAGGCGACAGCAACGTGTTCCGCTTCGAAGGGAAAGCCGGGCAGAACATCGCCATTGAAGCGAAGGCGAAGCAGCTGGGTTCTCCGCTCGACACGTTGATCACCCTCGCCGACAGTCGCGGCAATATTCTTGCCATGCAGAACGGCCAGACCAACGTCTTCACAGACCGTCTGACCGAACACGGTGACTCGTCCATCACACGGAGCCTCCCTGCCGATGGCGTCTACGAGGTCCGCTTGAGCGACAACCGCAACAGAGGCGGCGCCGATTACCACTATCGATTGCGCATCAGCGAGCCGCGCCCCAATTTCGAACTTTGGGTTACGCCCTCCACCTTGTGCATTCCGCTTGGCGGAACCGTGCGAGCCAACGTCCACGTCCGCCGCGTCGACGGATTCACGGGGCCAATTTCGCTTCAGCTCGACAATCCGCCGCTGGGCATTAACTGCATCGGCGGACAAATTCCCACGAACGCAACCGAGAGTGTGATCACACTGACGACGACTTCCCCGCCCAAGCGCCTTCCACCAGCGCCGTTCGAACTGACCCTCAGCGGCATCGTAACGAATGGCACGACCAGCCTTCGGCAGATCGCCGTGCCCGCACACCGCAACCTCCTGAGCAAACAGTACGATCACCTCGTGCCGGACCGACTCTGGATGGCGGAGGTTACCGCGGAGAAGTCTGGAATTGAGTTTCAGATCAGGCTACCGGAGCAGGCGATGCACATCAGTGCCACAGAAACGAAGCCTTTCTCAGTAACCATTGCCAGCGGCAAAGCGAAGGCGCTTGCGAGTTACGTCACTGTCCGAGTAGTCGAACCCGAGAACGGGTTCCTGGTCACCGACATACGCAACAGTGCCAACGTAGGTGATTGGGTCGTGACACTGGCCTGTGCAAAGGCTGAGCATATGCCGCCGAAAACGGGCAACCTTGTGCTAAGTGTGGGCCGCAAAAGCCCTAAATATAAGCTGGGAAAACACACGTTACCCGATATTCTGACCGCCGCAACCCCCTATGTAATCGAATAATTTGGCCATACTGGTGTCAGGTCAAAAAGTATAAAAAATGGGGCAGATCGCACATGGCCTTAGCCGGGACAGGTGCTATACTTTTCGACATTCCTGCGAAATCAATTCACGATCGGCGGCGTGTCCGCCTCACCTACAGGGAGTGGAGACAGATATGGCAAATGCGGCAAGTCGCTCAGACGAGATTAAGACTTACTCCCTGTTGTACATCGTTCTTGTTTCCGCCTTGGGAGGCTTCCTGTTCGGCTTCGATTCTGCCGTCATCTCCGGCTGTGAACAGGCGATCCAGTCGGAATTCGGATTGACTGCGTTCAAGCATGGGTTCACCGTCTCGGTAGCTCTGATCGGCACGATTATTGGCGCGTTCGGGGTCGGCAAGCCTTCGGATGTTTTCGGGCGCAAACGGACACTCATGGCGATGGCTGTTCTCTATCTGGCCTCCGCCATCGGATGCGCCTTTGCCCCGAACTGGACGACTCTCGTCATCAGCCGCCTGATCGGCGGTCTCGCGATCGGCGGTTCTTCTGTCGTCGTTCCACTCTACATCGTCGAAGTCTCTCCCGGACACGTGCGCGGCCGGCTGGTCGCAACCAACCAACTCAACATCGTTTTCGGCATTCTTGTCTCCTATATCTCCAACTACTATGTGGCGTTGGCCATCGACCATCAGACCGCTGTCTGGCACTGGTGTGCCGATCTTGCAAACCTGATCGCTTCGACGCCTATGGGCGCACAGTCGATCAAGTGGCGGCTTATGCTGGGTGTCGAAGGGCTACCCTCCCTTTTGTTTTTTGCTCTGCTGTTCACCATTCCAGAAAGTCCGCGCTGGCTGGTCCGGATGGGCCGCAAAGCCGAGGCTCTCAAGGTACTGAAGGGCATCAAGGACGATGCGCCGGAGCGCACGTTGGACGAAATCTGTGTATCGCTGGCCGATGCCTCGCACGGTGAAAAAGTTCGCTTGTTCCAGCGGCGCTATCTCAAGCCCATCCTGTTGGCCTTTGCTGTGGCCATGTTCAACCAGTTGTCTGGAATCAATGCCATCAACTACTACGCCCCGCGCATTTTCGAGATGTTCGGTATAGGAACCCGTTCGGCGCTGGTCGGCACCATTCTCGTGGGTACGGTCAATCTCACCTTTACGATTCTTGCCTTCTTCTTCATCGACAAAATCGGCCGCCGCATGCTGCTGATCATCGGCGCGATCGGCACCACGGCCATGCACTTCCTCGTGGCATGGCAACTCTCGATGGGCGCTCACGCCCATGCGGTTCTGGCTATCACAGGCGTGCTGGGTTTCATAGCCTTCTTTGCCGTTTCTCAGGGCGCAGTCATCTGGGTCTTCATCTCCGAGGTCTTCCCCAACGCCGTCCGTGCCAAAGGCCAAGCCCTCGGTTGCTTCACGCACTGGTTCATGTGCACACTCATCTCCTGGTTCTTCCCGATGGTGGCCGAAGCCTCCGGAAGCTATGCCTTCGGCTTTTTCGGCTGCATGACCCTGCTGCAACTAGTCTTCGCCCTCAAGTTCATGCCTGAGACCAAGGGCGGCACCATCGAAGACATCGAGCACCGGCTCGGTATCGGCCCAGAGCACTCGAAAGGAGTCTGAACATGACCGATCGCATCCAACGCATGCTCACTTATGTGCTGGACAGACGTCACGTTATGTTGCGCCGCGATGTGGCATGGACGTTGGACGAAACGTGCTCTCGCGACAACGTCTCCTCGGAAAAACGAGCCTCCGACGGTTTGTGTGCCGTGCTGGCCGCAGAGAGACCGGTCTTCCTGCCAGACGAGACTATCGCCTTCACCCGAACGGTGCGACAAATTCCAGCGCTTTACACGGCTGCTGAAATGAAGGCGTTGCGTCAAAAGGCGTACTACCACGAGAAAGGGTGTGTCTTCAATATCACCCCCGACTACGCTTACACAATCCGCGTCGGTTTAGATGTTCGCCGTTCCGAACTTGAAACGCAACATGCTCGCGCAGTCGCTCAAAACGATGTGACTGCGCAAGAATTTCTTTCCTGCGCTATCCGTTCACTTGACGCCGTTCTCGACCTCGCAGACCGTTACTGCGTGGAGGCCACCCACAAAGGGTTGACGCACATCGCAGAAACTCTCGCCCACGTGCCGCACAACGGTGCTCGCACGCTCCACGAAGCCCTTCAGTTTCTGCGCATTCTGCACTATGCGCTCTGGTGCGAAGGCGAGTATCACAACGGCCTTGGCCGAGTCGACCAATACCTCTACCCCTACTATGCTGCCGACCTTGCCGCCGGGCGCTTGACCGAAGAGCAGGCCCTTGAATTGACAGAGGAGTTCTTCCTTTCCTGCAACCGCGACAGCGACCTCTACATCGGCGTGCAGCAGGGCGACAACGGTCAGAGCCTGATGCTGGGCGGCGTGGACAAATCGGGCAAAGACGCCTTCAACGCCCTGTCCCGTCTCTGCTTGAAAGCCTCGTGTGAACTCAAGGTGATAGACCCGAAAATCAATCTGCGAGTCTCTTCGTCTACACCGCTTAAAATTCTCGAAGAGGCGACCGAATTGACCAAGCAGGGACTGGGCTTCCCACAATACGCCAACGACGATGTGGTCATCCCTGCGCTCGTGAGCCTCGGTTATTCGCTGGAGGACGCACGCAGCTATGTGGTAGCCGCCTGCTGGGAGTTCATTATACCCGGATCAGGCATGGACATCCCCAACATTGGCGCGGTTTCTTTTCCCGCAGTGGTCGACCGCGTGCTGCACGCCAGCCAGGCTAAGACCTTCGAAGCTTTCATGGATGACGTGCGTGGCGTTTTGCTGGCCGAGGCGGACCGCATCACCGCCTCGCTCGCCACGGTCAAGATACTTCCAGGCCCCTTTGTTTCGATACTCTGCGACGGGCGTGTTGAGGCTGGGCGCGATGTCTGCGAAGGCAACCGTTACAATAATTTCGGCATCCACGGCACCGGTTTATCCACTGCAGCCGACTCTCTGGCCGCGATCCGCCTGATGGTCTTCGAGGACAAGCTGCTCTCGCTAAACGACCTCGCAGCGGCGGTCGACACGGATTTCACGGAGCGTCCCGATCTGTTGGCAAAGGCCCGCTTCGGCGTGCCTAAGATGGGGAACGCGAACCCCTCAGTTGATCTGCTCGGCAAGGCGCTTCTGAATGCGTTTGCGGATACGTGGAGTGTCCGCAAAAACAGCAGAGGCGGCATCTATCGCTGTGGCACCGGGTCCGCCATGTACTACATTTGGCACGCCAATGAACTGCGCGCCTCTCCCGATGGGCGGCTCAGCGGACAGCCTTTCTCAGCCAACTATGCGCCGTCACTGAACGTCCGCATCAATGGGCCAATATCGGTGATTCAGTCGTTCACAACCCCTGATCTGGGACGCGTCATCAATGGCGGTCCGCTGACCATCGAGATACATGACAGCGCGTTCCGTGAAGCTGATGGCATCACTAAAGTGGCTCAGTTAGTCAAATACTTCATCGATCGGGGCGGACATCAACTGCAACTGAATGCAATCAACCGCGACCGGCTGAAGGACGCCCAAGCCCATCCCGAAGCGCACCGCAACTTGATCGTCCGCGTCTGGGGCTGGAGCGGCTATTTTGTTGAACTCGACAAGCCCTATCAGGACCATATCATCCAACGTGTCGAGATGGCGGTGTGACATAAAATGACCACTGAGGGCACCATCTTTGAGGTTCGCGAATTCTGTCTTCACGACGGCCCCGGCATCCGTACCACCGTGTTTTTCAAAGGCTGTCCGCTGCGCTGCGCATGGTGTCACAATCCTGAAAGCCTCTCAGCGGCACCACAACTGCTAACTAACCCTTCGACCTGCACACACTGCGGAGCGTGCCGAAAAGTCTGCGCTCACCCGCAGCACTGCGTAGCGTGCGGAGCGTGCCTAGCGGTCTGCCCGCAAGGCTGCCGTCGTTTGTGCGGGCAGCGCATTTCCGCAGAAGCGCTTGCCGCCGACTTGCGTAAGAACAAGGATTTCTTTGTTCGTTACAGCGGCGGCATCACTTTTTCGGGGGGGGAACCTTTGGCGCAGGTCGCTTTTCTCGAAGACCTTGCCTCCCGTCTCCGTCCAATCCACCTCGCTCTGGAGACTTCGGGATTTGCACCGCTGGATGTGTATCAACGTGCCGTGCGCGCCGTCGACTTTCTCTATCAAGATCTCAAGCACCCCGACCCTGAACAGCACGAGCGTTACACCGGAGCAGACTTGGCCCCCGTTCTCGCCAATCTGGCGTGGCTGAAAGCGAGTGGTCATCCTTTCGTCGCGCGTATACCGCTGGTACCCGGCGTGAACGACGCGCCCGAGACGCTGGAGCGCTTTGCTGAACTGTTGCAGGGCGAGTCCGGACTGACCGGTGTGGAGCTGCTTCCCTATCATCTGACGGCAGGTTCAAAACATGCCCTGCTGGGCTTGCAGTACAATCCTCCGTTCGATCCGTACCTGCCCTTGGCACCTGACCTGACGGTTTTCACAGAGCGAGGCGTCCCCTGCCGGATCATGTAGGGGGTACGGCGCTGCGCTTGCGCATGACAGCCGTCTGGCGGCAAGCCGAAGGAGTCTGTCCGGCGCGTTTGGAAAACATTTTGGAGAAATAGAAGACGTTCGCAAATCCAGTTTGCTGAGCGATTTCGGAGATTGGCAGGTCGGTCTGCTCAAGAAGGACACGGGCACGGCTGATTCGGACTTCGAGCTGGTATGCCAACGGCGCGTGTCCTGTCTCTTTCTGAAACACCCTCCGGAATACTGTATAGCTCATGCCAAGCGAGATCGCTAGCCCGCGGAAATCGATATGCTGAAATGCATACTCCAGAATGTGCTCGCGGGCCGTGTTGATTTTCAGACGAACCGCTCGACGCTCGCTTGAAGCATTGACACGGGTAAAGAGAACAAGCCGCGTGATCAGCGTGATCATGTCCGCAAAGACCTGCGGCGCGGTTTCAGGGGACGTATCTTCAGCCGTCAAGGCGATGCTCCGGATAAGCTTGACGGTCTCAGGCGTTGCCGCGCCGCGCATGATCGGTTCGCCTGGCGTGAAAAACGACTGCATCAGGTGGCGCGCGTAATCGCCGTCAAAACCGACGAAATTCTCATCCCAACCGGTCCGAGGATCAGGCCGAAACCGATGCCACTCACCCGGAAAAAGGATGAAAAGATCGCCCGCCTGAATCTCAAGATGCGGACAGGTGGCGGTTTCGAGAATGCCACGTCCGCGGGTGATTGCCAGAAATTGGTATTCCGAAAAGACGCGTCCCTGTGCCCATGCGTAGAGGTAAGGCGCAGGATGGTGCTCCTTGGCCGGATAGGGCTTACCGGGAGGGAAAGGCTCAAAGCCAGCATCCAACACGCGCACACCCCAGATAAGCGCATCGCGCCCCGGAGGATTGTAGGCGGTCAAGTATTTTTCGGCCCCTTTTCGTTTCATGCTTGAGGGTAGATTACAATCACACCCCTCATGAAGTAAAGTCACATCACTTCCACGCCAGCGTAAAGGGCACATCCTGTGACACTGGACTGGTCACCGTCACTGCGACAAGGCCTGAAGATTCGGCGACGCATTTACAGCTCACGCCGCCGTCCGTTTTGGATCCTTTGAACGTGTAACCGGCGGGCACGCGAAAACGCAGAGTGAGGGGCGACTGCTTGACCACCTTGACCGTTCCGGCAAGGGTTTTCGAAGAAGCGTTCCAAGCGAGTTGAGTCAGCTCCACGCCACCTTGCGTGAGGTGCCGGTCACTGCTCAGGAACTGCGGGGTGGCTTGCGCCCGGTGAACCGCCAGCAAGCGCACGCCGTGTCCCGGTACAGGCATCTCGAAGCGGCCTTTATGAACGCCTTGAAAAGCGTTCGTCCAGAATTCGTAGAGCGCGTAGCCTGCGCTGGGATCCAAGCCAAGTTCTGCGAAATCGAAACCGATAGCCGCCTCTTGTTCCGCCCAATTGAACAGGGCCACCACGTCCCAGTCTTCGAAAGACCTGCGAATCTTGAGATCCCAAACCGGCAGCATATCGAAAACAGGATAGAGGTCAAGCGGACGCACATTACAGACCGGCAACGCCTGCTGGAGCAACCGCATCCGTTCAGGCGTGAGCGCGGCTAACTTATCACCCGCGAACATCAGTTGGCCCGGCAGCACCACCACCGTTGTCGAGAGACGCGCCTGTTCAATACCGAGAAAGTCTCCCACCAACAGCGTATCAGGATCGGCAAAGAAAACGATGTTATGGGCAAATACCTGATTCAGCGTACAACGCGCCTGACTCAACAAGTTAGGCCATTGCGGAGGCTGATTGGGATGCACAATGTCCGCACCTGTACGCGAAGCATCAGCAAAAGCCACCTCCGCACCTGTGAAATGCCCTTGGCACGCCAGAAAGACGCGGTCTTCGCCAATGCCTTCACGAAAAGCTTTTGCGCAGCGTTCGAAGGGATTCGGACAGGGTTTTTTAAACGCTGCCTTCACCTCTGGCCGCTCAAAAAAATGTGCGCTTAAACCGTGATCGCGTCCCGACATGCCGTCGATCTTGAAGAACTCGTAGCCCCACTCGCGTGAGGCGAGACGGAAGATACCCCGCAGATAATCGACCACTTCCGGTTGTGAAGGGTCAAGCGTGTATGTGCCGTTCCACGTAGCCATGGGCTTGCCGGACGGGTCGTGTAAAAACCATCCTTTGTGAGCCTGGTAGAACGAGTCGCTTCCCGTTCCGAACGGAGGTATCCAGATGCCGGGTCGGAATCCGAGCGAGCGAATGTCGTCTGCAAGTTTTTTCATTCCTTCAGGGAATTTACGCGGACTCGGTCTCAGGCTGAGGTTGTCGAAATGGCTCACGGGCAGCGTGTCGGAGTTGTCCTGCCAAGACTCAATAGACCAATACTCCATCCCGAAGGGTTGCAAATGTTTTTCGCCGATCCGCGCTTCGGCCAGATTATCCTCCGCAGTTGCCTTGTCGAAATAGGTATTCCAAGACATCCAACCGGTCGGTGGAGAGGGACACCTTTTTCGGTTGATCGGCTTGTAGTACGGCACATAGCGGCTACGGTAATAGTTGCGCTCCAGGGAGAACGACCAAACAGCCTCCGACGCTTCCTCTATCCTCCCGCCCAACTCCAATCCATAAACTCCGCATCCTTTCGTTGAAATCCGGCTAGAGGCAGCACGAATCTGCAGCGCGCGGTCTCGTTCGGGATCAAACAGCGAATCGTTCAATGCGGAATCAGCTGTCCCGGACGCCAATTGGAGCACCCGTCCGCTCTTGGCGTGTTGCGTGCGGCACGCAAAGCTGTCTGGAGTAAAGCGGACATCACCGCGGAAGCTCAATTCGCCGACATAGGATTGGGCGGTTCGGTGGTAGACAAGGAGAGACAGCCGGTCACCGCTATTCAGGAAGGAGACATACCCTTGCACGTCTCCTTTGTCATCCAAAAGCGCCAAACGATTCGGAACTGCATCGCGCGGAGCGACGACGTCCCACCTCTTGTCTCCTGCGCGAAAAACCAGTTCCCCGCTCACCTGAACCTCGCCGTTGGAATTCACGAGATCCAGCTTCGCGTTCGTTTCATCAAAAGTGACCTGCCAGTTTCCCAGCACCAGACTCATCAGCGCGACAGCCGTTTGAACCATAGCCCCCCCCTTTATAGCAGCGTTAGACTCGCGTCATTTGAGTCCTATTGTAACGGCCAAACGGGGAAAGACAATATACGAAATGCCCTTTGATTTATACTTTTTGACCCAACCGTTTCCGGTCACGTCAGCCAGGCTTCTGGTGAAGCGTCGCTGGGCATGCGCCAGTCGCCGCGCGGCGAGAGATTGATGGAGCCTACCTTGGGTCCATCCGGCAGGCAGGACCGCTTGAACTGTTGGCTGAAGAAACGTTTGAAGAACAGTTTGAGCCATCGGTCGATTTCTGCTGCGCTGTAGGTGTTCTTGAAAGCGATCCCCGCCAGAAAACGGATTTTATCGACAGGTGCGCCGCAACGCACAAAATGGTAAAGGAAGAAATCGTGCAGCTCATAGGGGCCGATCACGTCTTCGGTCTTCTGTGCAATTTTGCCCTCCTTGTCTGGCGGCAAAAGTTCGGGTGAAACCGGCGTCGCCAGAATATCCGTGAGGGCCGCAGCCGTCAGCACATTCGCGCGGTGTTCCGCGACCCAGCGCACGAGATAGCGCACCAACGTTTTGGGCACGCCGCTGTTGACACCGTACATGCTCATGTGATCCCCGTTGTACGTGCACCAGCCCAAGGCCAGTTCCGACAGGTCGCCGGTGCCGACAACAAGGGCGCCGAGCATGTTGGCGCGGTTCATCAGAATCTGTGTGCGTTCGCGCGCCTGCGTGTTCTCGTACGCGACATCGTGAGCTTTTCCAAAGTGCCCAAGATCGGACAGATGCTGCGTGCAAGCCGCAGTGATATCGATCTTCTCTAGCGTCACGGAGAGACCTTCGCACAGGCGCACCGTGTTGTCGAGCGTGCGGGACGTGGTGCCGAAGCCAGGCATGGTGATGGCGTGAATACCTGAACGGTCGAATCCCACGCGTTCGAACGCCTCGCAGATGACCAACAAGGCGAGCGCCGAATCGAGCCCTCCCGACAACCCGACTACCACATGGCGGCAGTCGGCATGCAGCAGGCGCGTGGCAAGCCCCGTGCTCTGGATGGCAAAGATCTCTTCGCAGCGGCGGTTGCGGGCCGACTCATCGGCTGGCACAAAGGGCCTCTGTTCGACGGTGCGCATGAGACCGATACAAACAGGAACCTCATCGGCCGCATCGTACACCACCTGCCGCGCCTGTTCCGCCTGGGCCGTGCACAGTGCGAACGATTTGTTCTGGCTGCGCTCAAACTTGAGAAAGGCAAGGTCCACATCTGCAAGCAAAACATTGGGTTCGCGTTCGAAACGCTGGTTCTCTGCCAACATGCGCCCGTTCTCAGCGATCATCGCGTGGCCGCCGAAAACCAAGTCGGTGCTAGACTCTCCCGGCCCCGCCCCGGCATACACGTAGGACGCCAGGCAGCGCGCCGACTGCTGCAACACCAGATCGCGCCGATACTCGCTTTTCCCAACAAGCTCATTGCTCGCAGAGAGATTGCAAAGAACCGTCGCGCCACTCAAAGCCTGCCGCGTGCAGGGCGGAACGGGACTCCACAGGTCCTCGCAGATCTCGACACCCACCGAGAAATCAGAAACGCCAAGCGACTGGAAGACGAGGTCGGTTCCAAAGGGAACTTCCTCGTCACAGATGCGAACGGTTTTGGACTGCGCGCTGACCGACGAAGAAAACCAGCGCTGCTCGTAAAATTCGCGCGTGTTGGGCAAGTGCGTCTTAGGTACGACGCCCAGGATATTGCCTTGCCGACAAACCACTGCGCAGTTGAAGAGCATTCCGTCGAGCCGGACTGGAAGCCCTAGAATAAAAATAGTGTCGTACTGCCAGATTTTCTTGAGAAACCCTGACAGTCCTTTTTCAGCAGCGTCAAGCAATGCGGGTTGAAAGAAAAGATCGCCGCACGTGTAGCCCGTGATGCACAGCTCAGGAAAGACGAGCACGTCTGCGCCAGCCTCGGCCGCCTTCTTTGCCAGAAGCGCCAGTGAGATGACATTGCTCGCAACAGCCCCTGGACGCACAAGGGGAACACCCGCACCCACTCTGCAGTATCCGTACGGTTTGTGCATACAAGGTTCCCTTTGCTAAAAACGCCTTACGGCGACACTTCAAACCGAGTTCCTTAAGAGACAAGTCACCCGTGTCCGTCGTATTGCCGTAAGACGTTCTCCGTTTTAACCGGATCGCCTCACGCCCCTACAGGGCGCTCTCGTTACCGGATGAACAGCATCTCTTGATAGGTCGGCAGAGGCCACAGATCGTCAGCGCAGACACGCTCGATCGCATCTGCAACCTTGCGGGTCTCAACCATCACCGGGATGACGGTTCCGATCAGGTAGCGGCACTGCTGAGCGTGCGACAGCCCATCGGGAACCTTCACCACATCCTCCAGCATCTGCATCGCCTTCTGCAGATCAGCCAGAAGCTTGTCCACCTCGTCGAGTGTTGTCGTACAGCCGGACTTGCCCATCGACACCAGCGACGCGGCAGTCTGCGCCAACAGCTGCTGATACTTCACGCCGGCCGGGAAGATCATGGTGCGAGCCATGTTCAGGCAAAGCCGAGCCTCGATCAGCACGTCCTTGACGTACTTCTCCTGGTAGATCTCGAAACGGCTCTCGGCTTCACGATGGCTCAGCACGCCATACTTCGAGAAGACCTCGTAGGTCTCCTTGCATTCCATGGCTTCAAGCGCCTCAGGTGTGCTCGTCGCGTTGGGAAGGCCACGGCGGGCCGCTTCAGCACGCCACTCGGCCGAGTAGTTGTCCCCGTTGAAGATCACGCGGTCATTCTCGCGAATCATCTTCTGGAGCAACTTCTGCACAGCGGCGTTGAACTTCTTCGGCTCTTTCGGAGCCTTCTCCAGTTCATTCGCGACATAGTCCAGAGACTCGGCCATGATCGTGTTGAGAACCACCTGTGGTCCGGCGATTGACTGGCTGGAGCCGACGGCACGGAACTCGAACCGGTTGCCGGTGAAGGCGAAGGGGCTCGTGCGGTTGCGGTCGGTCGCGTCTTTCGGCAGCGCAGGCAGGGTGTCTACACCCACGGTCAGCATGCCCATCTTCTTGGACTGCTTGGCTCCGCCGGCAGCGATCTGCTCGAACACATCCGTGAGCTGTTCGCCCAAGAAGATCGACATGATCGCGGGAGGCGCTTCATTCGCACCCAGACGATGATCGTTGCCCGCATGGGCCACCGAACCGCGCAACATCACCGCGTGCTTATTGACCGCGCGGATCGCAGCGGCGCAGAACACCAGGAACTGCATGTTGTCGTGCGGCGTAGCGCCCGGATTGAGCAGGTTGCCGACCTTCGCACCGCCCAAAGACCAGTTCAGGTGCTTGCCCGAACCATTGATGCCCGCGAACGGCTTCTCGTGCAAAAGGCAGGCCAGACCGTACTTCGGCGCGATACGCTGCAGGGTCTGCATGATCAGGTACTGATGGTCGGTCGCAAGATTCGCGCTCTCGAAAACAGGCGCAATCTCGTACTGAGCCGGAGCCACTTCGTTGTGACGGGTCTTTACCGGAACGCCCAACTTGTAGAGCTCGTTGTCGACTTCCATCATGAAAGCCAGCACACGCTCGGGAATCGTGCCGAAATACTGGTCTTCCAGCTCCTGCCCTTTAGGAGGGCGGGCTCCGAACAGCGTGCGGCCAGCGCTCAGCAGATCCGGACGGGCATAGTAGAAACTGCGGTCGATCAGGAAATACTCCTGCTCAGGGCCCGCGTTCGCGATGATCATTCCAGGATCCGTGTGGCCGAACAGCTTCAGCACACGCTGAGATTGCTTGTTCAATGCCTGCATGGAGCGCAACAGGGGAACCTTCTTGTCCAACGCCTCACCGGTCCACGAACAGAAAGCCGTCGGAATGCACAGCGTTGTTCCATTGCGGCTCTCCATCAGGAAGGCCGGACTCGTCACATCCCATGCCGTATAGCCGCGGGCTTCAAACGTCGCGCGGATACCGCCACTCGGGAAGCTGGAAGCGTCAGGCTCGCCCTGGATCAGCTGCTTACCTGAGAAATCCGAAATCACACCACCCTTGCCGTCCGGGCTGTAGAAGCTGTCATGCTTCTCGGCCGTCAGACCGGTCAACGGGTAAAACACGTGCGCGTAATGTGTGGCGCCGCGCTCGACCGCCCAACTGCTCATGGCTGCGGCAACCACATCCGCCACACTGTAATCCATGGGGACGCCTTCTTCGATGGTCTTGCGCAACGCCTTGTAAATCGTCTTAGGCAGTCGCGCTTTCATCTGTTCATCACTGAAGGTGTTCATGCCGAAATACTCTTGAATGCGGCCACCATTCAAGACCGGCACTTCATTTGTACGGTGCTCAATCGCCGACTCGATCGCTTTCTGTCGCGTGATGCTCATCGATTTCTCCGGTTTTTACGTTTGTCGTTCAAAACAATTCTGAACGCTACCACGCATTGCACATCGCGTGCCATTTTTGTTGTAAAACAACAACTATAACCTGCGCAACATGTTGCATAAAATGCAAAAAACTTGAACCCCTCAATAAGTGGACCAAAACGTTTGCCCCACCCACAATCAACGACAATTTTGTCAGAAACACAAAATCGTCTTTTAAGATTATTAAGAGTTTAACCCACTGCGGGCGCTTGAGCAAGCGGTAACATATCGGTCGCAGAAAGAAAAACGCGGCAACAGGTCTCGCCCCGTCGCCGCGTCCGAGGAACAACATGGAAGCCTTTTACTCCTCGACCATCACCATTTTGAAGAACGCCTTCTGCCGGTTGACCGGGATGCGGACTTGGGTCTGCGAGCCGGGGCCTGCCATGAACGGCTGGTCAGAGTAATCCGACCAGCCTGCCGCGGTGGGATAGCTCACACATTCGGGCACCCACTCCGTTGCTGATGCCCCAAGGCTCTCGCTGACCTTGACCATGTATTTGCGCCCGTATTCTGTGTTGAAGGTCACCACCATTGACTCCATCTCGAACCGCACAGAACCCACCCGGATGGCAGTGACCGCGACCGGCGTCGGCGAGACGTGCACGTGCCCGGCCTCGTCCACGATCTTGAAGTAGTAGCCGACACCTGCCGAGAGCCCTGAGGTTTGAACCACATAGCGGTTCGAGCCCTCACCGGCCACTTGGTCCGACGGCACGCGGCCCACCTCGACCCAGGCATTGTTGATCCAGGCGTAGACCACGATGTCCTCGTATCCCGACTCGTCCACCGTCCAGAGTTCGACGGTCACTCCGCCATTCCCGGATGCGTAGGCGCGGAAGTCGATCGCCGCCGAAAGCGGGTACGTGGCGAAACCGAAATTCAGCGGCTCGCCTGGCAGTCCCGCCAGCACGCCGTAGCCCGAGACCACGCTGTATGGGACATAGGCGTCAACTCCCTGCGCGTCAGGCAGCGCGCGGTTGCGCTCCACGTCGGAGGAATCCGGCACACTGAGCAGATTGGCTGAAACACGCGAGACCAGCACCGAGACCGCGCCCGGCGGCACGTTCGCGAAATAGTAGTAACCGCGATCCCCGCTGTTGGTGGAGGCCACCACAGTGCCGTTCACCGTCAGCCGCACCAGCGCGTTGGTGATCGACGCGTCTCCGGAATTGCGCACCTGATCGCTGTTCCTGTCAACGAACAGATAGCCATACACCACCGCTGGCACATACAGTCCCGCGTCGAGGGTGGATAGCGTCTGGCCGGAACTCAGGACAAAAGGCGCTGTCACCCCGCTACTCACTCCAGCGTCGCTGTCAGCGGCTGAGTTCGTCCCCGCATTGACCACCGTAAACACGAGACCACTCGGTGCCACGTACTGAATCAGGTACGTTGACGGGAGCAGATTGGTGAAACCGTAAGAACCTGCCGCATCAGTCACAGCCGTGGCCAGCAGATTGCTGCCGACGTTCAAAAGGCGTACCGTGACGTTCGTAAGCCCCGGTTCGCCAGGGTCCTGAATGCCGTTGCCGTTGAGATCCTGCCAGACAAAGTCGCCTACTGCCGACAGACGCACATCGTAGAAGCTGTGACCGGTCGAGGACGCGCCGCTCGCGACCGTCACGGGGATCAGGTTGTCGTTCGGGGCTGAGGTGTCTGTCGTGCTCTGATAGCCCGACAGATCCGTCTCGCGCACCAGGTAACTGCCCGGCATCACATTGACAAATGTGTAGGAGCCATTGACTGCGGTGGTCGTGGAGGCTACGACGATATTGTTGGTGTCCAGCAGTTGCACGGAGGCTCCCTGGATGCCGTTGGTGTCACCTGCCTCTATGAGGCCGTTGCCATTGACATCCAGACAGACCCCGCCGCTGATGCTGGCCGGATAGGCGTAGCCGAAATCGGCCGTGGTTACGACCTGGCCGCTCGCGAGCGTCACGCGGGTCTTGCCGTCGAGGGTTCCGTCGCGGTCATACGTCTGGCGTATCCCTGCCGGCAACGTGTTCGTGTCCACGGTGACTGCAAAGGCCCCGGACGGGAAGCCGCCGACCCCGTAAGTGCCGTTGGCGTCCGTTAACCCGGCAGGCTCTCCGACGTCCCACACGCCGTTGCTGTTCAAATCGGCGAACACGCGGACGCCGGCCAGCGGCGGCTCGCCCGCATCCTTCACGCCGTTGCCGTTGCTGTCGAGCCACACTGTCTGCCCGATCGCTCCTAAGTCCCACCGATAGTCTTCGACTTCGCCGTCGTCCGCCAGTCCGGAGTAAGCCAGATTCGGGAAGGCTGGCTCAGCGGGGAAGAGCCGGAAACGCGCGTACAGCGTGGTCTCGGAGGCCGACTGGATCGAGTTGGACGGGACGCTGACCGCGAACGAATAGACGCCCGCACCGTTGCCGCCGTTCGTGGTGACGTTCTGGCTCACGACCATCTCACCGCTGTCGGCGAACGATCCGTTCCGGTTGAAATCGATGTAGCCAACAAGCCACCCGCTGCCCTTGCCCACAGTTACCTGAAGTTGCGCGCCTGTGGCGGTATTCTGCCAAACACCGGACGTCGTCACTCCGTTGTCGAGGGTGTCCAACAAAGCCGTTTCGGAGGGCTGGCCGTTCTTTTCTGTGCTCACCCCCGATCCCAGGTAGAGGTCGGGCGTCGTCAGCACGCGGTGCTGCGCCCCACCGCTGGCAAGGAGCGTGCCGTAGGAGTCAGGCAGATCGCCGAAGTCATACTGCCAAGCGTCCTTAAACGCGAAGTCGATGTTCGTGACCACTGGGCTGATCGCAATGACCTGGTAGGCGGAGATCACCTCGCCAAACGAGTTCGTAGTCGGAACCACAGAGACGGCGGAGGTTGTTCCGTTGGTGGTCGTCAGCGTCAAATGCGGTTGCGGAGCGGACAGAGAGACGAGGTAACGGTTGGTGCCAGAGCCGAGGCTGCCAGGCAGGCCCGTGAACTGGTAGTCGCCATTGGCGTCAGTCAGCGTGCTACCGATTGGCGTGGTTTCTGTGGCATCAACGACGCCGTTGCTGTTGCCATCGCGCCAGACGTACAGGTAGACCGTTTCTCCGGCGTAGGCCACCTCGTCGGCTGATACGCCTGAGATGCCGGTTCCCAACACGCCGTTCTGCGGTGTGCCGTCCAGCCCCACCGTGCCGCTCAGCATATTGTTGCCGCCGTACTGGTAGCCGAAGTTAACGCTGAGGTCGAAGTTTGTGCGGGCAACGCCGCCCACGGAGGCGATGTGGCCGTTCAAGATCACAACGGACGTTGCTGCGTTGGCCGTGTTGGTACCGTCAGGATCGTAGGTTGGCACGAGTCCGGCAAAGTTGGCGCTGTTGGTCAGCACACGCACCCAGTAGGTGCCGTCCGCCACGCCGCTGAAATTATAGTAGCCGTCGACATCGGTCCGGTTGGTGACCGTCACCAGAGCGTTGCTTAGCACCAGAGCGACATTCGCAAGGCCCAGTTCACTGTTGTCACGCGCACCGTTGCCGTTGCTGTCGACCCACACCGTCTGGCCGATCACGCCCGGCGGCTGGAAGCCGAAGTCCGCGCCCATGTATGCGGCGCCCGGCTGGATACTGACCCCGACCTGACTGTAGACCGACTGGAACGCCGAATTGGTGAGCGGCTGGCCGTCCAGGAGCGGCGCAGCCGTCAGGTGCATGCCGACCAGAGGCAAGCTGTTGGTATCGACGACAACGACGTACCTGCCCTGCGGGAGCGCCGTGAAAAGGTAGCTTCCATTCGTGGTAGTCGTGCGAGACGCATAGAGCGTGTCGGTGCCAGCCGTATATTTTCCGTCGATGTCGACGTCATTATACAGGTTCACGATGACGTTGGTGATGCCAACCTCGTTCCAGTCCTGCGAGCCATTGGCATTGCTGTCGGCGAAAACGGTGTCGCCGATCGCGCCGAGGGCGGCAAAGCCGAAATCGGCTGTCAGCACGCTGACGCCTCCGCTGACAGTCACCAAGACGTTTGTAACTGTCGTCGGCATATAGGCCATGTTGAAGGAATCTCGGGGCAGGCTCGAGCTCGACGCGTCCACCGTGACTTTGTATTTTCCATCCGGCAGTCCGGTGAAAAGATACTGGCCACTGGCGGAGGTGTTGGTGCTGGACTGTAGCACGTAGACTCCGTCCCCGTTGAGATCGCTGTAGAGCCGCACGGTCACGTTACTGATTCCCGTCTCTTCGAGGCCGCTCTGGATGCCGTCGGCGTTCAGGTCGCGCCAGACGGTGTCACCGATCGACGCATAGCCATAGGGCTTGTAGCCGAAGTCCTGAAGGTAGTTGCTGGCGTTGGTGACCGTCACCAAGCTCAGCCCGTCCTTTGCGGCATACGGATCAGCGGTGATGGTGAAAAGGGGCGGAAAATTCGTGGCCGACTGGTTCACGACCACCAGATAGTTGCCTGCTGGATAGTTCGTGAAAACGTACGTTCCATTTGCTGAGGTGTTCGTCGTGGCGAACAGCACGTCCACGCCTGCATCTATGACACCGTTGGTGTTTCGGTCCAGATAGAAGAGGACCGGGATGTTGGGGATACCTTCGTCCGAAGCGTCCTGCACACCGTTGCCATTCCAATCGTAGAAAAGCGTGTCGCCGACCGCGTATGGTCCGGTCTGGAAATAACTGAAGTCGGCGTGTGCGGTCGTTCCGGACGAGACTGTCACAGTCACCCGACTTGTTGTAGACAGCCCGTCCGTGTCGAAGGTCTGCGTCCACGTGGTGCCACCCGAGAGCGGGCCGGTATTTGTGGTGATCTGGACGTAGTAGCTTCCCGTGAAATTGCCGGAGAAAGAGAAGTAGCCGCTGGCATCCGTCATATTAGTGGCGACAGGAACCAGCGCATTGGTGGTGCTGTAGAGATAAACGGTCACGTTTGTGAGCCCGTACTCGCCGCTGTCCGGATTCGGGGTGGCGCTCCGGTTCAGGTCGCTCCAGACCAGCCCGTCGATGGTGGCACCCGCCCAATAGTAGCCGAAGTCAGCAGTTGTATGTTTGTCCATGCCGTCGGTCGCCGCGGGAAAGAGGTTTGTGATCACGGTCGTGTTGGTCGGCGAGACGAAGCCGGACATCTCGGTCCAGGTGTTGGAGATGCTCACCCCGCCATTGGGCAGCGAGGCTGGGAGCACGACCACCACGTAACGTCCCGTGCTGATGATACCGGCAAACTGGTAGAACCCGTTCCGGTCAGTCGTGTTGGTGACCGCCACGCCGATTCCCGAGCCCGCGTCCACGTTCGTCGGTGGCGTCAGCACGACCTTCACGTTGGCGATGCCGACCTCGTTTGTTTCCTGCACGCCATTTCGGTTCTGATCGCGCCAGACCGTGTCGCCGATCACGCCAGCCGGCTGGATACTCGTGATAGCTTGGCTCGTGGCCGGATTCGAAGGCCGCCCGCTCACGAAGACGCCGTTGGTGACAGCGGCAGTGTTGGTCACAACCGAAGCGGCATTGCCGGGAGGCTCGAGCCCCTTGAAACTGACCGTCGCTGTCGCGCTGCCTCCCGGATAGAGCGGCCCCATATTGTTCCAGTAGATGGTGCCCGTT
>Ga0118677_10006064_pt1 | contig 20731 bp, 20 predicted proteins | sample AliMusrvi5mmetaG_FD_86154 | JGI IMG/M metagenome (GOLD analysis project Ga0118677, IMG submission 86154)
CCACATATCTTGTTACGAATTACTGTTGTTTTATTTTTTTCCATTATTATTGATAATTTTTGTAAAGTATAATAGTTGCAAATCAAAATATCAATAGCAAAACACCATTTGAGAGTACCACTAAAATAAAGTTTTCATATTTTACAAATATCATCCTGGCTCGCTTTGCCCCGGTTAGGCTCTGCGACAATACACGTAAATGCCGCTGAAATCCTGCGGGGTGCACCTTGTATTTTTAGGGACTTTAAGGTACTGTACAGCGTTAACAGCTGGTTCTGTTATTATCATAGTTCAATTGAGCATCAAACATCTCTACTTGATTTTGCCTCAGGAGCCGAAACATGAGCGATGCCGTAAAGCAACAGATAAAAGACCTACTAAGCAAGCACAATGCCGTGCTTTTGGCCCACAACTATATGCGTGACGAAGTACAGGAAATCGCCGACATTACCGGCGATTCTCTTGCTCTGTCAATCGAGGCCTCCCGCACCGATGCGGATGTCATCGTTTTCTGTGGCGTGCATTTTATGGCTGAGTCGGCAGCAATTCTGTCGCCGGACAAAAAGGTACTGCTTCCTCGCGCCGATGCCGGCTGTCCAATGGCTGATATGGTTACGGCTGTCGAGCTGGAGGAGCTTCGTGCAAAGCACCCCGGTGTCCCGGTAGTTACCTACGTTAACTCGTCAGCCGAAGTGAAGGCGTATTCAGATATCTGCTGCACTTCGGCCAATGCGCTCAAGGTGGTTCGTTCGCTTCAGGAGGAGGAATTGATCTTTGTGCCGGACCGCAATCTTGGTCGTTGGATCGCCAAATTTGTGCCGGAGAAGAAATTTATTTTCTGGGAAGGGTTCTGTCCGACTCATGAGAGAATGACTGTCGCTGCGGTTCTGCAAAAGAAAGCTGAACATCCTGATGCTCTCTTTATCTGTCATCCGGAAAGTGCTCCGGAAGTTTCTGCACTGGCCGACCATGTCTGTTCAACCAGTGGAATGTACGACTATTGCCGTACCAGCCCTGCGACCAAATTTATCATCGGCACTGAAGCGGGCATACTTTACAAGCTACGGCTAGACAGTCCTGATAAAGAGTTCATTCTGGCTTCGCCGGCACTTTTTTGCCCCAACATGAAACTGACTTCGCTGGAAGATGTGCTGGCATCACTCAAGACACTGACGCCGGTCGTCACCGTACCGGAGAACATTCGCATCAAGGCCAAGGCGGCACTGGACCGGATGCTGGAAATCCCCCGGGACTAACCGACGTCACTTCCATATTTACCGCAGTTTTTTCATCTGTTCATCGAGACACGCCGGACAGATGCTGTGACTGAAAAGGGCTTCTGAATGGCTGGAAATATATGATTCCAGCTGTTGCCAGCTTTCCTTGTCATCGCGGATTTTTTTACAGTAACCGCATATCGGGATGACCCCTTTTAATGTTTTTATCTCTTTTTCCAGGTTCAGTCGCAGCGCCTCCTGGGCCTCTACACGCTCAGTGACATCTATGCAGCTGCCAATAAAGCCGGCAAACTGGCCGTCATGTCCGCTGAAAGGGACGCCGCGATCAAAGATCCAGCGAAAGACACCATCATAGCGCATTAAACGATATTCCATTTCAAAAGCTTGCCTGAGGTGAAAATTATCCAGATAGATTTTGAGACAGCGATCAAAATCATCCGGATGAACACCCTCCGCCCATCCGTGCCCATACTCTTGTGCCATGGAGCGCCCACGGAATGATAGCCAGCGATCATTGAAATAGTCGCAAAGCGCCTCCGTATTTGCTCTCCAAATCAAAATTGGCGACTGTTCTACCAGGGCCTCATACTCCTGCAATGTAAGTCGGGATTCCTTCATATGAGCACCTACCTGAGTGGTATGTACATTTGCCAAGTACAGAAAAATATCGATGTCATTTCAGTGGTACCACCTTTTCACCTCGGTTTCAATATGCAGCGAATATTTGTTCACTTGCTCACAGGTATCGTAAGCACCCATCTACCAAGAAGAATTTTTCGGATCATTCATCCCATAAAAAAAGAGGCATTGCGACCGCAACACCTCTTGTCTTCATCCTATGTACTATTTAAAGATTAAGCTTTGCTGTTCTGACGACGCTTACCGTAGACTGCAAGGCCAGCCATTCCTACGCCAAGAAGCATCATTGTCCCGGGTTCCGGAACAGGATTGTTCGGCGGAACTTCTTTTGGACCGCAGTAAGTAATATCAAGTTCTGACGATTCAATATAAAAATCATTGAGACTTGAAACTAACGAAATGGAGAACCCATTTTTCAAGTCGTTGAGACCTGATTTATTTAATGTAAAAGAATAAGGAAGGGGTTTGTTATCTACATCATTAATTTTGAAGAAGCCATCCTCTGTGAGTATTAAGGCTGACTCCAGTGACTTTTGATCCCATACGATAGTTGTCGAACAACGTCCTGTTTTGTTTGTTTTCGTGTCTATTTCATCGTCCACCAAATTAAGTTTGAGGGTCGCTGACAAAATTTTATCGGCTTTTGGATTGAAATTGTAATGCTGTTCCCAAGTGACAAAATCACCGGTTTTATCGAGAAAGTTTGCCATGCCAACGCCCCATCCACCCTTATTCTTAGATAAAAGATCATTATTTATTACAGTACGATCGTAATCATCGTATGTAAAATTAGTACTGTTACTAAAATAAGTAATGTCAGTAAGTGAATAGGTAGTATCCTTAGATGTGCATCCTTCCGAAGGGCCGCACGCGAGTGCAGCGCTCGACATTCCAACAGTTAATGACAACCCCAGGATCAGCGTAGTAATTTTTTTCATGACAAACTCCCTTTTGATACATTATTCGTTATCTGCTTTCGATATTGTATTAAAAGCAAGCATTGTGCCAACACATTACCAGCAATAAATACAGCATGTTATGGCCGAGCCTAAAAGATTCATTAAAAGTGTAAGCATCATCGACAGAAAATATTCATAGGTAACTGGTACCTAAAGACCTATAGGTGGCAGAACTGAATATCGTAGTTTATTTATAACCGATGTTTTCATTAAAGTATTATTTTTTAAAAACCATATATTCTAATATATACAGATATTTACGTAATCACCCACGATAACTACGACAACACCTGCCATATGTAAGGTTTCCCGACAGACGGTCAGCGCGCCAAAGTTCTTCCACTTAATCGAGCAAAAGCCCTATTCATGCTCATTGACGGAGCGGCTTTGTAGAGACATCCACACTACGTCGCCGAAGCTGTAACAACAAACATCTCAATACTGATCAGGTCGTTGACCAAATGCATGCCAAGCCGTTCGTACAGTTTTCCCGATCCGTAGCACACGTTCCACAAGGTGCGATCAAGTGTAAGCAGCGCATGAGCCTTAATACTGCCATTTTCATGAGGCTCAATAATGGCCGGAATGCAGATGGGACGGGACACGTCCTTAATAGTGAGCAAGCCGGCAATGTCAACATTTGGCGTCCCGGGCGTCGAACCGGCAATCAGAACACCGCCCCGCAGCGTAAAGGTGGCAGCGGGATAATGGCTCACGTCAAAAAAATCATCCGATTTCAGATGATGGAGCAGCATGTTGCGCCAATTGTCATCCAACAGGTCACTATTTGTCAGCGAGTTCATGTCGATTGCGACGGTGCCGGAGACCGGGAGTCCATTCGTCATAACTACTTCTCCTGAAGAAATAGTTATTCTGCCATGGTGGCGGTTATTACTATTCCGGCCACTCCATTCCACGACGCTTTTCTCCGTATCAATACGGTAGGTGCCATCAAGTATTGTGCGCTGCGGCGCATCGTCGCCCGATTCAACTTCTAATCCGGCATCTCGCCATCCTTTCAGTCCACCCTCAAGTATTTTGACGGCACGGTAACCAGCCCGTTCCAGTTTTTCTTTGGCTGTTCGGGCGGCTAATGTCGTACCACTTTCATCATACAGTACCACTGGTTTATCCAGATCCGTCACCAACTCCCTGACCCGGTCCAAAAATGTCATCTCATAGACGCAGGCATTCACTGCGCCTCCAATACGGCGACATGTAAAGTCCTCCGGCAGAAGAACATCGACCAGAACGACGGAACCGTCTATGATCATTTTCTTTAATTCTAATGGTGATATGGTTGTGGTCATTGCACTCAACTCCTTCCTCCTCATTTTATTGTTCCTTTCATTTGATTGCCTTCAAACCCTGATTAAACCACACTTTCCACGGTTACCAGGCCATTTAAGATCATTATACTCCTGTTTAATTTTTGCGATGGGAGTATTTTTTGTGGGATTATTTTGTTGACATAAATGATGTGTTTATTGCATATTGCGAAAAGTTAAATATACGGATGTTGTAGCACGATAATACTAAACCATTCGCGAGGATGGGACGGAAAGCCTATAGGGTCTCAAAGAGACAGCCGGGTCGCCGAAATGTCATTCATTTTCGGCGACCCGTTTTTTTTGCAACTGTATTTTGAACGTGTTTCCAGAAACTGTACCAGCTGGACAAACCGGCGGAATTCCACTGCCGGCAACAATGCTTTGATAGACGATAATACTAAACCATCCGTGAGGATGGGACGGAAAGCCTACAGGGTCTCAAAGAGACAGCCGGGTCGCCGAAATATCACTTGATATTCCGCACCCGGTTTTTTTGTGCCCGTTCCGGAGCGTTGGCACAAAAAAACCACGAATCAGTCGCCCGAATAATGGGAGTTTTGGGCGACTCGCTGCGAGAAATTCGACAGCAGCCAAAAACTGAAAGGAGAATGCCAGATGTACGAAACTATCGAGAACAGCCTGTCTAATCACCACCCAACAACAGTATTTAAAAGAGGAGTGACCATGGAAAAACTGATCAGAAACACCTGCGTAACCATCAGCGCAATCATATTACTTATAATCGGAGTTGTTCTTTCCGGCTGCAGTGGCGGAGGGGGCGGAGGAGAGCTGTCTTCACAAACCGTCAGCGGCAACGCATCTGTTGGAGCACCCCTGGCCGGCCAAGTAAGCCTTAAGGACTCATCTAAAACTCCGGTGGAGCGGTCAACCGTTATCAGCAGTGATGGCTCGTTTGCCATCGATGTTACCGGAATGCAGGCACCTTTTATTTTGCAGGCAAAGGGAACTGCCGCCGGTGATAGTTACACCCTGCATTCGTATGCCGATGGCACCGGTACCGCCAATATCAATCCACTCACCGATGCCATCGTAGCGAGTGCCGCGGGAGATCATGACGCCTCACAAACCTATGACCATTCTGACCATGACAAACTCAACAAGATAGGCTCCAATCTTCAGACGGCTATCGCCACCCTGCTGACCAAGCTTCAACCGCTCCTTCTGCGCTACAATGCACAAAATACCAACCCTATCACCGCACATTACATTTCGAATCACCTTGGCATGGACGAGATGTTTGACAATGTGAAGATCACCGTAAGCAACGGAATTCTCACCATAACCAATACGAAGTCCGGCGCGGTGATATTTACCGGCAGCCTCACCGATATCGCCAATGGCGTGTTCACCACTGGCGCCCTGCCTCCGGCATCAACACCACCTTCTGCACCTGTCGGGTTGACCGCAACGGGCGGCCAGGGACAGGTAACGCTCGCCTGGACAGCGGTAAGCAATGCAAGTTCATATAATGTGTATTACGCAACCACCACCGGCGTCACCACATCCACCGGAACGAAGATTCCGGCAACGTCTAACAGCACCGTTCAAACCGGCCTCACTGCCAGCACCACTTATTTCTACATCGTGACCGCCTTGAACAGCGCTGGCGAAAGCCTCGCTTCAGCCCAGGTATCGGCCACAACCTCTGCGGCACCTCCGGTTCCGGTTGTGCCCGCCGCTCCATCAGGTATCACTGCAACCGGTGGCACCCAGCAGGCAACCATTTCATGGTCGGCTGTGTCAGGAGCCACTTCGTATAATCTTTACTGGTCACAAACGTCGGGCGTAACGACAACATCAGGAACAAAGATCAGCGGAGCAAAAAGCCCTGCAGTTCAAACCGGCCTTGCCGACAGCACCACCTATTACTACATCGTTACTGCAGTCAACAGCGTTGGCGAAAGCGTCGCCTCCGTCCAGGCAGCCGCAACCACTCTGGCAAAAGTTCCGTCCCCAACCGTCCCCGGAGCACCAACCGGAGTAAGCGCAGCTGGTGGCACCAACCAGGTCACTATTTCATGGTCAACGGTGGCCGGTGCAAGCTCGTATAACCTGTACCGTTCAACTACCTCCGGCGTTACGACCACTAGCGGTACAAAAATTGCCGGCACAACCAGCCCCTACACCAATACCGGACTTGCCGCCGGCACGACCTATTACTACATCGTCACAGCGATCAACAGCGTTGGCGAAAGTAGTGCTTCGACACAGGTTTCTGCCGCAACCACTGCGCCGCCAGCCGCCGTCCCTTCCGCTCCCATCGGCGTGAGCGCCACCGGTGGAACCAAGCAGATCAGCCTTTCCTGGGCAACGGCCAGTGGAGCAACTTCGTACAACATCTACTATGCCACCACCTCCGGAGTAACCACCGCCTCGGGAACCAAGATAACCGGTGCCACATCACCCTATGTCCAGACGGGCCTTCCTGATGGCACCGCGTATTACTACATTATCACCGCAGTTAACAACAGTGGAGAGAGTACCGCCTCAGCACAGGTTACTGCAACTACCGCCGCCACAGTCCCTGCCTTTGACGGCTTGGCCTACTACAATTCCGTATGCCTCGGCTGCCATGGCTCACTTGGCGTCAGGAGCGCCGCCCAGATCACTTCGGCAATTGCTAACTTTGGGGCAATGAAGTCGTTATCCACGCTGACGTCTGCCCAGATTGCCGCAATAGCTGCAGCATCCCATTAATTTGCACTGAAACACAGGACAAACGGCATTAACGCAGCGTCAAGGGCCATCTCTCAGGAGGTGGCCCTTTTGTATGTGAAGCAGTGGTGTGAATAATTATGCCGACATATACTGGACGTTAGACATATTTGCGGTAAAAGTAACAGGAGTCTGTCGGACTTAGGAAATCGTAGCGAAAATCCGGCTGGGCGTGGACAGATTTTACCGGTTTTGAAGGTCAATAGTTATTCTATTGACCAAGAAAACGGCACAATATGGACCGTCCAGACGAATTTGCAGTAGATTTCTTCCTAAGTCCGACAGGCTCCTAGGGGCAGAGCAACTCCAATTGACAGTAGAATATTAAAAATGTAACGATCAGCGAATGTTATGCATTTCAACGCTACTGCTTGAACCGGCTCTCAAGCACTTTTTCAGACGGAGCAAATTGCATTTCCTAAAGTATATGAATCATTGTATGATTCCGTAGAAATATTACCGCAAATATGATTGTCACCTGAGGTGAAATCCGTCCACATGACTGACACACAAATCGATATAAGCGCTCTGGCAGAGCAGCTTGAGCTTTATAGTGCAATGTTCAATCAGATGCCCGGCGGGATGGTGCTGATTGATTGCGAATCGCTGGTATACACATTATTCAATGACAATGTGAGTGAACAACTTGGGTACAGCCGGGAAGAATTTGCCAAACTGAGGACCGTTGATATAAACGCCCAGTACACCAAAGAATGGTATGCAGAACTCGCTCGAAAAACCCAGGATCAGCAAGAGACTGTTTTTGCAACTCACCACCGCCACCGGGACGGGAGACTTCTGGAAACACAGGTTTCTGTTACAGTGATAAGCGGTACTTCCCGAACCCGTATTATCGAGTCATGGGCCGATTGCACAGAAAGAGAAGAGACTTCTCCACCTCTGAACCTGCAGGAACACTTTCATAACGTACTATTGAACAATTTCCCTTTTGCCGCATGGATGAAGGATAAAGAAGGGCACTATCGGGCATCCAATGCAAAACTGGCGGAATATCTCGGGCTGACATCTCCTGTACAGCTGATCGGCAGGACCATCCATGATTTCTTTCAACCTGATGTTGCAGACCTGATTTCTGCTGAAGTGCGGGAAGTAGTGTCCAGCGGCACCACCGTTCACACGGAGAAGAAATTTAAAGTGACCGATGGCGACCGATGGTTCGATATTCATCAGGCGCCGGTCATAATTAATGGAGAACTGTTTGGCACCGTCGGATGCGCATGGGACATCACGGAGCGCAAATCAATAGAAAAAGCTCTCGCAGAGAGCGAAGAACGCTACCGGAGGGTAGTTGAGGTTTCTCCGGAAGCGATATTTATTCATTGCAGGGGACGCTTCGTCTTCATGAACATGGCAGCAGCAAAGCTCCTGGGCGCTGATACGCCCGAAGAACTCTACGGAAAGCCGGCATTAGACTTCGTCTACCCAGACCAGCGTGACAAGGTTGCACAACGTATTAAAAATGCCTGGAGCCATCAGGACAACCCGTTGATTGAAGAAGTGTTGGTTCGACTGGACGGTTCAACCGTGCTGGTGGAAATGGTCTCCGTTTATTTTTCCTACAAAGGAGAGGATTCCGTCCTGGCCATCGCCCGTGATATCAGTGAAAAGCGCCGCATGCAGGACGAACTGGTCAAAACACAGAAACTGGAATCGCTCGGTGTCCTGGCCGGCGGTATTGCGCATGACTTCAACAACATCCTCATGGCCATCATAGGCAACGCCGATCTGGCAATGATGCGCCTTAACAAAGAGTCGCCCGTCATTGAGAATCTGCGCAATATTGAGCGGGCGGCCGCTAAAGCTGCTGATCTGGCCAAGCAGATGCTGGCCTATTCCGGCAGAGGTCGATTTATTGTTGAACAGATTGATCTCAATCACCTTCTCCAAGACATCCTGTATATGCTGGAAGTCACGATATCAAAAAATGTCTTGCTGCGGCTCAATCTTGCCCCCACCCTCCCCGCAATAGAAGTTGATGCGACGCAGGTGCGGCAGGTTGTCATGAACCTGGTTATTAACGCTTCGGAAGCAATCGGCGAAAACAGCGGAGTTATTGCCATTTCCACCGGCTGCATGGAGTGCGACAATAATTACCTCAAAGATGTCTGGCTGACGGAGAACTTACGCGAAGGGCTCTATGTCTATCTTGAAGTGGCTGATACCGGCTGCGGCATGGACAAAGACACCATGGAGAAGATCTTTGAGCCGTTTTTTACGACCAAATTTACCGGCAGAGGACTCGGCATGGCTGCGGTCATGGGCATCATCCGGGGACATCACGGAGCTATCAAGATTTACAGTGAACCGGGCAAAGGCTCAACCTTCAAAATACTGTTGCCCGCATCAGGCAAGCCGGCTACCATATCCAACAGTGACGACTTTTCAGACAATTGGAAAGGCGATGGTACTGTATTATTGGTCGATGATGAGGAATCGGTGCGGGGTCTCGGGAAAGAAATGCTTCAGCTGCTCGGCTTCGAAGTAATCACTGCCAACGATGGTATCGAGGCAGTTGCGGTGTTCAAGGCCAACCCGTCAGTTTCCCTTGTTATTCTCGATCTGACCATGCCGTGCATGGATGGTGAGCACTGTTTTCAGGAGCTCAAACAGCTCAGGCCGGACATAAAAGTGATCATGTCGAGCGGTTACAATGAGCAGGAAGTAACGCAGAAGTTCGTTGGCAAAGGTCTGGCAGGTTTTGTTCAAAAACCGTATAATCTGCCAATACTCAAAGCAGCCATCATGGCGGTAGATTCGCAATAATAAGATATCCGCTGTGTACTGCCGCTGGCTGAAAAGAATGCCGACAGGATTCCACTCTTGTCTTATTGAAAAGTATCGTCACTCCTGTCGAACGCTATCAAGAAAAATCACCAAAATCGCATCATACCGATTGCCGCTGACTCAGGCAGGGGGCAGTGGAGGCACGACGGACTCAAACGACTGCATCCAGTTTATGCCACCTCCATCATCACTGCCGCCATCCGACGCCACATATTTATAGGTAAAAACGAGCTTTGCACCGGGAACCGCCGCGACCGGCAACTTCATGCTGAACGAAGCTAAATCACTCATATCCAGCTGCGACGGAATAATAAAACTTGTTGCGCGGCCGATCTGCTTTCCGCTGCTATCAAACGCCGATACCCATATTTCAATATTCTCCATCCGGGCATACCGGACATTTTGTATAATCCCCTCAACAGTTGCACTGTCAGTGCCCGCCTTTATTTCCCACCCCAGCTTCACATCAAACTGTGTATAATGCTGGGGTAAATTAACCATCTCTTCCTTAAGCTTGTCTGAAATCGAAGTAAAGCCGGCAAGCATAATGACACTGCACACCAGCACAATTATATTACGTAACATGGCGAGAACCTCCTTACTGCTGATTCTCTCAGTTTTACAGAAAAAAATCAATGTGCTCGCAGAACCACAAATCGCTCAGGGTTATTATTAATTTCCTGCCAGGCTGTTTTTGATATATGCTTATTCTTGACACATTAAATCATGATTGGAGAAAGTGTGGCAGCAACTCCACCACGCATCAAATGGATTCCGGCAATTGCCGGCTTTACGAGCGGTATACTGCTTGTCGTGTTCGGAATCTATTCACTGTACTATTGTTACTCCTGGCTTTATTCATGCGACTGCGGGTTTAATTCTCCTCTTTCAGCTACCGATGTGGTTCAATCGGAGGACCTGCTGTGGAAAAAATTTGTCACCTGTAAAATAAAACTGGACCAGGACCTTTCCTATAAAATTACGTATACCCCGACGGTCACGGCGCTTGATGACAGCCGTATCAGCATTAGCGGATTTATCCAGCCTTTAGAGGCGAAAGGAACGTTCCGGCATTTTTTACTGTGCAAAAACGCACCTTCCTGTGCATACTGCCCGCCCAGCAAGCCGAACGAAATAGTGGAAGTTTTTTCCGCCAAGCCGATGGTGTGGCGACAGAATATCTGTACCATATCAGGAACACTTCACTTGGTAAGTGACGGCAAAAACGGGATTTTTTTCCAGTTGAAAGATGCGGTTTAAACGGGACCTGCAGCATATATGGCAACACGGCGCATTCAACATGACAAACGGCCGCTACCGGACCGACAAATGACAGCTATGGCCACAGTCTGTAAACACTCTATCCTGCGGAAGCTCCTGTCCCGGCCGGACATGGTCCGGCGCTCTGCGACGCTTGTCCTCATGCTGTTTTTCTGCACTCAACTTCATGCTGTCGTCCACCATCATAATGATCTTGAGGATCACCCCGATTGCGCCGTCTGTGCGGTTGCCCATCACCAAAGTGCGGACAATGTCCTGCCGATCCTGTTTGTTTTTCCCGCACCCCTATTTGAACAAACCAAGGTCTGCACTCAAACCATCCTGCTCACATCCGCTGTATATCAAACACATTCCGGCCGGGCCCCACCGCAATTCCTCTAACCGTATTCGAAAATATTTCCCTGAGCCAGCCCAATCATATTATTGAGTGAAGTGAAGTATGCACCGGTCCGATTTATGCCGGTCCCGGCTCAGGAGACCCACTCGAAATCAATATCCTTAGAGGTCAAAATGCTAGAAATTCGCCACCTGAAAGCGGGCTATGATGACAAGGTCATCGTTGAAGTACCTCAGCTAACTCTTGCCACGGGAGAACATTGCCTGATTCTCGGCGCATCCGGTTCCGGAAAAACCACGCTTCTGTCCACTCTGGCCGGCTTGCTCGCGCCCGTTGCCGGCGAGATAGAACTTGACGGTCACGCCTATTCCGGGATGCAGAGTGCCGCAATGGATGAATTCCGCGGCAGACATATCGGCATAATTTTTCAAACCCTGCACATGGTAAGCGCCCTCACCGTTGAGCAGAATCTGCTGCTCGCGCAATACGCCGCCGGACTTCCCCAGGACCGCCCCAGAGCGGTCCGACTGCTTGAACAACTCGGCATCGGCGATAAAAAGGATGATAAACCGGAAACATTGAGCCAGGGGCAGCAACAACGGGTGGCAATCGCCCGTGCCACCATCAATGGCCCGAAAATCATCATTGGTGATGAACCAACTTCCGCACTCGACGACGCCTCGTGCGAGGCTGTTATGGAGCTTCTGCTGCGCTTTGCGGCAGATTCCAACGCCAGCCTTGTGATCGCAACCCATGACCAGCGGGTGAAGCGCCACTTCCATAAACAGATCACCATTGGAGGTGCACCGTGAACAGCCTTACCATGAGCTATGCCTACCTGCGTCACAAGTCCTTAAGCACGGTACTTACCATACTCACATTCGCTGCCGGAGTGGCGATGATTACCGTGTTGCTGCTGGCTAATGCCCAACTTCAAAACGAATTCTCCAATAATCTGAAAGGCATTGATCTGGTTGTCGGGGGCAAAGGAAGCCCCATGCAGCTTATCCTTTCCAGCGTTTTCCATCTGGATGTTCCGACCGGCAACATTCCGCTCGAAGAAGCGATGAAACTGGGCAGCCACCCGATGATCAAGGAAGTTGTGCCGTTGGCGCTGGGGGACAATTTCCAGGGGTTCCGTATCGTCGGGACGACTCCGGCCTATCCGGCACACTATCAGGCCAGATTGAAACCCGGGGGGCGTTACTGGGGAAAAGAGATGGAAGCGGTGCTGGGTGCCGAGGTTGCCGCGAAAAGCGGGCTCAAGCCGGGAGATACCTTTGCCGGTTCCCACGGCCTCACGGCAGGAGGGGAACTGCACTCCGGATTCCCGTACACTGTTGTCGGCATTCTTGAACCAACCGACAGCGTTGTTGATCGTCTGGCCTTAACCGGACTGGAAAGCATCTGGCATATTCACGAGCACCATCACCATGATGACGGCGAAGATGCCGATGAGGATGACCATGATCACCATGGTGACGCAGAAGAGCACGGACATATGCGTGAGCTTACATCATTGCTGGTTACGTACAATTCGCCGCTCGCCGCAGTGAGTCTGCCACGCCTTATCAACAGTACAACTTCGATGCAGGCTGCCAGTCCCGCCTTTGAAGTTGCCCGCCTGACCGCATTCATGGGAACCGGAACGGAAACCCTTACATACTTCGCCTGGTTTCTGATCGCCCTGGCAGGCTTCGGTATTTTTGCCGGACTGTATAATGCCATGAACGAGCGGCGCTATGATCTTGCCCTGATGCGCAGCTTCGGTGCCCGGCCAGGAAAACTTTTTGCCCTGATAATGGCAGAGAGTATGATTGTTTCTCTGATCAGTGTTTCCGGTGGTTTGATTATGGGGCATCTGCTGGTGGAGGTCATTGCCCGTTGGCTTGCCGGCACAAAGCATATCCATATGACCGGGAAGCTGTTCCTGGTGCAGGAGTGCTGGCTTATACCGGTAAGCCTTGGTATCGGGGTATTGGCCGCACTGCTGCCTGCGATACGGGTCTACCGGATCGATATTTTCAAGACACTGGTACGGCGATAAAAAGAAAGGATGGGAGGAGATATGACGCATTATGTCCAGCTTGCCGGCATGGCACTGTTTGCCGTACTTTTCTGCGGGTTTATGGGTTCACCGGAGACATCCCGTTTTTCCGGATCGACCGAATATAAGCCGCAACCTCCCGGCGGTATTGCGATGCAGTCGGAAGACCAGATCTGGAAAAACTTTGCTAAATGCAAAATCAAAACGGATCAGAATCTTTCCTACAGCATCACCTATATTCCGGGAGTTAAGGCCTTGAACGGCAGAAATGTCACTATCAGCGGGTTTATCCAGCCACTTGAAGCGAAGGACACGTTCCGGCATTTTTTATTGAGCAAAAATGCCCCCACCTGCGCCTTTTGCCCTCCCGGTGCCCCCAACGAAGTGGTTGAGGTGTTTTCAACAAAATTGACCCGGTGGAAGGAAAGCCTGGTCACATTCTCAGGTACGCTTAACCTGGTGAATGATGGCAAGACAGGAGTGTTTTTTCAAATGAAGGATGCTGTGGAACGATGAGGTAATTTTATTGAATATTTTATTGTTCCAGTTGCAAGATTTGTAACTGGAACAATAAATGCCAATTTTACAAGTCGTCCATTCCAGGCAACGCCTAACAGCATAATATTACAACTGGTTATTTTAGGCATCATAATCGAAATCGTTTGAGCTATAATACGCAACTATTAACATCCCAACGGAGATGGCTATCGTAATGAAGGCAACCGTATATGCGAGCGTTTGACCATGCCATAAACCATTGAACCAATCTATTAACTCAGAGGCAAGAACATTTGCCTTTCCCCCGATAACTTCCATATCGCGAAGGGATTTCTTGGTTACGTCAATCGTATATTCCATCTCATCGTCTTGCGTATGTAGTTCAATCATATAAATCATGAGAGAACTCCCCAAGCCAAAGAGCAGGGTGCTCGAAGCAAGAATATGCAGCCGTGTTTTGATGTTTAATGTTTTCCAATTCATATTTCACTTGCCTGTTAATTTTGTTCGTTTGCCAATTTATTTGATTATTTTACCTTCCGTGTTCTTCTCTATGTTCATCTTTCCTGATATCCCTTCTCTCTTCATGTTTAACTTCTGGGCGATGCAACTGGCCTCGATAATGAGCTCTATCTCGTTGGTATAGCTTGAATTCTCTATCACGATACCTGTGAATTTCTTTAAAGCTGAATCTCGCCAGAATCGGTGGTAACGCCCTTTTGGCAACAACACGCCACTGAGCACCGTAATAATCGGCCTGATACCAGTATCCATTAGTATAGTAGTAATACACGTTGCCGACGTAAATCATATCGAACGGTACGTCAATCGCAACATAGTACCCAAGCTCCGGTACATAGACAAACTGTGGCGGTGTCGCAGGAAGAGCAACCTGGGTTGCTGGTGACACATACACTGGAGCAGGTGACGGTGGAGTGCCAATATCCACATTGACGTTAAGCCCGCTGGCATGGCAAAGAGACATCCCGCTTGTTGACAACAAGATAGCTGTTGCCAGTATTACTGAAATGTGTGACGGATTATGTGCTCGCATTGAATACTCCTGTTTCAGAGTTTCGGAATAAGATTTAATTTTATTTCTATCTGTTGTTATTGTATAACTTTCACTTGCTGCTGTGTAGACGAAATAGCACAATACACTGAAATTCCTCAATTTCTCCACATTTTGCCTGTGACTTGTGTCATCTCAACTCTCCCCATAAGAATCCTTTATTGCTCCACACTGACTCCATATTTAGATGCTATCAATACACTTGACGAGCAGTTAATACGATTCAGAAGGAGATAAGAAAATGTTAAATAATCGTCGAAACATGGTAAGGGTCTTTGTAGTGTTTTGTATTGCAGCACTAACAGCTGTTGCCAGTATTGCTCAAGCAGGGGAAGGAGGTTGCGGTGGAGGAGGAAAACATCATCGTCATTTTATTGGAAAAAAGCTGGGCTTGACAGATGCGCAAAAAGCACAGGCAAAAGCAATTTTTACCGCTAACAGGACTGTTGTAAAACCGCTTCGCGAGAGCCTGCGCACAGAACATAAAGCTCTTCAGGCTTTGATTCATGCTGACACCGTTAATGAAGCCGCAATTCGTACTGAAACAGCCAAGATTGCCGGTATCGAGGCCGATCTTAATGTCAACAGAGCAAATGTGGGGGCCCAGTTCCGCACAATTTTAACCCCTGAACAGCTTGCAACGTTAAAAACCTTGAAAATGAAGTGGCAGACTAAAGGCGAAGTACCTGCAGTATCTGCCCAGTAAAAGCACTTAACGCTGTTGAGCTTCCCTTATTGGTAGATGCCCCTCCAAAGATCCAATAAGGGAAATAAAGGTCACTTTCCAAGAGGGTGGCCTTTATTACTTAAATCAGGGAGGTACATATGAAAAAGTATCTGAGTATTCCATTAGCAGCTGCAATGGTGGTTTTTATGTTTACCATGCCAGGGCAGGCTGAGCACTATCATGGCGGTGGCGGTGCAGGATGGTGGCCGGTCGTGGGCCTGGGGCTTGGCTTGAGTGCGTGGGAACTATCACGACCCAATTATTATGCATATCCGTATTATAGTGAACCACAGGTCATCATCCAGCAACAATCTCCGGATGTATATATTCAAACGCCACCACAGTATGTTCCTGCTCCAACGGTTCCAGAAACCAACTACTGGTACTTTTGCCGGGAGGCAAATGGCTATTATCCGTACGTGAAGCAATGTCCTCAAGACTGGATGAAGGTTGTTCCAACGCCACCGGTTCCACAGACAGCTCCGCAACCAGCAGCAAAGTAATTAGGGAAGGAGCAATGATCGCCATGAAAAATATAAAACAGACTCTATTATATGCACTTATGGTTGTAGCTGCGGGATGTGCTACCATTCCGCAAGGCCCGAGCGTAACGGCACTGCCTGTCCAGGGGAAGCCGTTTGATATATTTCAGGAAGAAGATGCAAGCTGCCGTAAATGGGCAGAGCAGTCGGTGGCTATATCACCAGCTGATGCCCAAAATCAGAACACAGCAAGCGGGGCAGCCGTTGGCACTTTGGCTGGTGCAGGCTTAGGGGCTCTGCTTGGTTCCGCAAGTGGTCATGTCGGAGCAGGTGCAGCTATTGGAGCAGGAGCAGGACTGCTCATGGGAACTGTGGTTGGCTCTGATGCCGGTCGTGTGTCCAGTCGGGAAGCTCAGCGACGTTATGATATCGCCTATTCTCAGTGCATGGTATCTCATGGTAATCAGATAGTGAACCAGGTTAAATCTGTTCCAGCTTATTATCCACGTCGTCGAGTCGTTGTCGTGCCAGCGGAGCCCCCACCCGTATATTATGCACCAGCACCGCCACCAACATATCAGCCAGTTACTTCTCCAGCAGCTGCGTCGTCGGTTTACCCGCCGCCAGACACGCCTTCACCAACAGCTGAGGAGAGCAACGCTCCTCCACCACCTGTTTATTCGACGAATTCTGGAGATGGCCAATCGTTATTACCACCTGCAGATGGCTATTATCCACCACCAAATTCGTTACCTCCTGGGAAATAGATATAGTCCAGAGAGAAACTGAAGCCGCTAATTTTGAATTGCCATACATTTGGCGTTTTTTTTGGCTTTACGTTAAAATAAATTTTAGATGGAGACAACTGACAATGAAGACGTTTATCATCCTTTGCATATTAGTAATTGCTGCAAACTCCTATTCCTCTGATTTTGGCTATCATATAGTAAAGCGGCTCAAAATCGGCGGCGAGGGTGGTTGGGACTATCTCACGGTAGATGTGGTGGCCAGGCGTCTGTACATATCTCGAAGTACCCATGTAATGGTAGTTGATATTGAAACAGATAAAGTTGTTGGCGATATCCCCGATACGCCTGGAGTTCATGGGATCGCCATTGCACCTGAATTGAACCGTGGCTTTACCAGTAATGGCAAAACGGATTCAGTGACTGTTTTCGATCTGAAATCACTTGAAGTATTGGCACATGTAAAGACCGGAGGCAATCCGGATTCAATCGTTTATGACCCGGCCTCGAAAAAGGTATTTACATTTAACGGGCGGAGCAAAAACTCAACAGTTATTGATGCCGTTTCAGGAAAAATACTGAAAACCATCCCGCTTGGTGGGAAACCGGAATATTCAGCTGTTGACAGCAAAGGTAAAATTTATGTCAACATTGAGGATACAAATGAAGTCGTAGAATTGAGTAGCCGCACACTACGCGAAATACAGAGGTTTTCACTTGGCTCTTGTGTAGAACCAATGGGCATGGGCCTTGACGCAGAAAAGCACAGAGTATTTTCAGGATGCCACAATAATATCATGGCCATTCTGGATACAAAAACCGGCAGCGTCTCAACTCTGCCAATTGGCGCAAATGTTGATGGGAATGGCTTCGATGCGGGTTCTGGACTTGCTTTTAGTTCGAACGGGGATGGTACGTTGACGATTGCTCGTGAAGTTTCTCCAGACAGCTTTGAAATAGTTGATACTGTTTCAACTCAACAAGGATCGCGTACAATGGCAATAGATCCAAAAACACATGCTATCTATTTGCCAGGAGCACAGTTTGAACAGTCCAAAGAATCCGCTCAGATTGGGGCTAAACAACGACCAGTGATGGTCAAGGATAGTTTTGAAATCCTTGTAATAGGGAAATAGGGAGAACAAGCAGATCAATACCGCCAGAACGAGCTCAGTCACTGATTGCTTATATTGTCTCGGAAACAAAAAATGTTGAGAATTTTACAATCCATATTCAGCAAAGGCCCCACTTCGGGAAAATATCCGGAATCACTGGTGAAGGCGGCAATTGAGCGTGCGGTTGACGGCACTGATCCGTGGATACGTGCTGTGTCAGGCTATAAGAGACTTTTACGTCCGGCGATCGTACAGTCAATCGATTTCGTAGTGTCACTGATTGATTCTATAGTGCCTCCAATCGAAATAAATTCAGATTCCTATGATAATGACTCGCAGTTACGCAGTTATTTTATTTCGCATGCCGATATGCGAAGGGCTCTATTCAGTGACCAAAATATTGCGAATATACGGCGTGTGCGGGAATTGGCTCCTTCTCGGCAAGTCGTTGCACTATTGGTGATGGAGAAACAAGAAAAAATTATCTACGGATCAGAGTTGTCAGGTAGCATTGTCTTACACGACGTCCCACTGATGTCGATCAGTTTTGAAAACTATCGTTTGATTGACCTGTCGATTAGTGAAAACGAGGTCCGCCATCAATTAAAACGAAGGGCTTTTGATCATCTACTCAGTATTGCTCTTAGACAAATAATTGCCGTAAAAGCTGAGCGCAACAAGCTGGAACGATATCGAACGCTTCTCCAATCCAAATTAAACCTACTTCGCAGTGGTGGCTGGGGGTTTAATAATAACCCAGGTGAACCAATAGATGTCCAAGGTATTGAAGCTTTGCTTGCCCAAATTGAATCTGATTTGCTGGGACTCGGTGGAGATGACAGTATGCTCGAGAATTATTTGAACGTTGTTGTTGACGTGCTGAGTCACCCTGCTGAGCACATCTGGTTGAAGAGGGAAGTCCTCATAAGAGATCATATGGGAATCAAGAGAAGAGAAGTGATTGACGGAGCTGAGAAAACAACTCTACAAGTGATATCCAATGACGAAGGCCGTAGTTTGGTTATCTCGTTGATTGAAATTTCTGATGAACAATGATTTTGACCCTCCAACGCTTTGAAGGATTTTGCAATAGTCTTATGTCCAATAGGATGAGCACCATTTAAATGCTGAAGAAAAACGGTAGGACATTTTTCCTCAATCGAAAAATACGGGATATCCGGCCTCTTGAAGCGCTGTAATGTAGCGATAAACAGAACGTTCCGTGACACCCAAAAAACTGGCCAGATAGGTGGCCGTAATTCTTTTACCACTGTCAAGCTTGTCTAAAATGGAAATAAGCGAAGTAAGCATCCCCCACCATAGGTGGGTGATTACCTAAAAGCATTTACGTATACGGCGTTAGGTACTAATCCAATATGTTTACGTCGATTAAAAACATAACGGAATTTCGGGGAAACGTTTCAAACTCAAATAAGACAGAATCTGTCTTATTTGAGTTCCTCATATTTATGCAGATATGTTATAATCTCGACATAGAACGGGTACCTGTAAATGTGCTGATATGGAGGTACAACATGGCATCTTTAGTATGGAACTCAAAATTAGATCCTACTGTCGACCTGATGAATATACATTTTAGCAAAATTGATGAATGCATAAAATCTATCGATAGCGAAATATCAGATAAGCACGTAAGTTGTGAACATGCCAATAGGCTTATTAATCAGTTGGAACAGCTATGCAAAATGCATTTTACGTATGAAGAAGCAATTCTGGAAGGGATGAAATATCCGTCAACTGAAGAGCATAAAGCCCTGCACCAGTCGTTTTTGAAGACTTTTGAGCCGTTCAAAGCATCAAGTGACCAGTGTCATTCATTATCATTTATAGGTAATTTTATTAAGCTACGTATGGACTTTGTTAGAAATTTGAATGATGAAACCATGAAATTATGTGATTTTATAACGGGTATGTACTGTTAAGAACATTCGGTACAAATATATGAAAAACTCGACTGGAGACACAAGGACGGTCCTTCTTGTGGATGATGAAGAGCCGGTATCGTTTTTTTTGAAGAGATTGTTGGTATTAGAGGGATTTTCCGTAGTGACGGCAAGTAACGGGCAAGAGGCTATAGAAACCTACAAAGCTAGCCAGGAAGATATTGACCTGATTCTAATGGATATTGTTATGCCTGTTATGGATGGGGTAGAGGCTGTAGCTGAAATTAAGCGGTTTGACCCTTCTGTGCCTGTTCTGCTGATGAGTGCCTATGACAAAGACACGTTTGAAGGTGTATCGCAAATGTGCTTCATCAGAAAACCTATGAAGCCACAAGACCTCATAAGCACAATTAACGGACTTCTTGCGAAAAATATATATGAGGCTAATTCGCAACAATCTCTAGCTGCTTTTCCATGCATGTAGGACAGATGCCGTGGAGGGGGCAATGGGGTCGGACCAAGTCAACATACTGAATCGAAGAGACATTTACCTTATAAACAACAGGTTTAAAGGCTTAAAAGCGTATTTTCATGGCAAAAACTGCATCTACCATATGATGGTGCTCGCATAAACCATGCTTATAAGTTCATTTTTGCCGGTAAAAACGTGCTTATAAGCCAGAAAAAGGGACCTGTTTCGCGTTATTACTGAATATTATTAGTTGATTGGCTTGGTCCGACCCCGCAAGCACTGCCCCGCAAGCACCCTTTAGCACAGTTTTAGCACAATATTTTCACAGCAACTAGCACATTG
>Ga0118677_10006065_pt1 | contig 20731 bp, 19 predicted proteins | sample AliMusrvi5mmetaG_FD_86154 | JGI IMG/M metagenome (GOLD analysis project Ga0118677, IMG submission 86154)
GTCCGCGTCGATGAAAAAGTCATTGAGCCATACTTTCAGGTATATTCTTTATTGGATATCACCTTAAACAGGTCGGGGCATAACAGGCGGGTGATACGGTGTTGCGGCAATTGCTCAAGGGCGAATCCAGCGAGGCCGATTGGGCTTGGCTGGTGGGCTTCCGCCGCTTGGACACCTTGCCGATACCAGAAAACGAGGCCGTGTTTTTATCCCTGCGCCGTCGCTGGCTGGTAGTCGATGCGGGGCCTTCGGCATGGCGGCTGCGGGTGCCTTTGTTGCTGCGGTGGTTACGGGAGCGGGGGTAGTTCGGCAATACTGTTGAATTAAGAGGTAGGTCGGCATTCCTATGCCGACTGGGTACACGGTTTGTCACGGCGGCAAAGGGTTGCCGCCCTACGCTTTGGTACGTGAGCGTGCTTAATTCAACAGTATTGGGGTAGTCCGGCGGCTGCTCGGGGTTGGGCAACGGTTCTCGCCAGAACGGGTCGAGCACTGGCACGAGTCCATCGGCGACCCCGCACTCGCCGATGCCATCCTGGACCGGCTTCGTCCACAATGCACACCGGATTGCCCTGAAAGGCAAGTCGTGCGGAAAAAGAACCATCCGGCGCTAGCAGCTAGCAGACAGTGACGGAAATGCCGATTATACTGTTCGGCAAGCTACCGAAAACGCCAAACGCTGGCTAATGCAAAAGAAGTCAACGGGGTAACTGGCGAGGACAACGCTTTGGCCTTTCCGGTTTTTTTTGAGTTTTCATAATTGAGGTTAACGATAAATGCGCGTATTTAGAAAGCAATTCCTAAAGGGTTTTCTGGCCCCGTTGCTCGCACTGGGATTGGCGGCAGGGTGTCAGACGTACAATCCCGTCACGGGTCAACAACAGATTGACGTCGGCGCAACCGCCGGCGTGGCGGGAGCCGCAATGGGGGCGGCAGCATTGGGCGTCGCCCTGAGCAACAACAATAATAATAACCGGTACTATTATGGGGGAAGACCGGTGTTTTACGGTGGCGGTGGTCGAGGCCATAGCAATGTCAACGTCAACAGAAACGTCAACGTAAGCGGAAACTCTATCAACAGAAACAATAGCTTAAACAGAAACAATAGCTTAAACAGAAACAACGCCTTAAACGGAAACAACGGTTTACACAGAAACAACGGTTTACACAGAAACAACGGTTTAAACGGAAATAACGGCTTAAACAGAAACAATGGCGTCAACAGAAGCGCCAACATAGGAAACAGGATAGGAAACAATAATGGTAATGTGCGGGGTAATTTTGGTGGTCGAGGTGGCGGTGGCCGTAGGCCCCAATGACAGGGTCCGGCATTCTGCCGCCATTTTGGCTTTATGACCTTTGCATAAGATTCCACCCTATTGTTACAACACCCGAGGCTCATGATTATGTTGAAATATTTCTTGGTTTTATCCCTGATTGCCACCCTAGCCCCTGGGGTCATCCGCGCGGACGAAACAGCCGCCGCGCCGTCAGCCGCCATCACCTTCAAATTTGAGGATCCGCTAAACAAAGTCGACAAGAAAGTGGAAAATCTGTTAGGTGCGGACAAACAGAAGAATTTGCGTCAGCTCGCAGAAGCGGCGGTGCTCTCCGATTATTGTGCTGCCATCGACCTAGACCAGAATACGTTCAAGAAAGAATTCGGTGCGCTATCCGAGGATGGCACAAAACGCACGCTAGCCGAACAACGGGACCTCGACAACAAAGTGTCGATGTATTTTGGCGTCTATGTCGGTTTGCTTGTGGCTGAAGGCACGGACCGCCGCGACGAATTTTGCGGCATCGCTGAAAATGCCCTCAAGGATAAGAAACCGATCAGTCGGTTTTGGATAGCGACCAGCAAGAACCCGAACGAAATAACCCAATGATTCCAATGCAAGCAAATGTCCTTTGGCATCATGCCACGGTTACCCGACAGAGACGGGAACAGATGAATGGACACAAGAGCTTTATACTATGGTTTACTGGACTCTCCGGGGCAGGAAAATCGACCCTTGCACATTGCGTTGAGGAATCGCTTTTTCTCCATGGCTGTCGGACTTATGTGTTTGACGGCGACAACGTGCGCCACGGTCTGTGCGCCGACTTGGGCTTTAGTGACGCAGATCGCGCCGAAAACATCCGCCGCATCGGTGAAATGAGCAAGTTGTTCATTGATGCCGGTGGCATTGCCCTCGCCGCCTTCATATCCCCGTTCCGTAAGGACAGGGAAATTGTCCGCGCCTCCGTGAAGGCGGGCGACTTCATCGAAATTTTCTGCCACGCCCCATTGAGCGTGTGCGAGCAACGCGATGTCAAGGGGCTGTATAGGAAGGCGAGACGAGGCGAAATTCCCAATTTCACCGGCATATCGTCCCCCTATGAGACTCCAGGCAATCCAGAAATCATTGTCATGACAGGCGAAAGTACCGTGGAAGAATGCGCCAGGCAAATCATCGGATATCTTCAACATAAAGGAAAAATCAATCCAATTCGTTCCGAATCTATCAAACAGCAAAATCTTTAAAAGGCAAACTATCGCCACGTTCGCTGCAAGGAAAATAATGACAACCACTGAAAAAGCGGTAGGGGAAAGCTTGGAACTTGAGCACAATCTATTGCGCAGAGCCTTGGATGGCCTGTTCGTGTACGCTGTGCTTATGGATCCAAACGGCAAGATTATTGAAGCCAACAATTCCCCGTTAATATCTATAGGGATTCGCCGGGAGGATTGCATCGGCACTCAGTTCGGCGATTCGGGGGCGTGGGCCTACGACCCCGATGTCCAGGCGCGGGTGAAATCGGCGGTGCTTTCTGCCCAACGGGGCGAAACCGTCCGCTATGACGCGCACCTGTCAACGGCGAAAGGCGTCATCACTATCGATTTCTCCATCGCGCCGATATTCGACACGGAGGGCCACATCACCCAACTTGTGGCTTGCGGAGTCGATATTTCCAAGCGTAGGAATGCGGAGAACGCATTGCGACGCAGCGAAGAGCGGCTTGAACTGGCGATGTTGGGCGCGGAACTCGGCTGGTGGGACTGGGACATCCAGACGGGGGAGGCCGCATTCAGCGAACATTGGGCCAATATGTTGGGATACGATTTTAATGATATCCAGCCCACTTTCGAAGCATGGGAGCACTTGGTTCATCCTGACGATTTGGCAAAAGTAAAACGCGCAGTGATTGATAACCTAGACGCAAAAACGCCATTTTTTGAAATTGAATACCGCATCCTGTCCAAGAATAATGAATGGAAATGGATATTAGGCCGGGGCAAGGTCGTCACCTGCACCACGGATGGGAAACCCGCCCGGGTGACTGGTATTGATATGGATATATCGTCCCGGAAAGATTTGGAGGAACGCCTCCGCCAGCGGCAGGAGGAGTTATATTATGCCCAACGTTTAACGGCAGCAGGGGAATTGACCGCCATCGTTGCGCACGAATTGAACCAACCTCTAGGTGCTATTAACAACTACGTCGGTGGCTCACTCCTACGGTTTCGTGAGCTATTGTCAGCCAATCCATCTTTGGCCGAGGTATTGCAGCAAACTCTAAGACTTACGCAGCGAGCAATAGCGGTGATCCATGGAATCCGGGTTTTAGTTCGGAAACAAGAAAGCAAGTTAGATTGGGTATCGCTTGAGGCAATGGCAGAGGATGTTTTTATCCCTCTTCGCACCGAACTCAGCAACAAGCAGATTAGAGTCAGCTTGGACATTCCGTCTTCCTTGCCACCGTTATGGTGCGAAAAAGTCCATTTGCAACAATTGTTGCTCAACCTGATTCTTAACGCCACACAGGCGATGGATACACCGGGGTGTTCCCAGCGCAAGCTATCGCTTTGTGCCAAGGTCAACGCCAACCATAAATTGGAAATAACGGTTAGCGATACCGGGCCGGGTATCTCACCAGAAATTGCCGCGCGGCTATTCGAACCCTTCGTCAGCACCAAAGCCGAGGGTATCGGCTTAGGGTTATCGATTTGCCGCACCATCGTCGAAGCTTATGGCGGGCACATATCCGCTAGATCAGTGCTTGGGCAAGGCACTGCCTTTGATGTGGTCCTGCCGCTTGTAATCGAAGAGAAATAATATGAGTGATGATGTCAAGGTCTATATCGTCGATGATGATTGCGATATGCGCAATTCTATCCAATGGCTCTTGGAATCCGTTAATTTGCGAGTGTGTGCCTATGAATCTGCTGAGCGTTTCCTTGCGGAGTATAGCGATAATAGACCGGGATGCTTGTTGTTGGATGTGCGTATGCCAGGAATGGGGGGGCTTCGGCTGCTTGAATACTTGCAGTCAATGCATCGGCATCTTCCGGTAATCATGTTTACCGGTTACGGCGATGTGGAGATGGCAGTGCGTGCCTTGAAAGCGGGAGCCTTCGATTTCATTGAGAAGACCGCTGCCCACCAATTGATATTGGATCGCGTCCAGCTCGCGATGGAGGCAGGCAAAAATTTGCACTTACGCGAGGTGGAGCGTACAAAGTTCCAGCAGCTACTCACACAATTGTCGCCGCGCGAGCATGAAGTGATGCTAAGAATAATCCAGGGGCAGCCTAATAAAGTCATCGCCATTGAGCTTGGGCTAAGCGAGAGGACGGTCGAAAAACACCGCACCAGCGTCATGGGCAAGACACAAGTCCGCTCACTGGCTGAATTGATCCGTATATTTTATCTGCATAGCGGCGAAGCAGGTTCGTAATCCATCCACTCCGCTTTGCGCCATCTAAAAAAAAGATTTTGTCCTTATCTTTCTTGGCTTTAAGCCAAGAAAAACTTTGGCAGCCAGCCTCAAGTGCTAGTTCGGCCAAGACATCAGGAGTACCTGAGGTTGGTGGAGGACCTAGCACCTCAATCTGAGTTTTTGGTAATATCGGATTGATTTCATTCCAAGTATGGTGGGATGGAGGCGCATAGTAGTGACGGTAGGGGAAAAGATTGGCCTTGGTCATCGTTCAGCCCGATGGGTGAATTTGTGGAGTGCGGCGACTCGTCGCCGATTTCCGAACCATGCGGCGACGAGTCGCCGCACTCCACATTGGGTGGGCTGAACGATGACCAAGGCCAAAATATCTAGCACAAACACACGCACTATCAAGTAAGCATTTGATGTTGAAAACGCTGAAAGTGGTTTAACCGACAAACTTTATCCAAAAGTGATTTTATGCTGATTGAGTTAACTATACTCTGCGCTGGTTCCACTTACTGGCTTAACAAAATACGACCGAGAAAAAAACTAATACAGTTATTGTCAGATTCAACACAGGCCACAAAACCCCCGCATCAACCATCTAATTCTTTTAGTGTTGTAACCTTACTAAAAGATATCAAGGAATCCATCATGACGGATGAGCGAGAGCAGTTGCAACTTGCCATAGACCCTAGATTCAATGAAACCCTCGCAAAAAACCATCAACAAACTCGACGCAACCTACAGATATCATTAGGCGCAATTGGACTGGCAATGCTGGGCAGGGTTTATTCTGTTTTTATTATTCCCAGCATATTTGCGATTCTTTATTCATTTCGTGGTATGTTTAAAATTATCTGGATGGATTTGAAAAGGGGTTATTATTTATCGACTTTGCTGATGAGCGCGTTAATTCTACTGGGTCTTATTGCCACAGGTCAATTAGTTTTGGCCTCGTTGCTAGGGCTGATCGGTGGTTTTTTTGCAAAAATCATCAATCGGATTGAAGCAAATACCCAGCAACAGCTTATCAATATATTCAGTGACCATCCATCGCAAGTTTGGCTGCTTAGGGATGGAGTCGAAATTCAGCTTGACTTTGATGCCATTCAGATCGGGGATATGGTGATAGTGAACGCGGGAGAAATCATTCCCGTTGATGGCATTATCCAATCTGGAACAGCGCAGATTGACCAACATATTTTGACTGGGGAGAGCCAGTCGGTTGAAAAATGTACGGGGGATTCGGTTTTTGCTTCAACTTTATTGCTATCAGGTCGAATAAGTGTCCGAGTGGAAACATCGGGTGAAGACAGCGTGGCCGCAAAAATTGGTAAGATACTCGATAAAACCCAAAGTTATAAAGATACACAAATGACACGTGGGCGCGAAATAGCAAACCATTTTTTACCTGTGACGATGGGGCTGAGTGCCATAACATTACCTATACTAGGTGCCAAATCTGCTGTGGCAATACTCTCTGCTGGATTAGGTTCCAGCATGTCATTTTTAGGCCCTATGAGCATTTTAAGTTATCTGCAAATCTTATCGCGTAATAGTATTTTAGTTAAAGATGGACGGGTGTTTGAATTACTTCGCCAAGTGGATACTGTTGTTTTTGATAAAACTGGCACATTGACGCTTGAACAACCTACACTGGCGAAAATTCACGCTTTTGGCGATTACTCGGAAGCGACAGTTTTACGTTATGCGGCATCGGCTGAATATCGGCAGCCACATCCTATTGCCAAAGCGATACTTGCTAGAGCAGAAAAGGAGCAATTGAAAATACCGGAACATGATGACGCTAGTTACGTAACCGGTTATGGTATTAAAGTCACGGTTGATGGCTTGCTTATTCGGGTAGGAAGCGCTCGTTTTTTACAGCGTGAAGGCATTGAGATTCCCGATACACTTAATCCTATTGAGAAACAGGCAGAAGTTAATGGGTATTCTCTTATTTATGTCGGGATTGACCAGCAATTAGCCGGTATTTTTGAAATACAGCCGACCCTTCGTCCTGAAGCCAAAAAGGTTATTCAATTTTTGAAGCAGCGAGGACTTAAACTATACATTATTTCAGGAGACCATGATGAACCTACGCGAAAAATGGCGCAAGCCTTAGGCATTGATGATTATTTTTCTGAAACCCTGCCCGAGAACAAGGCGGAACTGGTTAATGGTTTGCGACAAAATGGGCAATTCGTCTGTTTCATTGGTGATGGTATTAATGATACAATTGCTTTAAAATCCGCGCAGGTATCCATTTCTATAAAAGGAGCTTCTAGTGCGGCGACAGACACTGCGCAAATTGTTTTTATGGATAGCACACTGAGCCGGTTGGAACAATTGTTTAATTTGGCGGATAAATTTGAGGACACAATGGAATCCAATTTGGCAATCAGCATTATACCTGGAGTTATTACTATTGGTGGAGTTTATCTTCTACACTTTGGGGCGGCTACTGGAATGGTTTTATTTTATTTTGGCATGATTGTCGGCTTGGGAAATGTATTTTGGCCCTTGGTAAAACATCAGGATAATAATTGTGCAAATTAACTGTCATATCGCTTTTTTTGATCTGCCCGACCATACTCGCATCACCACGACTTTGGCAATTGCCGAAGCTTTGGTTATTAAAGGGGTAAAGCTTGATCACTATTGCTTGGAAAATTCGCGTGAATTAGTTGAATCTGTTCGGGCAAACTTCTGCAAGCTCCCGCCTTTCAAAGCAAAAATACAAGATGAAACCTTACAATATCGTGTTATAGAGTACTCATTAGATGCCGTACCCCTGCTATTACCTCAACTAAGACAAAATCGACCAAATTTGATTGTATTCACTGCAAAATGTCTATGGGCGGCTGTATTGGCAGAGTATTTAAAGATACCTACTGTATGCATTCATACCAATTACCTTTTACCTAAGTCTTATTTTCCATCATTAAAGGTTTTTTTTGCAGCGTATCGTCCTAGATTTTTTTTGCGTCATTTGCGACTTTATGTGCGTGATCTAAAATTATGGAAAAGTTTACAAAAACTGTATAACCTGAAAGATATCCAGCAACAAGACTTGTTTAAATGGCATCCTAATTGCATCAATTTAAAAGGTGATCTTAACTTAGTTTATGTCGCGAAAGAATTTCAAGAAGAATTAGCCCTGCTTGATTCTAGCTATCATTTTATTGGCCCTTGTTACACAGATCGACCGTTTGATGAAAACCCTAACATACTCGAACAAGCAAACGTCTATATCGCTTTAGGATCAGTAAAAATCTATAACCAAAATCTGCATTTTTACCGTCAATGCATTAAAGCATTTACGGGAACTTCTCATAAAGTTTTGATGGCTATTGGCAATAATCTCGACATTAAATCACTGGGTAAAGTTCCTTCGAATATCTTTGTGGTGAACTACGCGCCTCAGCTCAATATATTGCGGCATGCCAAGGTTTTTATCACTCACGGTGGAACTAATAGTGTGTGGGAGGCATTATTGCAAGGTGTACCCATGGTACTGTTTCCTCAAGGAGGCGATCAACACCTTGTTGCGAATCGTGTGGAAAAATTAAATTTGGGAATCTGGTGTAGGAATCCTAACATTTCAGCCCACTCTTTACTTCATTTGACAGAGAAAGTGATGGAAGATAAACTGATTCAGGAAAATGTCACGCGGATGGGGGATGCTTTTCGACAAGCGGGCGGTACCGCACTTGCAGTGGATAAAATTATGGATTTTGCAACTCACATTAAATCATGAGTTTAACAATGGAACAAAAACCCGTGACCTGGAGTAGGGTCATTATGAACCAAGCCGTTGAAAAATTACTTCTGACTATAGATTTTCAACAAAAGAACTGCTTGGAAATATCAGGGACAAACTGGCGTGATTTTGGATTTCTCTCCTATCAATCTGTCGCGTACCCTGAACATGATATTTGCGTTTCCGCACTCGCAAGGCGTTTCGATTTGATCATCGCCGAACAGGTGTTTGAGCATCTACTATATCCTTACCAGGCAGGAAAACATGTTTTATCTATGCTAAACGCTAATGGGCATTTTCTGATTTCCGTACCATTCCTAGTAAAAATCCACAATTACCCCACTGACTGCACTCGCTGGACAGAAATTGGTTTAAAACATTTTTTGCATGAATGCGGCTTTCCATTGGCGAACATACAAACGGGGTCATGGGGCAATCGGGAGTGTATTCTTGCAAATTTTGACCACTGGGTAATGTATGAACCCTCAAAACATAATTTGAGAAATGAGGCCGAATTTCCTTACCATGTTTGGGCCTTGGCACAAATTTAACCGGCCTTGGTCCATCGTTCAGCCCGATGGGGGATTTTGTGGTGTGCGGCGACTCGTCGCCGCATGGTTCGGAAAGCGGCGACGAGTCGCCGCACTGGTGGGCTGAACGATGACCTAGGCCGGTTAAGCTAATACAGCGTTTTCTGTATTTTTGTAATCCAGTAAACACCATAAACTCAAGAGTAACAACAATGCTTGATAAAGATAATCTACTTCATGAAAAGCTGCATTTTTGGAAAAATGGCTATGTTGTCGTTAGAAATATGTTTACACAATTTGAAATGGCTATTGTGAAGCAAAAAGTACAAGAAATTGATGAAATGAATGCTGTCGTCAACAAGGTTCGTATTTTACAAGAAAATGGCGAGCATCCTTCCTTTGAAACTATTTTTGTTTGGAATGACGTTGATGGGGACGACCTCTTTGCCAAAGTAGGGAAGTCATACAAAATTCTCGACCGTTTGTCCTATTTTTATGACGATGATGTTTATGACTATCACAATAAGATTGTATTAAAATATCCTAATATCGTTGGCTTCCGCGCACATCAAGACTATGCCTACTGGAAAGGATACGGTTGCCAGTTTCCAGAAGCTCATGCCGCCTTCATTGCCATAGACAAAGCCACAGAAGAAAATGGCTGTATCAAAGTGATGGAAGGTTCGCATTTTTTAGGGACATTGCCTCATGAGGCTTGGAGCGGAAGGGGTAGTGATAACGGGGTGAAGCAAAGCATATTACAGAATCTATTGGACATAGGTTATGATTTAAAACCTATTGAGTTAGACCCTGGAGACGTTTTACTATTTCATGGCAATACCATTCATGGCTCGGATGATAACAATTCGGGTCTATCCAGAATTTCCATGGTTGCAACCATGAATACCAAAAGAAATAGCCCAATACCTGAATTTAACTCTGCGGGACACCCTTATTGGACGCACCAAAAGCGCATACAGGACCCGATTACCGAGGATGATCTCAAACTTCCATTGCCTGATTTTAATAAAAAATTTACGGGTTTTAGCAATAGGGAATACAAGCAATGACAACAGACTCCTTAAAGACGGTCATTGAAACGCCAAATGTAGCGTTCGCCAATAAAGAGCAGTGGACAAATCTGGGGCTTCCAGAAGATTATGACTGGTCTAATCATCGTGCCTATATTGGCCCTCCTGAGGATTACGACTTGTTCTCAGCGATGGTATTCAACCTGCTTACCACAATTGGGCTTAGGCAACATCATCGTATTCTCGATATTGGCTGCGGCTCTTTGCGCATAGGAAGGCTGCTTATGCCTTATGTGAATATTGGGCATTATTATGGTATTGAACCCAACAAGTGGTTGGTGGATGAAGGCATCAAAAATGAAATAGGCAATGATTTGGTCCAAATTAAAAAGCCAACTTTCTCATTCAAGGCGACTATGGAAGAGTTCAAAGAGCCATTGAACTTGGATTATGCTGTCGCTCAATCTATTTTCAGCCATTGCGGAATGGATTTGCTACAAGCATGGCTATCCCAAGTGTCCTACCATCTAAAGGATGATGGCGCACTTGTGGCTACCTTCCTAGTTGATGATATAGACTATGATGGCAATGGTTGGATATATCCGGGCTGCGTCAAATACACAACCGCGACACTGTCTAAGATGGCGGCTGAATATGGCTTTGCTTTCGATATTTTAGACTGGGCCCATCCACGCCAAACTTGGGGCATTTTCTCAAAGAAAAATTACGATAATTCTTTGATTAAAAGCGGAAGCATCACTTGGAATCGTTTTCTTGCCCACACAATGAAATAAATCAATTTCCTCTATAACTGGCAACTAGTGGTGGCAATTTCGCGCAAAGCGTATTCATAAAGGCTATATCTTCTTCTGATAGATAGTCGACGTACCCCCCAATTTTACCTCGCCGGACCTTGAATGATTCAGGATCATCAGGATCGGCTGGCGTGAGGGAAAGTGTCGAATAAGCACCTTGGGCTTCTTTGCGCTGCATCTGGTCGAATTGGCAGGATTGTACTGCATTGGCTAGATGAGTGGGGTCGACTGGCAAGTTCCAATGTTGCAACACTAGACTAAGCGTTTCCTCAGGCACGGATTGCAAATCTTCGTAGCGCACACAGGCGAAATTTTCTATCTGCCGGCTGGCCTGATTCCAAATCTCATAATAGCGCAAAAGTGCTTGGAAACCTCCGCGGGGGTTACGGATGAAATCGCCTATCGGCATTGATTTCGACGGAAATTTCGACACATCGAAGCCCCATGCCGCATGGAAGCGGGTTCGACGTGTCATCTCGAAATACAAAGAGACGATGACATCGCGAGGGTCGCGAACTAACAATAGCACAGCATCTTGATTAAATTCGCTCTTGTCGACAAGCAACTCTTCAGGCTCTTTCAGATGCGGATCGTCATCGTGAACGATGCGGAATCGCGGGATTCTAGGGTCAAGCGTATGCCATGAATCAGGTTTTTGCGAAACAATTTCGTCAAGCCCAAAGTATTGTTTGGTGTAATGAGTGACTTGCGCCAATAACCAGGTGCGGCCCGATTTTGGAAACGACAACAGGGTGGCGCTCGCTTGGGCAGTATTCATCTGAGACATGCCTGCGCCTCTGAATATTGTGAAAAATGTCCACCCCATTGTATTTTCCGGCATTCCTTAGGCGCAAGGGTTAACCGGGTCCAGTCTGAGTTTTGTTGCATGGGGGTGCGCCATGAAAAAGACAATGCCGCATCGTCATCGTTATACAACAGAGCCTCGCCTTGGCTGTTCACAGCAGGGCGGACCAGTGAAAACAGCTTGTCAGGCAAACATTCCTGCCCATCCTCCCGGCGTATCGCCAAACTAGGAACGACGCGACCCCGAATTTCGCGAGTGCCTAACAATAGTGTGCCATAGCAAGCGGTGACCGCCCCCTGCCCCCAATTCCGCCCGTGTCCTGCTGCGACCGAGCAGATGGCTCCTCCCATATCGGCATGTTCCCTGCCGCCACGAAGTACGCGCCGGGCAGTCTTCAAGCGCATGGCCGCACTGCGAAGTGCGCGTAGCGCATAGTCCAGTTCGCCCGTAATCTGATAGGCAAGGGTCAAAGTTGCCGTTGACGGTTCTCGAATGGGCTTTACGGAACCATCATCTGACCACTCACCCCAATACGCCATATCATAACGGCGGCCAATGCCGGACCCACGCCTCTTAGTCTCTTGTGGAAAGACCAATGCCAACAACTCCTGGGGAGCGGCGGGAGCTTTTTGTACTTGCCCTAAAATGCGCTCATCAAAAGAGGTATCCTGAAAGGTCCAACGATAGTAGCTGATTGCCGCCGCCGCTGGATCATTGTACGGATCAAGCAAAGAGTCGAGTAGCGGCACAATAATGCGCTTTGCTGCATCCTTGAAAATGTTGTCTGCCGATAACTCATAGAGATCGCCTAGCGCATAGATTGCCCCCGAAGCGAGCAAGTTTTCGACACCCGCCAACGGATCACCGGCTATGTGGTGCTCTATCGCCATCAACCCATATAAGCCTTTTGCGTGAATATCAGATTCGCTTAAGCCATTCCCTTCCAAATCCCATAGCAATGGCAGCGGCGATGCCGCAGCAACCAGCCGTTCTGCGCGTTTGCTCCCATAGCGTAACGACCACTCCAAATACCGTTGATCTCCTGTGACTTGATAGGCAGCGAGTGCTATATGAATAAATCGAAAATGCTCGGCCACCTCATAGGCGGTGGCTCCGTCTTTAAGAACGGTGCGGGTTCCGATGTGAAAGTTAAAGAAATTATCCCGTTGATAGTCATACCAAGCGGGAACTTCAGATACCCAATTACCGATATGTTCGGCAGCGTCCTGCAATAACGCTATAGCCTCTTGGTCATCTGGCACGAGCGCAATATAGCGGGGCAAAAAAAGCAGAAATGGCTCGGTGCCGTGATGGGCTTCCGCTTCTGGCTCGTATCCGTGTAAGCATGTTCTCGCTACCCAACCAGCCAATGCAGATTTTAGGTTGCCGAAGTGTTGTAGAATGGCTTTGTTCCCAGAGATCAAATAGTGGGGAAACCAAGCGAGTGCGTAGTTTGCCTCGTCCTCACCGCCGCCATTGTAACCAGGCGGGTCAAGGATGACGCTCTGTTGCAGCCACCTGTCCATTTCTTCACGCAGGATTTTATAGTATTGGCAGGAGGCATGAAGAGTGTTGTTCATAATTTCTTAACTACCAAACAGTCACTTAAGGCGCAACATATTCAGGATGAGATAGATCAAACCAGTTTTGCTCATAATGACTACCCGGCCAGTTTTTCCGTATCGCAAAAGGATGCTTGAAATTGCCATGCCGGATTTGCAGGGTCCAGCGCGGAAGCTTGCTTAGATTAGGGCAGCTTCGATGCAACATTAGCGTATTGAAAACAAGCACATCGCCCATTTTTACGGGCAATCTCAGCTTAGGGTATAACGATGCGACAGCAGCATCCGCTAAATGCAGATCTTTTTTACACGGTGTCGGCGAGTCCATTTTGACAGGTAGAATGCCTTGCTGATGCGAACCGGGCGCTACCATCATACAGCCATTTTCCTCATCGACATCTTGCAATGGAATCCAGTAAATCAAAGCATCAGGCGAGTCTTGGACATAAGGATAATCCTGATGCCAAGGCAGTAGATAATCTTCCCGTTGCTGGCAATCGATGCGAATGGTCTTGTAGGGATTGGACATAATCAAGTCCGTTTGAAGCAGGTTTTTTGAAAGATTTAGTAGTTTATCCGTAACCGAAAGCTGATGCACACTGGTCAAACGACGACAAGCATTATAAATTATCGAGGAAATCTTCGGATTGTGTTTAACTAACTCAAGAAAGCCTCTATCAAAACGCTCTGTCGATCCAACTATGGGCGGCAAATTAGGGTGGTGTTTGCGCAAAATATCGATTAATTGGGTAATCTCGCATTGCATAGGCTGAAGTTCTTGCTTTTGCAATAAACCTCTAGCAATGAAACAACCATAATTTTGCAAATGCTTTTTAGCTTGCACCAGCGCGTTTACGCTATCTGTCGAAAATTCAATGCTAAGTACATCGTGACTAATGCTCATGAATTTTGCTCTATTTTCTATAGCTGACAGCAATAAGAATCAAGGACTCCCAGCTAGTTATTGAAAATCCAATCTGCCATGAGGCGCACTAAAGTCCAAAAAAGGGATTTGCTCCCCCATTCCCATGCCGACATGCACACCCGCAAGTGTTTGATGAAACACGGTGTTTAAATTCCAATCAGCCGAAAAGCCATATAAACCCAAGGCAAACTCAGTTGCGTTGGTTTCCCGTTCTTTATCTTTGCAGAGGGTAAACAATTCTGCGGTAACATCCGTCCCGCCCATGATTAATCGGGTAATACGGTTATTCTCAAAATAGAGGTGATTATCGCCTTCACGTTGTTGGAATAAAATTTGGAATTGTTGCATAAAAGGCAAGACTTCCTGTCTTAGTGTTTGATAATTGGCTTGGTGTAAAAAGCCTTGAAATGCCAGTTTGCCTTCAAGACGAAAAGTTGAGGTAACGCCATCCATATTAATCAGCGAAGCTTTGAAAAACTCGGCCAATGAATATAGATAGCCAGACTCCAATTCAATTTCATTACTCGCAATTTCAACTTCCTCGGCAATATGGCAAGTCAACAGGGCTCCGGGTGTTTCAATCTTGATATGATCGCAGGAGAGCAGTTTTTCGTAAGCAGCCTCCCGATCTGAAAGCAGTTTTTCATAATTGACATTCAATAGCTTGTCTAGGGTATAAAGCAAAGTATCCGCACGACCTCCTGCTTTGGATTCAGTCATTTGGACGATAATGCCACCCGCAGCATCCCATAATGAAGCCATTTCATACTGTGTTTCATACTCAGAAATCAGCCACAAAACCGCTTTTGAATTGTTATCAAAGTCGAATTCCGTAACAAGAGCCGTGTTTTCAAAACCAAGCTGTTGTATGGACTTTTCAAGCGCCGCTTCCTCTACTACGATTAAAATCTCACGCGCCTTAAGCTGCTTAAAGAAATCAACCACCATCATGAGTGGTTTACAAACTCAAGTTGTGCACCCGCAGAAATAAAATCAATATGAGGAATATCAAGCCCCATGCCAATGCCGACATGCATTCCTTTAATCCCTTCGTTTAGCACTGAATTAATTCGCCAATCCATAGGTTTGATATGATCGACTACGCCAAAGGCAAATTCGGTCAATGACATCTCACGTTCGGAACCTTTTACATTGTTAGTCAAGGTTTCAGTGAAATCTTCCCCACCTAATATAATTTTGGTAATACTGTTATCCCTACATTCTAGCCAGTTATTGCCTTTTTGAGCCAACTCCATCATTGCTGAAGTCAGTGAGGCAGTTGCTAATTTTAGCTCAGGTGAATTTTCCAAATGGGTGATGCCTGAAAAGGAAAGCCGCCCTTCAATGCAAAAAGAAGACTTATTGGCTTCCACATTGACAATGGAGGTTTCAAAAAATTCGGCTAGAGAATATATCCAACCAGACTCAAGCACTGAATCATAATTGGCAACTTCAATTTCATCCGCCAAGTTTCCCGTCAGCACATTACCGTTACCGCTATGGATTTTTATTTCTTTCGCCGACAAGGCTTGATCATACAATGCGTCCCGATAATCGAGCATAGACTGATAATCAGGAATTTCTAAGATTTTTTGTAAGGAATAGCGTAAAGTTTCGGGCGAGGGGTCAAATTTTGATACGGCAAGATGGGTAAATATGCCGCTCTCTGCATCCCATAATTCCTTATTCATCCGATATTGAGACTTATATTGCCCCAAGATGACCAATAGAGGTTTTTTATTATTTTTAAAGTCATAATCGTCAAAATTGGCAATTTGACTAAAACCAAACTCTTGGAATATATCAGCATTTTCCTTGGTGTCTACCACAGCAACAACAGATTTGTTTCTCACTGCATCCAAAAATTCACTTGTCCGCATAATATATTCATTAAATATTAGCCAAATAAAACCACCTGCCGACTGAAAGCCGACAGGTGACCCGCCCTTAAAAAATCAAAGGCTCTTGCTGCCTACCAATAAACGTTTTGACGGTTTTGGCGGACTGCTTTGCTGACCTGCTTTGCTACTTTTTTCATAACGTGTCTCCGTTAAAAGTTAAGTAAATACCCATGCCTTTCTTAACTTTTCAGTTAACAAAGCAAGGCATAGGGAATGTATCATACTTAACAAAAAAAGTAAATGGTTGCGTCAATGGGCTATACATGGCTCGTTGGCGGGCTTTACCTAGGCATGGGAAGTTCCCACCATCTGACCGGACAACCATTTCACTCGAATAATCGGTAAAAAATGTAGGTCGGGTTGCCATGGAAGTACGATGTCCAAGTAGGGTAAGCTGTGCGTACCCTTGTAAGCCCTTGAAGGTACGCACAGCGTACCCTACTTGGTATGGCTTTCATCGTCGGGGGTGCAAACCAATTTGCATGACTGTTAGGCGCACATCCAAACATTCTGCCCGGTCATGACTCAGTTTGAGTGCGCCGTAACCCGACAAATCCGGCCCCCACATGTTGGGTTACGGCGCAAAAAGACGCGCCTAACCCAACTACAACATATAGCCATTTTTAGAGTGATACGGGAGTAAAGGCCGAAGTGATGAATGGACAAAAATACTAATTCATTTAATATGCTACGCTGCCCGTGACCACTCCGCCGATAATGCTTCGGCCTGTTGCAATACCGTTTGCACGGCAGAATCCTGAAGGTCTGGCGGGTAGCCGTATTTGCGTAGAATCCTCTTGACCAACACGCGGATGCGGGCGCGGGCGGTTTCGCGGTGCATCCAATCTACCGATACATTCTCCTTGATGCTCATCATCAACTCGTGGGCGATGAGACGTAGTGCCGGTTCTCCCATGATGTCGCGGGCGCTTTGGTTTTCGGCCAAGGCATCATAGAAGGCTATCTCTTGGTCGGATAGCCCCGTCTCTTCTCCCCGCGCCCTGGCCGCTCGAATATCCTTGGCAATCTGGATCAAATCTTCAAGAACCTGCACGGTGGTTATTGCGTTTGCATGGTAGCGGGCAATGGCGTTTTCGAGGCGCTCGGAAAATGCCTTGGACTGGGTGACATTGCGCTTGCTCTGCGAGCGGATTTCCCCGTTGATGAGTTTGCGCAAGGCTTCAAGTGCCAGGTTCTTTCGCTCCATGTCGCGCACTTCGGCTAGGAACTCGTCGGAGAGGACGGAAATGTCGGGGCTTTGGATGCCCACCGCCTTCATGATGTCCAAAATCTCGGTCGAGACCACGGCGCGGCTGACAATCTGCTGGATGGCAAGCTCACGCTCGGACAGACTCTTGCCGCCGCTTGCGGAAGTCTTAACCAGTGCCGCCCGGATGGCCTGAAAGAAACCGACTTCCTCGCGGATTTCCCGTGCGGCATCGCTGGCCGAAGCCAAGGCGTAAGCCTTGGTGAGGGATAGCACTGCATCGCCGTAGCGTCGATGTGCGCGTTTCTTGCCTTCTTCGGTCTGTTCTTTTTCCGCCTCGGCCTGCTGCAAGCTCAACACCCAATCTATCGCCATCGCCATGATGGCAAGCCGCTGTTGCGGTGTGGCATCGAAAGTCAATGCGGCGTGGTAGTCAAACCCAAAGAAAATATCGCAGACGATCTCGTATTTCTCCAACAAAACCGCAACGGCTTCCTCTTCGGCTACGCCGGTCTGCTCTTGGTCCGACTTGGAATATTGGCCGAGCGCATTTTTCAGGTTTTGTGCAATGCCGATGTAGTCCACCACCAACCCGGCGGGCTTGTCACGGAATACCCGGTTGACGCGGGTGATGGCCTGCATCAGCCCATGCCCCCGCATCGGCTTGTCCACATACATCGTGTGCATACAAGGCGCGTCAAAGCCGGTCAGCCACATGTCGCGGACGATGACGAGTCTTAGCGCGTCGTGCGGGTCTTTGGCGCGTTTGGCGATCAATTCCCGCCGCGCCTTGGGTCGCTTGCCGATATGCGACTGCCAGTCGGTAGGGTCGGATGCCGATCCGGTCATGACCACTTTGATTGCGCCAGCTTCATCAACGTCGCTGTGCCATTCCGGGCGAAGATTGACGATGGCTTGGTACAGTGCCACGCAGATGCGCCGACTCATGCAGACGATCATGGCCTTGCCGTCCAAAGCGGAAACGCGAGCCTCGAAATGCTTCACCAAGTCTTCCGCCACCAGCGCCAGCCGCTTCTCAGCACCCACCAGTGCCTCGACACGGGACCATTTCTGTTTGAGCCGTTCTTGTTCTGTTTCGGCGGCATCCTCGGTCAAGTCGGCCACTTCGGCGTCGATGTTCGGCTTTTCGTCCTCGTCGAGTTCGATGCGGGCCAGCCTGCTCTCGTAGTAAATGGGAACGGTCGCGCCATCTTCGACCGCACGGCTGATGTCGTAGATGTCGATGTAGTCGCCAAACACAGCGGGCGTGTTCACGTCCGTGCTTTCTATAGGGGTTCCGGTAAAACCGATAAACGACGCATTGGGCAGGGCATCGCGGAGGTATTTGGCGAAGCCATAGGATATTTCACCGGTTTTGCCCTCCACCTTGGCCTTGAAACCGTACTGGCTGCGGTGCGCCTCGTCGGCAATGACGATGACATTGCGGCGGGCGGTCAACAGCGGATAGTCCGATTCGCCGGTTTCCGGCGAAAATTTCTGGATCGTGGTGAAGATGACACCGCCGGAAGGCCGGTCGAGCAAGCGGCGAAGATCGTCCCGGCTGTCGGCCTGCTGGGGTGTCTGGCGCAAAAGCTCTTTGCACATGGAAAAGGTGCCGAAGAGTTGGTTGTCGAGGTCGTTGCGGTCGGTGATAATGACCAGTGTCGGGTTCTCCATCGCCAGATGCTTGACGATTTGTCCGGCATAGAAAACCATCAACAGGCTTTTGCCCGAGCCTTGCGTATGCCAAACCACACCCACCCGCCTGTCACCCCGTGCCTGTGATTTCACGCTGGGTAGGCCATAATCCGCCGGGTCTTCCTGCGTATCAGGCCGGGGAGGCATCGCCCTAAGTGTCGATTCCACCGCCCTGCGCACGGCATGGAACTGGTGGTAGCCCGCGAGTAGCTTGACCAGCCCGCTGCCGGTGTCGCCGAAGACGATGAAATCCTTGATGAGCTTAAGAAAAATGCGCTGGTCAAAAACGCCTTTGAGCAGCGTTTCCAGTTCCGGCGTTCCCTTGGGGGCGATATTCTCGCCGGTGACCGTGCGCCAGGGCATGAACCGCTCACGCTCGGCGGTCAGCGAACCGATTCGTGCCGCCAGTCCGTCCGCAATCACCAAGGCTGCGTTGGTGCGGAACAGCGACGGGATTTGTGCCTTGTACGTTTGCAGTTGATTGAATGCGCCGTCCAGTGTGGCGTTGCCATCGCCGGGGTTCTTCAGTTCGATAACGGCGATGGGTATGCCATTGATGAAGATGACGACATCGGCCCGCCGGTTGGCTTTGTTCTCGATCACGGTAAATTGATTGACCGCCAGCCAATCATTCGCGGTCAAGTTTTCAAAGTCGATCAGCCGTGCCGTGTCGCCGCCTATAGAGCCATCAGCGCGGGTAATTTCGACGGGTACGCCCTCGATCAAGTAACGATGCAAGCGGCGGTTCTCTTCCACCAGTGATGGAGTCTCTATTTGGGTCACTTTACGGAACACTTCTTCCCGTGTATCGGCATCCAGATGTGGGTTCAGACGGGCAATGGCCGCTTGCAAACGATCAACCAAGATAACATCGCCATAATTTGCCCGTTCCGGTGCGCTGCCATCCGGGCCGATAGTCAGGCCGTTGGCTGTTTCATAGCCCAATTCGGCCAACCAAGCGAGGGCGGCTTTTTCGACGTGGCTTTCGGAAAATCCTTTCATGGTGGTCTCCTGTCAATTCCTCGAGTGTATCAATTCACTGATGACGTTGGTATCAATCAAATACATGGTCTGTAAACACTTCTTCGTCAACGCGCTCAAAGTCTTCGTCAAGGCCAACAGATGGAATCTCCAGTAACCATTCCGCAAGGCATTTATTTTCAGGTTTGGCTTTCTCTTGCGATGCCGTGTAACGCTGCTCTAGGAATAAGATAAAATCCAAAACCTCGGCATGAAGGTTTTGCGGCAGGTTCCCAAGATGTTGATGAATATTTTCTTGTAGGTTCATTCATAACCTCGTCAATGAATTTTTCCAGTGGGCGAATAACCCCAGTCGGTTCCACGATAACTTCAATAGCTTGTAACATGGTCAATCCTCAGATTCTTTCAAGCACCGACAGTATCGCTGGAAACGCGGGAGGTTTTAGCAACAGGTGGTTTAGGCGGTGCAGCGATTTTTGGCCCCGGCCAGTTTTTTTCGATTTGTCTCAAATCTTCGGCAATCTTCCAAAGATCGTCATTGAAGCGGGCGGCGTGTGCTTCGCGGATACGGTGCAGTTCTTCGACAATGGGGTCAGTCCACATGATCGCTTTCTCCTGTCAGTTCTTCGGGTGTCCAAATAATTGGCGGGCGGTAGCCGGATTTCCGGCAAATTGTGTATAATTAGTGTCTGGAAGAAAATTCAAATTCAGCTATATTTAAATTACAAAACAATATGTTATAATATATTTGAAGTTTGAAGATTGTTCATATCTTCACTCCCGCCCTGCGCCTTGTCCAGTAT
>Ga0118677_10006066_pt1 | contig 20730 bp, 18 predicted proteins | sample AliMusrvi5mmetaG_FD_86154 | JGI IMG/M metagenome (GOLD analysis project Ga0118677, IMG submission 86154)
CCCCGACTTTCGCCACCACGCGCCCCGGATTTCCGACTCATGAAGAGGTCTTGTCATAGTGACGCATCAGGATCAGCTTCGCTACTTACTTCTTGCCCCGTCCGCCTCAAGCGGCGCCGGCGGACTCCGACCTACACGGGAGGACTCACACCTTTACAACGCCTATCTGCGAACGGCGCAAAAATTCCGCGGAGATATCTACCTGAAAGACGGGGCCATTCAGCAATGGCAACTGGATCCGGACGGAAGATACAGAATGCCGGGCGACGAAGACAGCTGGCATCTGCTGCTGGTTCTGGCCAGACAGAAGGTCGTCGGCTGTACGCGATTTCTCATGCACCCTAATACTGTGTCTTTCGATCGGCTTACGTTTCGGAATGCACCGCTGGCTAAGGATCGGTCATGGGGCGCAAAAGTACGTTACGCATTCGAGACGGAACTGCGGGTAGCGCGCGCCGAGGGGATGTCGTACGTGGAACTGGGCGGCTGGGCTATCGCGGAGGAATGGCGCAACACCAGAGCCGCTCTGAAGATACTGCTGGCCGCTTACGCGTGGGCGGGGCTGATGGGCGGTTGTCTTTGCGCCTGCACCGCCACGGTCCGGCACGGATCCTCGTCGATTCTCCGGAAGATCGGAGGCGGCACCCTGGAATATCGTGGCGAGCAGCTTCCCGCTTACAGCGATCCCGCCTACGGATGTCAGATGGAGTTACTCCGATTCGACTCACGATATCCAAACCCGAAGTTCTCTCCACTTGTGCGGGAAGTGCAAAGCCAGTTAGCGGATTCGCTGGTTCTGACGGGCGGGAAATACGCCGACCCCTCGTCACCCCGGGAGAGTGTGCCGGGCAGTATTGGTCTCAGTAATGGCGGAAGCGACAGTCATGCCTGGTAGCGACATACTGCAATCCCCGATCGGGCAGAGGAATTCTTCCGAAACGCACAGACTGCTTTCGGCGGCGCCGGTACAAACGAAAGGCTCTGTACTTGCAGATATGAATCCCGTAATGAACGGATTACTGAACGACGAGACGCACGCCGTACCCGAGGAGTTCGCGTCATTTACCCGCCTTCTCGATGTGCTGCTGTCGGTGGCGCGGGAAGACGCTCAGGCCAGAGAGCCCTTCCGGGCGCGGAAGCCTAAGGCCGCGCGCCCGCTGAATTCTCCGGAACCGCCAGATACCTCTCCGGATCCGGCAGTTTGCCAAGAGCCGGAAGCTTCCACCCCCTGAGTTCCAGCGCGCACCGGATTCTCCGCTGGACAAACCACGCCGACTTCTGCGTGATTCCGAGGCGCCCGGCGAGTTCGTAAGAACTCACGCGACGGGCGGAATTGGCGATAATCCAGATCGCGATCAGCCACTGGCACAAAGAAACGTGGCTGTCCTCAAAGATGGTTCCGACGCGGACGCTGAACTGCGCGCCGGGATGTCTGGAGCGGCATTCCCAGAGCTGACGATTCTCCAGAAACCGAACGTTCCGGGTTCCGCAAACCGGGCAGCGCACGGCGCCCGCGGGCCAGCGTCGCGACGCCATGTACGCGAGACACCGCCGCGGGTCCGCAAAGTAGAGCATGGCTTCTGGCAAAGCCTCCGGCAATGAGCTGACGTCCATGTGAAGGCTAACGTTGGGGTCTGAGAGCACACCTCGTCCAAAGCAGTTTTGTTACAAGAGTACTCCTGAGCACTTTTTAACTGTTCAGCCACGTCCGGGCCTGCGCGCAGACATGTTACAAATCTCTCCCGGTTATGCCTTGGTTCTGAGACAAGTTACTTAAATCTCGACTTCGGACGCTTTTGACCGTAACCGGTGACACTACGTTCGCCTCCGGGCTGTAGTTACACCTACGCTTCCTCCACTTATCGTCATTGCCCGTTTCTCCCTTTTGCCCCACATTTGAGGAGAAGGTCCGGATCATGACCGGGCCAGGAGGAGAAGTAATGGCAGTTTGCAAGACGACCGGCTCCACGAGGTCGGGATTCCTGGTTTCGCGTTTACCGTTTTGCCGGCGGCGCGGTTCCGCGGCAAGCCTCACAACCAATCGTTCTCAGATCCACCAGCGACATTGCTAGAAGGAAAGACACTATGAAATCACTCAACTTAAGCCGTCACAGACTGACTCTCACGCTCGGAATGGCCGCATGCCTTCTGGCCGCATCGCGTGGCTCCGCAACCACGATCACTGTACCTGCCGGGGGGGCTCAGGCCAACATCGGAGGCTGCGTCATCGTAAGCCTTTCCGGAATCATGTTCTTCAACACAACCTGCACGACCGCTCATGTCTTTGATCCGGGTTCACCCGATACGGGCAGTTATGCCGGACTGACCGGTGGGACGATTAAAGACCTGCTGGGAACGGCTGTTACCGGTACTTTGGCCACACCTATCGTAGATTTTTCCACCTTCACGACCTCAGCAGGCACGGTCCACTTCGATCTGAGACAGATCGATCCTGGCGTCGGCACCGCCGCCGGTTGCGCGAGCAACGCGGTCGGGAGTTCCTGCACGCCCGCCAACTCTCCGTTCACGCTTACTCAGGTGGCTGCCAACAAGGTTTCGATTGCGCTCAGCCTGAATGGAATCGCGTACCTGGGAACTTCGGCTTCGGGCTCGAACCCGACCGGAGTTCTGATTACTTCGCAGAACCTGGTTCCTGGAACCATCACCGGGGTTCTCGCGCAGGCGCTGACCGCAACCGGAATCGCGGATTCTTACTCCGCGACCTTCTCGTCGGTTGCCTCGGCCGGAACGCCCGAGCCTGGAACGTTGGCCATGTTATTTGCCGGGGCCGGAATGCTCGGGATCAGCCGGATCCGCCGGAATTCCGCAAGGTAAATCCACCATCATTCGGGGTAGTTACAAGGGAGCAGGAGCCGCGGGCGGCGAATGCTCCCTTTTGTTAGTAGTGTCGGTTTCAACAGTAAAAGTACTGTAATTGACGTTAGAATAGGAGAGTAACCCTGAAATGTCATTTCCAGTACCCCCATGCAGGCGGCATCTTATCGAGGTACACGATCAGCCGTGGTGCCCCGGAGTTCTTCGCGACGCCCTGACGGAGTGGTTGCGCGTTCTTTGGGAATACAGTCAGGCCGCGACAGTGATCGCGCCGTTACTCGCGCGTACCCTCAGTAGTTCCGATACTTTCCGTATTGTCGACCTGTGTTCGGGAGCGGGCGGGCCGATCGTTCCGGTTCAGCGGCAACTGGCCCTCCTGGGTTTGAGCGTGCCTGCCGTCATCACAGATAAGTACCCGGCGCCGGCCCTGGCGGATCAGCTATCTGAAAGCAGCGGCAATCTGACCGTGATGCCACAGCCGGTCGATGCCAGAGAACTGCCGGAGTCTCTGACCGGCTGCCGGACGCTGTTCAACGCCTTTCATCACTTCACGCCGCCGGAAGCCAAAAGAATCCTGGAAGACGCTTACCGGAAGGGACAGCCGATTGCAATTTTCGAGATTACGGAACGCACGCTTCTCAAGGTGCTGCTCTGCTTTCCCGCGTCTTTTCTGAGTGTCTTTCTGCTGCTGAAGCGAATGAGGCCGCGCCTGTGGATCTGGTGGCTGCTTACCTGGATCCTCCCCGTCATTCCGCTGCTGGTAGCCTGGGACGGCCTCGTATCCCACCTGCGGACTTACAGCCCGGCGGAGATTCGGCGTCTGATCGATGGGCTGAGTTCCGGAAGTTATCGGTGGGAGACCGGACGAGTCGCCGCGCCGCGCGGAGGAGTGGAGATCACTTACCTGATCGGGCATCCCGTGAGGCGGGCGGCAGCAGCGTTTCGATAATATCCGCGGCGCGGCGCGCTCCTCCGGCGGAGCGGATGGAAGACGCCACCACCTGCGCATTCCGGACATAAGAAGGCTCATCCAGAACGGCGCGAATCGCGGCTTTCAGCTGCGGCGCATGAAGGCCCTTCAGACCGACTAACTTCCCCGTCCCCGTATAAAGCAGGCGGGCCGCGATCGCCGGCTGCTCGTAAGTGATCGGCACGGCAACCAGAGGAATCCCGCACGACAGCCCATCGAGTACGGTGTTCAGGCCCGCATGTGTGAGGGCCAGGCGCGCCCGCGCAAGCACTTCCAGCTGGGGGGCGTAGTTCACCGCCACCGGATTCCCCGGCAGCAGTTCCACCGCACGCGGGCTAAGTCCGCCACAGTGCGCGAGCACCAGCTGCAGACCGAGTTCGGCGCAAGCCGCGGCAAAGCACCGAAACACCTCTTCCTTCGAGAACTGGAGCGTTCCCAGCGACGCATAGACCAGCGGGCGGCCGTCCAGTCTTTCCCACGGAAACGGCACGGTCACGCCGGACGGATTGCGCAGCGGCCCGGCGTAATGAAATGTCGAGGGTAACTCGCGGCGGGGAAAGTCGAAAGCCGGCGGCTGCTGACTAATCTGGGCCAGAGTGGAAAACGAGGCTTCCGCCGTCTTATGGGGAGCGAGACCCCACTCACGCCGCCAGCGCGCCACCACCGCGGAAACCGGTGACATGGTTCGCGTCGAAACCGCATAACCGAGTAAGTTGCGGGCGCGGCGCCACCACTGCGTTCCGTAAGTCCAGTCCGTGAAAGGCGGAGGCACGGTGGATTCGCGGTTCAGCGCCAGAGCGTTGCAGATGGTGACGAAAGGCAGCCCCAGCAGTTCGGCGACGCTGCCGCCCGCGGGCTCCATCTGATCGACCAGCAGCATTTCGATGCCGCGGGAACGCACCACGGACGGAGCGTCGCGGCACATCATTTCCGTGGTTTTCGTGACGGCGCGGATGGTGAACCGCAGCGCGGCAAGACCCTCCAGACGGCCGAGTTGCTCCAGCGATACAGGCAGAGATCCGGAGGGGTGATCCGTCTGACCGACCGCCGCGAACTCCAGCCCCTCGGCCCTCGCGCGAGCCTCGGTGTCCTGCATGTGGAGGAACGTCACGCGGTGGCCACGCGAGATCAGCTCACGGCCCAGCGCGCCGAAGGGGTGGATGTGGCCCGGCACCGGCGGGCTGATGATGCCGAAGTGCGTCAGCGGTCGCGTCTCCGGCCGCCCTTGCGATACAGGGTGCGCAGGGAATGCGCGAGGCCCGGGCTCCGCACCTGGTGGTACATGGCTTCGGCCGGCAGACTGCCCGAAACCCGTTTCCACGCTGCGGGCAGATTGTGATAGGGAATGCCGGGGAAATAGTGGTGCAGCGCATGATAGCGGAGCCCTACCGGCGCCCAGAGTTCGGTCCACAGCGCGCCGGGCGTATCGATGGAGTCGATCAGCTGGCCGCGTCTGTCGAGAGGCTGGCCAGCGCTCTCATAGGCGTGCGCGCCCAGCGTGCGCAAAGTATTAACGAAACTGATGAGTGAAGACACCGCCAGCCAAATCGCGAACGCGCGGCCCGGCAAGACGCCGTCCAGCCACAAAGCGACAAAAGCCGCCCACAAAAGCAGGATGGCCACAGTCTGGCGCCGCACCATGCGGATGGTTTCCGCAGAAGCCTCCCGCCGGTAAGCGAAATTCATGGTGAGCGACGAAGCATGCACCACAAGCCAGCGCTGCAAGCCGGGCCACACCAAACCCGCCGGCGTGAGAATCAGGAAACGGACGAGAAGGGCAAGCGGGATAAAAAAGCTATGGAGCGAGAATCCCAGCGTCATCCTGTTGTTACTCGCGAAAGGAAGATACTCGGGATCGAGATTCGTGCCGTAAGTGCTGAGACCGTGGTGACTCTGGTGGACGCCCGAATAGACGCAGGACGGAATAAGCATCGGGAAACCGACAAGCAGGTTCCAGACAGTCTCAAACCCGCGCAGGGAGCGGGCGCCCTGGTGAGTGATTTCGTGAATAAACAGGAGCGCCCGGTAGAGAGCGAGCACCGCTACGGCGATTCCCGCAAACATGCCGGCTGAGAAGGGCCGCGACCAGACCGCGAACGCAAAGGCAGCCCAGCCGATCGCCGAGGCGGACAGCAGGTCGGCCCAGTACACGCGCGGCCGGGGAGCATGGAGATCGCGAACCAGTTCCCGGATGCGTCGATCCTCCACGTCGAACGAAGAGAGAGACGGCGATTGAGTCACGCTCATGATTGCGGTTCGGCAACCGGGACATAGCGGCCGGGCGCAAGGATTTCCTGCGGATCGACGGCCAGTTTCAGCCCCCGGAGTAAGTTGTAATAGGCCGGCTGCAGGTGTTGTTTGTTCATGCCCGCGATTCCGAGGCGATAAGAATAGTATCCTTCGCGCTCCAGTTCCGATTGTAACCTTGAGTAACAGGCCATGGCTTTGGAATCTTCTCCGGGCACATGGCGGTCATAACTGATGGAGATCACACAGGCGACCGATCGCTCCGTCAGCAACGTCATCGAGATCTGTGGTTCGAAGCCGGATTCGAACAGAATCCTCTCGGCCTTTCGGACAAGGTTCGACGCTTCGGCGCCGTCCAGCGGGGCCACGGGCGCGGCCCACAGAACGCCACATCCGTCGCGATCCGGATCGGCATCGGCCGGCGCGGGCATCCGCTTCCTCCAGTAGACGCTGCCGAGAGTCTGCCGCGTGGGAATGCCTTTCAGCAGGCCGAACACGGGCCGCACGAGTTCCAGAGTGCGGGTCAGATCGAGGCCGGTGACCGACTTATACGCGCCCTTGAATCGCGACGCGAAGGCCAGCATACGATCGTCGAGGAACTGCAGCTTATCCACGCTCTTCGAGGCCGCGGCGCGCAGTAATCGCCGGGCTTCCTTCACCTGTAACTTCGTGCCATAGAGCGCCCCGGAACCGCTCCAGCGCGTGAACTTGAGATTCCGCCGCAGAACCTTCATTCGTTCCGGAGGAATCGGCATCGGTTCGCCCCACGGGAACTGCTGAATCCCGGCGAGCACCTTGTAATCGTTCGCGATGTGGACCGCGCTGCGCAACGTTCCGTCGAGGCGCAGCGGACGAAGCGCGTCGATGATCGGGCCGAGTCCGTCTTCGCGGTCGCACTGGAAGAAAAAGGCCTGAAAATACTCCGGCGCCGGCATGAGCCAGATGGTCATCTCGGTGACGATGCCGAAGTTGGATTGCGAGAACAGGCCGTCGAGACTCGGCCCCAGACCCCAGCGATATACCTGCGCGGCGCGCGCCCGCGGCAGACCGGCGTACCCGGTGCGAATCACGGCCCCGTTACCCAGCACCACTTCGAGGCCGCAGACATTCGAGAAATGGTCGCCATAAGGAGTGTGGCCGAAGCCGCGTTCCATGGCATTGCCGATCAGACTGCAATCGGGACTCGAACCGGTCGCATCCATCCAGAGCCGCGATTGACGTTTTTGCAGGAAGTCGAATAAGTCGGCCTGCGTGACGCCGGGTTGCACGGTGACATACCCGAGCGATTCGCTGAAGCCGGAAATCCGGTTCATCCGGCTCAGGTCGAGCAGGGCGCAACCACTAACTACCGGCACGCGGGATCCGTAGCCCCAGTTCTTCCCGCTGCTCACCGGATAGACGGGGATCTTATGGCGGCCCGCGATGCGAACCAGTTCGCTCACCTCGCGCGGATTTTCCGGCCGCAGGATAACGGAGACGCGCTGGTCCGTCGGAAACGTAGCGGTCTCCGCCGCCAGCAAAGCCTCGGGCTGCGAGATAACAAAGGACGGGCCGAGCAGGCCGGTCCACTCGCGGGTCGCAAGATTGAGCCGCGCCGGTTCTAACTGAAGATTTGGCACCAATAATACGTTGTTACCATGTCTCCGGGCAAACGCGCCCGATTCAGGGTATCAAATGTTACTTCGGGCAAAACCACGGCCACTAACTCGGCGGGGATCTCGGCGGCGCCTACCGCTACGGCGCCAAACAATCGGCCATCCCGCCATGTAAGTCAGGGGGGATTCCGTTCGCGCTGGCCGGTAACTCCGGCTCATGCAGGACTTTTCCTGATCGAGCGAAGTGACCTGACTTCGAGGGGCGGCGGCTTGGGGGACACAGGGTGGCAGCTGCAGTATCGAAGGGTAATCGTCGACTTGATGTGCGATCTGGTTTCTTCCAGGCGGACTTGCGGGATACTGGGTGACGGAAACTCTATGATTCGCTGTGAAACGGCGAGTTCGGGCGGACGCCGCAGGCGGAAGGCGTGAAGAGCCGGGACATGCGCCTGACGGATGTTCACGGAGAGGGTGAGTTCACGAACCACCCGGTGGGGTAGGATCGATTCCGGGGGGACGCGATGAAGACCGAAACCGATTTCATCCGAGGCGTACGAGGCAAGCTCTTCCGGCGACAGGCGGAGATGCGGCTGCCCATCTATCTGGATCCGGAAATAGAAAGTTATCTCGCCGAACGCGCCGCGAAGAAAGGCGTGCGCCTGGCGGAACTGACCAACGGCTTGCTCAAACAGGCGATTTTGATGATGGAGTCGGTTCAATAGAACGAAGGAGAACCCTGTATGGAACGAAGGCGTATTGGAACCCTGGAAGTTTCCGTCGTCGGACTGGGCTGCAACAACTTTGGCTGGCGTATCGATAAGGCTGCGACCAGAGAGGTAGTGGCGGCGGCGCTGGATGCCGGCATCAATTTCCTCGACACCGCCGATATGTACGGGGCCGGGCAGAGCGAAGAATTCCTCGCCGATGCCCTGGGCAGCCGCCGCGAGGATGTGGTGCTCGCGACCAAGTTCGGCATGAGCATGGGCGAAGGTAAATCCGGCGCGAAGCGAGCCTACATTCGGGAAGCGTGCGAGGCGAGCCTGCGGCGGCTGAAGAGCGACCATATCGACCTCTACCAGCTCCACACACCGGACACCTCGACCTCGATTACCGAAACCCTGGGCGCGCTGGACGAACTGGTGAAAGCGGGTAAGGTGCGCGAGATCGGCTGTTCGAATTTCAAGGCGGATCAACTGCAATCGGCGGCCTCCGCCGTGAAGCCCGGCGCGGCGAAGTTCGTGAGCGTGCAGAACAACTACAGCCTGCTGCATCGCGAACCGGAGCAGGGTGTCCTGCAGGAGTGCCGGAAGCTGGGCATCGCCTTCATCCCCTACTTCCCCCTTGCCAACGGCATGCTGAGCGGCAAATATCGCAAGGGGCAGCCGGCGCCGGAAAACAGCCGCGGCAAAGACGCTTGGGGCCCGAATATGTTCTCGGATAAAAACCTCGATATCGTGGAAAAGCTGATCGATTACGCAGAACGGCACGGCCGTACGCTGCTGGAACTGGCGGTTTCCTGGCTGGCCGCGCAGGACACCGTGACCTCCGTGATCACCGGCGCCAAGACCGTGGACCAGGTGCGCACCAACGCGGCGGCGGCGAACTGGAAGCTCGCGCCGGCGGATCTGGCCGCCATCGACGCCATCACCGCGGGTTAGCTTTCAGGAATCCTTCAGCGACACGCCGGACAATAGGTTGTGCGGCGTCTCTTCCTGTTTCTGATTCTTGCCCCTTCCCTGCTCGCGCAAAGTTCGCTGACCGGGCGTGTGACGGACGAATCGGGCGCGGTGGTTCCCCGGGCTTCCGTCACCCTCACCAGCGCGGGCGGAGCGAAGAAAGCGGTCGCGGCAGCAGACGGCGTCTACATCTTCACAGGTCTGGTTCCGGCCGACTACAAAGTGAGCGCGGTCGCGCCCGCGTTGGTGATGCCCCAACCCGTCACCGTCACAGTTCGCCCCGGGCCGAACACGCTTGACCTGCAGCTCCATGTGGCCGCAGCCGCGCAACAGGTCACCGTGACGGACAACGCCGGGCCGGCGCTCAGCACGGAAGCCTCGAACAACGCCAGCGCAACGATCATTAAAGGCGAAGACCTGGATGCCCTGTCCGACGATCCGGCCGATCTGCAGGCGGATCTCGAAGCGCTGGCCGGCCCCGCGGCGGGACCTGGCGGCGGCGCCATCTTTGTCGACGGTTTCAGCGGCGGCCAGTTGCCGCCCAAGGAATCGATTCGCGAAATCCGCATCAATTCGAATCCTTTTTCTCCCGAATACGACAAACTGGGCTACGGGCGAATCGAGATTTTCACCAAACCGGGTTCGGATAGGTTTCACGGCTCGGTCGGCTACAATTTCGCCACGGATAAGTGGAATTCGCGCAATCCGTACAGCGCGCAGAAAGCGCCGCTGCTGCTGCAGGAGTCGGAGAACAGCCTGAGCGGCCCGCTGACGAAGAAGAGTTCCTTCACCTCCGACCTGGAGTATCAGGCGGTGGACAACGGCTCCATCACGAACGGCGTGATCCTCGATGCGGCCACGCAGATGCCCGCCGCTTTTTCGTCCGTGCTGAAAACTCCGCAAAGGCACATCCTGGTGGGCCCGCATGTCGATTATCAGATCGACGACGACAACACTCTCGGCCTGCGCTACCTCTACACGCGCGCCGATATTAAAGACGGCGGCATCGGCAGTTTCGACCTGATTTCACGCGGCACCCATACGCTGCACACGTTCGATACCGCGCAGATCGTGGAGACGTCCGTGCACGGCACGCTGGTCAACGAAACGCGTTTTCAGTACTTCCGTTCCGCGCTGACGAACACCGCGAACACCGTCGCGCCGGTGATTCAGGTACTCGGCGCGTTCACCGGCGGCGGCGCCACCACCAGCCACGGCAGCGATCTGCAGAACAGTTATGAACTGCAGAACTACACGTCGAAACTGCGCGCCACGCACTTCTTCCGCTTCGGCGTGCGGCTTCGCGGTCAGAGCGACGACAGTTCCTCCCCGGCGAATTTCAACGGAACGTTTACGTTCTCCTCCATCGATCAATACCGGAAAGGGCTGCCTTCGCAGTTTTCGATCAGCGGCGGGAAACCGGAGATCGCGCTGCACCAGTGGGACACCGGCCTGTTCTTCGGCGACGACTGGAAACTGCGCCCGAACCTCACCGTTAATCTCGGCATGCGCTATGAGACGCAAACGAACATTCACGACTGGCGGGATTTCGCTCCCCGCGTGGCGTTCGCCTGGGCTCCCGGCTCACTAAAAGGCAAGTCGGGAAAAACCGTGCTGCGTGGCGGCTTCGGCCTGTTCTATGACCGGTTCCCGCTGGCCAACTCCCTCACGGCGGCGCGTTTCAACGGCGTCGTGCAGCAGCAATATGTGGTGACGAATCCGGGCTTTTATCCGGTCATTCCGTCGCTCGCGTCGCTCAGCGCCAGCCAGTCCACGCAGACGGTCTATCAGATCGACAAGAACCTGCGCGCCCCCTATATCGCGCAATCCGCGCTGACGCTGGAGCGGCAACTGCCACGCAACACAACGCTGGCGCTGACGTATACGAACTCGCACTCCGTGCACGTCTTCCGTTCGCTCGATATCAATCCGCCCGCGACGCACCCCTACGGCACGCAGGGCCCGATCTTCCTCATGTCGTCTTCCGGCCTGTACAACCAGAATCAGCTGATCGCGAACGTGAACGCGAAACTCAGCGCGGGCGTCTCCCTGTTCGGCTATTACACGCTGAACCGGGCCCGCAGCGATTCGGACGGCATCGGCACGTTCCCGGCCAATCCTTACAATTACGCAGGCGAATACGGGCCGGCGGCCACGGATATCCGGCAGCGATTCCTGGTCGGCGGCACGATTTATCTGCGCTGGAATATCCGGCTGAATCCGCTGTTCACGCTGCAATCCGGCGCGCCCTTCAACATTACGACCGGGCAGGATCTCTACGGCACCACCCTGTTCACGGCGCGGCCCGGGATCGCCACGGATCCCACGCTCCCCGGCGTGATCCGCACAGCTTATGGACTGCTCGATCCGAATCCCGCAGCAGGTGAAAAAATCGTGCCGCGAAATGACGGCCGAGGGCCGGAGATCGTGAGCTTCAATCTGCGCGTCGGACGGACATGGGGTTTCGGTCCGGAGAAAGGCGGCGGTGGCGCGGTGCGGTCTTCCAGAGATTCCGGACCGGCCACCGGCCCCGCGCTCTCCGCTCCAACCGGAAACCGCGGCCTGTTCAATCAGCCCTCCACCCCGCGAAAATACAATCTCACCGTGGCGATGTCCACGCGCAATTTGCTGAATCACACCAATCCGGGACCAATTATCGGAAATATCAGTTCGCCATTGTTCGGTCGCTCCAATCAGATGGCCGGCACTCCGAACGGAGAAGGCTTTTCCGAAGCGGCCAATAACCGCCGTCTGGAGTTGCAGCTGAGGTTCGTCTATTGACTCCGCGTCCGGACTTCACGGGTACCTGGAAGCTCAACCGTGGCGAGAGCGAGTTCGGTTTCCTGCTAACGCCGCGTCTGCGCGTGGACACAATCGAACATGCCGAACCGGCGATTCGCATCGTCACCCGGCAGATTGATTCCAACGGCGACCAGACCGTCGAGCGATCGCTGACCATCGGCGGCGAGCCGGTCGAAGTTGTGATTCTCAACCGCGTTCGGCACGTTTCGGCGCGCTGGGACGGCGATGAACTTCTGCTCGAAACCCGTTCCGTCGTCAGCGGGACGGAGCGCCTGCTCGAAGACCGCTGGTCACTCGACGCGGAGCGGAAGCGCGTCACCGTCACACGAGTTCATCATCAGCCCGGAGGCGCGGTTCGTCAGGTGTTGCGGTTCCGCGCGCTTTCCCCGCAGGGCATAGAATGACGGCAGATGCGTCTCTCGTGCCTTCTCCCGTTCCTCTTCACGCCGCTCTTATTCGGGCAGTCTCATATCGAGTACTCCGCCGCGAAAAAGATCTGGCTGCTGCATACCGAATCGAGCGCGTATGCCGTGGGTGTCAATCCGCGCGGTGAACTGGAGAACCTCTACTGGGGTGGTCCGCTGTGGCGTCAGGACGACGTTCCGGCCGCGACCGGCGGGCGCGAGTTATCGAGCTTCGATCCGCCCCAATCGGTGATCAACGAAGAGTTCGAAGGCTGGGGCGGCACGCGGTATCTGGAGCCTGCCGTCAAGATCACAAGGGCGGATGGCGGACGCGATCTGGTGCTGCACTACGCCTCCCACACCATCCAGGGCGACGACCTGAAAATCGTTCTCAAAGACTTGAAGGACGATCTGTTTGTCACGCTGAACTATCACGTCTACGCCGCCGAAGGCATCATCCGCAAGACGGCGCTGATCGAGAACAAAACGAGGCAGGCGATCAGCGTGGAAAGCCTGCAGTCCGGCGCCTGGTACATGCCCCACGGAGAGGGCTACCGGCTGTCGTACGTCACGGGACGCTGGGCCGCCGAAAGCCAGTTGACACGGGAGCCCATCCACACGGGCACGAAAATTCTGGAGAACCGCAAAGGCCACACCAGCCACAACTTCAATCCGTGGTTCGCGGTGGACGAGGGCTCGGCGTCGGAAGAGAACGGCCGTGTCTGGTTCGGCGCGCTGGGCTGGTCCGGCAACTGGCGCATCGCCGTGGAGCAGACGCCGTACGCGCAGGTGCGTGTGACCGGCGGCCTGAATACCTTCGATTTCGCGGCGCCGCTCAAGCCGGGCGAATCGCTCGAATCGCCTCCCTTCTATGGCGGTTTTTCGGCGGAGGGCTTCGGTGGCATGTCGCGCCGGATGCACCGGTTCGAGCTTACCGACATTCTGCCGCACGGTCTGGAAGCGAGACTGCGTCCCGTGCTGTACAACTCCTGGGAAGCGACCACGTTCGCGGTGGATGAGCCGGGTCAGCGTGCGCTCGCCGAAAAGGCCGCGAAGCTGGGCGTGGAACTGTTCGTGATGGACGACGGCTGGTTTGGCAAGCGCAACAACGACCACGCGGGCCTCGGCGACTGGACCGTAAATCCGCAGAAATTTCCAAACGGTCTGGAGCCGCTGGCCAACTACGTGAAATCTCTGGGCATGGATTTCGGGCTGTGGGTGGAGCCGGAGATGGTGAATCCGGACAGCGACCTGTACCGCGCGCACCCGGACTGGGCCATGCACTCCGGCGACCGGCCGCGCAGCGAACTGCGCAACCAGCTGGTGCTGAATCTCGCGCGCGGCGATGTCCGTGAGTACATTTTCGGCGTGCTGGACAAACTGGCCACGCAATACCCGATCCGTTATTTCAAATGGGACATGAACCGCCCCTTCGCGGAGCCCGGCTGGGAAAACGTCGCGGAACCGAAAGAGCTCTGGCTGCAATACGTGAAGAATGTCTACGAGATCATCGACCGCCTGCGCGCGAAGCATCCGAATCTGGAGATCGAGTCCTGCTCGGGCGGCGGCGGGCGCATCGACCTGGGCATCCTGCGGCGCGTGGAAGAGGTCTGGACTTCCGACAACACGGAGGCCTTCGACCGGCTCGGCATCCAGTACGGCTTCAGCCAGATGAACGCGCCGAAGATCATGTCCGCCTGGGTGACGGACGTGCCGAACATGAATGACCGGAGCACGCCGCTGAAGTACCGGTTTCTGGTAGCCATGCAGGGCGCGCTGGGCGTGGGCGCGAACCTCAACAAGTGGACGCCGGCGGACGACAAGCTCGCTACGGACATGATCGCCGCTTACAAGCGAATTCGGGCCACCGTGCAGGAGGGCAATCTGTATCGGCTGCTCTCACCGCAGTCCGGCGAACTGACGGCGAATCAATATGTATCGCAGGACGGCAAACAGGCCGTGCTGTTCGCGTTCCTGCATTCGCAACAGTACCGGCAGACGCCGCCGCCCATCCGCCTTGCAGGACTGGATGCGAAGGCGATCTATCGCGTGCAGGTGCTCGGTCTGTTAGGCACGCAGCAGTTCAGTGGCGCGTATCTGATGCAGAACGGGGTCAGCGTGAGGCTGGCCGGTGATTACGACAGCACGGCGCTGATTCTGGAACGCCTGTAAAGAGCGGGGTCGACCGCGGCGGCCATGGCGGATTCGTCGAGTCCTCCGCCCACGAAGGCGTTGAGTGCATTCGCGACTTCACGCGGAGACCTGAGACAAGCCGAGTGCTCCACTTCGAGGACTGTGAAGTTCGGTTGCGAGCGCAGCCATTGGATGATAGCCGTCATCTCCCGGGCGAAGATACCGGCCATTTGCGCCTCACTCAAACCCGCGCCGGCCTTTCCGGTACGCTGCAGCATGGCGCCCTGGCTGGCGACCACTTCCCGGAGATCCCGCCGCATCAGGATCACCCGATAGCTGTGCGCGGGAGGCAGGTCCCGCAGCAACACATAAACCATTTTGACGGCTTTCCCGCGCGCATCGGCGAGCCACGCGGAGTCGGTCTTCGTGCGTTTCACCGGTTCGAACTCGAAGTACCCGCGCGGATTGTCCTCGTCCGCCAGCCGAACGCCATCCGTGAGCAGCGGCATCCCGCCCCCCCCCAGCATCTGCATCATCAAGGAAGTGCCGGAGCGCGGCAGCCCGGACACGATGGTCACAAAATCGCGCGCCATTCAGCGCCTCAGCAGATTGCGCGCCAGGAACAACAGGTTGGCCGGCCGCTCGGCCAGTCTTCGCATGAAATAGGGATACCAGGCCTCGCCAAAGGGAACGTAGAGCCGCAGACGATACCCATCCTGAACCAGCCGCGTCTGCAGGTCGCGGCGAATGCCATACAACATCTGGAATTCGAAGCTGTCGTGCGCGATCTTCTGGTTCGCGACAAAACGCCGCGCGCTCGCGATCATGCGTTCGTCGTGCGTCGCGATGGCGGGATAACGGCCTTCCAGCAACAGCCGTTCGGCCAGCCGCAGATAGTTGCGGTCCACGTCGGCTTTGTCGGCGAACGCGACTTCCGCCGGTTCCAGATAAGCGCCCTTGCAGAGTCGGACCCGGATCTGTTTTCCGATCAGCGTATCGACATCGGCCGCGCTGCGGCGAAGGTAAGACTGAATCACCGTGCCACAGGCTCCGTAACGCGCGTGCAGGCGTTTCACGATGCCGAGAGTGCGTTCCGTATAAGCGCTCGACTCCATGTCGATACGCACAAAGCCGCCCGTGCGCGCCGCGACTTCGACCAGGGCGGCCACGTTCTCCTCGCAGGCTTCGGTCGAGAAATCCAGGCCGAACTGCGTGAGTTTCACCGAAACGTTGGGCTCCAGACCGGATTCGCGCAGCCCGGCCAGCATCCGGAGATACATGTCCCGGCACGCGGCGGCTTCGTCCAGCGACTTGACATTCTCACCGAGATAATCGAGCGTGGCCGTGATGCCGTCTCCCCGTATCTTGCGGCAGACGGACAGGGCTTCGTCGAGCGTGCTGCCGGCGATGAAGCGCGAGGAAAGCTTGCGCGCCACAGGCGACGTTTCGGCCCATTTACGGAATCCCGGCTGCTGCGACAGATAAAGGAGTGTTCGGCGCAACGGCATCCGCTTTGATGATAGGGCATGAACCGGGCGTGAGTTAAGATCGGGAACATGGTGTTCGCGGCGGTGCTGTCCCTGCTGGCGGGATCGGTGATTCTGTCGGCGCAGACTCCCGCTGAAAGCGATTACGCCGACCCGGCCACCTGCGCGCAGTGCCATCCCAAAATAGCCGCCACGTATGCGCGAACCGGCATGGCCCGGTCGTTTTACCGGCCCGCGACTTTGCCCGATCTTTCGCCCTCCCCGGCGCGCTATTTCCACGAACCTTCGGGCACCTGGTACTCGATGGAGCAACGCGGCGGAGAGACGTGGCAGCGCCGCTGGCGCATCGGCCCGGACGGCAAAGAGATCGACGTCGCGGAAACCCGGGCGGATTATGTGATGGGCTCGGGCAACCACGTGCGCACCTATCTGAACAAGACCGCGCGCGGCACGCTGGTGGAACTGCCGCTCGCCTGGTACGCGGAAAAGGGCGGTTTCTGGGCCATGAATCCGGGTCATGACCGGCCGTACGCGCTGCCGCCCCGCACGGTCGCGTATGAGTGCATGTTCTGTCACAACGCCTATCCGAAGGTGCCGGCGGGCCATGCCGAACCGGGCAGCGAACCGGTCTATGCAGGCGCGCTGCCCGAAGGCATCGATTGCCAGCGCTGTCACGGCCCCGGCGCGAAACACGTCCAGGCCGCCGGGAAGGCGGGCGCGAACGCGGCGGAGATCCGGCAGGCGATTCTGAACCCCGCGCGCTTGACCAAGGACCGCCAGATGGAGGTCTGTTACCAATGCCACCTCGAGACCACCAGCCAGGCGCTTCCGCATTCGATTCAGCGGTATGGCCGCGAGCCGTTTTCTTACAATCCGGCGGAACCGCTGGGGAATTTCCTGCTGTTCTTCGACCACGCGCCGGGCAGCAAGTATGAGAACGATTTCGAGATCGCGCACTCGGCTTACCGGCTGAGAAAATCGAAATGCTTTCTCGACAGCAAGTCCGCCATGACGTGCACCACCTGCCACGATCCGCACGATGTGCCGCACGGGGACGCGGCGCTACAGCACTACAACGGCGTCTGCCAGAGTTGCCATGGCGCGGCATTTCGCCAGCGGATCTCCGCCGGGAAACACACGGCGGAAGACAACTGCGTCGGGTGCCACATGCCGAAGCGGCGCACGATGGACGTCGTCCACGTGGTGATGACGGACCACTATATCCAGCGCCGTCCACCCGCCGGCGACCAGTCCGTCGCGTGTACGAAATCGGCAAAAGTGTTATTGAAGAAGCTGTTTTCAATGGTCGGCACCGCCTGGTTCATGGCGGATTGGCCGAAGAATTTACTCTCGCGGTCTTTCGTGCCGCCCCAGGCCACATTATTAAAAACGGCGTTACGGAAGGAGCCGTCGAAGTAATAGTTATAGCCGAGACAGGCACTCCCCTTCGCGCCGTGGTAAGTGCAGTTCCAGTAACCCACCGCATTACCGGAAATATTGTTATAGAGATAATGCGGGCCACACTGCCAGGTTTCGATGCCGCCCCAGTCGTTGGCCGCCAGCAGCGAGTCGACCACCCGGTTGTCATGGATGAGCGAACGGCTGAGCGCCACATCGCGTTTATCACCGCCCCCCTTGCCGCCAAAGACAAAGATGCCGGCGCCGTAACAGCGTGTCAACATGTTGCCGGCGACATGCATGAACTGCGGGAAGGAGATTTGCAGCGCATGGCCCCAGTCCTGCCGCTGCGGCCGCGAGCCGATATCGAACATACGGTTGCGCAACACCTCGACATCGCCGCGCCCGCCACACTCGATGTTGATGGCGCCATGATCAAGGGTGTCCAGGTCATTATCGTTGAAGGCCAATCGGTCAAACTGCTGATTCGCATTCTTCGCATCCACCATCAGTGCCTTGCCGCTGAGGTGATCGAAGCGGCAGTTGGCGACGGTCAACCCCACGCAGGAGCCACGCACGCGGATAGCAGCGTTATCGACATCGGGATTCCCCCAGGAGGCCTGTATCAGGTCCCAGTAGGTGTTGGTATAGCGGAACGTCAGCCCGGAGATGACGACATCTGACATGCCGTGGCTCTCGATCAGATTGAACTGCCGTCCCACCTCAATGGTGGTGGTGTTCGGATCGCGGTCGCCGGGCAGCCGCAGGTAAATGCGGCTGCCGTTGCCGCGCTTGTCAGCCCAGAACATGCCATCGGCGTCGAGGAACTGCGGTTTGTCTTCCAAGTAGTAGCGGTTGCCGGTCCATTCTTGCTCGGAGTCATTGAACCAGATGCCCTGGAATATCAACCCCTTCTTCTCCGCGTCAAATCCCTCCACCCGCGTGGGGAACGGGGTACCCATGACCACGGCGAACTCCGGGCGCATGACAGCGCCGATGTAGTACTCCGCCGGCTGCGTCAGGTGCTTGGTGTCGATGCCTTCATGCATGCGATGGCCGTTGAAATTGATCTTCCACTTGCCCGTCCACCACTCGGGTTGTTCCAGCGTCCACCATTCGTTCATCGGATCATTGGGGTCCGAGACTTTCCAATGGGGGATGCGCGCCAGCGGGATACGCTGGCTGCGCGCGGTCTCCGCCTGCCAGACATTGCGCACGAGGAAGGGCACGTCGGCCCACCACACTTTCCCGGCGTCCGGCATGTCCTTATTGTCAGCGCCCAACGTCCAGCCGGTCACCACCTCGGCGCCACTGATCACGGCCTCGCCGGTGCCCCAGGCCGGATCGCGCGTGAGGCGGATCGGGTCGCCCGGAGTGCCGGATTCCTGCGCGATGAGCTGACCACGGTACGTCACCCCACCTTTAAAAACATAGGTCTGTGTGCCGGTGCATCCCTTCGCCGTGCCGGTCGCCGCCGGGTCCCAGGGATGATGTTTCCACGGATGGGCCTGGCTGCCGTCGCCATCGTCATTCCCCTGTGCGAAGTCGATGTAGCGTACCGAGGCGCCCTTGGCAAAATGGAACGGCAGCGGTTGCCACTGCAAATCGCCGGTGGGGGTAATGGCCGCCATCGGCTGATTCCACGCCCAGTGCGCGCGGTCTGCTGTGCGCGGTGTTACAGTCAAAGTGGTCGCTGGCTCCAGCACGGTAAGCGGGGCATCGGCGGCTAGTAACGGCAAGCCGACCAGCAGCACCAGGGTGATGAGCAACAGAGTGCAAGTGAACTGTTTCATAATGTGTCCTTTCCTTTTACATACAGGATGATGTAGCAGAAGATCGGCAGCGCGGGTCGAACGATCGACTCGCGCGCCACCGCCATCCTCGCTCGGATGCACAGGAGATACGAATTAGACAGATAGCTATAATAATCAGCCTCTTAGCCCGCAACAAGGCGATCCGCTGACGGCTGAGCCGACTCTCGGCAACATATCAATTCGTCGCCCACCACGGTGACCACCCTTTCGGGCCGTCGGGGAAGAGTTTGCGTGGGTTGTTGCCATCGACGTTGACGAGCATGAGATCGCTGATATAGAACGGCCGGTTTCGTAGACTATGATCTTGCCATCGGGACTAAAGGAGGGGCGCGAAGCCTGATGCGGGTCATTGGTGATAATCTGTCGTTCGCTGCCGTCACTGTGCATCACGCAAATCTGCGCCTTCTCATTAACATAGGTGATGAATTTGCAATCAGCGCTGTAGGCCGGTTCCGTGCCCTGACCGGGATCTGAGGGCACCAAGCAGGTCAGGCACTTCACGTCTGTGCCGTCGAGTTTCATCGTGTAAATTTGCCAAGCGCCGGAACGATCGGACTGAAAGATGAGGCGTTTGCCGTTGGGACTGAACGAGGCATTGCGGTTCTGTACCAGTGGGCTGGTTTTCGTCACCTGCGTCTCACCGGTGCCATCCGCCTTCATTAGATGGATTTCCCGATGCCCATCGCGCAATGAATGAAAGACGACCAGCTTCCCGCTGGGACTCAAGCCCGGTGTATAGTTCTGATCCTTCGTCGTCAACTGCCGACGACTGCTGGCATCCGTCTTGACGATAAACACTTGTGTCCCGTGGGCGGTGTCTTCATTGTACACCACCGCCGTCCCCCGGCGATTACTCGCGGCGAGGAAGGCATTGACGACAGGATGAAACCCACCATCGATGCCATTCATCAGTAACAGGTGCGGTTTGGCCCCATCAGCGACCACCATAAAAACCGCTTCACGGTTGTCCTGAAAAGAAGTGAAGTAGATCGTCGATTGCGACGCGGTCACACACAGCGTAGCGAGAAAACACAACGGCAACAGCCACCCCAGACGTGAACTCACTAACATTGGACACGCCTCCTATTGAGCGCGATAGCGCCGTGGGCGGCACTATTATCCCTGACGACATAATACGGCTGAATTATCGGCATGTCAAGCCATTAGTTGTCTTATTCACCTTCACCTTCACCGTCCACGGGTACCTTCGTTGGAAACCAATTGTTTTAAAATTGTCGATAAACTTCTCTGCGGTGAGCCACCTGAATTATTAAGATCAGCACGGCTTCGTCATTTACCGAATATACGACTCTATAATCTGCCACGCGCAAGCGATATGTGTTCGCCATGCCTTTGAGTGCCTTAATCC
>Ga0118677_10006067_pt1 | contig 20729 bp, 19 predicted proteins | sample AliMusrvi5mmetaG_FD_86154 | JGI IMG/M metagenome (GOLD analysis project Ga0118677, IMG submission 86154)
ACCCTGATCTACGTTATCCCCCTTACAGCAGCAGGAAGTATTGGTTTTTAAAACGTCTCGTTACTTTTTTCCATTAATATGCCTTAGCATTCTGGAGCATTAGTCAAAGAAATTTTATTGAAATTGTTATGAAAAAAATAGGTCTTGCGCTTGGAGGAGGAGCAGTTTTGGGTGCAGCCCATATTGGAGTACTTCAGGCATTGACTGAACTGCATATTCCCATTTCGATGGTTAGCGGTACCAGCATCGGAGCTTTTATTGCAGCGCTTTATGCTTTTGGAAAAAGCTGGCAGGAAATACGTGATATTGCTTTTGATCTCGACTGGTTTGATCTTTCCGGTCTTGTACTTTCTCAATATGGCCTTCTGTCAAATAAAAAATTTGGAGGTATTGTTACTGAGTTGCTGGGGCACAAAAATATTGAAGATGCGCTTAAACCGCTTTCAATAGTTGCTACCGATATCGAAAAAGGATCAAAAGTTGTCTTCACCAAAGGGGACGTAGCTTTAGCGGTGATGGCCAGCAGTTGCATCCCCGGGATATTCTGCCCTGTTAAATCAGACGGTCTATTGCTTGTTGACGGTATGCTCATGGAAAACGTCCCAGTATCCCCGCTGGTCGAACGCGGTGCTGAGTCAGTCATCTGTGTTGATCTTCTGACCCGGCTTGTATTTAAAAAGCCTGAAAATATTATTGGCCTATTGCTGAACTCCTTTTACAGTACTATTACCAATACCACAGCTATTCAAATAGAAGCAGCGGATTTATGCATTTCTCCTGATCTATCCCGATTTAACCTGATCGATACAGATCAGGTAGCTGATCTTATTGAGGCAGGGTACCAGGCAGCTCGTAAACAACTGAAATTATGGGCGGAACGGGAACGATAGCATTCTTTCATATTTCTATTCAGGATAGATGGTTAACCAGAAAGTCGTTGGCTATTGATTCAGGAATTTGTAATTTATTTTTATTAAAAGCCTTGATTTGTTCTCAGTATATTCTTAGATATATGCTGTGATATCGAGGTGCTTATAGCGTGAATATCCTTTTTCCTGTTTCCTGAGCCTGAAGTTCAAACCCCTTGGGAGAGAACTTGATGAATAAGTCCTTTTATTCTAAAGAGGTGCATTATAATCCGTCTGCATTATTTCGGGTATGGTCGGTTTGATTTTCAACATCCGAATTTTGTAATGAAATGGTTTTAATCAAGGGAGGTAATCATGCCTATTCGTCGACTTAGGGAGTTTCTGGACACCCATGGGGTCAGGTATTTTGTAGTCAGTCATTCTCCTGCTTACACAGCACAGGAAATAGCTGCTGCGGCCCATGTTCCCGGAAAAGAACTGGCTAAAACGGTCATGGTCAATATTGACGGTAAAATGGCAATGGTAATTTTGCCTGCCTCTCGTCAGCTTGATTTTGAACTTCTTCGCGAACTGACAGGGACAAGAAACGTTGAACTTGCCAGTGAGAAAGAATTTGCAGGTTTATTTCCTGACTGTGAAATTGGAGCCATGCCACCATTCGGCAACCTTTTCGGCATGAATGTCTATGTATCAGAAGAACTTGAAGCTGATGATGAAATAGCCTTTAATGCCGGAGCCCATACGGAACTGCTGCGACTTTCTTACGAGGACTATAAGAAACTTGTTCATCCCGAAGTTGCGAAACTCTCTCTCTCCGCATGAAGTGATTTTTGAGAGTCATAATGAATTCTTAAAGGGAAGTGTTACTTTTCGATCATGATTGCTGAAGGTTTGCCGCAAGAGTTTTCATGACATTGTCATTATGTAAACTCAATTGACCTATTCGGATATTGTTTGTCACTTTATGAAGATTGCTTTATACTCGGGGACTTATGTCAAGGACAAGGACGGTGCAGTAAAATCCATCTCTCAACTGGTCTCTTCATTCAGGAAAAAAGGCCATCAGGTTGCCGTTTGGTCACCTGATGTTTCGCTTCAGGATAATCACAATGGTTTAACGGTACACCCCCTGCCGGCAGTGCCGATACCACAGTATTCCGATTACAAACTTGGTTTTTTCAGACCTGAAACGCGCAGGCAGCTTGATACATTTGCCCCCGATATTGTTCATATTTCGACACCTGATATTGCCGGCAGAGAGTTTCTCCTCTATGCTAAAAAAAAATTTCTACCTTTAGCATCAGCTTTCCACACAGACTTTCCTGCCTATCTTAAATATTACCGTCTCAGTTTTGCAGAACGACCGTTCTGGAAATATCTACAATGGTTTTATAACAACTGTGACATCGTGTTTGCCCCTAATGACAGTATTCGCCTTAAACTTATAAATCGGAACATCAACAACGTTGAAATCTGGTCAAGGGGTGTAGACAAGGAATTTTTTGATCCAACCCGACGCTCCGAAAAACTTCGTTCAGCATGGGACGCTGTCGGCAAGACAGTTTTTGTCTATACTGGAAGGTTTGTGCTATACAAGGATATTGAAATTGTCATGCAGGTTTATGAACGCTTGATGGATGCAGGATACTCAGACCAGGTAAAATTTGTTATGATTGGGTCCGGTCCCAATGAATCGGAAATGAAGCGAAGAATGCCGGAAGCAATATTTCCTGGATATCTTACCGGATCTGAGCTATCGACGGCTTATGCAAGTGGCGATATTTTTCTTTTTCCATCAACCACAGAGGCTTTTTGTAATGTAGCGCTTGAAGCTCTTGCTTCAGGTCTACCGGTAGTTGTTTCAGATAAAGGGGGTTGCCTTGACATTGTTGAGCAGTCGGGTGGAGGACTTGTGGCACGATCAGGAGATGTCGATGATTTTTGTAAACAATGCCTCGAATTGATTGAAAATTCTTCCCTTTACCGCGAACTCAAAGCTCAGGGACTCGCTTTTGCAGAGACAAAGTCATGGTCAGCCATAAATAATGTCGTAATTGACCGATATGAGAAGATGGTTCACGCTTCCAACGGCAGGATTGCTGATTTCAGTCATTGAGCCCGCACGGGCTTTTTTGTAACTATTTCTCACAGAACATCATGAACATAGGGTTTGTAGGTCTCGGAAAAATGGGCTTCAATATGGTACAGCATCTTGTTGAATGCCGTCATCACGTTGTCGTATTTGATCTTTCTGAAGAGCTTGTTGCCACTCTATCCGCAGAAGGAGCAGTTGCTTCCTCCTCGCTGCATCAACTTACCGGTCTGCTCCCATCCCCCCGTCTCATATGGCTTATGGTGCCCGCCGGAACTCCGGTCGATACTACTATCGATACACTTCTTCCTTCTCTGCAGCCAGGGGATATCATTATTGATGGGGGAAATTCCCATTATACCGAATCAGTAAAAAGGGCCGCACGGCTCGATGAAAAAGGTATTTATTTCCTGGACGCGGGTACAAGCGGAGGGCTTGAAGGAGCACTGCGAGGTGCTTGTATTATGGTGGGTGGTGATAAAAGGGCTTACGATTTTATCGAGCCGCTGCTTAAAGATCTTTGTGTTGAAAATGGGTACGGCTATATGGGCCCATCCGGATCAGGCCATTTTGCTAAAATGGTCCATAATGGAGTTGAATATGGCATGATGCAGGCAATGGGCGAAGGGTTTGAGCTTTTAGCATCAAGTGGTTATGAATTTAATCTTGACGAAGTTTCACGGGTCTGGGCAAACGGCTCAGTTATTCGAGGCTGGCTTATGGATCTTGCAGTACGTGCATTTCAGAAAGATCCAAAGCTTGAATACCTCAGCGGACGAATTGCCGACTCAGGAGAAGGTCGTTGGACTATAGAAGCTGCGCTTGAACATGAAGTTTCAATTCCCGTGCTTTACCATTCTCGCAGCGAAGACAATATATCCGACAGGGTAGTAGCCGCATTGCGACATGAGTTTGGCGGGCACGCCTTCAGCGAAAAACAGTAACCGGCATAACAATTATCCGATACCATTATGCAGGAAAAACCAGATAATTTTTCCGTTGTTATTTTCGGAGCCAACAGCGATTTAGCATCCCGTAAACTTTTCCCTTCGCTCTATGAGCTTGCTCAATGGGGCCATTTACCGAAAGAGTACAGGATTATAGGTGTCGGGCGTGCTAAACTTTCTCACGAAGAGTTTCGTTCCCAGGTGCATCAAAAACTCTCGACACTCTCTCCTGGCACTATACAGGACGAAGAGCAATTCAATGTATTCAGCAGCAGACTTTATTACGTATCCCTTGATCTCACAGATGGTGAAAGCTATAATAATCTATACCGGGAGCTTATGGATTATTCGCCTGAAACAGGTCTGAGAGAGCACATTCTGTTTTATCTTTCAACTCCTCCGGACCTTGCTCCGATCATTATCAAGAACCTTGACCGTGCTGGGCTTGGAGAAAAAGAAAAAACAGATTCCAAAAACGGCTGGCGAAAAATAATAGTCGAAAAACCCTACGGTACAAATCTGCAGACAGCCCGTGAATTGAACACTGTCATTGGAGAGGTGTTCAGTGAGGATCGGATTTTTCGTATTGACCACTATCTCGGCAAGGAACCGGTACAGAATATTATGGTATTCCGGTTTTCCAACGGGATTTTCGAGCCACTCTGGACTCGTAATTACATCGCAAATGTTGAAATTACCATAGCGGAGGATTTTGGTATCCGTGACCGTGGAGCTTTCTATGAAGAAGCGGGTCTGCTTCGAGATATTATGCAGAATCATGCTCTTCAACTTCTTGCCGCTGTCGCCATGGAACCGCCGGTTGATCTATCCGCAGATTCAGTGCGCGACGAAAAAGCAAAGGTACTCCGTTCGATCCGCCCGTTTTTACCAGGAAGTGCCGAAACATCAGTTGTTCTTGGTCAGTATGAAGGATATCGCTCCGAAAAAAATGTTGCACCGTATTCAACTGTCGAGACCTTTGCGGCAGTAAAATTTTATATCGACAACTGGAGGTGGAAAGATGTTCAATTCTTTGTCAAAGCAGGTAAAAATTTAGCTGAAACGACCACAAAAATAGTTATTACCTTCAAATGTCCACCTCAGAACTATTTTGGGCCCGCTGAAAGCTGCAGCTATATAGCTAATCAGGTAGTGTTCTGCATTCAACCTGACGAAACCATAGCGTTGAGATTCGGAGCAAAACGGCCAGGGGAATCAGTGATTACTGATCCAGTCTACATGAAATTCGATTACAGAACGTCATTCACCGAATCAGGAATGACTCCTTATCATCGACTTCTGCTTGATGCCATTAACGGAGAGCAGATGAACTTTATCCGCCAGGACAGCGTCGAATACTCATGGGCGATTATTGACGCTATAAGAGAATCCGTTAACGGCAACCCACCTGACCCCTATCCAATCCATTCCCGAGGCCCTGAGTCAGCCGTCAGGATTTACAGTTGAGTGGTAAACCAGTAAACATTTCCATTTTCAAGAGCAACGAGGCTTGCAGGAACTCTCATTTCCTCGTTCAGAAATATTTTATTTGCAAGCCAGGCTTTATTTTTTCCAGAGGTAAAAAACAAAACATTCCGGGCATGGTTGATTACAGGCAGAGTTATAGTCAACCGTTTTCCTGGTGGCTTCGCAAGAGCCTCGTTGACCGAAACCACCCATTTTGTTGTTTCCTTGAGCGCATCAGTATTGCCCGCAAACAGTGACGCAGTATGCCCGTCATCACCAACCCCAAGGATAATAAGGTCAAAAATAGGCCACGTAAGTACAGAGAGAGGATAAGCCGTCTTAAAAAAAGTGAGAATAGTCTCTTCATACTTTTTTGCAGCCGACTCTCCATCTTCTTGTTCTGCCGGCATTCTGAAAATATGATTGTCAGGAACGGGTGCTTGTAAAAGCATCGTTTCCCTTGCCATGTTGTAATTACTATCCGGATGCCCGACAGGAACGCTTCTTTCATCACCCCAGAACAACCATGTCTTTTCCCAGGGCATGACAATTATGTGTCCTTTGCTTTTGTCGCTCTCTTGTCTGGGAATCGCAATCCCAAAGCGCTCCAGAATATCAGGAGCTACACCCTGTGCAAGTTGCCGATAAAGCTGCCGTGGCGAATTTCCTCCTGCAAGCACAAGAGAAAACAGCCCATGATCCTTTACAGAACGATATGCCTCAGCAATGATGAGCGCTGCAGCATGATCAGTTATATCAGTTTCAGTGCCGCTGTAGAGGAACTTTTGTCCTGAAGTACTCATGTGCACATGTTGTCTGGTTTCAGAATTTTTGATGGTTACTTGCATGTTCCTCAAATTGAAAGGAACCTTCGGCAGCATACGTCTTGGCTTCTCTGTTTCAGTTGCGTAACTTGCTTGAATATTATTCGATAACCTGTTTTAAGACAAAAAGGTTCTGTATGCCTCTCTACGATGGATATGGTGTTCTAGTCGGAACCCTTCAAAAATATTACTGTGATCGTCCATTCAGTGAGAAGGCTTACTACCATTGCAATATAAAACTGCGCGCCGGAAAAAAATTTTATCGTTGTCCAGTAGACCTTGACTGCAAAAAAGATGCCCATGGGGTTCAATGGCGGGTTGTAGAACTGAACCCGGACGCCTTGTGGCAGGTTCTTCATTTTCAGGAAGGTTGGCATCCCCTTGATTCAGTTCCTGGTTCGGGCGCCCTTGATTACTATCTCAGTCCAGAACTTCAGTCTGCAGATGAGTCCAAGATGGCTATCCCAGATTCAGAGGATCACGGCCAAATTGTTAACGCACCCTTATTATGTCCTTCATGGAAAAACGGTACCGGGCCTACTGCATTCAAGGACCTTGAACCACTTCTGGCTGCTGCCCAAAAGTTGTTTATCTTCGGGGAGCCATTCAGGACAGGAAACGGCGTCCACAACATTCATCAAAATCAGGGAGATCCTCCTGAGAGCCAGTGGGCCCCTGAAAACGGCATCTGGCAGGATGGAGCAGTTATTGCCCTTAGGTACGACAAAACCTTAGCTGCATTCTTATGCAAATTTAATACCCAGCAATTTTTTCCTGCAATTCCATCGTATTCATCCACTGACCGGGAGATAACTGCAACTTCGCCTTTTTAGTGAGAGAGTTGTTCCTCAGGAAATAATTTTGGTTGGAGCATATCAATCTCTTCTGTAACTTGTCAGTATAATATCAGAAAGTCATACAATCTTTTGTAAGTCAAGACGTGCGGGCTTATAGAAACGTTCCATTATTCCTGTGGGCAATAGTTGTCTATGGTTAACCGTTAAAAGAGGAGAAAAGTTATGGCCGCTTTTGATTTTGGTAATAAAGTCGATCCGCAGCTGTTCGATAAACAGCTCAACCAGCCCTGCACTATAAATGTACAGGACTATATCAAGCAAGGCTGGGAGATGTTCAAGGCACACATCGGCGAGTTTGTAGGTTTCACGCTACTTATTTTTGCCATATCTGCAATAAGCTCTAAATTTGCTTTTGCCGGTTCATTTCTTTTTTCAGCTGTTGCTGCACCACTCTATGCCGGATTCGGTATAGTAGCCTTCAAGCTCATTAGCGGAAAACCGCTTCAGTTCGCGGATTTTTTCAACGGGTTCAACTATTTTCTGCCTCTTTTTCTTGCAGGCCTGGCAGGCGGTATTCTGGTAAGCATTGGGTTCGTGCTGCTGATTATTCCCGGCATTTATCTTGCAGTCGGCTACATCTTTACCACCTTTCTTATTATTGATTACCGCATGGATTTCTGGCAGGCTATGGAGACAAGCCGTAAAATCATATCTAAAAACTGGTTCTCTTTTTTCGGATTTGTCTTTGCTCTTTTCGCCATCAACTTCTTGGGGGCAATTGCCTTGGGAGTGGGTCTTCTCGTCAGTATACCTGTTACAGCCTGTGCTGCAGCAATTGCCTATAAGGAGATTATTGGTCTCTACTCAACAGAATGGTAGTAACTGAAAAAAGTTTTACAAAGGTAAACGGAATGGAGAATTGGACATGAAAAAAAAGCTGTTTTTTTTCATTCTATTGTTTTTTACTGGCTGGAGTGCCGTATCCACTGCAGGGCATACTGAGGAAAGCCAGGTAGTGGTATCGGCCACAGGAAAAGTGTCCATAAAGCCGGATATGGCCGAATTCGCTGTCGTGGTGAAATCAGATGCAAAAACTGCCGATATAGCTGTGTCAGAAACAGCCGAGAAGTACCGTGCCGTTCAGGACAAGCTTAGAACGGCAGGGATTTCGCAAGACGATGCACCTACTACAAGTTTTACAGTTTCTCCACGGTGGGAGTGGGATCAGGCTTTAGGGAAAAGCGTTCTGAAAGGCTACAGTGCACGTCATACCATTATGGTCAAGGTGCATGCTCTGGCTAAAATAGGGCACGCTATTGACGCAGCGGTTCAGGCAGGGGCTGATGAAGTGCAAAATGTCAATTTTTCATCAAGCAGTTACAATGCCCTTCGCGAGAATGCCCTTGCTGATGCTGTGGAAAATGCCCGTAGAGAAGCTGGGATAATGGCTCGAGCTGCAGGTGGTCGAATTGGTCAACTAATTGAGGTGAGTGTCAACGAACCATCAGTCAGATTTCACCCATTCAGGGCGGGCGCAGCACTGAAAGCAGCACCAATGGCAGTTCCAACCGAAATAGCCCCAGCTGATCAGGAAATTAGTGTTACTATCAATTCCCGCTGGCGTTTTATCTCTTCGTCCACCAAATGACATCAGGGTTTATTCAGCAGCTGTTTAAATGGAAAAATCCAGTTAAAAAAAGAATACTCGACCGTTACGAACAGACACAAGACGGACACATTATCATTGATGTGGCGGCAACCTGTGTCGAGGATCTTTATGAAGATTTTGATAAAACGGCACCTTACCATAAAAAGGATCTTGATGAAGATTTTGTCTATTATCTGACAGAATGCGCGCGTGAAATCGGGCATTCAGACTTTGTTATTAGGTTTGTGTTCGAAAGGTATCCCTCCGAACAGTTCATCCAGCGGGTACGGACCAGTATTCTTAAATTTTTCATGTACCAGAGGGAACTCGAACTCGCAGCATTAAAAAAAATGTTCCGAACGACAGGAATGCTGATCGTAATCGGCATCCTTATTCTCGGCGTTTCAATCTGGGTGAATCTTATACTTCTCGCCTCTGGAAGCGTATCATTTTTCAAAAGTGTCTTTGCAGAGGGTCTTACAATTGTGGCCTGGGTGTCAATGTGGGAGGGGCTTGCCACTTTTCTGCTTAACTGGGCGCCACACCGATTCAAGATTAATCTTTACAAAAAAATCGCAGAAGCTCAAGTGTTGTTTTATAAGCCCTTGAGCGATTATTCCGACCCATATACCGCCTCAGTCCCTGCACCGAAGATTTGACTGTGAGAAAATAAATCATATCTTTCCTCGCTATTTTTCTCAGACCTTTTTTGCCTGTAAGCATTACGGGAACAAAGAAAACCTATCTTATACCAGGATAACCCTTTTTGACAATTGTTGTTGCCCGAAGAGAGGGGATACTGATTATTCATATGGTGCTTTGGCGGGTTGCAGCACTTTTTTTCTATCATACCATGAGGTGGCTTCGGATTTTTCATTGTTCCGGATCCGTTTTTTATTCATTTCCAGGCTGCCCGTCATACGGCGCCGATTTAACATCGCTTGAGGTTGCTTATGATTCGATTGATTCCGATGCTTTTGATGATGCTTTTGATGGTATTTCCTATAGAAGGACGCTCACTCGGTTTAGATAACAATGTTTTTCAAAACAATTTTTCCGCGTTAACCCAGTCTTCAGAACTCAAAAATAAAATAAACCCAATGGTGCTAAGCAAAGCACTTTCCGGTTATTTTTTTCTAAAAGAACAGGGCAAGGTAAACCGTGACGGTATTCTGACAGTGATCGATTTTAACCGGCCTTCAATTGATGAACGCATTTTTGTCATTGATGTAAACCAGGGCCGATTGCTTTATTCAGGACTTGTAGCACATGGCAAAGGAAGCGGTGAAAATTATGCACAGAACTTTTCCAATTCCCCGGGTTCTCACAAAAGCAGTCTCGGGTTTTATACCACGGGCGAAACCTATGATGGAAAAAACGGTTATTCGCTTAAACTTTTAGGTATGGAAAGGGGGATTAACGACAAAGCTGAATCAAGAAGTATCGTAATTCATGGCGCAGATTATGTTTCGTATGATTATATCAGGAAACATGGACGTCTTGGTAGAAGTCAAGGCTGTCCCGCTGTCTCGGTTAATAGTTTTCAGCAGATCATTGATCTTATTAAAGGAGGAAGCTGTCTGTTTATCTACCATGGAGGCAGGGATTATGCCGTAAAGACTACTCTTCTTAAACATGATCTTGCTCGTTTGCTCAAATTGTCTCGGAATCGTTTTCTTAACGCATCTTAAAACAAATGATCTGTATTCTTCTTTTCTGGCTGGCCTACAGCCCTCCTGTACCCCTACCAGCCAGGCTTGCAGTTCCACGACAGGAGCATCTTCAGCACAAAAAAGATAGCTCTGTTCCAGTACACCAGCAGAAGAGTGTTGTCACCAATAGTATAGCAGACCATATTCGACGCTATTTCGACCATCAGACCAAACAAAACAGCCGCTCTGGTGCCACAGAACAGAAAATAAGCAGCAAACAGCAGCTATCCCGATTCTATGCCGCAAGAATGTTTCGTACGGTGTGGACAAAACCCGCAATGGTTTCTGAACTCATAAGTACCATAGATAGTGCCGTCGATGAAGGCCTCGATCCCGCAGATTACCACATAACCGAAATCAGAGAGTTTATCAGCCACCCATCAGCACTTCCTGAACTTCAGGCCCGGTATGATATTCTTCTCAGTGATGCTTTTTTATCCCTTGCCAGCCATCTTCGCTACGGAAAGGTTGATCCAAAGAATCTCGACCCGAATTGGAATATCAATAATGCAGTTACACGCAGCGCAGTCGAGTACAGGCTTCAGAATGCCATCACAAAGGGACAGATTGCTGCTGTTTTAAATGACCTTCGCCCACAGAGTCCAAGGTATAGCCAGCTTAGGACCGGGCTTGCCCGCTACCGCGCAATCGCCAAGGGCGGCGGTTGGTCAGCATTACCGGAAGGGCCGACTCTGACAGAAGGCGTCGCAGACAGTCGCATTCCCATGCTGCGCAAACGTCTTGAAGCTTCCGGTGAAATCGCCGCTCCAGGTGCCGATACCACGAGTGTTTACAGCAAGGAAATGGTTGATGCTGTAAAAAAGTTTCAGAAACATAACGGCCTTCACTCCGATGGTGATTTAGGAGCGGCTACAGTCAAGGTCATGAATATTCCTGTTGAGCACCGTATCGATCAGATTCGTATAAATCTTGATCGGTACCGGTGGTTTATAGGCGACCTCGAACCTACCTATGTGATGGTGAATATTCCGGATTTTACCCTTCAGTATGTTGCAAGCGGTCATCAGGAATGGCATACCAAGGTTATTGTCGGGCAACCCATCCGAGAGACACCTGTGTTCAAAGCCGAAATGCAGTATATTATATTCAACCCTCAATGGGTAATTCCCCCAACCATTCTTGCCAAAGATGCGCTTCCGGGTATACGAAAAAGCATTTCCTATCTCAGTCATAAAAAACTGAATGTTATTGATCAGAATGGTACTATTGTTGACCCCGCAACGCTTAACTGGTCACAGTACACAAAGAACAACTTCCCATACCGTCTGCAGCAGGCTTCCGGTGACCAGGGATCACTCGGCAGGATCAAGTTCTTGCTCCCGAATAAGCATATTGTTTACCTGCACGACACACCCAACAAAGAACTGTTTAAAAAAAGTGCCAGAGCATTCAGTTCCGGATGCATCAGGGTTGAAAATCCTCTTGACCTTGCCTCACACGTACTTCAGGATACAGTGAAATGGAACAAGGAACGGATCACCGCCGCAGTTAATAAAAGAAAAACAAGCACCGTAACTCTCCCAAGAAGGATTCCAGTCTTTATTCTTTATTTCACCGCATTTGCAGACGGTGACGATATTCAGTTCCGCAATGATGTGTATGGCAAAGATGATGCAGTGTTGAATGCGCTGAATAAACCTCTTCCAAAATTCTAAACGGGAACCCGCGGTTTATAACGCCATGTCATTTACAGTAGCAATCAACATTCAAAAAGAGTTTGATACATCTTGTGCCCCCGACAACGTATACGAACTTCTTGCCAATGTACCCCGTTCCGCCTCCCATTTTCCGAAAGTGGATAAGCTTGTCGATCTCGGTGACAATACCTACCGTTGGGAGATGGAAAAAATAGGTATCGGAAGCTATACCCTCCAGCAGACCATTTATGCCTCACACTACAAGGCCGATGCAGTTACACGAAAAATCAACTGGACACCCGTTCAAGGGGTCGGCAACGCAATTGTTGAAGGCGAGTGGACAATAATCCCCCTGGAGGGAAAAACAAAAGTAAACCTGATAACCAAAGGCAATCTTACCGTCGATTTTCCCTCCTTTCTTGAGTTCATCATCTCCCCATTAGTCGTAATGGAATTCACCGGCATGATCGAACGCTACCTGACCAACCTGCAGGAAACGTTCAGCTCTTGCTGATTCTAACCAGAGTAAGACTAGGGGACGTTGTTAAGTTACGTTAGAAGTCAAGAAAAGCCTATATTGTTTTCACTCAATAAATATGCTGTTCAGATAATCTTTTGATGCGGTGCATTTGAAAGGCTTTAAACAAGCAACTGAAACTTTACGAAATGAATGTTGTCCCGAAATCCATTCTCCTTGATGATCTGTTTACCGGTTATCAGCAAGTATTAGGTGTTGACTACGATGCATATAAAAATCACTGTTTACGTGTTTTCAATTTTTGCCTCGCACTTGCTGGAGATAGTCCGGATGCTGAGGATAAAATTGCTATCGCCTCTTTCTTTCATGATATAGGGATATGGACCGATAACACTTTTGACTATCTCGCACCTTCTCAACTGCTTGCCCGGCGTTATCTTGAAAACACAAAAAGGGCGTTCTGGTGCGATGAAATAGATGCCATGATCGGCGAGCATCACAAGCTTACCAAATATCAACTGAATCCCTCATGGCTTGTTGAACCTTTCAGAAAGGCTGACTGGATAGATGTAGCAGGAGGACTTCTCCGATTTAAATTGCCGGATGATTTTATTACCGATGTCATTTATGGTTTTCCAAACGCAGGGTTTCATAAAAAACTAGTTGCGCTCTCCTTAAATCGACTGAAAACCCATCCATTCAATCCCTTACCAATGATGAAGCTCTAGCCCGGCAGAAAGAGGAAATAGAAGGAACTCAAAATGAAATAACGTACATCATCAGAGTATGCCAAGAAGTGCGAGACTTGATTACCCTGGAACATTGCATCATGTTATTTTCAGGGGGATAGGTGGCAGTGTCATAGTTGCTGATAATGCAGACCGTCGGGATTTTGTCAATCGGATGGGTCGACTGGCAGAAGCCACAGAAACAGTCATTTATGCCTGGGCAATGATGACGAATCATGTCCATATCCTGCTGCGGAGCGGGAAAGAAGGTCTACCGGTGTATATGCGAAAGCTGTTATCGGGATATGCCCAGCATTACAATCGCCGTCACCAGCGTTCCGGTCATCTTTTCCAGAACCGTTATAAATCGATTATTTGTGAAGAGGAGCCTTATTTCCACAAGCTCGTTGCATACATTCACCTTAATCCCCTGAGAGCTGGCCTTGTAACTTCCTTGAATGAGCTGGATCACTATCCATGGTGCGGTCACGGGATTATTGTAAATAGTCAACAGAATCGCTGGCAGAATCGTGATTATGTGTTGCAAAGCTTTGGATTAAAAGAAGGAACTGCGAGGAAAGCTTATCAGACGTTTATAGAGAACGAAGCTTTAAAAGGGAAACAGCAGGAACTGGTGGGAGGTGGTTTGATTCGGTCTCAGGGTGGTTGGTCGGGTGTTCAGTCGAAAAGAAAGCAGGGCGCAAAAGCGCTTGGCGATGACCGGATTCTCGGCAGCAGCGATTTCGTGTTATCGATTCTCGATGAGGCCGAAGAGCATGTAAAAAGTCAGATGCCGATGGTTGAAATTATGCATCACGTTCAAGAGGATATTCAGCTCGCTTGTGAACGATACGGAATAACGGTATCGCAATTGCAGTCAGGAGGACGCATTAAACCATTACCGTCATTGCGAAAAGAGCTCGCGTCAAAATTTGTACACGACTACGGTCTCTCTCTGGCTGAAACCGCAAGGCAGTTCGGAGTCACTACCAGTGGAGTCTACCAGTTACTTAACAAGAAGATGGCTTGACCGATGTGAGAATGAAATACTTGCATGAAGAGTAGCCTTGCGTCTATGGGCACCCCTCTCCGGAGCATTTGCTCCAGAGAGGGGTGTCAGGCACCAGCACCTTATTCGGGATCGTAGCTCAATACCGGGGCCAGCCATTTTTCCGCCTCTGTAAGGCTCATTCCTTTACGGCAAGCATAATCTTCGACCTGATCCCTGCAGATCTTTCCGAGTATGAAGTATTTTGCTGCCGGATGTGCGAAATAGAGCCCGCTCACAGACGAAGCCGGGTTCATAGCAAAGGTTTCTGTCAGTGTAATACCCGTATTAGTCTCCGCATTCAAAAGCGTAAAGAGTTCAGCCTTCTCAGTGTGGTCAGGGGAGGATGGATAACCGGAAGCAGGGCGGATACCCTGATATTGTTCTGCCAGCAGCTCTTCGCTTTTCAGGTTTTCAGCAGGCGCATAACCCCAAAGCTCACGCCTGACCTTTTCATGCAGCATTTCAGCAAACGCTTCCGCCAGGCGGTCCGCAAGTGCCTGCGCCATAATGCGCTGGTAGTCGTCATTCTTATCACGTAACTCTTTAAGCAGCTTTTCAATGCCGAGACCGGCAGTAACGGCAAATCCTCCGATATAGTCTTTCAGACCGCTTTTCTTCGAAGCAATAAAGTCGGCAAGCGCCAGATTCGGCTCACCAGCACCTTTTTCCAACTGTTGACGAAGCGTGTGCAGAATCATGCGTACACTATCTCTGCTCTCATCATTATACACCTCAATGTCGTCACCATTACTGTTCGCAGGGAAAATACCGGCAACTCCCTTCATCCCGATCAAATTTTCTTTTTCAATTCTGTCGAGCAGCATGTTTGCATCATCAAACAATTTTTTTGCTTCAACACCGTATTCCGCATGATCAAAAATTTGTGGATAGCGTCCATGCAGTTCCCAGGCCATAAAAAATGGAGTCCAGTCGATATAAGGTCGCAGTGCACCGACACGGACATCTTCAAGGATCGTAATCCCCTGTTTCAGTGGTTTGTACACCGTCGTATTGTCCCATTGCAGCGAAGGCCCATTCTGTCGAGCATCGGCAAGTGGAAGATACTTCTTGCTGGTCGTTCGTGAAGAGTGGGACTCTCTGAGTCCCGCCTGTTCTTTTTTAAGCTGAGCGATGTAATCCGGGCTGAGCGAAGGATTAAGCAGACTGTTGACAACCGGTACACTCCGCGACGCATCAAGCACCTGCACAACGGCTCCCGAATAGACCGGCGCAATCTTGACAGCAGTATGAATTCGTGATGTAGTGGCACCCCCAATCAGAAGCGGAATCGTCATGCCCAGCCGTTCCATTTCACTGGCGACATAAACCATTTCGTCAAGTGAAGGGGTAATGAGTCCGCTCAGTCCAATCAGGTCAGCTTTTTCACGAACTGCTGCCTCAAGAATCTTTTCGCACGGCATCATCACGCCGATATCGACAACATCATAGTTATTGCAGGCAAGCACAACAGCGACAATATTTTTACCGATATCGTGCACATCACCCTTGACCGTCGCAAGCAGCACTTTGGCAGCAGCACGGGTATCCTTGTTCAACGCCTTCTCCTCTTCGATGAAAGGTAAAAGATAGGCAACAGAACGTTTCATGACGCGGGCGCTCTTAACCACCTGAGGCAAAAACATCTTCCCTTCGGCAAAAAGGTCGCCTATAGCGTTCATGCCGTTCATCAAAGGTCCTTCAATAACCTGGAGCGGACTCGGATAGAGTTGGCGAGCCTCCTCGGTATCTTCCTCAATATATTCAACAATACCTTTGATCAGCGCGTGGCGTAAGCGTTCCTCAACGGGAGCACTCCGCCATTCCGCAGCTTTAGCTTCAGTTTTCTCCCCGCCATCGCCGATGGTTTCAGCAAAGCTGACCAGACGTTCGGTAGCGTCAACACGCCGATTAAGCAGCACATCCTCAACCCGCACAAGCAGCTCAGGCTCGATATCTTCATAAATGGCAAGTTGTCCTGCATTGACAATACCCATATCCAGACCTGCACGAATGGCATGGTAAAGAAACGCTGCATGCATTGCTTCCCGAACTGATTCGTTACCACGGAAAGAGAAAGAGACGTTGCTGATTCCGCCTGAAATCTTTGCATAAGGCAGATTCTCCTTTATCCAGCGGACTGTCTGAATGAAATCAACAGCATAGTTATTGTGTTCCTCAATACCGGTAGCAACGGTCAGGACGTTGGGGTCAAAAATAATATCCTCAGGCGGAAAGCCGACATCAAGGGTAAGGATATCATAAGCGCGTTTACAGATTGCAATCCGTCTCTCATAGCTGTCCGCCTGCCCTTGTTCGTCAAATGCCATCACCACGGTTGCGGCGCCGTATTGCAGTACTTTGTGAGCTCGCTCCTTGAACAGCTCCTCACCCTCCTTAAGGCTGATGGAGTTGACGATACTTTTGCCCTGAACGCATTGCAGCCCGCTTTCAATGATCGACCATTTCGAGCTGTCAATCATGACCGGAACTCGGGATATTTCAGGCTCAGAAGCGATAAGGTTCAGGAAATCCTTCATCACCTTTTCAGAGTCAAGCATACCTTCATCCACATTGACATCTAGAACCTGGGCACCGCTCTCCACCTGCTGGCGGGCAATAGAGAGTGCTTCATCGTAATTCCCCTCTTTAATGAGGCGGGCAAACTTTTTCGAACCGGTAACATTGGTTCGTTCACCAATATTGATGAACCCCGTCGTATTGTTCACATGGAGCGGCTCAAGGCCGGAAAGTTGCAACTCATGCTGTTTTGCAGGACGCTTCCGCGGTTTCAGAGTGGTTACTGCTTCAGCGATTGCCTTGATATGCTGAGGAGTAGTGCCGCAGCACCCGCCAACAATATTAACAAATCCAGAGGTTGCGAAATCAGCGATTTGCGCCGCCATGTAATCCGGTGAATCGTCATATTCTCCAAACTCATTCGGCAGACCCGCATTGGGATAAACGCTGACATAACTATCAGCAATCCCGGCAAGAGCCGCAATAAAGGGGCGCATCTGTTTCGATCCAAGTGCGCAGTTAAGGCCTACCGAAAGCAGATCCGGCATATGCGCGATAGATATCCAGAATGCTTCAGTAGTCTGCCCGGAAAGGGTACGGCCACTGGCATCAACAACAGTTCCAGACACCATGACCGGAATCCTCAACCCCGTACGGTTAAAAAATTCTTCAATTGAAAACAGCGCAGCCTTGCAGTTCAACGTATCGAACACAGTTTCAACAAGCAGAAGGTCAACCCCTCCCTCTATAAGTCCTTCCAACTGAAGGGTGTAATTATCAACAACGTCCTGGAAGCTGACAGCCCGGAACCCGGGATTATTAACATCAGGGGAGAGCGAAAGAGTCTTGTTCGTCGGGCCTATGGAGCCGGCAACAAATCGAGGTTTATCAGGATTTTTTTCTGTAAATAAATCAGCAGCTTTCCTTGCCAGTCTTGCAGCCTCAATATTCAGTTCTTTAACAAGGTTTGCGGCATTGTAATCAGCCTGAGAAATCGGGTTCGCATTGAAAGTGTTGGTTTCGATAATATCCGAGCCCGCTTCAAGAAAGTCGCAGTGCAGTGCGTAAATAATATCCGGTCTGGTCAGAACAAGGATGTCATTGTTCCCCATAAGTGGATGTGAATGGGCAGCAAATCGTGTTCCACGGTAATCTTTTTCCTGTAATTTATGGCGCTGGATCATAGTGCCCATGGCACCATCGAGCACAAGGATTCGATGTTCGAGCAGGTTTAAAAGTGTATCCTTCATTATGAATAGGCGAGGCGGCGGTTAAAAAAAAGAGAATATACGATTAAGTCAGTAATTACTTCGATTCCATGGCTGCCGGTACTTCTGATATCCGACAGTGATTTCACTTTGCAGCAACGTCAGGCTTTCTTTTCAGTCTCCGGCATTTTTTCAGCAAGCCAGGATCGGATAAGCTCAATACCACTGTCGGAAATCTGGTGTGCGACAGGGTATTCGCGATAAGTAAGATCCTCTACGTTATGCTCCAGCCATTCACGGCAGGCCCGTCCCTTGGCAATCGGCAGGACATCATCAAAGACCCCGTGCATCACAAGAAACGGCAGGGTTCTCAATAATGGTTTTACCCCTTCAGCCGGCAGGGTTTTTGCAGGAAGCTGTCCGCTCAGAGCCATAACGCCATGCAGCAGTTCCGGAGCATTAAATGCGGTCAGATAGCTCATGACTGCTCCCTGGCTGAACCCCATGAGAAAGACCTTGTTTCCGGCAGGGCGGTACTCCCGAATAAGTTCTTTAGTAAAATCAATAAATAGTTGAAGCGCTTTTTCAGCCGCGCTGTAATCTACAGTGATGCCACTTGGTGTAAACTCAATGGGGAACCAGCCATACATGCCAAAGTCCATGGTCTGCGGAGCTCTGGCACTGATGTAACGAAATTCAGGAAGAAGCGTAGGAGCTATTTGAATCAGGTCTTTTTCATTGCTCCCGTATCCGTGAAGCATAATCACCATTGGCGCGTTTTCCGGGTTGACAGGTGCAAGGTCCAGGTAAGTAAGTGAAAGATTGTTGCGTTGCAGCATAGGTCAGAATAAAGTTATTGTTGGGGTTTCCTGATGATTTCGGTAATGAACCCACCGCCGAGTACTTCGCTGTCACGGTAAAAGACTGCCGCCTGTCCTGCTGATACAGCATTTTTGGGGGAAACGAATGATACGGTTGCAGAGTTATCCCCGAAAGGTTCAATGGTGCACGGAGTTTCCCTGTCACGGTACCGAATTTTTGCACAGGCATCTATCGTACCGCTCAGCTTCTCTAAACCGATCAAATTAAGCCCCGATGCAATCAATGATGAGCACTCCAGAGAAGCCTTTTTTCCAACATGAATACGGTTATGCTCAGTATCAAGCGAGGTGACATACAGTGGTTCTTTCGCTGCAACACCAAGTCCACGACGTTGGCCAATCGTATAGAATGGATATCCCTGGTGCTTACCGATGACCTTGCCCGTTTCGTCCACAATATCACCATCCGCAACTTTTTCAGCAAGGCCGGGTATCGCGCCCGCAAGATAGCTGCAGTAATCATCCTGAGGAACAAAACATATCTCCTGGCTCTCTTTTTTTTCAGCAGCCCGCACCCCAAAAGAGTGGGCCAGTTTGCGCACTTCAGGTTTAGTGAGCTTCCCGAGTGGAAAGATGGTTTTCGCCAAGTCACTCTGCGAAAGCATCCACAAAAAATAGCTCTGGTCTTTTTCCGGATCAGCCCCTTTAAAAAGCCGGTATCTCCCTTCACTGAAGGATGTCGCAGCAAAATGGCCGGTAGCAACATACTCAGCATCAAGCAGCTTCAAACCCTCGAAGAGACCAAACCATTTGATTTTTTTATTGCAGACCATGCAGGGATTAGGTGTTCTGCCGCCAAGATAGTCATTATGAAAATACTGAATCACATCATCCCTGAATTTACTGCTTAAGTTCAGGGTATACACCGGAATCTGAAAATCAGGATGGTCACTTATAACAAGCGGCGAATGTTTAAGCGAATGACTCTCTTCAAGGGAGTCAAGCACCCTGATGTTTAACCCCGTAACACTATACCCTTGCTCCACAAGCAGGCAAGCGGAAACAGCAGAATCCACGCCCCCTGAAATACCGACAACAACTTTTTTTTGTGTATTCATAAATTAACTCAGTTTATACCCTGGGCCTCCTCCTCCCTCAGGGGGTGTCCAGGTAATTATTCCATAAGGATCAGCGGTTTCGCATGTTTTACAGTGCAGGCAATTTGACGGATTCAGCTTGAGCGATGGATTTGGATCACCGGTTATCTCGTACACCTCTGCCGGGCAAAAGTGACGGCAGGGGTTGCCAAACTCAACAGTGCATTTTTTCAGACATATTTCCTCTATATCTTCCTGTTTTATAAGCAAGTGACAGGGCTGGTTCTCTTCGTGCATGACCCCTGACCGGTAGAGGCTGAACTCTTTCGTGAAGGTCAGATGCCCATCTGCCCTGAATGCTTCTTTTTCTGCAATCAAATTCAGCTGCTTATGCTTACCGGCAGTTGCCGGCAGTGAGAACCCTGGGAACGAAAGCTGCATACCTGCATGTACAAGCCCTGAGTACAAGCCTTTATCAAAGGATTTACGGTAGTTTCTGGCACTGGAGAGTTCCTCATAACCCCATGAATTCCTGAAACGGTCACTGTAGTTTTTAAATCGATTCGTCGAAAAATCATCATGCACCAGCGCTTCAAAAAGGGTTTCGGCTGCAAGAATCCCCGATTTTATCGCCAGGTGCAGCCCCTTGTGTCGTTGCATATTCACCATGCCTGCCGACTCACCGGTAACTAAAAACCCCGGGCCGTAAAGGGCCGGCATGGCATCAGCTCCCCCCGAAGTTATTGTTCTGGCCCCAGATTCAATCAAGCTTCCCCCTTTAAGGATCGATGCAAGCATCGGGTGTTCTTTAAAAC
>Ga0118677_10002357_pt1 | contig 20728 bp, 15 predicted proteins | sample AliMusrvi5mmetaG_FD_86154 | JGI IMG/M metagenome (GOLD analysis project Ga0118677, IMG submission 86154)
CAAATAAAGAAAACAAAAGAAAATAGTATTAACTTTCTTTTGTTCAAAATTCGTTAAAGAGCTTACAGATAGTGCGTTTGGTGGTGGAAAAGAAAAAAGCCTAACTTTCGTTAGGCTTCTTTGCGGACCGGACGGGACTCGAACCCGCGACCTCCGCCGTGACAGGGCGGCATTCTAACCAGCTGAACTACCGATCCTCGATTAGAGGTGCAAAAGTATATCCTTTTTTTTGTTTTTCAAAACTCTTTTTTAAAATTCTGCAATAAAAGCACCTGATTGCCGCACAGAATAGCAGGGAATACCAAGCATCCGGGCATCATTCATCCATTTCTGCTCCTTTGTCCAGGAGTTCGTTGCATCGATAACCACCTTACAGCCTGTATAATGGGCCGCAACCTCCTCCATTTTCAGGCGGGGGTTCCCGGAAATGACAAGATAATCCAGGTTTATTTTCGGAAACGGTTTTTCTGATAATGCGGTATGAATAATCCCTATCTTTTTTCCATTAAAGTAAAAATACCCTGGACGCATGAAAAACCACCGCCCAAAACTGAAGCGGCTCATGGTTTTGCCCGGAAGGAACAAGATCCTGAATTTCTCGCTTACCCCTGATGCACTTCGGCTCTTATCCAGCAGATCGGAAAGCACCGGGTCACGGGCTGCGCGCAGATCGCCTGCCAGGACACTTTCATTCCTGTTGAAAAAGCTGTAAAGCCCACCCTTTCTGGCCTGGTATACAATGAATACCGGGTGATTGAATGTTGTGGCTCTCCTGTATAGCCGCTCTGCCCCATAACCCGCTAAAACCAGCAGAAGGAGAAACAGCCACACCTTTTCTTTCCGGGCAAAAACAAGGAAAACAAAAATTATCAGCAGATACAGCAAAAATATCCCGGTAATGGAGATATATATCCCTTTTGTGACAGCCCCCGGCGAAGTACCGATAAAATGGATCACTTCATTAAGGCAACGGATCAGCAGGATGACCACTTTACCCAGTACGACAGTGACCCCTGGGATAAAGCTGGTCAATAGTAAAATCATGGCAGAATAGATGATGAGAGAGGATAAGGGAACGACAAGCAGGTTCGTCAGTATGAAAAAGTTTGGAAACTGGTGAAAATACCATAGTGAAACAGGCAGGGTTCCCAGTTGGGCACTGACGGAGACGGAGATCAGGGCCCATATCTTGTCAATAAGCCAGTTGCCGGAAATATACAGTCCGTATATCGGTTTGTACAGGAAAATGATCCCTGCCACAGCCAGGTATGAGAGTTGAAAACCGGTATCCGTGATCAGTTTCGGATCGTGGATGAGCAAGCCCATGGCAGAGGCCAGCAGAATATTCAGCAACTCGGGGTGACGTTTAATGGATTTGCCGGTCATGATAAGACTGAGCATCACAGCAGCCCTCAGAACCGCCGGAGAGAGTCCGGTAATCAGGGCATAAAACCAAATAAACAGGATGATCACACTTGACTTGATCAGCAACCCTTTTTGTTTTTTGCCTAAAAAGGCCAGCAGTTTATCCAAAACCAGGAAAATGATGCCCACATGCATACCGGAAACCGACAGGATATGCATGGCCCCGGTCGCACTGTAATCCTTCAGGGTTTCATTATCAATCTCATCAGTATAGCCAAGTGTGAGTGCTGCAGCTACGGCAAACTCCCTCCCCTGCATCCGTCCATTCCTGAAGATCCCGAGCAACCTGTCACGGACAAAAAGGGCTGCTGCAAAAAGAGGGTTTTCGTCAGATCCTGGGAGTTTTCGCCAACGTCCCCGGTCAATGAATGCAGAATAATAAATTCCTTTATTCCCAAGAAACCGCTTGTAATCAAAAGCCTGTGGGTTCCCCGGTTCCTGCGGACAGATCACTGAAGCACTCACAAGGATACGGTTCCCGTATACCAGCTGTTTTGAATCCTCATCCTTTCTGATATAAACAAGGCACCTGGCCTCTGTTTCGTACCAGCAACCGTTCCGCCTGAATGCAAATACATCCAGTACCGCTTTCATTGTGGACACCTTTTCCGAAACAGGAACAGCGACAGACCCGATAAACACGCGCATTTCCATATCAGTTGTCAGCAACTGCTCATCCCTGGTGCTCCTGAGATCTCTCATAACCAACCCGTTTCCCATGAGAAACAGGAAGGGGAAAATGATGGCGCCGGGGATCCACCGGAAACGGTAAGGCAGCAATTTCTTCGAATAATAGCAGGCAAAAGGAAGCGGAAGGTAAACGAGGAATGATAAAAAAAGCAGAAGCGGAAAATTCAGGAAGCAGCCTCTTCCGGCGACGATCCCGAAGGCAAACGGTATAAAAAGGCGAAAGAGTGGGAATTGCCGCCAGGGGCTCATACGTAGTTTTCTGATTTTTGCTTTTCACTTAATCAGCAAAAAACCAGAAGGTGATACGTTCAGCGCGAACAATATTTTTCAACATATCCCCGGGCCTTGTCGGAACCAAGCCCCGAAGCGGTCTGCCAGTCCTCGCATGCAGACCGGGCATTACCGGTATGCTGGTAAGCCACACCCCTGTTTGTGTATGCTTCCGCATAGGTATCATCGATACCGATCAGTTTATTGTAAACTTCGATTGCCGCGTCGTAATCTTTGAGATAGAGGCAGGCCAGCGCTTTGTTCATGTATGCATTGACATCCACCGGACGCATCATGATTGTTACATTAAAATCCAGGATCGCATCCTGGTACATACCCTGAGCAGCTTTTGCCGCTCCCCTGCTTGAATAATAATCCGGGGTTACAGTATCCAAACGGATCGCCTGGCTGAAATCCTCCACGGCATCCTCAAATTCAGAAAGGTGGAATTTCGAAAGTCCACGGTTATAAAAGGCCTCCGGGTAAACAGGCTTATATTGAAGCGCCCTGGTGAAATCCATAACAGCCTCATTATAATCCTGCAGTTCAAATTTAATAAGCCCGCGGTTAAGATAAGCATCGGGATAATCAGGCCTCAGATTGATTGCCTTGGTGTAATCAACAATGGCATCCATGGATTGCTTCATGCAGTCTTTGGCCACAGCCCTGCTGAAATAAGGCTCCGGGTAGGATGGACGGAGTCGGATAGCCTTTGAAAAATCCCTGACAGCCCCTTCATAATCCTTCATCTGGATCTCTACCACTCCCCGGTTGTAATAGGGTTCCGTGGCCATTGTATCCATGGCGATGGCCTGGGTAAGTGTCTGTATTGCGGATTTGAAGTCGCCCAACCTTGCCTGAAGGATGCCATCGTCCACCATTTTCTTAACGGGGGATTGCGAATAGGCTGACAATTGGTTGAATAGCAACACCGCGAAAAGGGAGATCAGAAAACACCTTTTCCTGTTATTCATTATGACAGAAGATCTCTCTGGAGTAAAATGCATTCTAATTGCAGTATTTCTCGATCAGTTCGTGGGATTTCTCCAGCCCGAGCGAGTAGGATTTCTGCCAGTCCTCGCAGGCACCCGGTGTATCACCGAGTTTCAGTTTAGCACGGCCGCGGTTGTCGTAGGCATCCGCGTAAGCATTGTTCAACCTGATGGCTGCATTAAAATCCTCCAGGGCGCCGTCATAATCTTTCTGGTTCATCTTTGCAGCCCCCCTGTTATTGAAAGCAGTAGCATTGCCCGGATCACGCCGGATCGCCTCATTATAGTCCTCTACAGCACCTTTCAGGTCATTCATATAATGCTTCATCATGCCACGGTTAGTATAGATATCAGCAAATCCGGGATCCAGTTTTGCAACCATCTCATAATTGTCGAGGGCGCCTTTTACGTCCTGCTTCATGAACCTTATCGCTGCCATATAATTATAGGCCAGGGCATTTGATTTTTCCTTCTCCAGGTACTTATTGATGTCTGCTTCCGCATCATCAAACTCTTCCTTCTCAAAATGACAGACTCCACGGGCAAAATAGGCCAGTTCCGGGGTCGGAAGGAGCTTCACCGCTGTATTCATATCTTCCACTCCCCGGTCATATTCCTTCAGCATCAGGAAAGCATAGCCACGGCGCAGGTAAGTATTCCCGTACGGGCTCAATTCGATTGAGCGGGTGAAGTCGCTCACGGCACCCGTGTAATCACCATCCTTGGCCTTCACAGTCCCCGAATTGTAAAGTGCCTCCGCCTCCTTTTCCTTCGGATTATTCGGGCTGCGGAAAGGAACCATGCTGGAATTGATCTTATTCCTGGTGAAGGCATTGAGGGGAGCGTTTTTTGCATTGCCCTTCCCTCCTTCCGTCGTCTGCCCGGAACCACCCTTTGGCTGCTGCGTCTGGCCCGCTGTTGAACCGGCATTGGCTGTTTGTCCCTGTGAACCGTTATTCCCGTTTTTCATGCCCTGCGAACAGGAGGCGCAGAAAAGTCCTGCTATGATCATGTAAAGTGTTAATCTCATAATGTAAATACGTTATTTCGTTTCATTTATTTTCCCAGGCTTCATGGATCTGATCATCAGCTCAGCAGCTTTTGCCGAGGCTCCCTGCCCGCCAAGTTTTTCACGGAGTTCCTTGTATGCCTCCAGCATCCTCTCCCGGTTAAGTGCATCTTCTGTAATGGCTCTCAGTTCCTGCTCCAGCCGTTCGGATGTAAAATCATTCTGAATGAGTTCTGTAACGACAGTCCTGTCCATGATCAGATTCACGAGGGAGATGTATTTCACATGGACAACCATCCGCGCAAGCAGGTATGAGAAAATGCTGCCTTTGTAGCATACTACCTGGGGAATGCCCATAAGGGCGGTCTCAAGGGTAGCTGTCCCGGAAGTAACAAGTGCCGCTTCGCAATTTCTAAGCAGGTCATAGGTCTGTCCTTTAACAAACAAAACCGGTTCAGTCCCTGTAACCGACTGATAAAATTCCCGGGGCATGGAGGGGGCCCCGGCAATCACGAACTGGAATTCCGGGAATGCAGAAGTCATCTGCAGCATGATCCCCAACACCTTCCGTATCTCCTGTTTCCTGCTTCCCGGCAGCAAAGCAACCAGAGGCTTGTCACCCAGTGCATTTTTTTTCCGGAACTCCGCAGCATCCTGGTATGACTGCTGCGAATTGATCACATCGAGCAGGGGATGCCCGACAAAATCAACATTATAATTATACCGGGAATAGAATTCCATTTCAAAAGGAAGGATGACAAACATCCGATCAACATTCTCCCTGATGATTCGTACACGGGAAGCCTTCCAGGCCCATAGCTGCGGTGATATGTAATAAAAGGTCCTGATGCCGTTTTCATGGGCGAAACGTGCGATTCTCAGGTTGAAGCCGGGATAGTCGACCAGGATAAGTACATCCGGGGCAAATTCCAGCAGGTCCTTCCTGCAGAAACGCATGTTCGAAAAAATGGTGCGGAGATTGAACAATACTTCAATAAAACCCATGAAGGCAAGGTCACGGTAATGTTTTACAAGCACACCCCCTTCCCGCTGCATGAGATCGCCACCCCAGCACCGGAACTGAGCCAGCGGATCCCGCTTCTTCAATTCCTTCATCAGGTTGGAGGCATGCAGGTCCCCGGAAGCTTCACCGGCGATCAGGTAATATTTCATCGGAATGCAAAGGTTACCGCGAGGATCAGCACCAGCGTGATAAACAATAATCCTTTGCCGGTTTCGCGCAGTTCTTCATTCGTGAAATAAAAACGTATTGGAAGAATATTCAGGGCGGCGCTGACAAAGAGCATTTTATTCAGTGTTAGTAAGGCCGGGGGATGAGAAAACACACCGGTAATTTTATCGATCCCGAAAAGGATGATAAAGATCACTGCCGGGAAAAGAATGCCCAGCAGAAGTCCGAACCAGAATGAGTTTTTTCTAGGCATGAATGTTCCTTTTTTTAAGGTCTGAAATAGCTTTAACCGCTGTAAAATCGTATTGGACGGGAACAATAGCAACATATCCCTTTTCAAGAGCAGACACATCCGTATCGGCACCATTTCCTTTCCGGATAAAGATACCTTTTAGCCAGTAATAGTTTCTTCCGACCGGGTCAACCCGCTCATCAAAATCTTCCTGCCAGGTTCCGCCAGCCTGCCGGCAAACCTTGATCCCCCGGATAGAATCTGCAGGCAATCCCGGAATGTTCACGTTCAGGCATACACCATCCGGAAGACTGTTTTCAAGTACATCCGCAACAATGGCCCGTATATATTTTTTGGAGGGCTCCATATCTGCATCATGGGAATAATCATCCAGAGAGAAGCCAATGGATGGCACGCCGGACATACACCCCTCCAGCACCCCTGCCATGGTGCCTGAATAGATGATGTTGATGGACGCGTTCGAACCATGGTTAACTCCGGAAACCAGGATATCCGGGCGACCGCGAAGCACTACCTTAAAGCCAAGCTTTACACAATCCACAGGGGTTCCATTGCAGCTGTATTCCTCAAAACCGGGTGTATCTGCGATCTTTTTCAGACGAAGCGGTGTGTTCATCGTAATAGCATGGCCTGTCCCCGACTGTGGTTTATCAGGCGCAACGACAACAACACGGCCGAATTCGCGCATGACAGAGATCAGGGCACGGATACCCGGAGCCCCTACACTGTCGTCATTTGTAATGAAAATTAATGGCTTCTTCTTCAAGATAAATATTTAGACATCAAAATTAGAGAAAATTCACGTAGTTTTGAGGCTCTGACCGATAAATTCCGTAATGAAAACAATCCTTTTAGCACTGGTAATCCTTTTCCCGACATACCTTTTAGCACAAAACCTTGTTTCAAACCACGATTTTGAAACCTATTCAAATTGTCCGAAATCGCTCGGAGAGGTTAAACTCGCCGCTTCATGGTCCTGTCCGAATGCAGGCACCCCCGACTATTTCAACGACTGCAGTTCCTCCCTGGATTTTGGCACTGAATTTAATAAAAAAGGCGGTCAGATTGCCCACAGCGGTCATGGGTACGCGGGTTTCCAGTCTGAAGTACTGAACAGGAATGAATTTTTTGAATACCTCGAAACCAGCCTGACGGAGCCACTGGTGGCAGATTCCATGTATTGCATACGAATGTACGTAAGCCAGGGAACTTCGACTGTTTCACTCCGGGATATCGGTGTGGCATTTTCCCAGGTTGAATTAAAAAACCTGCCGGCAACAAAGATCCGTATCCCCTTTGTGCACGTCGGGAACGGCGGGGTACTTTCCGACTCCACCCACTGGATGTGCATTACCGGAAATTATAAGGCAAGGGGAGGCGAGCGTTACCTGACTATCGGGGATTTTTCTCCTGCTGATGATTTTATTGATTCCCGTGAGAATAAAATATTCCAGATCGCCTATTATTTCGTTGATGACGTCTCGGTATTCATGATGCCGGATCAGAAAGCCTGCCTCTGCAAACCCTGATCGGAACAGAAGTCAAGCAGCTCTTCGTACAGCTCCTTTACCGGGAGCCCCATGATGTTGAAGAATGAACCCTCGATTCTGCTGATCGCGATATAGCCGATCCATTCCTGCACACCATAAGCTCCGGCTTTATCGTAAGGATGGAAATTCTCAATGTAGAAATCAATCTCGGCTGTGCTGAGTTGCTTGAAATAGACCGATGAAAAAACATGGAAGGTTTTCCGCTTGTTCCTCGATTTCAGGCAAACGGCAGTGATTACTTCATGACGGCGGTTGGATAACTTCTCCAGCATTTCAATGGCTTCCTCACGGTTTCCCGGCTTCCCCAGTATCTCACCGTTTATGTATACGATGGTATCGGCAGTTATAATTATGGAATGCTCAGGTTCCTTGTTCAAATCAAAACTGTCAGCCTTCAGGTTGGCAAGGTAAACCGCTACCTCCGAAGGTGTCAGGTTCTCCGGATAAACTTCATCTACATTTGTCGCCTGCACTTCAAATTCAAGTCCAAGCTCCTTTAAAAGGAACTGCCGGCGTGGCGATTCGGAAGCCAGGATGATATGAAATTCTTTCAATTGGTTCTTTAACATTCGGATCAGAGGCTAATGGATAATAACTGTATGGAGAGGATTCCCGCAACCATGATAATTTTGCAAAGAAGGCTCAGGAAACGATAATCATCTTTTTCTTTTGCCGTGAAGACCCTGTATAGCAATATCAGCAATGGCAACTGGACGACTGCGGAAAAATACCAGAAAACAAGAGTATACCCCCTGGATGAGAGGTTTGCCTGTCCGAACCCAAGCAGGATAACAGTAAGTGCAACAAGGGCAGCCACGATAAGCTTTGCATTTTTAATTCCAAAAACAATCGGAACCGTATTGCAGCCATAGGCACGATCGCCTTCAATGTCCTCCATGTCCTTGATCACTTCTCTGAAGAGTGAACAGAGGAATGCGAACAAGGCATAAAAAACGAAGAAAAGGTTGGCATCCTTCATGCCAAGGATGATCTTTGAGAACTTGACAGGATCCAGTCGCAGGTGAAGGAACTCAAAATACCAGACGATGAGGATCACCAGGGCAGAAAGAACAGCCACGATGACATTTCCACGTACCAGCATTTTCTTATATCGTTCCGAATAGAACCATAGCAGGCCGGCAATAAAAGGGAAAACCAAACCAAAGGTCAGGGACTTTAGCCGGTATGCCAGGTAAAACCCGCAAAGTACCGCCAGCGCGGTGATAACCATGTATATATTCATGATCGCTCCGGGAGTAAATTTTTTTCCCACAACATTGCGCTCAGGTTTATTCAGTTCATCGATCCTGACATCAAAATAATCATTGATAACATACCCTCCCATTGCAATCAGCACGGTGATGCCCATCAGCAGCAGGAATTCCAGTGTTCCGGACATTAATGCAGGATCCTTTGCAAAAAGAAAAGGTTTCTGGATTCCGTACCGCAATAGTAACTGGATCAGAATGATGATCAGGAGGTTCGGTATCCGGATCAGGCGGAAGAAGGAAAGTATTGTTGAAGCGGATTTCTGTAGAATACTCATGTTGGGTTTTGTTACCGGATACTGGATACTGGATGCTGGATGCTGGATGCTGGATGCTGGATACTGGATGCTGGATGCTGGATGCTGGATGCTGGATACTGGATGCTGGATGCTGGATACTGGATACTGAAAAACTACAACTTACAACTTGCAACTTACAACTTACAACTCGCAACTACCAATGGTAAGCGTCGTCATTCATCCACTTCCCCTGTACCTTGAGTACCTGCTCGATCACATCGCGGACACATCCTTTTCCGCCGTTGACATGCGAAATATAATCCGATACCCCCTTGATCTCCTCTGCTGCATCCGCGGGGCAGGCAGCAACGCCGGCTTTCATCATGACCTCATAATCCGGAATATCATCGCCCATAAAGAGAACGGAGGAGGGCTCAATATTGTTATCCTTAAGGTACTGCTCAAAAACCCGGATCTTATGCTCCACCCCCAGGTATATGTCTTTTATCTGCAGGGCCTTCAGCCGGTGCACCATGCAATCAGCACGTGCGCCTGAAATCACAGCGACCCGGTATCCCTTTTTTACGGCCAGCTGCAATGCATAACCGTCCTTAACGTTGGTTATTCGGTAAGCCTCTCCGTCATCCAGCGTAAGAATACTGCCATCGGTCAGTACGCCATCGTAATCAAATATGAAGGTATTGATATTCCTGAGCAACTCTTTGTAGTTAACCATATCTCTTTTTCATTTTTTGAATACCTGCAGAAACCTGCCGGTAAATATTCTGATATTCCGGGAATGCAGAAAGCATCTCCAGGTGTTTTTTCATGACCGAGGTATCATTCCTGTATGCAGGCCCTGTCTGGTAAAGGAAGGGATCCTGTTTCAGCATGTTTCTGCCGGTCTGGCGTATCAGTGTCCCCAGGATCTCAGGACCGGCGCCCGCCTCCTTAAGAAGGTCCGCGGCTACAGACGCCATAAAGTTGGGGAAATTATTGGCAAAAACAGCAGCCAGGTGAAGCCTGAGCCTGTTTTCCGAATTCATGGAAACGACCTGATCGCTGATCAGGGAAGCGGTCCTTTCGATTAATGCCAGGTTATTCACGGAATTCGCTTCGATGCAGACGGGGATACGGCTGAAATTCCTCTTTCCCCTTCCAGGGAAGGTGGCAAGCGGATAGAACACCCCAGTGTTGGGTGATGCTTTTCCCAGCACTTCTATCGGCAGGGAGCCGGATGTATGAACGACCAACCGGTTTCCCTTATTGATCTTGTCAGAAATTCCCGCAACAGCATCATCGGAAACTGCAATAATGTATAGATCTGCCAAAGGCGAAATCTCGTTCAGGTCACAGGTATATGCTGCACCAGTCCGAATTGCCAGCCGCTTTCCCTTTGAGGGGGTGCGGTTATATACCTGCAGGATGACGAGGCCTTTTTCCCTGAATGCGAGAGCAAGCGAGGAAGCAACCCGTCCTGCTCCGATCATCACAATTTTAGGGGTATTCAGCGTTTCCATCACATCACGTTTTCATTGAAAACACAAAGATATGCCAATACCGTTTATTTTTCCGTTAATTTTGTCCCTGATAAAACATCCGCCCATGAAAAAAGCACTGCTTATTCTGACCATTGTTTTCACAATGGCGATCTCCGAAGGATTCTCACAAACAAAAGGGATCAGGTTCATTGAAAAACCCTGGACGGAGATTGTCGCCATGGCGAAAAAAGAAAACAAACTCATTTTCCTGGATGGTTATGCCAGCTGGTGCGGCCCCTGCAAATGGATGGCCTCCAATATTTTCACCAATGATTCAGTTGGCGATTATTATAACAGAACGTTCATCTGTGCCAGCATCGATATGGAAAAAGGAGAAGGGATCGCCCTGAAAAACACCTATGATATCAGAGCTTACCCTACCCTTTTATTTCTGACCGCAGATGGAAAAATGGTGCATAAAAGGGTCGGCGCTGCTCAAAAGGTGCAGGATTATCTCGACATGGGCGAGATCGCGCTTTCACCTGAACATTGTTATGCCACCTGCCTGAAGAAATACAAATCCGGCGTCAACACACCGGAGTTTATTTATGAATTCTGTCAGCGTCTCTCAGATGCCTATACTCCGATAACCGAAGTGCTTCAGAATTATTTCCCCACCCAGACGGAGGATAAACTGCAAAACAGGACGAACTGGAACATTATCCGGAAATTTGTCAGTGATATGGACAGCCCGGTATTTGTCTATCTCCTTAACCATCGTGAAGAATATGTATCAAAATACACGAAAGACAGCGTAGATAATAAGATCTCGGAAGTATTCCTGAATGCGCTCGTCAAACAGACGCGCAGTGCCCAGATGACCGACGACACTTACAATGCACTTAAAAAGAAAATAAAAGACACAGGCTATCCCGGGGCCGACAAGATTTGTGTTACTTCCGACCTGATGCTTTACCAGATGCGGGGCGACAAACAAAAGTTCCTGGACCTTGCCTACGATAAGGTTGACAAGCTTTTCAGTGATGACTACAATATGCTGAACAACTTCGCATGGAATGTATCTGAACTCAGCACGGATTCAAAATACCTGAACAAGGCCCTCTCCTGGGCAAAGCAATCAATACAGTTGAAGGATGAAGCATTCAACAACGACACTTATGCCCGGCTGCTGTATAAATCAGGCAAAAAGGACGAGGCCCGCAAATACGAACGGATCGCCATAGCCCGTGCAAGGGAAAAGCATCTCTCTGTTACGGAATACGAAACATCCCTCAAGGCGATGGAATAAAAAAAACCGTCCCTGGGGACGGTTTTCTGTATTATGCCTGGGCAGTAGGCATTCCCATATTGAAGGGAATGTCGCCGCCGCCTGTATCCTTGATCTCACCATGAACAGCCTCATACCTCGAAACGTTGTCCTTCAGGGCTTTATATAGGCGTTTTGCATGCTGCGGTGTGAGGATGATGCGTGATTTCACCTTTGCTTTCGGTGTTCCCGGCATCATTTTCACAAAGTCCACAATAAATTCAGAGGGTGAATGTGTGATGATGGCAAGATTTGAATAGATACCTTCAGCCACCTCATCGGTCAGCTCGATATTCAGCTGGTTTTCGTTATTTTTATTTTCCTGCATGGTCTGGTTTATTCTTCCTCCTTGGAAGCCATTAATATTTCATATTCTTCCTTGCTTCCCACGATAAGGTTTTCGTATTCACGGAGTCCTGTTCCGGCTGGGATCAGGTGACCAACGATCACGTTTTCCTTAAGGCCCATCAGTTCATCCTGGCGTGCATTAAAGGCAGCCTGGGTAAGAACCTTGGTGGACTCCTGGAAGGAAGCGGCTGATAACCCGCTCTTGGTCTGCAGTGAGGCGCGGGTAATACCCTGGAGCACCTGGCGTGCAGTAGCCGGCTGGGCATCTCTTGCCTCTACCAGTTTCTTGTCCTTACGTTTAAGCATGGAATTCTCATCACGAAGTTTTCTTGCGCTGATGATCTGTCCTGCTTTCATATTAGGTGAATCACCGGGATCGTTGACGACCTTTTTACCGAAGATCCAGTCGTTTTCTTCCTGGAAATCGATCTTGTTCACCAGTTCTCCTTCAAGGAACTTTGAATCGCCGGGATCTTCAACATCAACCTTCCGCATCATCTGGCGAACGATCACTTCGTAATGCTTGTCGTTGATCTTTACACCCTGCAGACGGTAAACTTCCTGGATCTCATTGACGATGTATTCCTGAACCTTCATCGGTCCCTTGATGGCAAGGATATCCGACGGGGTCATAGCGCCTTCTGAAAGCGGTGTTCCTGCTTTCACATAGTCATTTTCCTGTGCAAGGATCTGTTTTGAGGTCGGTACCAGGTAATGTTTTTCTTCCCCGGTCTTGGAGGTAATGATGACCTCCCTGTTTCCTCTCTTCAGCTTCTTGGCAAAGGTAACAACGCCGTCGATCTCAGAAACAACAGCGGGATCTGACGGGTTCCTTGCTTCGAAAAGCTCGGTAACACGCGGCAGACCTCCCGTGATGTCACCGGATTTACCGATGGCACGCGGAATTTTCACCAGGATATCCCCGGCTTTGATCTTGGTTCCGTTTTCAACGATGATGTGAGCACCTACCGGGATGTCATAAGTTCTCATGACATCACCCGTGGAGTTCATCAGGTTGATCGACGGATTCTTCGCTTTCTGACGGGATTCGATGACGACCTTATCGTGATAGCCGGTCTGCTCATCTGATTCAACGCGGAAAGTAACGTTTTCTATAATATTTTCAAAGCTTACCTTACCTGTGACTTCAGAAAGGATGACCGCATTGTACGGATCCCAGTCACTGATAAGGTCACCCTTTTTCAATACATCACCATCCTTGAAATAGAGGGAGGCTCCGTATGGAATATTTGCGGAACTCAGGGCGATGCGTGTGTTTTTATCAACGATACGCAATTCAGCGGAACGGCCAATCACGATCTGGAACTTATTGCCTTTGTCACTGGTGTAATCCACTGACCTTAATTCATCGATCTCCAGAACACCATCGTACTTGGCAGTGATCCTTGAGGTGCTGGCGATATGGGCACCAGCCACACCACCGACGTGGAACGTACGAAGGGTAAGCTGTGTACCGGGTTCACCGATCGACTGTGCAGCGATAACGCCAACGGCCTCTCCTCTTTCAACCATACGGCCTGAGGCAAGGTTACGTCCGTAACATTTCGCGCAAACCCCTTTCTTGGATTCGCAGGTCAGTACGGAACGGATCTCAACGTTTTCAATGGGTGAATCCTCAATCATATGCGCGATCTCTTCAGTGATCTCTTTCCCGGCTGCAATGATAAGGTTTCCAACCTGCGGGTGATAAACATCATGAAGGGTAACACGGCCGAGCATCCTGTCAAAGAGAGATTCTACAACCTCTTCCTGTTTTTTCAGTGCAGTAACAGTAAGTCCCCTCAGTGTGCCACAATCCTCTTCGGAAATGATCACATCCTGCGCAACGTCAACAAGACGACGTGTAAGGTAACCGGCATCTGCCGTTTTAAGAGCGGTATCGGCAAGACCCTTACGGGCACCGTGGGTTGAGATGAAGTATTCGAGAACCGAAAGGCCTTCCTTGAAATTGGAAAGGATCGGGTTTTCGATGATTTCACCGCCGGAAGCACCTGATTTCTGAGGCTTGGCCATCAGACCACGCATCCCGCAGAGCTGACGGATCTGCTCTTTGGAACCCCTCGCACCCGAATCCAGCATCATGTATACCGGGTTGAATCCCTGCTTGTCTTTTGCAAGCTGGGTCATAAGTTTCTGGGTAAGCTGGGAGTTGGCATGGGTCCAGATATCAATGATCTGGTTATAACGTTCGTTGTTGGTAATGAAACCCATGTTGTAGTTGTTGACAACGTCGTCAACTTCAAGGCTGGCTTCACCAACGAGTTCTTCTTTTGCAAGCGGGATAATAACGTCATCCAGGTTGAAGGAAAGTCCTCCCTGGAAAGCCATTTTGAATCCGAGGTTCTTGATATCATCAAGGAACTGTGCAGTGGCGGAAGTTCCTGTCTTTTTCAGGATATCACCGATAATGTCGCGAAGCGCCTTTTTCGTCAGCACCTGGTTGATATACCCGTAAGCTTCGGGAACAACCTGGTTGAACAGAACACGGCCCACTGTCGTTTCAAACAGTTTAATGACATCCTCGCCATCCTCCCTGAACTTCATCCTTACCTGGATGATTGCGTGAAGGTCAACACGCTTTTCATTGTAAGCGATGATCACCTCTTCAGGAGAGTAGAATTTCATGCCTTCACCGGCAACCTTGAACGTTTCTTCAGATTTCCTGGCCTTGGTCATGTAATACAGACCAAGAACCATGTCCTGTGAAGGAACGGCGATCGGCGCGCCATTGGCTGGATTAAGAATGTTATGGGATGCCAGCATCAGGAGTTGGGCTTCCAGGATCGCTGCATGTCCCAGTGGAACGTGAACAGCCATCTGGTCACCGTCAAAGTCGGCGTTAAAAGCCGTACAGACCAGGGGGTGAAGCTGAATAGCCTTACCTTCGATCAGTTTTGGCTGGAATGCCTGGATACCCAAACGGTGCAGTGTGGGCGCACGGTTTAGGAGCACCGGGTGACCCTTCAAAATATTTTCAAGGATATCCCATACAACAGGGTCCTTACGATCAACGATCTTTTTAGCGGATTTCACCGTCTTCACGATGCCTCTTTCAAGCATCTTGCGGATGATGAATGGCTTGAAAAGCTCAGAAGCCATCTCCTTAGGAAGCCCGCACTCATTGAGTTTAAGCTCAGGACCAACCACGATAACCGAACGGCCGGAATAGTCGACACGTTTACCAAGAAGGTTCTGACGGAAACGGCCCTGTTTCCCTTTAAGGCTGTCGCTGAGGGATTTCAGTGCACGGTTGGATTCCGTTTTTACGGCACTGGCTTTTCTTGAATTATCAAATAATGAGTCAACGGCTTCCTGAAGCATACGTTTTTCATTACGCATGATGACATCAGGGGCCTTGATCTCGATGAGTCTTTTTAAACGATTGTTACGAATGATGACCCTGCGGTAGAGGTCATTCAGGTCGGAAGTGGCAAAACGTCCGCCATCCAGAGGCACCAATGGCCTTAATTCTGGCGGGATCACCGGAACGACTTTCACGATCATCCACTCGGGACGATTGTCGGTCCTTTTCTGGGAATCACGGAATGATTCAAATACCTGGAGGCGTTTCAACGCTTCGCTTTTACGCTGCTGCGAGGTTTCCGTACCGGCCTTGTGGCGCAGATCATAGGATTCCTTGTCAAGGTCAAGACGTGCAAGCAGGTCGGCCAAAGCCTCAGCGCCCATCTTGGCAATAAATTTATTCGGATCGGTATCAACCAGGTGCTGGTTATCGGGAGGAAGTTTCTCCATGATATCGAAGTACTCCTCTTCCGAAAGGAAGTCCAGGAAATTAATGCCATCGGCTTTCTTCACTCCCGGGTTGATGACGACATACTTTTCATAATAAATGATCGCGTCCAGTTTCTTTGTCGGAAATCCGAGCAAAGCGCCGATCTTGTTGGGCAATGAACGGAAGAACCAGATGTGTGCGACAGGAACTACAAGCTGGATATGGCCAGTGCGTTCCCTTCTTACCTTTTTCTCGGTTACTTCCACACCGCAACGGTCGCAGACGATTCCTTTGTAACGGATACGTTTGTACTTCCCGCAGTGGCATTCCCAGTCTTTTACAGGTCCGAAGATCCGTTCGCAGAATAATCCATCCCGCTCCGGTTTATAGGTCCTGTAATTGATGGTTTCCGGCTTCAGCACCTCGCCGCTCGAACTCTCGAGAATTCTTTCGGGTGAGGCAAGACTAATGGTGATCTTTGAAAAGCTACTGTTTAAGGTAGGTTCTTTTCTGTATGCCATATCGTTGAATTTTCAGTTAAATAATGAAGACTTAAAATAAAGATGAAACCCGGTATGATGCCTAAACATCAAAACTCAGGTTCAGCCCCAAACCCTTCAATTCGTGAACAAGTACATTGAAGGATTCGGGAATTCCGGGGGTCGGCATGTTTTCGCCTTTGACGATGGCCTCGTAAGCCTTGGCCCTGCCAATGACGTCATCCGACTTCACGGTCTGAATTTCAAGCAAGATATTGGCGGCGCCGAATGCTTCAAGCGCCCAGATTTCCATTTCTCCGAAACGCTGGCCTCCGAACTGGGCTTTACCGCCGAGTGGCTGCTGGGTGATCAGTGAATATGGACCAATGGAACGTGCATGCATCTTGTCATCGACCATGTGATGCAGCTTCATCAGGTAAATATATCCGACAGTTGTCGGCTGGTCAAAGCGTTCGCCCGAGAGTCCGTCGTAAAGATAGACTTTCCCGTTTTCCGGCAAACCGGCTTTCACGAGGTATGCATTGATCTGATCCTGGGTGGCTCCGTCAAAAATAGCGGACTGGAACCTGAGGTCGAGTTTCTTGCCTGCCCAGCCCAGGATGGTTTCATAAATCTGTCCAAGGTTCATACGCGACGGTACACCCAACGGGTTCAGAACCACATCAACCGGTGTTCCGTCCTCCAGAAATGGCATATCCTCTTCACGGGTGATACGGGCTACGATACCCTTATTACCGTGACGGCCTGCCATCTTGTCCCCCACTTTCAGTTTGCGCTTCTTGGCAACATAAACCTTTGCCATCTGCACGATGCCGGCGGGAAGGTCATCTCCGACCACAGAAACGAATTTCTTGCGGTTGAAAACGCCCAGGAGTTCCTTGAATTTTATAATGAAGTTATTGATCAGGGTCTTGATCATATCATTTTTCTCCTTATCAGTCGTCCATTTATTCGGATTAACGGATAAGTAGTCAACATCCATCAGCATTTTCTGGCTGAATTTCGTTCCCTTTGAAATGACCTCTTCCTTGAAATTATTGTAAACACCCTGTGAGATCTTACCGTTAACAAGCAGGTTCAGTTTCTCAACCAGCCGGCCTTTCAGTTTGTCAACCTCTTTCAGGTGCTCATCTTCCATTTTCTTGATATCATCCTTTTCCTTGGCTTTCTGCTTGCGGTCCTTGATGACACGGGAGAAAAGTTTCTTGTCGATCACAACGCCCTTCATGGAAGGTGGCGCTTTCAGTGAAGCATCTTTCACATCACCGGCTTTGTCGCCGAAGATGGCACGGAGGAGTTTCTCTTCCGGGGTAGGATCGCTTTCACCTTTAGGGGTGATCTTCCCGATCAGGATATCGCCTTCATTCACCTCGGCGCCGATGCGGATCAAACCGTTTTCATCAAGCTCCTTGGTAGCTTCAGCGCTGACATTGGGGATATCGTTGGTTAGTTCCTCAACACCGCGTTTTGTATCGCGTACTTCGAGGGTAAATTCTTCAATATGGATGGACGTGAAGATATCTTCCTTCACAACTTTTTCAGAGATGACAATAGCATCCTCAAAATTGTAACCTTTCCACGGCATGAAGGCAACCATCAGGTTACGGCCGAGGGCGAGTTCGCCATCCTTTGTTGCATATCCTTCGCACAACACCTGACCCTTCTGTACCTTATCGCCTTTTCTGACGATGGGGCGAAGGTTTACGCAGGTATTCTGATTGGTACGTGCAAATTTTGTCAGTTTATAAGACTTGAGGTCGTCATCAAAGCTCACCATGCGCTCTTTTTCGTCGCGCTGGTAACGGATAATGATCTCGTTGGCATCAACGTAATCAACAACGCCGGGGCCTTCTGCATTGATAAGGACGCGCGAATCGCGGGCCACAAACTCTTCAATGCCGGTGCCCACAAGTGCCATTTCCGGATTCAATAAGGGAACAGCCTGGCGCATCATGTTTGATCCCATCAGCGCACGGTTGGCATCATCATGTTCCAGGAAGGGGATCAGTGATGCAGCGATCGATGCGATCTGGTTGGGGGCAATGTCGATCAAGTCGACCTTTTCCTTTTCAATGATCGGATAATCGGCAAGGTACCTTACTTTTACTTTATCCTCGTCCAGGTCGCCCTTTTTGCTCATCGGGGTGTTGGCCTGTGCGATGATCTTACGTTCTTCTTCTTCAGCCGTCAGGTAAATCGGAGCTTCCTCGAGCATGACCTTTCCCTCGATGACACGGTGGTAAGGTGTTTCAATGAATCCAAGTTTATCGATCTTGGCATAAACGCAGAGTGAAGAGATCAGACCGATGTTCGGGCCTTCAGGAGTTTCGATCGTACAGAGACGGCCGTAATGAGTATAGTGAACGTCACGGACCTCAAAACCGGCTCTCTCCCTCGACAAACCTCCGGGTCCCAATGCTGAGATCCTCCGTTTGTGCGTCAGCTCGGCCAGTGGATTAGTCTGGTCCATGAACTGTGAAAGCTGGTTGGTACCGAAAAACGAATTAATGACAGACGATAATGTTTTGGCATTGATGAGGTCCATGGGTGTGAACACCTCGTTGTCCCTCACGTTCATTCTCTCGCGGATGGTACGTGCCATACGGGAAAGGCCAACGCCGAACTGGTTGTAAAGCTGTTCACCGACGGTTCTTACCCTACGGTTGCTGAGGTGGTCGATATCATCGACATCCGCCTTTGAATTGACCAGTTCGATCAGGTATTTAATAATAGAGATGATATCTTCCTTGGTCAGTACCCTGGTTTCAATCGGAATCTCGAGGTTCAGTTTACGGTTGATACGATATCTTCCGACATCGCCAAGGTCGTAACGCTTATCAGAGAAAAACAGTTTGTCGATGATGCCGCGTGCGGTCTCTTCATCGGGTGGTTCAGCATTACGCAGCTGGCGGTAGATGTATTCAACAGCTTCCTTTTCAGAATTGGCAGTATCTTTCTGAAGGGTATTGAAGATAATTGAATAGTCGGTGGCCAGTGACTCTTCGCGGTGAACCAGGATGGTCTTGATGCCGGCATCGATGATCTGGTCAATGTGCTGGTCTTCGAGAATGGTCTCACGCTCGATGATGACTTCCGTTCTTTCAATGGAAACAACCTCTCCGGTATCCTCATCAACAAAATCCTCGATCCATGCCCGGACAACACGTGCTGCCAGTTTGGATCCGAGAATACGTTTCAGTGCAGCTTTGCTGACTTTAATTTCCTGTGCGAGACCAAAGATCTCGAGAATATCTTTGTCCGTTTCATAGCCGATGGCTCTCAGCAGTGTGGTAACGGGTAATTTTTTCTTCCGGTCGATGTAGGCATACATCACGTTGTTGATATCCGTCGTGAATTCAATCCAGGATCCCTTAAACGGGATGATCCTTGCAGAATAGAGCTGAACGCCGTTTGCATGGAAACTTGTGCTGAAGAATACGCCGGGTGAACGGTGAAGCTGGGAAACCACGACTCTTTCGGCTCCGTTGATAATAAAGGTGCCGCGGGGGGTCATATACGGAATCATTCCAAGATAGACATCCTGGATGATGGTTTCGAAGTCTTCATGTTCGGGATCGGTGCAATAGAGCTTGAGTTTGGCTTTCAGCGGGATGCTGTAGGTCAGGCCGCGCTCGATGCATTCATCCATTGAGTACCTTGGCGGATCAATGAAATAATCAAGGAATTCCAGGACGAAGTTATTCCTGGCATCCGAGATCGGGAAATTTTCAGCAAAGACCTTGAATAAGCCTTCATTGATCCTGTTTTCAGGATTTGTCTCCAATTGGAAAAAATCCTGGAAGGACTTTAACTGAATATCAAGAAAATCAGGATATTCGTATTGAATCTTTGTGGAAGTAAAATTGATTCTTTCGATTTTTTTTGGAGCCAAGGGGTCTATGTTTTTTGTCCTGATGGGCAGGACCGGTTAAGAACTATATGTTAAAATCTCGAAAGGTATCCCTCCGGATCGCCTACGCTTACAACACGAAAAAATAAGTAATAGACCTCTTCAATTTCTGAAGAGATCTATACTTATTATATTGTATGAAATCTAGTTCCTTACTTAATTTCAACCTCAGCACCAGCCTCCTGTAATTGTTTCTGTAAAGCATTTGCTTCGTCTTTGCTTACACCTTCCTTAACGGGTTTCGGAGCAGCGTCTACGAGTTCTTTTGCTTCCTTCAGGCCTAAACTTGTGAGTTCTTTCACGAGTTTTACAACAGCCAATTTCTGTTGACCGGCTGCTTTCAGAATAACATCAAAGCTGGTCTTTTCTTCAACAGCTGCTTCTGCGGCTGCAGCGGGTGCTGCTACTGCTACTGCTGCTGCTGCGGGCTCGATACCATACTCATCCTTTAAAATCTTAGCTAATTCGTTTACTTCTTTTACGGATAAACTTACTAACTGTTCTGCGAAAGCTTTTAAAT
>Ga0118677_10003753_pt1 | contig 20727 bp, 19 predicted proteins | sample AliMusrvi5mmetaG_FD_86154 | JGI IMG/M metagenome (GOLD analysis project Ga0118677, IMG submission 86154)
AATCTGGAAGCCGCCACCGAGATCGGCCGCCAGATCCGCCTGCGCGGCATCGGCGGCCTGATCGTGGTGGACTTTATCCATCTCAGCAGCGATCCGGCGCCCGTGCTGGCGGCGCTGGAAAAAAGCCTCAGCTTCGACCGCGCCCCAGTGCAGATTTCGCCCATGTCGGAATTCGGCATTGTCGCCATCACTCGCAAACGGGTGCGCGAACCGTTGGCGCGCCTGACCAGCGCCGCCTGTCCCTCCTGCCACGGCACGGGCCGGGCGCTGACGCCGCAAAGCGTGGCGTTCAATATTCTGCGCCAGGTCGAACGCGAAGCCCGCGCCGCGCCGGGCCGCGAAATCCTCGCCGAGGCCGCGCCCGATGTCGCCGCCTGGCTGGATGCGCATCTGGACGAGATCACCCCCGAACTGGCCCGGCGCGGCGCGGGCCGGGTACGCTTTGCAGCAGGCCGCTTTGCGCGGGAGGCTTTCGATGTCAGGCCCCTCTAAATGTCCGATCTGCGGCAAGCCGCCCCATAACCGCTTTGCGCCGTTCTGCTCGGGCCGCTGCGCCGACCTGGACCTGGGCAAATGGCTGAAGGGCTCCTACGCCATTCCCGGCCCGCCCGAAGAAGCCGATTCCGAAGGACCAGCCCCGCCTCAAGCCCCGGAAGAGGAATGAAAATCGGGGTTTTGCGGGGGTCGCTGGACAGGGCCGGAAGCCTCCTCTAAGAACCGCACCCGCGTGTGCCAAGGTAGCTCAGTCGGTAGAGCAGTGGATTGAAAATCCACGTGTCGGCAGTTCGATTCTGTCCCTGGGCACCATTCAATTCCAGCGCCTAGGTTCCGGACACCACGACCTGCGCTCCCGGCTGGCTGTTCTGGCCGGTGCCCACCACCGAACCGTCCGGTTTTGTGATCGTCATGATCAGGGTGTTGGACGCGTTCTTGGCGCTGGCGGTGCAGGAAATGAAGGCGGCGCCGTCCTTGCCCTTTTGCTCGATCTTGACAGTGAAGGTGGTGGGCTTCTGACTGCAGCCCAAAAGGGCGCAACAAACCGGCGCCAGCAAAATCAGCTTTAACAGCATGCGAGGCCGATTCCCGGTCTCCGTGGTAAGCGCCGTGCCCCAACTCATGATCGCGTTCCCCCCGCCGTCACAATCTGAACGCGCTATGCGTACGCGCAATCGCGCCGTGCGGACTATAAGCGACAATTTGTGCGGCGACATAGGGGCGATTTGGCCATCTCCCGTTCGAAATCAGCGCGCTGCCGGGGGTGCATCGGGAAAGCGCACTTCCAGGTAGGTCACCGGCTTTACGTCTGTCCATTGATGCGGCGTGTTGTCCGGCACGATCATGACGTCGCCCGGCGTCACCGCCTGAGTGACACCGCCCTGGATCATGCGGGCTGCGCCGGTGCCGGTAATGGCGCCGCCGGTGGTCATGGTGCCGCTGCCCGCCAGTATATATTGCATCTCGTTCCAGCCCGGATGGGTGAGCGCCGCGCCCGGCTGGCCGCGTTTGACTTCGTTCACGGAGAAACGGTCGGTGATCAGCACCGGCGTAACCGCTTCCGCATTATTGGCCATGGCGGCCTTGGCCAGGGCCGAGGCCAGATCACGTCCATTGATGAAGATGCCGGTGCTGCCGGGCGCCGGTGCGGGGGGCGGTGGCGTGCGCACCGCCAGCGGGACCGGCGGGGCGACGTCCGGGAAGCGGATTTCATAATAGGTGATGTGCCCTTCAACGTGGCTATAGTGATGCAGCGAACCGCCCGGCACGAAAACCAGGTCTCCCTTGGCCACTTTTTTCTGGACCGCGCCGGTCACCACGGCATTTTCGCCTTCCGTACCCGGCTTGATCGTGCCGCCGACTTCCGCCACGGCGCTGCCCTCGATGATGTAATGCAGTTCGGCCCATCCCTTATGCGCGATGGGACCATTGGCGCTGTCGCGCCGCACGATGTTCAGCGAGGTGCGGTCGGTCACTTGCACCGGACCGAGCGGCAACGGCGCCTTCTTCGCCAGCGCTTGCTGAAGCGCCAGCTCAAGATCAGCGGCAGATTTATGGATCGCCGCAGAACCGGGCGCTGGAAACTTGTCAGGTTGTTGGAGCGATTGCGCCGTCGCCTGCTCAGCAAGCCCAATGAGTGTCACGGTGAAAAGCAGATGTTTGAGATCGCGCATGTGGCTCCCCGTTTTTGGCCCCTTGGGCGGCGGCGCTCAGGATATCCATCTTACCCTGTCATTGCGGTTTTGGCTTATGCGCATCCTCTCACCAAATGGGGTGCCTTATGCGTCCTTTGGCTGTCCGGCGATGTGGCCGTGGCACGGCAGGGGCGGTTCCCCCGGATCGTCCGTGTCAAGTCCGCGCGCAAATCCGCCGATCTTGGGAAATGGCCGCCGATATGGTAGCTGACCGCCGCTGTACACAGGGCTTGGCATGGGCAAATTCAGCGTCCGCTTGAAGAACGCCGCGGCGGAGATTTTCGTCCGCGCCGAGGCGCGTGGCGCGTTCCGCAAGCTGCCGGCCTTTGAACCCGATTTCCTGGGCGAATATCCGGCCCTGGCGATCCTGCAGGAGAATTTCCAGGCGGTACAGGAAGAGTGCTTGGCGCTGCTGGGACGGCGGGGCGACATTCCCAATATCAGCGCTCTGAGCAGCCAGACCTCCAGCGGCATTCATGCCATTGCCTGGAAGACCTTCATGTTCAAGTCGGGAAAATTCATTGACGAGAATTGCGCCCTGGCGCCGCGCACCGCCGAATTGCTGCGGAAGATTCCCGGCGTCTATACGGCGTTCTTTTCGATTCTGGAGCCGCGCCAGCACATCACGCCGCATTGGGGTTATTGGAAGGGCTTTGTGCGCTATCATCTGGGCGTGGTCATTCCCGGCAACAATGCAGACAAGCAATGCTGGATTCGCATCAACACCGAGGCCCAGGACCGGGCGCGGCGTGACCAGATCGAGCAGGGCAAGAAATATTACTGGAAAGACGGCGCCGCCGTTTTGTTCGACGACACTTTCCTGCACGAAGCCGCCAATGAATCCGACGATGTGCGCGCCGTGCTGTTCCTGGATGTGGCGCGCAAGATGCCCTGGCACCTCAGCCTGATGAACCGGTTTTTCCTTTGGCTGGCGCATATGGATGAATCCGTGAAGCGCATCCGCATCAACGCCAAAATTGCCGATACGGAAGTTGCCGGCGAACTGGAGTGATGCGGTGAAGAAGCGGCGGATATTGCTGGGTCTGTGCCTGTTGCTGTTGCTGCCAGGCTTAAATGGGGCTGCGGATGCGCGCCAATTGTCCAGCCAAGTGACGGAAATGGATGCGGTGCCGCGCCTGCGGCCGGAATATCCGGTGCCGGACGAGCCGGACATGCTGTTTTATATTGAGCGTTCCACCAATTCCAACACGGTGGTCTATGCGGCGCGGCGGGGCAGCAATGGCGCGCTGGATAGCGGCACGCCGGTGGAAGGTTTCTGGCGCTGGTTCAATGTCGATGGCGCCAAGAAGCCGCTGAATTTCATCGAGCGCATGATGGCGTATGGCGTGAAGACGGGCCGCGCCGTGACGGGCAAGCCGGTGACGTTTCAGATCACGTCCTTGCCGGAACGTACTTTGACCCTGGATATGGATGACGACAAGCATCCGCAAGCGTTGATCCAGATGGGCAGCCATACCGCCCGGCTGGTCTATGTTTACTTGAACGTGGTCGAGGGCGGGTTGGTGCCCAAGGTGCCATCTCTGGATATCTTCGGCGTGGACAAAAGCAGCGGCAAGGCCCTGCACGAGCATATCGTCAACAATTAGCGGCTTTGCGCCGGTTGCAGCACGGGCGTGTCGTCAAGGCCGGCGGGCAGCCCGCGCCGTTTTTGAATCACATACATCACGCCGCCGGTGCCCAGCGCGATCAGCGCCGGCACAAGCCAGCCCGCGACAAGGGCGCTGACATAGCCGAACGCGCCCATCAGCAGGAACGCCGCGACGGCGAAATGCGCCAGATAGCCGGCCATCAGCACGCCGATCATGGCAAAGGGGCGCAAGGTGTAGGGAAAATACAGCATTGCCAGCGAGGCGGCGAGCACCGCCATCAGGCCGGGCAGGAAGGCTTCGCTGTACAGCGCCTGCAGGCGGGTGCGGAAGTCGGACAGATCGTTGGAGACGATATGCGCGCCCGCAAGAGAGCGCAGGGTGGTCATGGTGAGATATTGCGGCGACATGCCCAGATTGCCCAACCACTCCACATCCAGGTCCATGGGAATGCTGCGCTGGTCGAACAGGGTTTCGGGTTCTTCGCGGCTGGCGCCCAGCGACAGCGGCGCGTCGGACGCCAGCGGCGCTTTCCAGAAATGGCCATCCTGCAGCAACCAGTGATCGCCAGAAGCTTCGGGCGTGGCCAGCACCGCCGTGTCCACTTCATTGAGCAAGCCATCGGGATCGAATTTGTAGATGGTGGCATTGTGCAGTTTCAGGGGCGGGCCATATTCGATTTCGGCCCGCAGCAACCCGCCCTGCAGCGCGACCCAGTGATTGCCGCCGCTTTGCGTGCGGTCGAGGCGCAGGCCCTCCCGCCCGAATTTTTCCGCGATCTGGACATGAATGGCGGCGGGCCGCAGAAATGCGTCCATCCCGAACAGGCCGGCGCCGATCAGCACGCCTGCCAGGATGGCTGGTGTCAGGCACTGCAACGGCGAACGGCCGCTGTTCCACACCAGCATGCGTTCCTGCGAAGCGGTGAAGACAGTTTCGCTCCACACCACGCCCAGGAACGTGGCGAAGGGAACGAAAGGGGGCAGCAGGTCACAGACGCGCAACAGCGCCAGCCGCACAATGGCAAACGCGATGTCCAGGCCGGGCTCTGCGGTGAGCAGCGGAATCTGCGGCCACAGGTCAATCGTCAGCGCGATCAGCATCAGCGCGGCGGCGACCATGAAGATGTGGCGCAGGTAGCTGGCCAGCATGTAGCGCGTATGGCGGCCAAACGGCGCAAGATTGATGGCGCGGGCGGTGCGTTTTGCCCCGCCAGTTGGTTCAGGGCTGGTCATGCGCGCGCCAGTTGCGGGCGTACCAGCTCGCCCTGGCGGCGCACCGCGATCCAGCCCGCCAGGCCCGCCACGCCAAGCGCCAATAACAGCGGCGGCAGCAGCGCCATGGCCACGCCCATCGGTGCGGCCAAAGTGATGAGCGCTTCGCAAGCCAGATTGACCGACATCAAGGCCAGGCACACCAGCGGCAGCGCGAACCAGTTGGAGCGCGGCGTGGTGAGGGAGACAGCGGCCAGCGCCAGCAGCGGCGCCAGGAAAGACAGCAGCCCGCGCCCGAAACGCTCAGCCAGCAGGCGCATCTGCGCCGCGCGCAGATCCGGCGTGGCGCTGTTATCCTTGGCCAGCTGTTCGAAAATCGTCTGCTCGGCGCCGTCGCTGCCGCGGGAGCCGAAGGGCAGCAGCTGGTTCACCATCATCAGGCGGCTCATGTCGCGCACATGCATGGTGATCTGCGGCACTTCTTTCAGGGCGCTGAGAATGGCGGCGTTGTTGGTCTCGGCCTTGCTCAGTCCCACCAGCGGATGGGCGTCGGCAAAAGTGTGGGAGGAGAAATCATTGAGGTCGAGAATGATGCGCCCCTCACGGTCCGGGCCGTTCAGCGAAGCCTTGGCGGCGGTGATGACGCGGGCGGTGTGCGGCGCGATCTGCTGATAGATGAACAGCGTGCGCTGGGGCGTGGCGGGCGCAGCGCCGCTGGCGTCAATCACCCGCAGGCCGGGGTCTTGCGGCGCAGCGGGCCGGTCGGCGGCATACACGACGTAATTGGGAAAGTCGTAGAACTCGCCCCGCGCCAGGCCTTTCTTGAGTGACTGGAGTTCGGTGCCGAACAGGATGGAGCGCTGGGCATAGCGCGACATGGGATCCACGATGCCGCCGCCCGCCAGGCCCGTGAGAAGCGCGATGAAGCTGATCACAGCCACCAGCGCGCCAAGTTGATAAGGTCCCAGCCCGGACGCGAACAGCGCCAGGAATTCGCGGTTCTCCCGCATGCGCAGCAAGGTCATGTAGGCGGCGAGCAGCACGGCGGTGGCCAGCGCCAGGTCGAAGATGCCGGTGCCGGTGCACAGCAGCACCAGCGAAATGTCGAACAGGTTGGCATCGTGGCGCACCGCGTCGCGGAACACCCAGGTGAAATGCTCGGCCAGGAAGATTGCTTCGATCAGGATGATGATGGCGGCGGTGAAGATCGCCATGTCCTTGAAGAAGCCCCAGGCGAAACCGCCTTTGACGAAATTGGCGAGATAGGAGCGGAAGCGGAACACCGAAGCCGGCTTGGCCAAAGGGAGATGGGCGGAGGCGTCGGTCATAGCCGGAAGCCCTCTCCCAGATAGACGCGGCGCACATCGGGGTCGGCGACGATGTCATCCACCACGCCATGCGCCAGGATGTTGCCGCTTTCGATGACATAGGCGCGGTCGGCGATGCTGAGCAATTCGCGCGCCTTGTGGTCGGTGATGAGGATGCCGATGTCGCGGTCGGCCAGCAGGCGGATCAGGGTGGTGATTTCTTCGGTGTTGCGCGGATCAACGCCGGCGAAAGGTTCATCCAGCATGGCGAAGCTGGGTTCGCAGGCGAGCGTGATGGCGATCTCGCAGCGCCGCCGCTGGCCGCCGGACAATTCGCCGACCTTCATCTTGCGCTCAGTATCGAGGCGCGATTCCGCCAGCAATTCTTCCAGCCGGGCGCGGCGGGAATCCTGGTCGCTCATGCGCGCTTCCAGCACCAGCAGGATATTGTCTTCGACCGACAGGCTGCGCGGCACGAAAGAGGCCTGGGGCAGGTAGCTGATGCCGAATCGGGCGCGGTCATAGAAGGGCATGTTGGTGATGTCGGTGCCGTCGAGCAGAATCGAGCCGCCGTCCGGTGTCGCCAGCCCGGTGAGAATCTTGAAGGTGGTTGTCTTGCCGGCGCCATTGGGACCCAGCAGGGCGACGATTTCGCCCCGGCCCAGGGTCAGGGTCACATTTTCGATGACCCGGCGGCCGGCGAAAGACTTCACCAGGTGCTGCGCCGCTAGCATTTCCCTACTCTATTTGATCGATATAGGAACGTATCGGGTGTTCTGGCAGGACCGAATCACGGCTCATTTCACTTTGTTGCCGGGACGGGGATATTATGACGCAGGATTCCCCTCTGTATAGGCATCGCCCGGGGAAATGGCCTATTCCATGCTGCAAAGCGTCATTATATCCGGCCCGCAAGGTTGTCGGGGCGGGATTTAAGGTTATGCTTCGCCGGACGACCATCCGGCCCGGGGGCCATGGAAAACACAAAGACAAAGAATGTGGCGCTAGCGCCCCATTATACATCGGATGAGCCTGCGTTCAGCGCGACGGAAACCCCGGTTCGCAAGAGCATCGTTGACGGCTTTGCGGGCTATCGCGCCTTGCGCCGCCGCATCGAGGAAGTGCTCGCCAGCGGCCAGGCCGTTCCCTTCTTCCAGCCGCGCGATGGCGTCAGCCATAGTGTCGTGCGCCGCCAGGACAAAAGCCTGATCAATTATTCGGGCTACAATTATCTGGGCCTGTCGGGCCATCCGGCGGTTTCGGCCGCGGCCAAGAACGCGATTGATAAATACGGCACCTCGGCATCGGCCAGCCGCATCGTCTCCGGCCAGATCGACCTGCATGGCGATCTGGAAGACAAGCTGGCGAATTTCCTGGGCACCGAGGATGCGCTGGTCTTCATCAGCGGCTATCTCACCAATGTCAGCGTCATCTCGCATCTGCTGACCCGTGCCGACGCCGTGATCTATGACAGCGGCGCGCATAACAGCATCATCACCGGCGCCAAGCTGTCGGGCGCCAAGACCTATACTTATGAGAATGGCGATTGGGATGAACTCGACCGCATCATGCAGAAGGAACGCGGCAATTTCCGCCGCGGCCTGCTGGTGTGCGAGGGCGTGTACAGCATGGATGGCCAGATTTTGAATCTGCCCCGCGCCGTTCAGGCCAAGGAACGTCATGATCTTTTGCTGATGGTGGATGAGGCCCATTCGCTGGGCAATGTCGGCACCACCGGCCGCGGCGTGTGCGAAGCCTTCGGCCTGCCGCCCAGCAGCATTGATGTCCACATGGGCACCTTGAGCAAGACCCTGTCCAGCAGCGGCGGCTATATCGCCGGCGATGCCGGGCTGATCGAATATATGCGCTTTCTGTGCCCCGGCCTGATTTTCAGCGTCGGGCTGTCGCCGCCGGATACCGCCGCCGCCATCGCGGCGCTGGATATTCTGGCGCATGAACCGCACCGGCCCAAAAGGCTGCGCGAACGGGCGCGCTATTTCCGCCAGGTGGCGCGGGAATATGGGTTGGAGATCGGCGGCGACGAGGAATCGCCCGTCGCCTCGCTGATCGTGGGCGAAGACACCAAGGCGATGGAGCTTTCCAAGCGGCTGTTCGACCAGGGCGTCGATGTGCAGCCCATCGTGCGCCCGGCGGTTGCCGCCAAATCGGCGCGCCTGCGTTTCTTCATCACTGCCAGCCATACCGAAGAACAGATCCGCGCGACCATTCCGCTGGTCGCCCGCGAACTTGCAGCCGTGCGCCAGCACGACGCGTAAGGGATGGCAGATCGCCAGGGCGGCGCGCGCCCGCTTCGGATCGCGCTGATCACCAGTTCCTATGACTATATCAAGGACGGCGTGGCGCTGACCTTGAACCGGCTTGTCGCGTATCTGGAAAGCCAGGGCGCCCAAGTGCTGGTGTTCGCGCCCACCTCGGCCACGCCCGCTTTCACGCCCGCGGGCTCTGTCATTTATGTGCCGTCCATCGCCATGCCCGGACGGCCGGAATATCGCATTGCGCTGGGCATGCCCAAAGCGGTGCGGCAGCGGCTGAAGGAATTTGATCCGGACATCATGCATATCGCGGTGCCTGATCTTTTGGGCCGCCGCGCGCTGAAGCTGGCGGCGCAGTTGCGCATCCCGGTCGTCGCCACCTATCACACGCGCTATGAGGCGTATCTGAAGCATTATTGGTATCTCAGCCCGCTGACCGGGGCGCTGACCGCCTATCTCAAGCGGTTTTACGGCGCCTGCCGCGAAGTTTATGTGCCGTCGGCGTCCATGGCCGATGTGCTACGCGCCGATGGGCTGAAGGACAATTTCCGCCTGTGGCCGCGCGGCATTGATGCGGCGCGGTTTCATCCCGCCAAGCGCAGCATGGAATGGCGGGCGCGCCATGGCATCGGGCCGTCCGAGATTGTCATCGCGCATGTCTCCCGCCTGGTGCGCGAAAAACGCACCGATGTTCTGGCGGCGGCGCTGCGCCAGCTTCAGGCGATGGGCGTGGCGCACAAGGTTTTGATTGTGGGGGACGGGCCGGAACGCGGTGCGCTGCAGGCGCTGTTGCCGCACGCGGTGTTTACCGGGGCGCTGGATGGCGAGGAACTGGCGACGGCCTATGCGTCATCCGATCTGTTCTTTTTTCCCAGCGAGACGGAAAGTTTTGGCAACGTCACTTTGGAAGCGATGGCGTCGGGGCTGCCCAGTATCTGCGCCGATGCCACGGGCAGCCGTTCGCTGGTGGATGCCGGCGTGACGGGATTTATGGCCGTGCCGGGCCGGGTCAGCCAGTTCGCGGACTTTATCGCCAGGCTGGCAAATGATGCGGATTTGCGCGCCAAAATGGGCGCGGCGGCGCGCGAACGGGCGCTGGGCTTTGGCTGGGACAAGACCATGGCGCGCATCCTGGGTTACTATCGGGACGTGCTGGCGGCGGACGCGCTGTGAGGATCGTGGATGTCTGCGAATTTTATTCGCCCACCGGTGGCGGCGTGCGCCGCTATGTCGAGCAGAAGCTGGAATTCGGCCCACGCTTTGGCCATGAGATCATCATCCTGGCGCCGGGGCCTGAAACAAAATCCGAAAAAATGCGCGGCGGCACCATCGAGTGGGTGAAGGCGCCCTATCTGCCGGTGGACCGCAATTACCGCATGTTCTGGCATTCTGAAGATGTGTGGAAGGCGCTGGACCGGCTGCAGCCTGACCTGGTGGAAGGCTCATCGCCCTGGCGCGGCGGCTGGCTGGCGGCGCACTGGCCGGGCAAGGCGCCGCGCATGATGTTTCATCATATTGATCCGGTGGCGGTCTATCCGCAGACGTTTCTGGGCGGACTTTTGGGCGAGGCGCGGGTGGACCGGCTGTTCGGCTGGTTCTGGAATTACATGCGCCGTCTCAATGACAGCTATGACGGCGCCATCTGCACCAACCCGGTGCTGGCGGAGCGCTTTGCGTCGTTCGGCCTGAAGAATATCGAAGTGGCGCCGTTCGGCGTGGCACGGGAGAAATTCTCCGCCGATTTCCGTAGCGACGCGCTGCGCCGCGACATGCTGGCGGAATGCATGCTGGGGCCGGAGGCGGCGTTGCTGGTGGCGGTCAGCCGCCATCATCCCGAGAAGCGGCTCAATATTGTGATTGATGCGGTGACGCAGGCGCAGCGCACGCGTCCGGTGGGGTTGTTCATTGTCGGCGACGGGCCGATGCGGGGCGCGGTGACGCGCTGGGCGGAGGCGGCCAAGCATGTCCATGTTGCAGGGCGGATCAACGACCAGAAAAAGCTGGCTGCCGTGCTGGCCAGCGCCGATGCGCTGATCCACGGCTCGGCGGCGGAGACGTTTGGCCTGGCGCTGGCGGAAGCGCTGTGTTCGGGCACGCCGCTGATCGTGCCGGATGCGGGCGCTTCGGCCACCTTTGCCGCGCCGGAGTATGCGCAGACCTATCGCACAGGAGACGCGGGCGATGCGGCGGCAGCGATTTTGCGGTTGCTGGCGCAGGACCGTGCCACGCTATCGCGCGCGGCCAGTGCAGCGGCTGTAGCCAAGGTCAGCACCATCGAACAGCATTTTGAAACGCTGTTCGGCATTTATGAACGGGTGGTGGCGCGCTCGACCCGGTAGAGCGTGACCCAGCCCAGTGGCGGCAGTTTCAGAAATCCGGCCCAATGGGAGAAGCGGTCGAAGGCATCGAGATAGCGTGTGCCGGCTTCGCCATAACCCAGGCTTTCCAGCGGGAATTCCGAATAGATCACTTGCGCCTGGGCATCGGCGGGCAGGGCGTTGAACGATGGCCTGTCGGTAAAGAGATAGATCGGGCCTTTTGCCAGCAGGGGCGTCAACGCGGTGCTGCTGGGCAAGGGAATGATTGTCGTGCCGGGCGGCTTGTACATGGGATAGGAGACGAACGGCTCCTGGCCCAGCGAATAGGCAGTAAAGCCGCCGCTGAAGTTGCGATAGACATAGCGCGCCATCGGCATGTGCGGCCTGAAGCCAAAAGGATAGACGGCGAGAAACGCCATCAGCAGAACCGATACCGCCGTGGCGAATTTGGCAGTGACGGAATTGCGCCATGACCAGATGCGCGCCGCGAAAGCGTGCCAGCGCGGCAGGCTGGGCGAGAAGGCCAGCACGGGAAAGGCGGTCGCCATCTGGGCCAGCGGAAACAGGAAACGCGCTTCCTTGTGACCCACCATCATGTTCAGCACGAAGAAGGGCAAGGCGACCCAGCTGAGCACATGGCGGGGATTGCGCGCTGTCATCACGATCATCGCCGCCATCAGCAAGAGCGTGATCAGGGCGAAGAATTGTGCCGGCAGCAGGAAGAAATAGGCGAAGAAGGGTTGGGTGCCGTAGGTGCCGCCTGCCACATTGTCGAGAATATTGGCCTTGAAATAGAGCCAGGGGGTGAATTGCCAGAGGCCATAGCCCCAATGATCCACCAGCGTCCCCGCCAGCATCATCAAGAGGATTGCGCCGCAGAAGGATGCCAAGGCCGGAATGCGGGTGCGGGCGATGATGGCGAGCCAGGCGAACAGGGGCGCGATCAAAAGCGCGGATTGGTAGCGGCAATCAAACGCCAGGCCGCACAACAGCCCGGCCCAGAACATGCGGGAGGCAGAGCGGCTTTGCATCGCCAGCGCCAGGCCCAAAGTGAAGAAGGCCGCCGAGATGGTTTCGGATGAGGTGCGGACCAACAGATAGGGCAGGAAGCCGAAAAATGGCAGGTAGCGCGCGAAGGCGAATTGCTCGTCCTTGCCGGGCAAGGTGGGGATCACGGCCTTTGCAAACAGCGCCAGCGCGGCCAGCGACAGCAGGCCGGTGGCCAGCCGCAGCACGAAGGTGATGAAGAACATGTCGTGCAGGCCCGCCAGCAGCAGCGGCTTGGCGATCAGGTAATAGAGAAAGGGCTGCATCCAGGGGCGGATATGGGCGGCATATTCCCACGGCAGTTCGGTGGGCGCGGTGAGGCCCAGCTTCAGGCTCATGAATTCCAGGATCTGGTAATGCTCGTCCGGGAAATAATAAAGATCGCTGAAACAGGCGGTGATGATGGTGACGGCGGTGAGCAGCGCCAGGCTGCGCCACAGTGTCTTGGCCATGGCCGGATGGAAGTCCCAATTTTCAGGCATGAAACTGGAAATCCACCCGCGACATCAAGGCATGGACGCTATCATGCGCGGCTTTTATAGTCGATTCAGTGATGTCTCCTGATCCTTCCAGCCCAGCCGCGCGACAGACGGATGATCCGTCCGCAAAGCTGCGCGTGCTTTTCATCAATGACACATCGCGCAATGGCGGGCCGGGCAAGACCTTGCTGGATATCGTCAAGTTTCTCGATCCGGCGCGGGTCCACCGCACCGTGCTGGTGCCGCGCCCCGGCATCGTCAGCGAACGGTTGCTGGCGGCGGGGGCGGTGGAAGCCTTGATGTTCGAGCCGGGGTTGATCGAGCATATTTTTTCGCCGCCGACGCGGCCTGTGGAACGGGGTGATTTGAAGGCGGCCTGGCCGCTGAAGATGCTGCGGGCCATCGGCAATGTCCTGTTGGCCATGTCGGCGATCTTTCGCCTGTTGCGCTGGATCAGGCAGGAGAAGTTCGACGCCATTTTCTGCAACGGCACCATGGCCAATATCGCGGGCGGCTTGCTGGCGGCGCGCACCGGCACGCCGTGCTTGTGGCATGTGCTTTATACATCGGTGGGCGGCGCGGCCGGGAAGCTGCATGCGCGGCTGGCGGCGGATGGAAATGTCAAAACCATCATCTGTGTGTCGCGCCCGACATCCTTGCAGTTCGGCGGCAGCACCAAGCTGCGCCTGATCCATGACGCACTCGACATTGACGAATTCGATGGGACGCGCGCCTCGGCGACCTTGCGGCGCGAATTGGGGCTGGATGCCAGCGCCGTGATTTTCGGCAGCCATGGCCGCATTCTGCCGCGCAAAGGCTATATCGAGATGATCCGCGCCGCCCGGCTGGTGCTGGATGGCTTGCCGCAAGGCGATCGCGCGCGCTGTCACTTTGTGGTGATCGGCGACACGCCGCAGGACATGAAAGTGGATCACCTGGAGGAATGCCGCGCGCTGGTGCGGCAATTGGGGCTGGGCGCCCATGTGCATTTTCTGGGCTTTCGCCCCGCCGTCATCGCCTGTGTGGCGGATTTCGATGTCGCGGTGGTGCCCAGCATCTATCAGGACCCGCTGCCGCTGGCGGTGTTGGAATCCATGGCGCTGGCAAAGCCGGTGGTGGCGTTCGATGTCGGCGGCATGGGTGAGATGATTACCGATGGTGTGAATGGCCGGCTGGCGGGCGGATCGCCGCCAGATGTGGCGGCGATGGCGCAAGCGTGCCTGGCGTATTTTTCGGATGCGGATTTGCGCCGCCGTCACGGCGCGGCAGGCCGGGCGCGCATCGAGCAGGATTTCAACGCGCGCCTTCATGCCAAGCGCATCCAGGACGAATTGTTCGCTGGCGCAGGACGCTAGGCGTTATTGGCGCTCGAAAATGTCTATGTTTTCGTCCAGGCTTTCATGGATGTGGATGGCGGGAAAAAGCCCGGCCTCATAGCGAGACTGATGCACCAGGCGATAAGGCAATGCGCCGGCATAGAGCGCGGTGAAATAGCCGCGTGCATCCCTGTCGGCATATTGGCGCTGCAGGATCGGTGACGCCATGCGTCCGTTTTCTGTCTTTTCCAGGCTGAGATAGCGCTGCACCCACCAGTCGCTGACCACGATAAAGCGCGGATGGCGTGCTTCGATGGCGCCGAAAGGTTGGCGCAGTTCGGTGACATGCGGCAGGGGATTGCGGATATTCAGCGCGCCGGGGCCGACGCGCGACAGAATGGCATTTTGCGGCAGGCGCGGCAGATAGGCGTTCTGGCCATAGGTCTCGATACTGTCGCCGGGGCGGATATTGGTGGCCATCCAGCCTTCGGCGTCATAGCGCGGATCGCCCAGCATCGCGGCATTGACGCCAAGACAGGCGTAGAGCGCGAACAGGGTGATGACCGCCAAGGCCACATGCGAAATGCGCTGGCTCTGGGTGTCGGGCATGTAAAAGAATTTTTCAGCGGCGATGCCGATAAAGACTGAGGCGAGCACGGCCTGGGGCAGCAGGAAGCGCGCATCGGTGCGCAGCGCCACAAGATTGAAGCAGAGTGTGAAGGACGCGATTGCCAGCAATGGCACCAGGACGGAGATTTTGCGCACGCGCATCAGGCAAAAGCCCGCCCCGATCACGAACAGGGCGCTGCCCATCCCGGCGATGCCTTGGGCGAAGAATTTCGCCATATCGATCAGCAGCGCCACGCGGCCCGCAATGTCATTGGTGTAAGTGGCAAAGTCCTGGTTGGCGGGGCCGGTGAGATAGGCCAGCCGGTGCATAAAGCCGGTGGGATTGGTGATGGCGCCGTCCACCAGCGCCAGCAGGACAAGCGCCAGCAGCGCGGGGCGGGCAATGGCGGCGGCGATCTGCCGGGTGTTTTCGCGGGCCCAGCCATCCCGGGCGAACCAGACAATCAGCATGACCGGGATGCTGAGCGCGAACAGGCCGTAAGCCTGGTCCTTGGTGGCGATGGCGGCGGCGGCAAACAGGATCGCCCAGCGAAAGCGCGTCACATCGCGGGTGGCAATGCCGCGCATCCAGGCGAGCAGCGAGAGCATGCTCCAGAACAGATACGGCACATCCAGATTGCTGACCTGGCCGTAATAGGTGAGCGTCACGCCCAGCGCACAGGCGCCGGCGGCAAACAGGCCCGCGCGGGGGCCGGCAATCTGCCGCGCCATCTGTCCGGCGCAGGCGATGATGCCCAGCGACATCACCAGATTGATCAGCCGCGCCGTCCCCGCGAAATAGGTCATGTAAACCGGCTTGGTGATTTCGCCCACCACGCCGCTTTGCGTCAGGGATGGCGCGTGCAGCAGGGCGATGATCGCCATGGGCAGGCTGGGGATGGCGAGCGCGATGGCGTGCAGCGGCGGATAGGTGAAAAAGCTGCCGGGCTTCCAGGTCAGGGCCAAAGCGGTGAGGAAATTGCGCGGCGCGAAGCCGTCATCATCCCAGCCGTCGGAGGCGGGCATGCCCCAGGCCAATCCGGTGAGGCGCAGCACTGCGGCGGCGGCGAGAATCCAGAACCACGGCGAACGCAGCAAGGCCGGCGCCTTCACATCGCGCCAGTTTAGGTTGCGCCAATTCATGTCGCGCCAGTTCTTGTTGCCTGGCTTCACGTGGCGGCTTCTTCATTCCTGCGGCGCAGGAGCAGGACTTCCAGCGCCCAGGGCAGACCGATCAGCACGCAGCCCAGCAGCAGGTCCGCCGCCGCCAATATCACCAATACGGTGGCGACGGGCGTGATGGCGACATTGACCAGCCCGGCTGCGGCGATGCCGGCGCCGACGAAGACCAGATCCTTGTTGGGCACCAGCGGCAGGCGCGTCACGATCAGCCGCAGCGCCACGAATTGCAGGCAGGCGACGGCATTGGGCAGGGCGCCGGAGACTTCCCACATGGCGAATTCGACCAGCAGCACCGACAGGCTGCGCAGGAAATGGATGGCGAAGGTCTGCGCGATCTGGGCGCGGCTGAGGACGGTGAGCTTGCGGTGGCCCAGCACCAGGGCGGCGCACAGGATCAACGGCACGGTGCCGACCAGTACATCAAGCCAGCGATGATCCGCCGCCACCTGCGGCAAGTGAAAGCCGCCTGTCGCCAGCAGGGCCAGCAGCACCAGCCACACCATCGCCAGACCCGCGCCGCCCGACAGAAGATTGCTGTCCTTGATGGCATGCACCAGGCTTTGATGCGGCAGATGGAGTTTCTTCTGCGCCCAGAAATAGAAATACAGTTCGCCCGAATAATCGAACATGGCGCTGTTGAGAAAGCGCTTGCGCAGCAGGATCGTCATGGGCAAGCCGGTGCGGCCCCACAGATTGCGGTAGATCAGATAATCGCCCCAGGGCTGCAGGAAAAATTGCAGCACCAGGAAGACATAGAAAAGCAGACTGCCCGGCCGCGCCGTCCAGATTTCATGCCAGCCCAGCGCGCCGAGGCGGCGGCCCAGCAGCACCAGCAGCACCACCGGCACGGCCCAGCGCACGATCTGCAAGGCGATGCGGCCCGGGCGGCTGGCGGCGAGGGGCGCAAGCGGGCCGATATTGAGCGGTGTGTCGTGCGGCTTGCTCATGCGCGGGCAAGGATAAAGCGTTGCAGCGGCCTGGGCAGCCACACCGCGATGCCGCGCAGCCAGATGAACTGCCACGGGATCACGATACGGCGCGGGCGCTTGGCGATCTTGCGCTTGAGAATGATTGCGGCTTGTTCGGCGGTGAGCAGGAAAGGGCGGGGCTTGTTCAATTGCTGGCTCATCGGCGTATCAATATAGCCGGGCGAGACCAGGGTGACGGCGACGCGATACGGCGTCATGCGGTTGGCCAAAGCTTCGGCAAATAGCGCCAGGCCGGCTTTGCTTCCCGCATAAAGCGGCGACATGGGCAGGGCGAAGGATTCGGCGATGGAGCCGACCAGCACGATCTGGCCGCGCCGCCGCGCCGCCATTAGTCCCGACAGCAGGCTGGCGCCGACGGTGGGCGATGTGAAATTCACGTCCGCCATCAAATGGGCGGCCTGTGCGTCCTGTGCCAGAGCATCTTGCGGGATCATGCCGCCAATGCCGGCGCAGAAGATGGCCAGATCAATCGGCGCTGCGTTATCGCAGGCCGACAGCCGTGCCGTCATGGCGGGGATGCCGGCAAGATCGAAATTATCAGTATCTGTCGCGGCGCCAAGCGCGCGGCACTGCGCCGCCACGGCGTCCAGGCGCGCGGCATCGCGGCCCCATAACACAAGTGTCACGCCAGGCCCGGCATGGACGCGGGCCAGCGCGGCGCCGAGGCCGCTGGAAGCGCCGGTGATGAGGATTTTCGTGTCGGGCATGCGGCGCGTTTTTTCGGGGCTTTTTCAAAAGGGGCGCGCGAAGATGCGGCCAAATCCTTACTATCAAATCGGCACTTCGAACGCTATGGTCCGCCAAATCGCAAGCAGAGCCCGATGTCCGCAGATTCCGCCTCTTCCACGCGCCCGATGGCACCGCCGGTTCAGATCGTGGCGGTGGAAACGCCCACGCAATGGCACGATTTTCACCATTTGCCGTTCAAGGTTTATGCCGATGATCCGCAATGGGTGGCGCCGCTGTTGCTGGAGCGGAAATTCCATTTTCAGGCCAAGCACAATCCCTTTTTCCAGCATGCCAAGGCGGCGTTCTTTCTGGCGTATCGGGATGGCGTGCCGGTGGGGCGCATCACGGCGCAGATCGATCAGCTGCATCTGGACCGCTACCAGGACGCCACCGGCCATTTCGGTTTCATCGAGGCGATGGACGATGGCGAAGTGTTCGCGGCACTTTTGAGCGCGGCGGAGAATTGGCTGCGCGGCGAAGGCATGAAGCGCGTCATCGGCCCGGTCAGTTTTTCGCTATGGGACCAGCCGGGTCTTCTGGTGGATGGCTTCGACACGCCGCCCTATGTGATGATGGCGCATGCGCGGCCTTATTTCGCGCCGCACATTGTGGAGAATGGTTACGCCCAGGCCGAAGACCTGATCGCCTATCGCTATGGTCCCGATGCGCCCACCGACATGCTCAAGAAGCTGCTCGACCGCTCGCTGCGGCGCGGCGAGATCACCTTGCGCAATATCCGCATGGACAAGAAGAATTTCGATTCCGAAGTGACCATGCTGCTGGACATCATCAACGATGCCTGGTCGGACAATTGGGGCTTTGTCCATATGACGCGGGCGGAGATCGACGACCTGTCGGGCATTTTGAAATTGCTGCTGCGGCCCGGCGATGTCGCCATTGCGGAATATCAAGGCAAGCCCGCCGCCTTTGCCGCGATCTTTCCCAATCTCAATGAAGCGATCCGCGACATGAATGGAAAGCTGTTTCCCTTCAACTGGGCCAAGCTGTTGTGGCGGATGAAAGTCAGCCGCACCAGGACGGCGCGCATGCCGATGATGGGGGTGCGAAAATCCCTGCAGGCGTCGCCGGTGGGCGCGGCGCTGGCGCTGTCGGTGATCCAGTCGGTGCGCGATTTCAATTTTTCGCACGGCGTGACGGACAGCGAACTCAGCTGGATTCTGGCGCGCAACACCCGCGTGCGCCATGTCATCGAGATGGTGGGCGGCGTGCCCTACAAGACCTATCGGGTTTACGAAAAGCCGCTTTAGGAAAAGATACTATTCAGTTCGCCGTGCGGCATGGCGCCCGCCAGGCCGGTGAAATCGCCGGCGTGAAGCGTTTGTGCCGCCTTGTTCACGGCGCCCCAGGCCACCCGCGCCAGCGCGCCGCCGACACTGATCCGGCGCACGCCCAGCTCGGCGAGTGCGGCAAGGTTCATATCGGACCCCCGCACCAGCACATTGACCGGCCTGGGCGCCACGGCGCGCACCATGGTGGCGATATCGTTTTTGCCCCACACGCCGGGCGCGAACAGGCAATCGGCGCCGGCATCGGCGAACGCCACCAGCCGGTCGATCGCCGCAGTCAGCGCGGTCTTGTCGTGCAGCAGCCCTTCGGTGCGGGCGACCAGGATCGTGCCGGTGCCGGTCTGGTCAATGGCGGCACGGGCGGCCTTGATGCGCTCCACCGCCAAAGCGGTGTCGTAGAGCTGCGCCGGTTTTTCCATGTCGCGGTCTTCAATCGAAAGGCCGCTGACGCCGGCTGCGATTGCCAATTTTACATTGTGGGCCAGGCCGGCGGGATCGGTGGCGAAGCCGGATTCAAAATCGGCATTCACCGGCAGGTCTGTCGCGGCGCAAAGTGCCTGCAAATGCGCCAGTGCGTCATCGCGGGTGACGGCGTAATCGGGGCGTCCGGTGGTCCAGGCAAAGCCGGAGCTGGTGGAGGCCAGCGCCGCAAATCCCAGATGCTGCAGCAGCCGGGCGCTGCCCATGTCCCAGGGATTGGGAATGACGAAACAGCCTTGGGCGTGCAGGGCGCGGAAGGTGGCGCGTTTTTCGGTGACGATCATGGGCTTTCCTTTGGCGGGCGCGGCGCCGAATAGAAGCCAGGCGGCCCAAATAAAGCAACGCTGCCAGCCTTTCGCGCGGGGAATTCCAGTATCCTTGCCAGGGCAAAAGCCTTAATATGCGCGCCGCGGCGACAAGTCCGCGCCAAGGGGAATATTCAGGGGAGTGGCGTACATGAAAAAATTTGCAGGATTGTTGTTGCTGGCCGCGATGGCTGCAGTGCCGGCTTTGGCGCAGGACAAATATCCCGTTCAGGTCGTACCGGTGGGCAAGGGGCCGTACACCTTCCCGCAAGGCTACAAGACCGATTTCAGCAAAGTGCAGATCATGGTGACGGAAAAGCTGTCGCCCAATCTTGTTATCCTGCACGGCAATGCCGGCGTGGACACTGCGCATCCCGATTCCTCCGGCGGCCGCATGGCGGTGCTGTACGGCAATGACGGCGTGCTGCTGGTGGATTCGGAGAATGAGCCGGTCGGCCAGAAGAGCCTGGATGCGATCCGCACCTTCACCAAGGCGCCGATCAAGATCCTGGTCAACAGCCATGCCCATTCCGACCATACCGGCGGCAACGCCTTTTTCGCCAAGCAGGGCGCGGTCATCTTTGCCCAGGAAAACCTGCGCGACGAATTGATGCCCGATCCGCATCCGCCCGCGGGCCGGGTGCAGCGCCCGGTCGATCCGGCCAGCCTGCCGGTGGTGACGTACAAGTATGATCCGGCGACGGAAGGAAAGCCCGCCGTCACCGTGCATATGGACGGCGAAACGGTGGACTTCATCCCCATGATGCCTTCGCATATGGGCGGCGACACGGTGATCAGGTTTGAAAAAGCCAATGTGATCTACATCGAGGATTTCTACCGCAATTTCGGCTACCCCTTTGCCGACCAGGCCAATGGCGGCTCGATCAAGGGCATGCTGGCGGCGGTGGACCTGCTGGAAAAGCTGGCGGACGACAATACTGTGCTGGTGCCGGGCCATGGCACCCTGGTGCATCGCAAGGACCTGCTGGGCTATCGCGCCATGCTGGTCGATCTGATCGCCAAGGTCGGCAAGCTGCGGGCCTCCGGCAAATCGCTGAAGGATGTCGAGGCGATGAATATCACCGCGCCGTATGATGCCGGCACCCTGGGCGATACCCAGGAAAGCAAGGACCGCTTCATCAGCGAGCTTTATGTCGAGGCCAAGCCGCTGCCGCCCATCGTGGAAGGCCGCCGCCTGATCCCGCGCGACGCCCCGTAAGCCCGGAGTTCGTTTCAACTTCTAGGGTGTCCCAGTTCCGCATAAGGGCCCGCTCTCCCACGGAGAGCGGGCTTTTTTTTGGCCGCACGGCTGGGCGCGCAGGGTCCGCGCGGCGGCTTTGCTACCTTGGGATGCGCCGGCATCCGCATTGTTGCAG
>Ga0118677_10006069_pt1 | contig 20726 bp, 20 predicted proteins | sample AliMusrvi5mmetaG_FD_86154 | JGI IMG/M metagenome (GOLD analysis project Ga0118677, IMG submission 86154)
CTCCGTACTCTCTGCTCCTCCTTCCTCCCCCGCCATGGCCCCGCTATCACGTAGAGGAACTTTACCTCAAATATGCCGGCTGGAACCCGGTGGCAAATTATGATGCCGAACGGTTTGAACATGATCTTGTCGCCCTCATTGTGCCCGCGCTACCCCGTGACACCCCGGTTTTTGTAATGGACTATCCCGCCGCCGCTGCGGCTTTATCCCGGCGAAAACCCGGTCATGAAGCGGTAGCAGAACGATTTGAGCTCTACATCAACGGGATTGAAATCACCAATGCGTTCACTGAGTTGACGGATCCGGTCGAACAACGCCGCAGGTTTGAGGAGTGCGCCCGGAAACGCCAGGCCATGGGGGCGCCTATTTATTCCCTTGATGAAGCTTTTCTTTCCTCCATGGAACAAGGAATGCCCCCTTCCGGAGGAATCGCCCTGGGCGTCGACCGGTTGGTCATGGTCTTGATGGGCGCCACCTCACTCGACGAAGTCATCGCGTTCCGGGAGGATGTAAGAGGTGAAACGTAAGGTGTAAAACGTGAAAGACGACAGGGGAAGAACGTTACGCTTAACGTTTCACATTTAACCGCTTCCTATGCCACGTGTTGAATCATCTGCAACAGACGCGACTTGAGGAGTTCCAGCCCGTCCCCGGTCTCGGAAGATACGGGCAGGGGTTTGGTTTTGGTTTCCTTGCGAAACCGCTTTAAGTTTTCCGCCGCCTCCGGCAAATCCATCTTATTTGCCACCACCAGCGTGGAGCGGGTCAGAAGCGCCTCATTAAACAACTTCATTTCATGGCGCAAGACCTTGTAATCCTCGACGGGATCACGCCCCTCGCTTCCCGCCATATCGACAACAATCGCCAAACAGGTGGCGCGCTCAACATGTCGCAAAAACTCAAGCCCCAGCCCGACTCCCTGGTGGGCGTTTTTGATAATTCCAGGAATATCCGCCACCCGGTACGAGGTCGTTTCAAAATCCGTCCCGATCACCACCGTCCCGATAATCGGGTTGATCGTCGTAAAGGTATAAGGCCCGATTTTCGGACGGGCATTGCTGATGCGGCTCAGGATTGAGGATTTGCCGGAATTCGGGAACCCGACCAGTCCCACATCCGCCAGCAGTTTGACATCCAACTGAATGCGCTTTTCTTCCCCGGGCTCGCCATTTGTATGCTCATAGGGGGTCTGATGGGTGGAGGTCTGCCAATGAGGGTTGCCCAGGCCGCCTTTGCCACCCTTGGCCACAATCACTTCCGCGCCGGGTTCGACAAGATCACATAATAACTGACCGCTCGATGCTTCACGAACCTCGGTGCCACAGGGAACCAGAACGACAAGGTCACTCCCATTACGGCCATGCATTCGCTTGCCCATGCCATGCTGGCCCTTTTCCGCACGCTGCTCCGGACTGAAAAAGAGAGAAATCAGGCTGTCGGTATTGGGGTCGGCCTTCAGAATCACATGTCCCCCGCGTCCGCCATCTCCGCCATCGGGTCCGCCTTTGGCGATGTATTTTTCACGCCGGAAGGCCAGGCAGCCATTTCCGCCAGGCCCGGCAGAGGCCAGGATCACCATCGAATCAATGAATTTGCGTGTTTTCATGGGGCTCAAAACAAAGGCCGCGCCCTGGGGACGCGGCCTGCATGAAGCGGATAATTATCATTCCACGCTTACGCCGTGGCCTTGTCCGCAATAACCGTTACCGCACGGCCTTCTTTCGTAAACTTCACTTTGCCTTCAACCAAAGCGAACAGAGTGTTATCCCGGCCCAGCTTGACGTTTTGTCCCGCTTTGACCTTGGTTCCACGCTGCCGCACAATAATGCCGCCGGTTTTAATGGTTTCGCCATCATAGGCTTTAACGCCAAGGCGTTGCCCACGGCTGTTACGTCCATTTACTCTACTGCCGCCTGCTTTCGACATAACTCAAACTCCTGTTTTCAGCCAATACTGGCCACGCGCAAAACGGTCAACGGCTGACGATGCCCGACTTTCCGCATATATCCTTTACGGCGTTTTTTCTTAAACGCCACGACTTTTGGCGCCTTCACGCGCTCCACAATCTCGGCACTGACTTTGGCTCCCTTCACAAAAGGGGTTCCCACCGTAAGGGTTTTACCATCAGAGAGCGCCAGCACTGAATCCAAAGTAACCGTGTTCCCTGCTTCCCCTTCGAGAAGTTCAACCTTAAGGGTGTCACCGGCCTTGACCAGGTACTGTTTCCCGCCTGTTCCAACTACTGCATAGGCTTCCATAATATCCATCCTTATCCAAGGCACGAGGCCGATTCCCGGCGCTCTGCTAACAAAAGGTCGGTTATGCTATGTTTCGACCCCTAAAATGTCAATGGTTCTTTTCCGTTTTTACACGTTTTTACACCACGCCATACCAACCTCGACTTTTCTTCCGTTATCAGGCATATTTCCACCCGGTCATGAATCACACTAAAACTAAAATCATGTCTGTTGTCGGGGCACGTCCGAATTTCATGAAAATCGCCCCTTTCGTCCGCGAGCTTTCCCGCTTCCCGGACGTCTTCACTCACACCCTGGTGCATACGGGACAACATTATGATGTTTCGATGTCACAATCTTTTTTCCAGGCATTGAATATTCCAGCCCCCGATGTGGATCTTGAAATCGGCTCCGGCACCCATGCCGAACAGGTGGGCAGAACGATGATGTCTTTTGAAAAGGTCGTTCAGGAGCGGAAACCGGATTGGATCGTCGTGATCGGTGACGTGAATGCCACCTGCGCCTGCTCCATCACCGCTAAAAAGGAACATATCGCCCTGGCCCACATCGAGTCAGGCTTACGCTCGTTTGATCTCGATATGCCGGAAGAAGTCAACCGGATGGTCACCGACCGCCTTTCTGATCTGCTTTTCACCACCGATCATATGGCCGACGCCAACCTGATAAAGGAGGGGGTGCCCCCAGAGCGAATCAAGCGCGTGGGCAATATCATGATTGATTCGCTCGAAATGCAACGGGCTCCGGCCGCCCGCCTGGATCTCGCCTCCCTGTGCGCCGCGAACGCGCTGCCCGGCAGCCGCCACCCCGCCCCGCCCCTCCATGACAACCGCTTCTGCGTCATCACCCTGCACCGCCCGTCAAATGTCGACGACATCGACATCCTCGCCCCGCTGGTGAATTTCCTCATCGAGGAGGTGGCGCCCGTGCTGCCTTTAATCTGGCCAGTTCATCCCCGAACCCGGAAAAAACTGGAATCCTCCGGACTTTGGGTGTTACTTCAGAAAGCCCCCGGCATTATTCTCACCCAGCCTCTGGGCTACCATGAGATGTTGCGACTCAGTATGGGCGCCAAGGTCATGTTGACCGATAGCGGAGGACTGCAGGAGGAATGTTGCATTTTGGGAACCCCCTGCCTGACACTCCGGCAAAATACCGAGCGTCCCATTACCCTTCGCGAGCATGGCGGGGTCGGTGTACTGGTCGGGAACGATGTCGAGCGTATCCGCACCGAATTCAGGGAGGCCGCCGCCCTTCCCAGAACCCTTCACCGCCCCCCGTTGTGGGACGGCCATACGGCCGAACGGATTGTTGCCTGTTTCAAGAAATTAAAGTGAATATCAAAAACTCATGAAAATATTTGTCACAGGAACCGCTGGTTTTATCGGGATGCACCTGGCTCATTCGCTCTTGGAGGAGGGCCATTCCGTCATCGGCCTCGACAATTTCAACGATTATTACCCTGTTAAACTCAAGCATGACCGGCACACCCGCCTGACCAGCTATTATAACTACAAAGGAATTCAGGGTGACCTCTGTGACGGGGCTCTGCTGGCACACCTTTTCAAGGAGCATCATTTTGACGTCGTCTGCCATCTGGCCGCACAAGCCGGGGTCCGCTATTCTTTAACGCATCCGCTGGCCTATCAAAAATCAAACCTGGAAGGATTTCTCAACATTTTGGAGACTTGCCGGCACGCCAAAATACCACGTCTGGTCTACGCCTCCAGTTCCAGCGTCTACGGCGGAAACACGAAACTCCCCTTCAGCGAAAGCGACCCTGTGGATCGTCCGGTCAGCCTCTATGCCGCCACCAAGAAAGCCAATGAGTTGATGGCTCACACCTATACCCATCTGTACGGGCTTCAAACCGTCGGCCTCCGATTTTTCACGGTCTACGGTCCCTGGGGCCGCCCCGACATGGCCTACTGGAGCTTCACCGAGGCCATGCTCGCCGGGAAAACCATCCCGGTCTTCAATCATGGGAACATGCAACGCGATTTCACTTATATCGATGACATTGTTGCCGGCGTAAAGGCCGCCCTCTTCAGCACCAGCCTCGCGCCTTACGAGGTGCTGAACCTGGGAAATCATAACGCTGAAAACCTGATGGACATGATCGAAACACTGGCCTCCGCCCTCGGCGTCAAACCCAAAATGGAGTTGCTCCCCATGCAACCCGGCGATGTTCCCGCCACCTATGCCGACATCACGCAAGCGACCGCCAAACTGGGCTTCCGCCCCACAACTTCCATCGCCCAGGGGCTGCCAAAATTCGTCGCCTGGTACCGGAAGTATCATTCAATTTCTTAAAAATCATTAAAGGAGAGTTATGGATTATAAAAAAACGATTATTGAAAAACTGGACAAGAAAAACGCGGTTATTGGAATTGTCGGGCTTGGCTATGTGGGCCTGCCGCTTGTCATCCGTTTTGCAGAGGAAGGGTTCCGCGTTCTGGGAATCGATATCGATAACAGCAAGGTTACCAAGCTTAATGCCGGCAAGAGCTATATCGATCATATCCCCGCCACCGCCATCCAGAAAACACGCAAAGCCGGATTCAGGGCCACCACCCAGTTTGCCGAGGCCCGTAAGGCGGATGCCCTGATCATTTGCGTCCCGACGCCGCTTGATGACCACCGCGAGCCGGATATGAGCTTTGTGATCGGCACCGTGGAATCGCTGATCCCCAATATCCGGGCCGGCCAACTCATGTCACTCGAAAGCACCACCTACCCGGGGACCACCGATGAGGAACTCCTGCCCCGTATCGAGGCGCGCGGCTTCACGGTGGGCAAGGATTATTTTCTCACCTTCTCGCCGGAACGTGAAGACCCGGGCAACCAGAAATTCAACACCCGCACAATTCCGAAAGTGTGCGGCGGGATTACCCCGGCTTGCCTCGAAGTGGGCGAAGCCCTCTACGGCGCCATTATCGACCGGGTTGTCCCGGTGAGTTCCACCCGGGTGGCGGAAATGACCAAGCTCCTGGAAAATATTCACCGCTCAGTCAATATCGGACTGGTGAACGAAATGAAAATTGTGGCCGACCGCATGGGGATCGACATCCACGAGGTGATTCAGGCTGCTTCAACCAAACCGTTCGGGTTCGTTCCCTATCAACCCGGCCCCGGCCTCGGCGGGCATTGCATTCCGATCGATCCGTTCTACCTCACCTGGAAAGCCCGCGAATACGGCGTTCACACACGCTTCATTGAACTGGCCGGCGAAGTCAACAGCGGCATGCCGGAGTGGGTGACCGGCAAACTGAACGACGCCTTGAATGAACGGGGCAAGTCGGTGAAAGGCAGCAAAGTGCTCGTGCTGGGACTCGCCTATAAAAAGGATGTGGATGACGCCCGGGAGTCCCCCTCCTGCGTTTTGCTGGAAATTCTCCGCAAACGCGGCGCAAAAATCGCTTATTCGGATCCTTACTTCCCAACCTTTCCGAAAATGAGGGAACACAAATTCGATCTCAACAGTGTCGCCATAACCCCCAAAAGCATCGCTTCCTACGACTGCATTCTGCTGGCCACCAATCACTCCGCCTTCGACTACAAAATGATTCAAAAGAAAGCAAAGCTGATTGTGGATACCCGCGGCGTCTATCCCAAACCGGCCAGAAATGTAGTCAAGGCTTGACAGTGCGGCGCCCGGGATTTAGTCTGCGCGCCGATAATTGAATAGTTGATTCGGTATCCCGGAACACGGTGTAAATCCGTGGCGATCCCGTCGCTGTAATCGAGGAGTTGGTTTTTCAGGGACTATCCCACCACTGGGCCGAGCGGTAAAACGCATCGACCCGGGAAGGTTGAAAAACCAGCGATGATCCGAAAGCCAGAAGACCTGCTGAATCACAAGATATTTTGGAATCTGATGGAAAAGGGTTCCGACAGTCCGGTGTTTACCGGTTTGTCGGAACCCTATTTTTTTTAATAACCAAATAAAGGAGAACCGATATGAACACACTAGAACAGACCCTTAAAGCCATACGGCATGTTGATCTCGCCCTCACCCCCTCCATCCAAGCCCATTTGGATGACCTGACCAAACCCCAGGGTAGCCTCGGACGGTTGGAGGAGATTGCCATGCGGTATGCCCTGGCCACCGCCACCGTCAAACCCAAACCTGGAAAATGCCGCGTTTATTGCTTTGCCGGCGATCACGGTGTTGCCGCCGAAGGCGTTTCCGCCTTCCCCAAGGAAGTCACCCCGCAAATGGTCTTCAACATGCTGGAAGGCGGCGCCGCCATCAATGTCTTTGCCCGCCACGCCGGCGCCGAATTGAAAGTCGTGGACATGGGAGTGGACTTCGATTTCGGGAATGCGCCCCAGTTGCTTCACCACAAGGTGGCGCGGGGAACGGCTAATATTGCCACCGGCCCGGCCATGACCAAAGCCCAAGCCATTCAGGCCCTCGAGACCGGCATTGCGCTTGCCACGCAGGCCGCCAACGAGGGTATCTGCCTGCTGGGAACCGGGGAAATGGGTATCGCTAATACGACCCCGGCAACGGCCCTCTTCGCCGCCTATCTGGGGCTCAAACCCGCCACCATTACAGGTCGTGGAACCGGCGTAGACGACACCCGGTTGAAGCACAAGATCAGTGTGATTGAAAAAGCCATCGCCTTCAACCAAGCCTCACTGACCGATCCCCTGTCCATCCTGGCGACTCTTGGCGGCCTTGAAATCGCCGGGATTGCCGGTCTGGTGCTGGGCGGCGCCGCCAACCGGGTTCCCGTGGTCGTGGATGGATTTATCTCCACGGCAGGCGCTTTGGCTGCCATCAAACTTCAGCCGGCGGCGGCCGATTACATTTTCTTCAGCCACTTGTCGGAAGAGGCGGGCCATCGGGTCGTCATGAAGGCCATCGACATCAAACCCATCCTCGACCTCAACATGCGACTCGGGGAAGGCACCGGCGGCGCGCTCGCCATGACCATTATTCAAGCTTCCCTCAAGATGCTCAACGAAATGGCCACCTTCAGTTCCGCCCATGTGAGCGGCAAGGAGGGATGAGAGCCGCAACGGCCTCAACATATTGCCCGGCGCGTTCATTATAACTAATGTTTGCTATATATTAATTCATCCGCTATCTTTAACGCATGAACCTCAGACAAAACAGTATTTTTTGGCGATCACGACATCTCATTGCCTTGGGATTTATATTGGGGATGACCGGCTGCACCTCCTCGTCCTACCGGATTCAGCCGCGCCCGCCAGATGTTGTAACATGGGAGAACACAGATCTTGTGATTTCGGAAGTTTATGTTCGTTCCGAAAAAAGCTGCGCCACGGGAAAGAATTTTGCAACCCTTTTTGCCCAAAGTCTGGAAACCAATCTATTTGCCGCCCTGCGCCATGAATACGCCTTGGCCCACTCAACCCAGGGACTTTCTCCGCATTATCGTTGCGTGGTGGATTTGACAACTCGTGTTGAGGCCCCAGGCAAGTTGTGGATATTCCCCACTGTATTCACCCTGACCCTGGTACCTTTGATGGTCAATGTGGATGAAAAGGTCTGGGGCCAGATACGGGTCTATGAGGCATCCGGGAAGACACCGATAATGGTTTGCCCAATCCCGGAATATAACTCCAAAACAAGGCATAGCTGGTCAATCACGCCTCTTGGTTTTTGCGCAAAACGGAAGGACGCTGATTTCGAATCGAGTTGCTGGTGTGCATACTCGGGCGAGGAATATATGAATTTAGAAGCCTGGGTAAATCAGCCGCAACCCATGCTGCTTCGGGTGGTGATGTCAGAAATCAACAAGCTGCCACTCCCCGCCAAAGCGCAACCTTGATCCTTCGGAACTCGGCGGCGGAACGAGAGGTCACCAAGCGCAGGCCAGCAACCTTGAGCACCTTCTCGTTGCTCACGAGGTTGATGGCGGCATCAAGATGGGTGAGAACTTCCGGTGGTATATCGGTGTCGAGGAACGAAATGCAGAAGTTCCATCCATGATCGAAACAGGGACGCATGACGTTCTGGTCGGCATAGAGCGCATCCAGAAACGGGCCGATGCTGGCGATCTGCCGCAAGACCGCCTCGCGCCGCGTTACGAACCTTTTTTTATGGGTTTTATGGCCTTCACGACTAACATGTGTATATACGTATTAATCTAAGCAACAAATAAACCGCCTGCGACAACATTTTTTGTCGCAGGCGACTGCCCGCACTCCTCAAGCCCGCTTAATGCCCGCTATCCAGCCGCTCCCTCAGGCTCAAGGTGCGACAATTCCGGTTTTCTGGACTTCTGTACCTTAATCTCCAATCTTCACCATCTTGCTTGTCATTCAAGAGGGGTTCTGGCACCCTTTTTGCCCGATGAAAAAATATTTATTGCTCGCTCATTCGTGATGGTTAGTTCACCCCTCCATAAACAGTCTCTACCTTATTCAGGATTTTACCTATGCGTTGTGTATTAGCCATAGATTCCGGCGGGTCAAAGTGCGCAGCCTTGCTGGCGCGTGATGACGGCACGGTGTTGGGTTATGGACACGTGGATTCAAGTAACCCGGCCGGGGGACGCGGGATCGCAGGAAGTGGCCGCACCTTCCAGTCCATCGCCTATGCGGCAAACATGGCCATCGGCAAGACCGCCTGCGATGAACTTTATCTCGCCTGTTTGAGCCATATTCTCCCCCCGATAAACTTTGAAGAAATTCAGGTTAACTGTATCCACCTGCAAACGCTGACCGAACATGATCCCGCTTTCGCCCTGACTGGCGAAGCCAATGGTGTGGTTCTCCTGGCGGGTACCGGCGCTTTTGTATACGGGCAAACACCGGATGGCAGAATACAAAAGATTGATGGCCTGGGACCGTTGCTGGGCGATCACGGCGGAGGCTATCAAATCGGCCTGATGGCCATGCGCGCCGTTGCCCAATCATCCTGGCATGCCCGCCATGCCACGGCCTTGACCGAAGCCGTCCAGACTACATTGAATATCAAGCCCGGCCCCGGCAGCTTGCAGGCATTCATCAAGTTCATGTTGAATAATCCTGACCGTTCGGAAATCGCCCGCCTGGCAAAAGTTGTCGACTCCATCGCCTCGGCCGGTGACCCCATTGCGCAAAACATCATGCGCCAGGCCGCGGACGATATCGTTGAGTCCACCCGTGACGTGGTGGAGCATCTCGGGATCGCACAGGCTAATCTGCCCTTGATCGGCACCGGAAGCGTGATCATGTATTCCTCCCTCTATTGGGCCCGTGTTTGCGAGCGAGTCCGTGAATTTGCGCCGAATCTCCGCTTTATGCGCCTGCAGGATCCGCCCATCCTGGGAATGGTTCTGACCGTTTTGCAACGATTGAAGTGCGGAGATCCCGCCACATTACGAAAACAGTTACAGACTTCGTTTCAGGAAAAAACAAGAAAGGAATAAATTATGAGCTCACAGTACACCGCCGCGATCCGCGGCGTCATTGACCATCTGGAAACCACACAATTACCGGTAATCGAAAAAGCCGCCGCACTGGTGGTGCACTCGCTGACCCACGGGGGCACCATCTTCTGCTCCGAAATCGGACATAGCAACCAGGCCGATTTCGTCAATCGTGCCGGCGGGTTGGCTTCCGTACAGCCCTTTTCCTATAACTTCAACGTTCATGACCCGGTGCCCGATTGCCACAAAAACCGCCCGCGTGAAAAGACCATTGACCGTGACCTTGAAATCATCCGTTTCGCCGTCAACAACAGCGCCCTGCGGGCGGGTGATGTGATGCTCATCGGCTCGGTATCCGGCAAAAACAAAGGGCCGGTGGAACTGGCCCTGGCGTGTCAGGCCATCGGCGTCAAGGTGATCGCCTTCACCGCAATGGCGTATACAATGCAGGTGGAAGCCCAGCATCCGTCCGGCAAAAAACTTTACGAAGTCGCGGATGTGGCCATTGACGACGGCGCGCCCTTCGGTGATGCCGCCGTGAAAATGCCCGGCTACGACTTTAAACTGCTGCCCGTATCCGGCGTTGGAAACATTATTTCCGGCTGGATACTGTGGGAGAAAGTCATCGAGAAAATGGTGGCGGCCGGAACCCCGCCCAGCGTTTTCATGAGTATTAACCGGCCCGGTGGACAGGAATACTACGACAAAAGCCGCGCCGAATATAACCGCAGGGGGTTTTAATATGTCCGCCAAGGCCTATCTGGGCGAAGCCATCAAGGCGCTCGAGCGTGTCTCGACTAATCAGCATGACAATATCGTGCGGGCCGCCGAGTTACTGGTGGAATCGGTGGTTACCAATCACTGCATTTTCTCGTTTGGCGCCAGCCACTCCTTCATCCCCACCGAGGAAATGGTCTATCGAACCGGCGGACTGATGCTGGTGAACCCCATTTACCCTCAGGGCATGAATTTGTTCGTCCGCCCCATGACACAAACTTCACAATTCGAGCGGGTCCTCGGATTGGGCACGGAATTGCTGAACTCTTCTCCCGCCAAATCGGGGGATGTCTTACTGATCGCCTCAACATCAGGCCGTAATGCAGTGGTAATCGACATGGCTATCGCCGCCAAGAAAAAGGGCGTGACGGTCATCGGCATCACCTCCTTAAGCTACTCACAAGGCGTGGCCAGCCGGCATCCCTCCGGCAAAAAATTATCAGACCTGTGCGACCTGGTCATCGACAACGAATCCCCCTACGGTGACGCCGCCGTCGCCATCCCGGCCTTTCCGCAAAAAGTCGGCCCGCTCTCGTCCCTCACCGGTATTGCCATCGTGAACGCGATGGTGGCCGAAGTGGTTTCCCTCCTCGTCAAACGCGGCGAAACACCCCCGGTCTTTCTCAGCGCCAATCTGGATGGCGGCGACGCCTACAACGCCCGCCTGCTGGCGGAAAATAAACACCGGATTTTCTATATGTAATGTAAATGATGCCCACCCCCACAAACACCTCGAAGGGCGTCATGCGAAACGCCGGGCACTGGCTACCTTGGGGTATATTCGTGGGGGTATTGACGGCCTATGTGTTCTTTCAGGTTCGAGGGTTTTCGCCTGCTTACCTCGAGAACGATCCTGATGGTTATCTGTTCCTGGCGAAACGGATGGCGCAAGGACAGCCCCTGTTCGTCAACACCAGCGACCCGTTTCAGTATCAGGCGCACATGTGGGTGGAGCCGGCGCCCGGAAAAGTCACAAGCAAATATCCGCCCGGCTACCCGGCGCTCCTGGCCGTCGCATACCGGCTTGCCGGCGACCGAGGCATGTTTGTGGTCAGCCCCGTCATGGGTGGTTTGGCGTTGATTGGCGCCTGGCTGCTCTTCCGTCTCTGGTTGAAGCCTTTCAGCGCAGCAATGGCGTTGTTAACATTGGCGTTAGTTTCACATTATTCGTTTTATTGCGCCTACCTGCTGACCCATGCAACCAGCCTGTGCCTGACAACGTGGGGCATGTATTTCCTGTGGCGCTGGTTGGCCCAACCCCGGGTGGGCTGGGGACTCGCGGCCGGGGCGGCGCTGGGCGCCAGCCTGACCGTACGACCAACGGACGCCCTGCTCGTTTTACCTCTGGCAGTGGCGGCAGGCACCGGATTGTGGCAAGGGCACCGTGCCGGGCGGGCCCCCTGGGCCGGCGCCACCGCGATGATGGCGGCCTGGGGACTGTTTGCCGGGGTGCTGGCTTTGTACAACTTCGCCATGTTCGGTAGCCCGACCGTGACCGGTTATGAACTCTCTGGTGAACAGAACGGGTTTTCTTCAGGATATTTTTTTCAACATTTCACCACGTTGATGGACGGCCTGAACCATGACTTTCTCCCCCTCTTTTTCCCGCTCGGCCTGATGGGAATGATGCTGCGGGGATCCCCGGTGGAACGCGCGTTGCGACTGCTGTGGTTCATTCCGATCTTCATCACCTACGCCAGTTACTACTGGGTGGCGAACAACTGGGCTTACATGCGATTCCTCTTCAGCACCTTGCCGGTGTGCATCGGTTCTGCCTACGCCATCCTGGAAATGGTCAACGTCTCCCGTGTCGCCCGCGCCGTAACACTCTCGGCATTGCTGGGGATCTTTATCAATCTGAATCTGGGGGGTCTGGAGGATCTCGTCCTGGGATATCCAATCGGGCGCGCCCCCCATGAAGCGGCTCAAGTAGCCGAAAAACTGGCAGACCACGTGCCGGCGGATGCGGTCATCTTCGCGCAGAACCCCATGTTTTATTCCACGGGACAACGCGCGGCCTACACCGTTTATGAGTTGGAGATTTTCAACAAACGGCAAGGCGTGGAGCGTTTCAAAGAGCCCGATCCACGGAAGCAGGAGACGGAACCGCGACGTCAACCGGAACGAACTCAAAGACTGCGGGATTATTACGAGAAGACAACGGATCAGGAACTGCGGGAGTGTGAACGGGCCATTGTCAATTCAAGCCTGAAGTCCGGTCGCTCACTCTTTTTCCTCCTGTCTGCCCGTCAGTATGAAACGGAAAAGCAGAATCTGGGACCGGGATACACCTGGAAGACCGTGGATGAATGGGATATGGATCGAGGTGGAAGGGACCGGCCTCATCATCAGCGGTGGGGCCTCTACCAAGTCGTACTCTGAGCACCGTTCATACATGGGCAATGGGCGCCTTTTCTATTGTTATCTGCTTCCGATAGATTAATATATCAACAGAGTTGATTGCTATCGACTTGGGGGGAAGGTCATGAATAAACAGCTTCAAGTAACACGCACGGCCCTGGGTGCGGGGAAATGGTTCCCCGGTTCCATGGCTCCCCTGCAACTGGCCATTGCGGAATATCTCGGCAACGCTTACATCCCGGAAGTTAAAAATCCCGTTATAGCGGTCATCGCCCCGCATGCAGGCTATGTCTATTCCGGCCCCACCGCCGCCTATACCTATAAAACCATCCATGAAAACAGTCTCCTCCACGGCGCACCCGACACCGTGGTGGTCCTGGGCTTCAGTCATCGCGATCAAATACCGGGCGTTGCCCTCATGGATGGGGAGGCCTTTTCAACGCCTCTGGGCACGACCCCCCTTGACAAGGACAGCGCCAATGTTCTTCTTAAAGCCGACGCCCGGATCAAGTTTGATTATCGCCCCCATATGGGAGAACACTCACTCGAAAACCAGATCCCCTTCATCCAGAAAGTCCTCCCCGCCGCCGCCCTTGTGCTGGCCATGATCGGCCCGCGCGACCTGGATCTTCTCAATTCGCTGGCGGCCGCCCTGACCAAACTGGCCGCCAAGAAAAAGATTCTCGTCGTGGCAAGTTCTGATATGCTCCACGACCCGTCTTACGAATGGGTTCGCAAGACGGATCAAGCCACCCTGCGAAAAGTTGTGGGGATGGATATCCAGGGGATTATGCATGACTGGGATTATTCCCATCAGATATTCTGCGGCATTGGCCCTGTGATCACAGCAATGAGTTATGCACAACGACAGGGATGCAAAAAAGCCACGCTACTCCGCTATCGCAATAGCGGCGATGATTTCCCCGAAAGCCGGGGCGAATGGGTCGTCGGCTATGGCGCCGTAGCCTTTACCACCTGAACCCGCCACATGAGCCACTCTTCCAACCATCTTAAAGTCACCCTGGTCCAGGTTGACGCCGGGCGCGATGTTCAGGCCAATCTGACCCGCACCAAACAACTCCTCACAAAAATCGGCGCCACCGACATCATTGCCTTGCCCGAAGTCTTTGCCGTTCGCGGCAGTGACGAGGATTATCGCCGCCACGCCGCCCCTCTCTCGGGCCCCCTGATGAACTTTCTGGCCTCCATTGCCCACCGGCATAATGCCTGGGTTCTGGCCGGCAGCCTCATGGAATCGCATGAAACCGGCCTCTATAACACCAGCGTTCTGCTTAACCGGCGCGGAGAAATCACCGCCTCATACCGCAAAATTCATCTATTTGAAGCCGAACTGGAGTCCGGACAGATAATACGCGAAAGCGACCTCTGGCAATCCGGTTCCGAACCCGTTATGACGGAGGTCGATGGCTGGAACTGCGGTATGGCCATCTGCTACGACCTTCGCTTTCCAGAACTGTTCCGCCATTATTCCGCCCAGGGCGCCCAACTCTTCTTCCTGCCATCAAATTTCACCCAGCGCACCGGCAAGGATCATTGGGAAATCCTGCTCCGCGCCCGGGCCATCGAAAATCAATGCTTTGTCATTGCCCCCAACCAGTGCGGCACCAATCCTCATACCGGCGTTGCCAGCTACGGCAACAGCATGATCATCGGCCCCTGGGGCGACATTCTTACCCGCTTCGGCGACAGCGAGGAAGTTGATACCCTCTCGCTCGATATCCATGCCCTTACCACCATCCGAAAAACCATCCCCGCGCTGACCCATAGGAAATTATGAACCTCAAATCAGATACCTTCCCCCTCCTCATTGCCTGTGGCCGGGGAATCCCCCCTTATGCCAAAGCCGAACTGACCGCCATGGGATTCCCGGTTGTGGCGGAACTGGAGGCCGGAGTCGAGACCTGCGGCACATTCCATGACGCCTTGCGTCTGAATCTCTTCCTGCACACCGGCAACCGGGTTCTTCTCGAACTCGGTAGTTTCAAAGTCCGTCAACCGGATGACCTCTATCAAGAACTCCAGACCATCCCCTGGGAGGACCTTATTCCCGATGACGGCTTTTTCACCGTCACTTCGTTCATCAACACCCCCGCCATCCGCGACAGCCGTTTTGCCAACGTCAAGACCAAGGATGCCATTGTGGATCGCATTCGCGAAAAAACCGGGCGGCGCCCCAATTCCGGCAATGACCGCAGCGGAACCGTCGTTTTCCTCTACTGGAATCAGGGTAACGCCAAGATCTATCTCGACACCTCCGGAGAATCCCTCTCACGACGCGGCTACCGGAAAATCCCCATGCTCGCCCCCATGCAGGAAACCCTGGCCGCCGCCATCGTCTGCGCCACCGGTTGGACCGGTGAAGGCAACTTCCTCAACCCCATGTGCGGTAGCGGAACCCTGGCCATCGAGGCCGCCTTACTCGCCCAGAACCGGGCCCCCGGTCTGCTCCGCAGTAACTTCGGTTTCATGCACATCAAAGGCTTCGATGACGAGGCCTGGCAGAAAATCCGAACCGAAGCCCGCGCGCTCCCAAAACAAAAATTCACTGGAAGAATCATTGCCTCAGACATCCGTGCCGATGCCATTGAGGCCGCACGCCAGAACGCCCGTACCGCCGGGGTGGAACAGTTGATCGAATTCGAAATCTGTGATTTCGCCGATTCACCCGTCCCGGAAGGCGGCGGGGTACTGGTGTTAAATCCCGAGTATGGCGAGCGGATGGGCGAAGAAGAACTGCTCAGGCCGGTATATCGCGGGATCGGAGACTTTTTCAAAAAACAGTGTCAGGGCTATACCGGCTACGTCTTTACCGGAAACATGGCCTTGGGCAAGGGTATCGGCCTGCGTCATTCCCGCCGCATCCTGTTTTTCAACAGCAACATCGAATGCCGCCTCCTCGGCTTCGCCCTTTATTCAGGCTCCAAAAAAGACAAGAAGGCCGACACGACCGAGCTCCAGGAAAGTTCCGTTGAAACCTGACCCTCTGTCCGTCCATATCGCCGAAGTCACCACAGGCGGTCGCGGTGTCGCCAGGCTTGATGGCAAAGTCTGCTTCATCCCCGGCGTCCTGCCCGGCGAAACCGTTGCCATCGAAGTTCTCAAGGATCGCGGCGGCTTTCTTGAAGCCCGCGCCGCGGCGATCATCTTCCCTTCGCCGCACCGCATCGCCCCCTCCTGTCCCCTCGCTTTTAACGTTTCACGTCTCATATCTCACGTTTCTCCTCTCCCTACCTGCCCGGGTTGCTGCTATCAGCACGCCACCTGTGAGGAGGAAATCCGGATCAAGCATCGGCAACTCTGCTCCGTGCTCAGCCGCCAAGCCGGTTGTGACGAAAATCTCGTCCTGCCACCGGTTCCCTCCCCCGCCGCGCTGGGCTATCGCAACAAACTTTCGCTCCACGGCCAGATCGATGGCCGGGATCGGCGGATCGGCTATTTCATGGACGACAACTGCACCGTCCTGGATCTGGCCCACTGCCCACTGGCGGTTGAGCCCATCAACGCCCAGCTCAAGGAACTCCATGATGCGCCTTCTTTCCGCCGCACCCTACGCAGCGATATGACGATCGTCTTCCGCTGGACACAGAAGGATGGCGTGCAATGGTGGCGAAACAAGGCCGCTGAGAATGCTGTCTGGCTAATTGAGTCCTCGGCGCTCGGCCCGCTTTCGGTACCCCGCGACAGTTTTTATCAGGTTAACCCCGGCCTGGCCGACTTGCTCGTAAATGCCCTACTTAAACGCTTAAGTAGCAGTCTCCCCCGGACTGTAGTCGATCTCTATTGCGGCGTCGGCGTCTTTGCGCTGGCGGCCGCCAGCCTGGGTATTCCCCGCGTCATCGGTATGGATGTGGATGGGCCCAGCATCAAGGCCGCCGCCTTCAACGCCAGGAAGCTCGGCCTTTCCGGCATCGAGTGGATCGCCGCCCCCGCTGAGAAGGGAATGATCAAACTCCAGCTGGATCAACCGGACAAAACCACCTTGATCATAGACCCCCCCCGCACCGGTATGGGCCGCATGATGGTGCGCGACATTCTCACCCAACGCCCGGCCCGGATCCTCTATGTTTCCTGCGCCCCTGACACCATGGCCCGCGACGTCGCCTGGCTCAAAGAGGGTGGCTATCAGGTTCAGTCATCCCAACTCTTCGACATGTTCCCCCGCACCGCTCACTTTGAGTCCCTCACCGAACTTCGGCTTACTTGAAGGATTCGGGATACCTGTGGTAAGTATTCATCTCATGAAAACATCTGAACTCTATCCTTTCATTCTGGAACCAGCCTACAAGGATTATATCTGGGGCGGCAGCCGCATTCCCCTCCGATTCAACCGTAACCAGCCAGAAGGCGTCTATGCCGAATCTTGGGAGTTATCCGATCGTCCCGAAGGCATGAGCGTCGTGGCAAATGGCCTTCTGAAGGGACAGTCCCTCGCCGACCTCGTTACCCGCTTCGGCAAGGAGTTACTGGGTCATGGGATCAAATCTGCCTCTTTCCCTCTTCTCGTCAAACTGATCGACGCCAAGGACCGCCTGAGCATTCAAGTCCACCCGGATGATGCTTCAGTTGGGCGCGGCATCGGCGAAGCCAAAACCGAGGCGTGGCATATTCTCGAAGCCCCCAAAGGCGGTCAGGTCTTTGCCGGCCTCAAGCCCGGAATCGATGAGGCCACGTTCCTAAGCGCCCTCAAGGCCGGGCGCCTGGAAGAAACCCTGCAATCGGTCCCTGCGGCAGCAGGCGATACGATCTTCATTCCCGGTGGCCGTATCCACGCCATCTGCGAGGGAATGCTCATTCTGGAGGTCCAGCAGAATTCCAACACCACCTACCGGGTCTATGATTGGGGTCGCGTTGACAAAGCCGGAAAGCCGAGGGAACTCCATCTGGAACAGGCGCTCAAGGTTATCCATTGGTCAGATTCCGCCCAGGTGAAGACCACCCCCCGCCCCATCAGTGAGAAGCCCGGCGCCCTGGTAACCGAGCTGGTGGTCTCTCCTTATTTTCGGTTGGAGAGGCTGGACATCACGGCTCCATTCTTTGTTCAGCATGACGGGGCCAGTTTCCATGCCCTATTCAGCGAAAAAGATAGTATTAAAATCATGTGTGATACGGGAACCGAATCCATCCCTGGTGGCCGCACCTGCCTGATCCCCGCCAAACTGAATCGCTACACCCTCAAGCCTGCAGGAAAGCGGGCCACCGTTTTACGAATCTCAGTGCCGGAGAAAACTTGACGTTAGAAATCATTTCGCGAGCGTTTCTTCAGGAAATAGCCACCGATACCCAGTGCCACTAATCCAATCGCAAATCCGATCCCGGCGATCTTAAGCCAGCCCATGTGCGGGGTCTCGGGGAGAGGTTCTTCAGTCACGGGCAAGGCCGCAGGAAGATTGGTGGTCACCGTGGCGACCACGGGGGGAGGAGGCGGCGGGAGCGGAGGAAGCGCGGCAAAGCCCTTGGACAACAACTCAACAGCCTTGGCATCGCGCACTTTGCGATCCTTGCTGCCCAGCACGACCGCAATCACCCGTCGTCCGTTTTTCTGGGCCGTGGCAACAATCGAAAACCCGCCGGCAGTGATATAACCCGTCTTCATCCCGTCACAACCCGGAAATTCATGCAACAGGTGATTGTGACTCCGCATCACAAACGGCGTGGTATTGGGACGGAAATTCCGCACCTGCGTTGAGGTATACTTCAGAATCTCAGGATGCTGGGCAATTAAGGCGCAGGCCAGTTTTGACAGGTCACGCGGCGTGGAGGTGTCGCCAACCTGCCCTGCGGAAGGGGGAAGCCCATGCACAGAGTGGAAGGCCGTATTACTCATCCCGAGTTCAGTGGCCTTCTTGTTCATCATCTCCACAAATCCGGCCGCAGAGCCCGCCACACTCAACGCCATGGCCATGGCGGAATCATTGGCCGACTGGATCATCAGGGCATACATCAGGTCTTCCAACGTAAAAACCTCGCCCTCTTTTAAATACACCTGTGACCCGCCAATCTTCGCCGATTCCGCCGTCACGGTTACGGAATTGCTCAAACTGATTTGACCCGCCGAAATCTTATCCAGGAGGACCATCATATCCATCAACTTGATGACGCTCGCAGGAAAACCGGCCGCATCGGCATTCTGCTCAAAAAGCACTTGCCCGGTCGTCCCATCCACGACGATCGCACCCAGATAGGGATCTGCAGTCCGGTTCGGCAACGCCGTACGGCCCTTGGTAGTTGTGGATTTCTTGGTTGAATGCGTTGCGGCCAGAGCACTTCCACTCATGGCCACCACCACCGTAAAAGCCACCACACTCAACCACCGCAGAGAGATATAAGTCTTCATTGATTCAATTCACTTTCAGATAAAATAATGGGGCCAGAATGTAACGCATCCCCTTTTCCCTGTCCATTGATCTTCAAACAACCTTAACCTCATCAGGTATATCGGTAATCTTTTCACCGCCGGCGCCCGTGACAGCAAAGGTGTTTTCAATGCCAATCACGCCTTTACAGGGAATCACAAACTTGGGTTCAATCGCAACGACTTGTCCCTCTTGAAGCGGTGCCTTGAATCCCTTCGCCAGAATGGGCCACTCATCCAGTTCCAGGCCAACCCCATGCCCGACAAAGCGCGACTGCTCCCCCGGCATGCCCATGAAATATTGCCCCAAGCCGGCCTGATCCGCCATTTCCGCCGCCCGGAAATAGAGGTCTTCAGAAATGGCCCCAGGCTTCAAGGCACCGCACAGAAAGTCTTGAATTCCGAGCGACACCTCAAAAGCACGCTGCAATTCGGCGTCAAGTTTGCCCACGACAAATACCCGGGTCATATCCGCAATGTACCCATTGAATACACCGGCGTAGTCCATAAACACCGGTTCATTTTCCTGGATCGTCTCCATCGAGGAGCCAAAAGGAGTAGCCCGGGAAAGACCGCGACCTGTGACCGCCCCGTCAAATCCGCCATGCGAAGCCCCCCCGGCAGAAACGGCCAGTCCCATGAAAAGTTCCTGGTTGAACGCCCGCAGCCGGACATACCCTTCATTGCCTACCTTGCGGAGTCGGAACTCGAACTCAGCCGCCAAATCCACTTCCCGCATTCCGGCCTTTAGAAATTGAGGTACCTGACTGAAGATGGCGCCAATTGAGCGCCCACTGTTCCGCAACTGTTCCAGTTCATAGGCGGATTTGACAGAACGGGTCTCTCGATTCAATGACGAGATATCCACAAACTCACAGTCCGGCAGCAGTTTGCTGTAGTAATTCAACTGTTGAACGGGAACCACATCAAAAGTCAATCCCACCTTGCGCACCGTCCCGCCAAACAATCCCGGGAACTCCTTGCTTGCAGGGAACGGCCGGACATCTGTGATAACGCTTTCCTCCCTGGCCCGGGCAAGACTCTTCCGGACTAGCAATATCGGCTCGCCATTGGCAGGCAACCACAAGGCTGCATTTTGATTCGTCCCGCAGAAATAATAGACATCAATCGGGTGGATGAAAAAAGCCCCCGCCAGCCCCTTCTCCCTGATCAAAGCCTGCATGCCAGCAATTCGCCGCTTTATATCGTCATGGAAAGTCATAATCGCAACATATTCCTTCGCAATATTCAATTTTGGAATGCGGCGGCTTGACGCCGCTTTTCTTCAGTGCGGCTCGACGCACTGTCTTTCGTCCTTCCGGCCCGTCAAGCCGGGCCGCATCAAAGCGGCGTCAAGCCGCCGCACTCCAAATCCTGTCTAAAAACCCACTCTACAGTCGTCTTGTAATTTCGGGAATGACCATAGGTCGCGGGGTCGTATATGGACATTGGATTCCGCTGAAAAAGTCAGTCTACGCTGAACCACTTCTTTTTAAACTCTTTTCTTGGTTTTTGTCGCGGCCGGCTTTTTTCTGACGAGATGCAATTCTCGCCGATCCAGCACCTCCCACT
>Ga0118677_10006071_pt1 | contig 20723 bp, 12 predicted proteins | sample AliMusrvi5mmetaG_FD_86154 | JGI IMG/M metagenome (GOLD analysis project Ga0118677, IMG submission 86154)
GTCCCATATTGACCACCAATTGGTCAGTTTTGATCCCATCTTCATCCGATTTTTCTCCAAAGTCGCTCAGCCCGGCGTAGAGCAGTGTTTCGGCTTCGGGTGTCCATTTCTCGGGATCAAACCCTTGAGGGTATCGGAGGTTATCATTGAAGGGATTGCCATCCTCTGACCGGACAACCTTGCCTTCGGGCCAGCGGCTCTTAAGCGGCTTGGTTTCTTCTTCAAAGTAAGCTTCGTGCCAGTCTTTGCGCATCGGGTGCCCGGCAAAACCTTCCCACATCAGGATCCGCCGCAGGTCAGGATGGTTGGAGAAGCCTATTCCAAACAAATCCCATGCTTCCCTTTCCTGGAAATCCGCACCTGGATAAACAGCAACCAGCGATGGGACCAAAGGCGCAGTGCGGGTCGTCTGCACCCTGAATACCAGGGCCGGACCACCGGTCGTCCGGCAAGCATGATAGACAACTTCCATTTTGTCTTCCGGAAAGTAGTCCACTGCGGTAACAGACGACAGGTAGTCGTAACCGAATTCGTCGCGCAAGGACAACGCAAACTCCACCAGGTTGTCAACCTGCACCACGAAACCCTGGTAACCCGGGCGTGTCTCTTGCGTCACACACGCAGGGAAACGCGCCGCAATTTGCTGGGTGGTAAGGTCCACAACTAACTCACTCATGTATCACCTCGCTCAGGCTTCTTCCGTAGGAGTTGCTTCAACCGGTACTTGGGAAGTATAGGTTTTGATTTGTTCAAACTTGCGGGGATCGATCAAATCTGGCCCCAGGATCGTTACCGGGATGGCTTCCTCCAATCCCTTTTTGTACCAGCGTACGCTTTTCAATGATTCGTGATCGATCTTTTTCTGCAGGGTAATCAAACCATTCAGTAATGCCTGCGGCGTAGGCGGGCAGCCAGGGATATAGACGTCCACTGGCACAAATTTATCGACTCCCGAAACCACATTGTAACCTTCCTTGAATGGCCCGCCGCCTGAAGCGCAGGCCCCCATTGCAATCACATATTTGGGCTCGGGCATCTGGTTGTAAAGTCTGACAATCTGGGGGATCATCTTCTTGGTCACTGTTCCGGATACCAGCATCACATCCGCCTGCCGTGGACTGGGCCGCATGACTTCCATCCCGAAGCGCGAGAGGTCGTACCGGCTGGCAGCTGCGCAAATCATCTCAATCGCACAGCAAGCCAACCCAAACATCATCGGCCACAGCGAATTACGCCGGCTCCAGTTGTATACCTTGTCCAGCGAAGTGATCGCCAGTGTCGATTGCATTTCAGGCGGAATATCATACCCAGGGGAATTAAGATCAGTTGGACTCATTCATTTTCTCCATATAGGATATAAACGATATCGTTTTGCGTGACCTGCCTGCACCCTCTGCGAGGGGCCCTGAGGCTCGAAGGGCTTTTAACCAGTCAAAAGCCTGATAATTGATTTTATCATTTTTACACTGCCTGTCAAGTTTGATTAAAACAAAGGATTCTTTTCTTTAATGGTATACTTGTCTCAATCTGCTGAGAGACAGGTGGTGAGCGATGAACCCAACCCAAACCAGAATCGTGCAATACCTTAGAACCCATCCTGCAGCAACAGCTTCTGCCATCAGCCAGGCATTGGGCATGACACCCGCCAATATACGCTACCATTTGGCTGCCCTCGAAAAGGCAGCCTGGGTCGAAATTGAAATATCCCCCTTGCCAAAAAGCCGGGGGCATCCGGCTCACCTTTACCACCTCAGCCCCGCCGCACAGCCGCACAACCTGGCCTGCCTGGCGGATAGTTTATTAACGGAGTTGTTGCACGCGGCTGACCCAGAAGCGGTTCGCTCTCTGGCAGATACCCTGGCAAACCGGCTCATTCAAAAAGGCAGCCATCTGGCTGAGCTTCAATTGAAACAAGGCCATCTCACCCAAAGCCTGACCACCCTGGCCCAGGAGCTCGACCTTTTTCATTATCAAGCTCGCTGGGAGGCGCATCCCGCCGCTCCGCACTTTATCCTGGGGCTTTGCCCCTACCGGGTCATCGTCGATCGCCATCCAATTTTATGCCAGATGGATGCCCTGCTGCTTGAAAAGATGCTGTCGAGACCGGTCAAGCAGATTGCCCGGATCGGCCAGGGCGACCCCGCCGCCACAAGCTGCATCTTTGAAATTCAGTTTCAACACCCAATCACGACCTGAATCAAGATAAGATTCCATCAAATAGAATGCCAGGGAGTGCTCCCTGGCATTCGGCTTGCCAATAAACCATCCTGACCTTCGCAGGCCTTATTTTTCCCAGACTGTTTTGATGTTGACAAACTCCCGGATACCCAGATCGCTCAATTCCCGACCATAACCGGACTCTTTAATTCCGCCAAATGGCAAGCGTGGGTCAGAAGCAACCATCCCATTGATAAAAACCATGCCAGATTCTACATCTGCAATGAAACGATCCTTTTCCTGCCGGTCATTGGTCCAGGCGCTTGCTCCCAATCCGAAAACCGTATCATTCGCCAGAGCCACCGCCTGATCGATATCGGATACTCGATACAACAAGGCTACCGGCCCAAAAATTTCCTCTGTATAAGCCGGTGCATTTTTAGGAATATCCACTAATATGGTGGGGGGATAATAATTTCCGGTTCCATTCAAAGGCTTGCCGCCAATCAGCGCCCGCGCCCCCGCATGCAGAGATAAGGTCACCTGTTTATCCAGCGTCTCCAGTAAATCATGTGTCGCCAGAGGCCCCAAATCGGTGGACAGATCCAAGGGGTCGCCCACTTTCAATGCCTGCATTCCCGCTACAAAGCGTTTTTCAAATTCTGCAGCAATTGGCTCTGCGATGATGAAACGCTTGGCAGCAATGCAAGACTGCCCGTTGTTGATCATGCGTGCCTTGATGGCAGTGCTAACCGCCTCGTCAAGGTTAGCGCTGGGCATCACAATAAAAGGATCGCTTCCACCCAGTTCGAGGACCGTCTTCTTGATCATGCGTCCAGCCAGGCTGGCCACCTGGCTGCCGGCCTCGGTGCTGCCGGTCAAGGTTACCGCTTTAATGCGCGGATCTTCCAACACCTGGTTGACCTGCCCGGATGAGATCAGCAGGGTTTGGAATGCGCCTTCAGGCAATCCCACCCGCTTGAAAATCTCTTCTATCGCCAGGGCAGATTGGGGCACAATCGAAGCATGCTTGAGCAGCCCCACGTTGCCAGCCATCAAGGCTGGTGCCGCGAAACGGAATACCTGCCAGAAGGGGTAATTCCAGGGCATGACCGCCAGCACCGGGCCAATCGGTTGATAACAAATCCGAGAGCGCGCAGCCTCCGTGGGGATGTCCTGATCGCTCAGGAACTGCTCCGCATGCTGGGCATAATACCGGCACACCCAGGCGCACTTCTCAACCTCCGCATAGGCCGATTTGAGCGGCTTGCCCATTTCCAGCGTCATCAACCGTCCGAAGGCTTCCTTTTCGCTGTCCAGAATAGCAGCCGCCTTGAGCAGCCAGTCAGACCTTTGCGCAAATGAGGTATGCCGGTACTGGAGATATGTCGAGTAAGCGAGTTCGATTTTCTCGTTGATCTGAGCACTGGTTAGAGGCTCAAAAGACTGTAATATTTTTCCGGTGGCGGGGTTCGTGCTCAGTATGGTGTGGGTCATGTAAATGAGGGCTCCTTTTTGATAACTTCCCAACATCTTCCTTTACCGGTTACATTGTGAAAGATGCCATGGGATCATCGATCAATATCCAGGTCTTATTATATTGCTGATTGGTCATAATTTCTAACAAATATCACTTGAAATTTTAGAACGAATATGCTATGATAATTAATGTCTTATTGGTAATATTTATTCCTTGAGATAGAGTTCAAGCAAAGGATTTCATTCATGAGCCTTCAACCGCTAAGTCAAAATGGAAAATCGAAAGTCGTGGTTTTGGTTGGAACCCGCAAGGGCGGATACACCCGCATCGTGAAGCTCGGAGCCCGTCTCAGCGACAGCGCACCGATGGCTTTCCTCGAGTGGGTGGATTACGCTCCCGAACTCAAAAAGGAGGAGGTTGTTGAGACGGTCAAGAAAGACGACAAGCCTGCCAAGTCCGCGGAAACACCGAAGGTGGAGGCTGAGACCACAGACAAGCCTGCAAAGAAAAAGGCCGCTCCTAAAAAAACAAAGGAAAAGAAAGGCGAATAGCCCTCTTTAAAAGCAACTCATCAAAAGCCCCGGGTATTCACTACCCGGGGCTTTTTTTTGGATAGGCATCCTTAAAAAGATCACAGCTCATCGCAGGTGGGCAGATGGGCAGTTTGGCCTGATAGCAACCCTTCACCTCATGTTACCATGCTGCTATCCTCTTGAGCCTCAGCTTCACACACCTGCTGTATCAAATCTGATCCAGACCAAAAGCGGAATGCGCCAAGCGTGCTGCTTCCTCAATGCGTGCTTCCTCTATGATGACGGCAATCTTGATCTCTGAGGTGGAGATCATCTGGATGTTGATGCCGCCGTTGGCTAGGGCTTCGAAGAGTTTTGCCGCCACACCCGAGTGGGTACGCATGCCGATGCCGACGACGCTAAGTTTAGCAATACCGTCCTGCTTGCTGACATGGCCGGCCCCGATTTCCCCAGCCACCCGGTCAAGGAGACCGCCGATTTTTTTGAGTTCCTCACTGTTCATCGTGAAGGAGATGTCGGTTGATCCGCTGGCCGAGACATTCTGTACGATGACATCCACCATGACATGGGCGTCGGCAAGCGCTGTGAACAGGCGAGCCGCGCAACCGGGCTTGTCGGGCACATGGGTGACGGTGACTTTTGCCTGATTGCGCTCGACACTGATGCCACGCACGACGACTTGTTCCATTCCTGCCGATTCTTCTTTCACGATGGTTCCTTGGTTGTTGTTAAAGCTGCAACGGACTTCAAAGGCTACTCCGAATTTTTTGGCGAATTCCACCGACCGCGACTGCATCACCTTGGAGCCGCTGCTGGCCATTTCAAGCATCTCGTCGTAGGAGATCGCGGGAATTTTTTTAGCCGCGGGGACGATCCTTGGATCACAGGTGTAGACGCCGTCCACATCGGTGAAGATCTGACAGGCATCCGCATCCACGGCAGAGGCGAGTGCGATGGCCGTGAGGTCGGATCCCCCCCGTCCCAGTGTGGTGATTTCTCCACCGCTGGTCTCACCTTGAAAGCCGGCCACGATCACCACCGCTCCCCCGTCGAGGTGCTTTCTGATCTGGTCCGGCGTGACATTGCTGATTCTGGCCTTTGTATGGATGCCGTTAGTCACGATGCCCGCCTGAGCACCGGTAAGAGAGACAGCTTTTCCACCCATACTCTGGATCGCCATTGCGGTGAGAGCCATTGTGGTCTGCTCTCCGGTGGAAAGAAGGACATCCATTTCCCGCTCGGTCGGATGGGGGGATACCTGTCGGGCCAGCGCGATGAGGGAATCTGTCACTCCCGACATGGCTGAGACAACAGCGACAACGGAATTTCCCGCGCGTTGGGTTTCGAGCAGGCGTCGCGCGACATTCGAAATGCGTTCCGGTGTGCCGACCGAGGTGCCGCCGTATTTTTGGACAATAAGGGCCATCTAGAGAAAAGAGAGGGATGGGAAGGTCAGTTCGGGATACGAGAGAGGGCTTCGCGGACGGCGCCAGCTGTAGCATCGGTTTCGATGGGTTCGGTGACCGCGTGTCTTGCGGTGTCAGGATCCTTCAACCCATGGCCAGTTACCGTGAGAACGACCGTTCCACCCGAAGGGAAATTGTTGAACGGGCAGGTCGAGCACCGAGATGCAGAGGTGGTTTTGCCAAAGCATTTCAGGAGAGCAGCAACCGGAGCCGCGCTGGCGGGTTCCGCAAAAATTCCCTCATTTTCTGCGAGCCACTTCTGAGCAGCCAAAATCTCCGAATCCTCGACGATCTCAAAGCAGCCGCCCGACTCCCTGACGGCACTGATGGCCCCATCCCAGCTTGCCGGACGTCCAATCCTGATGGCAGTTGCGACGGTCTCGGGATTCTCGACCATCTTTCCCCGGTAAAGGGGCGCAGAACCGGCAGCCTGAACGCCAAGCATCCGTGGCAGGCCATTGCTGCGGCCCAAGGACTTGAATTCCGAATATCCCTTCCAATAAGCGGTGATGTTGCCGGCATTTCCGACCGGAAGAATGTGAATGTTTGGTGCTTTGCCCAGTTCCTCGATGATCTCAAAGGCAGCTGTCTTCTGACCCTCGATGCGGTAAGGGTTGATGGAGTTGACGATGGCAAAGTCACCTGTTTCGCCAAGTTCTCGAACCAGGCGCAGGGCATCGTCAAAATTTCCGCGAATTCCGATTACCGTCGCACCGTAAATGTAGGCTTGAACCATCTTCCCGCCTGCGATGCGTCCGGCTGGTAAGAGTACCGCACATTTCATCCCGGCACGAGCTGCGTAGGCAGCGGCAGATGCCGAGGTATTCCCCGTGGAAGCGCAGAGTACAGTGTGTGCACCCTCCTCCGCAGCCTTTGAGATTGCCATCGTCATTCCCCTATCCTTGAAAGATCCGGTCGGATTGAGACCCTCATACTTGAGGTAAGCCTCTCCACCGATGATGGAGCTTAGCTTCGGGGAGTGGATCAAGGGAGTTGAGCCCTCGCTGAGGGAGATAACCGGTGTTGCCTCAGTCACCGGTAGAAATTCTCGGTAACGCGAGATTACACCGCAGTCATGGAACGGGTTCATTTTATTGTGAAAGGAATTTAGGAAAAAGTCTCCACGTTGAAGAGAACAGGGTCACCCTTAACGCACTCAAGCGCACGAATTCGCTCAACGGTCTCGCGCATCCTGCCGAAGGCGGCTTCGTGGATCATGAGAACGAGAGGCGTTTCCACGCCTGCGATTGATTCCGGTTGTACAACGGAAGAAATGCCAATGCCGGCTTCACCAAGCAGCCCCGCAATCTTGGCAAGGACACCCGGTTTGTCATCGACCGACAGGCGAAGATAGTGGGATCCGATGATTTCATCAGCAGGACAGCTGCGTCCGTAGAGACCGTGTGAGGAAAACCCGTAGGTTCCACGCGGGGCACCAAGCACATGGGCCGCCTCGACCAGATCACCGATGACCGATGTGGATGTCGGTCCACGTCCCGCACCTCGTCCATAGAAGAGACTCTCCCCGACAAGATCACCTCTTATCGCCACGGCATTGAAGACGCCATTTACCGAGGCGAGAACATGACCCAAAGGGATAAGCGTTGGAGCCACTCCGACCTCAACCCGTCCGTTATTCGCCCGGATCGATCCAAGGAGTTTGATACTATAGCCTAGACTCCGAGCAAAGTGAATGTCTGCCGCACCGACACGGTCAATTCCCTGGACACGGATCGACACGGGATCGACCCAAAAACCGTAGGCCAGAGCCGCCATGATAATAGCCTTATGGGCGGCGTCCCAACCATTGATGTCAAGGGTGGGATCAGCTTCTGCATACCCAAGTTTTACCGCCTCTGCGAGTGCTTCCGGATAGTCAAGACCCGCCTCCTGCATCCGTGTCAGGATGTAGTTGCTCGTCCCGTTCAGGATGCCGTGGATCGACTCGATGCGGTTGCCGACGAAGGCATCCCGCAGGGACTGGATGATCGGGATTCCTCCCGCCACGGCAGCCTCAAAAAAGACCGGCACACGGTGCTCGCATGCCAGGGCAAAAATTTCAGCACCACGTTCGGCAAGAAGGGCCTTGTTACCTGTGACTACAATCCGTCCCGAACGGATGGCAGCAACCGTGAGGTCAAAGGCATCCTTTGTGCCGCCAATCAATTCGACGACGACCCGAATTTCTGGATCGTCCAGAAGATCCTGCCAACGGCTTGAGAAAAGGGTTGAAGGTGCGTCCACATCACGCTGCTTCTTTGGATCACGTGCGATGATCCGGCGCACGGCAAATCCGTATCCGGATCGTTCTGCGATCAGATCGCGATGACGTTCCAGATTTTCATAGACTCCGGCACCCACAGTGCCAAAGCCGGCAAGTCCAATGCCGATAGTTTTCATAAAAGGCCCTCCATCATCTCCTCCGAATTTGACAAGGAAAAGCTGAAAAACCGGGCAAATCTCATTTCAGTCGCCTTCCTTATCATATTATCTTTGCTGTTCACCTCCCATGAACTCTGACCTCACAGGGCATCAAGCCATCAGAATTCATAGCGCGGCATATCGGGTTCCGATCATCTGCGTCTGTCTTGTTCTCATGGTCTTTACGGTTTTCGGTCCGACCGTACGCCACGGGTTTGTTAATTATGACGACGACTCACGAGTCTATGACAACCCTATCGTTCTTCGTGGGGTGACCTGGGAGGGTGTGAGCACCTACTTCTCCGTGCACCATCCGAGGCCCGATTACTGGCATCCGCTGACTTTTCTCACACATATGATGGATTGCCAGTTCTACGGAATCTGGGCGGGTGGACACCATCTCACAAACGTTCTCCTTCACTCGCTGAATGCAATCCTGATTTTTTTACTTCTGCGATCCATGACGCAGGCGACCTGGCGGAGCGCACTTGTTGCGGCCCTCTTCGCCATTCATCCGCTGAGGGTGGAGTCTGTTGCATGGATCTCGGCGAGAAAAGACATGCTTAGCGGCATTTTTTTCCTGCTGACAATCGGAGCTTACCTTCGCTACGGACGGCGTCCTTCCGTGCTTGGATATTTGGGAGTCACCGCCCTTTTTGCCCTCGGTCTCATGTCGAAGCCTACGTTGATGCCACTTCCAATCCTGCTTCTCGCGTTTGACTATTGGCCGCTTGCCAGACATCAGCACACAGGGAGGGGACTGGCTCGAATTTCAGCAGCTTTGGTTTTGGAAAAGATTCCCCTCCTGATAATGTCTGCGGCCTCCTGCTGGGAAGCTTCCATTGGGAATGCACCCGCTTTTGTCAGCGGGTCAAGTTATCCGTTACCTTTGCGCCTTGAGAACGCTGTTGTGTCTTACGGAGTCTATTTGTGGCAGACGCTCTGGCCATCGGGACTTTGTATTTATTACCCGTTTCCGGATTGTGGAATTCCATTCTTGGAGACGTTCTCGGTTACAGTCTTACTTTTTGCGATTTCGTGGACGGTTATAATCCTTCGCAGGCGCGAACCGATTCTCCTGCTTGGCTGGATATGGTATCTTGTAATGCTCCTGCCGATGAGTGGAATTATTCAGGCGGGTGGGATAGCAAGAGCCGACCGTTACACGTATATTCCAATGATCGGCATTGCCATTATGATCGTCTGGATTGCTGCTGACTGGACAAGGTCTCTTAGGGTTCCGCGCCTTGCATCCGGATGTCTGGCAGCCTCGATCCTTGCAGGGATGATGATTTGCTCCATCGCCTTGATTCCAAACTGGCATGACAGTCGAACACTTTGGACTCGCGCACTGGAATGTGCCCCGGAGACAGATCTCGCCCGCAATAGCCTAGGCAATGCCATGATGGACAAGGGGCTTTTAAACGAGGCATTGGAGCAGTTTCAGAGATCCATAAGCCTAAACCCCCGTAATGATCAGGCTCATGTGAGTCTCGGATTCCTTTTATTCAAGATGGAGAAATATCAGGAGGCGAATGAGCAGTTAAAGGACGCCCTGATGATCAATCCTCACAATCATCTGGCCCACAACGATCTCGGCAATGTCCTTTTTCGCCAAGGAAATCCGGAAGGGGCGATTTCGCAATTCCAGGAGGCAATTCGACTCAATCCAAACTACACCAAGGCAAAGTATAACCTTGGGGATGCCTTCTTTGGGACTGGAAAAAAAGAAGAAGGTATCGAGCAATACCGGCAGGCCCTGAAAATGGATGACACTTACACCAAGGCGCATGTGAAGCTCGCCGAGATGCTCCAGCAGGTGGGCAGGTCTGACGAGGCGCTTCAAGAATATCGGACTGCTTTGGCCCAGGATTCCTCTTCTGAGGCCGCGCTTACGGACTATGCCAGACTATTGGCGAAGACAGGGCATAGGGAGGATGCCTGTTCAGTGATGCGAAGAATGCTCCGGTCTCATCCCTCCGACTGGGGAGTGTGCAACGATCTGGCTTGGATCCTGTCAACTGCGCCGGAGTCAAATATTCGCAATGGAAGCGAGGCTGTCGAACTTGCATTGAGAGCGGTTGACAATTCCGGCGGTCGGGATCCCTATGTTCTTGATACCCTAGCAGCCTCATATGCCGAGAAGGGCGATTATGCGAAGGCAGTGGAGACAGCACGCACGGCGTTAAAGCAGGCGGAGGCTTCAGGAAAAAGAGAACTTTCGGCAAGCCTTCAGGCAGAGATCTCCCTATATCAATCGGGAAAACCCCTCCGAGACCCCCGATGAATTCAGTCCTTGGAAATAAGCGTCTGCGCAATGTGCTGTTGGGTTTCTTGCTAGTAGTAACCGTTTGCTTGGCCTACTCACGGGTTTGGCACGCCGGGTTTATCTGGGATGACGACGACCACTTGACGAACAACCCATGTATCATCGGTCCATTGGGCTTCAGTCATATCTGGACGAGTAGCGCGGCAGTTTACTATCCTCTGGTTTTGAGCAGTTTCTGGATCCAACATGCGATCTGGGGCTTAAATCCCCTCCCGTTCCACGTTGTCACGGTCCTGTTGCATGCTGCATCGGCAGTGCTTCTCTGGGTGGTGCTTCAAAGACTTGGAGTCAGGGGAGCATGGCTCGGTGCCGCACTTTGGGCTCTTCACCCTGTTCAGGTTGAATCCGTTGCCTGGATCACCGAACAAAAAAATACCCAGTCCTGTCTCCTATACCTTCTTTCAATCTATTTTTTCCTTCGATGGAGGAATCTTTGCGCTGCGACTGCGCTTTCAAATTCAGGTCGTTCATTCTTTTACCTTCTCTCCCTCGTCAGTGCTGCGCTCGGAATTCTAAGTAAGACTTCGACCGTTATGCTACCGATCGTGCTCTGCCTTCTCTGGTGGTGGGAAGAGAGGAAATGGAGTTGGGGTTGGCTCATGAAGCTTTTGCCGTTCTTTTTGATCTCTCTAGGGTCAGGTCTCTGGACAGTCTGGGAACAGAAATATCATTCAGGTGCGATCGGTGGAAACTGGGAATTGGATTATGTCCATCGCCTGATTATCGCGGGTAAGGTTCCCTGGTTTTATCTGGCCAAACTGATCTGGCCACACCCCCTCGTCTTTATCTACCCAAAGTGGGTAAACAACCCCATGCAACCCATGTCCTGGTTGCCACTTATCGGGCTTTTCATCTCATTATTTCTCCTGTGGTCGGCAAGAAGCAGTAGGTGGGGACGGGCTTCATTCCTCACAGCAACCTATTTCTTGGTGTCTCTCTTTCCTGTCATGGGATTTTTTAATGTCTATTTCTTCCGCTATTCCTATGTTGGCGACCATTTTCAATATCTGGCAAGTATCGGTCCTTTGTCCCTGGCAGGGGCGGCAATCACCTCGGGGGTCGGAGGCTTAGTTCAAGATCGGCGATGGGTTCTTCCTTTTATCGCTTCAATGATTCTGCTCTCCCTAGGAACCCTGAGTTGGAAACAGTGCAGACACTATGCTGACGCCGCCAGCATCTGGAGGGAAACCCTTATTTGGAATCCTTCATGCGCTCTGGCCAACAATAATCTTGGCACGATTCTCCTCCATGATGGGAAGGTGGACGAATCAATTTCGCACTTCAAAAAAGCAATCGAGGGAGAACCGACGGATCCCTATGGAGAATGTAATCTTGGTTGGGCGCTGAGGCAGAAACTCAAGTTTAAGGATGCTCTCCTTCATTTTGAGAAGGCTCTGGGGGGTGACCCTTTCTTTTTGAAGTGCAGACCAGACTTTTCAGCGGGCGTTCATTACAACATGGGCGACACGTTGCTTCAATTGGGTCAATATGACGAAGCGATCGGGCATTTTCAGGCGGATATGGCACTCAATCCTGTCGTCGACTTTGCTGAGGCTGGCATTGCCAAGGCTCTCTTGGCAAAGGGGGACGAGGAGGGTGCAATCGCCCACCTTCGGCATCTTCATCTTATAAAGCCTGATGACGGCCCGACACTCCACACTCTTGGAAAACTCCTCTACAAACGGGGTCAGAGGACGGAGGGAATTGCGTGGTTGCAAGCTAGTCTCAAACTCCAACCCAATGACACCGCCCTACTTAACGACCTCGCCTGGATGCTTGCAACAGCCCCTGAACCGAGCCTCCGCAATGGTCCCAAAGCCCTTGAACTTGCAATCAAAGCCGTTCAGTCCACGGGAGGAAATGATCCGAACACGCTCGACACCCTTGCAGCCACCTATGCAGAGAATGGCGATTATGCCAAGGCCATCGAGTTTTCTAGCAAGGCACTAATTCTCGTGGGATCGAACGGGAGCAGTCAGCTTGCTCAAGCACTAAAGAAGGAGAACGCTCTCTACCAGAAAGGCAAACCCCTGCGCGAACCATGATAGCCGAATTGCGCCTCCTCCGCATTCCTCTGATCTGCGCTGCTCTCTCCCTGACTGTATTTGCCATCTATGCACCGACCCTTCACCACGGCTTCACCAACTTTGATGACCCGGAATATGTTACCGACAACACTCTGGTACTTCAGGGAGTGACTTTGGTGGGCATCCGGAATGCATTCACCGGATACACGTGCGAGAACTGGCATCCCTTGACGATGATTTCGCACATGTGTGATGTGCAGTTATTTGGGCTCCGGGCCGGCGCGCATCACGGGGTAAACCTGTTCCTTCACGCTCTAAATTCGGTAATCCTCTTCCTTGTGCTTTACTCCATGACCGGGGCGTTATGGAGGAGTGCTACTGTGGCAGCGCTATTTGCGGCCCACCCGCTCCACGTAGAATCGGTGGCATGGATAGCAGAGCGGAAGGATTTACTTAGCGGACTCTTTTTCATGCTTACCCTGGCTGCCTATCTCAGATACGTGCGAAGGCCGTTCGCGTGGGGCAACTATCTGCTTCTGCTTGTGCTTTTCGCGCTCGGTCTACTGAGCAAACCGATGCTGGTGACTCTGCCCTTCGTGCTGCTGCTACTGGATTGGTGGCCCCTCAATCGCTGGAAAGGGGTGCCAGCGTGGAGGCTGCTTCTTGAAAAAATTCCTCTGATTGCCCTCTCTGCAGGCAATTGCCTCATGACCCTGCATGCTCAGACATCGGCCCTTAGCCCCTGGGACCGGGTGCCGCTCTCACTACGTGTGGCTAACGCTTGCTTTGCTTACGCGGCATACCTCTCCAAGACCTTTTACCCCGATTCGTTGTGTATCTTCTACCCTCTCTTGATCCGCGGATGGACTGGTTGGAATTTTGCGGCCATAGCTAAACCAACGCTACTTTTAGTTGTTCTGACCCTAGCGTGTGCGCTTTTTCGGCGGGGGAAACCGTATCTGCTTCTCGGATGGCTTTGGTTTCTGGGAATGATGGTGCCCGTCATCGGCATCATCCAGGTAGGAGCGCAGTCATATGCCGATCGATATAGTTATCTTCCTCTAATCGGCGTTTTTATTGCCGTGACATGGCTCTTTGCGGATTGGTTTATAAAAATGAATTATTGGTGCAAAGTCTTGCCCGCTATTGCTATACTCATTTCCCTGATACTCTGCTCCCGGCATCAGGTTGCGTATTGGGAGGACAACGAAGTCCTTTGGAGACATGTGCTGGAGTGCACGCCCGAGCATCCTCTCCCGCTCAACAATCTGGCTGAGGTTTTAATGAGCAGGGGAAGAATTCCGGAGGCAATTGGGGAAATCCGCAAAATCCTTGCATTTTCGCCGGGCAATGCCCGAACCCACAACAATCTGGCCAATGCTCTCCTCAAATCGGGCCACCCCGATGAGGCCTTGTTTGAGTTTCGTGAGGCTCTTCGACTTGACCCGTCGCTAGGTGCAGTTCGTCAAAATATCGCCAAGGTCCTTTATGGGCAGGGTTATCACGCGGCAGGGATCATGGAAATGAGGCAGGTTCTCTTGCTAAAAACAATACCACCATCGGTTGAGAACGACCTTGCCTGGATGCTGGCGACCGCCCCTGAGGCATCCCTCAGGGATGGAAGAAAAGCTCTGGAGCTTGCGAAGCACGCCTCAGATTCGCTAGGGGGGGGCGATTCCAATGCTCTTGACACCCTGGCGGCTGCCTACGCGGAGACCGGCGATTTTACGAGTGCTCAACAGACGGCACGAAAAGCCCTCGGTAAGGCAGAATCTTCAGGCAACAAGGAGCTTGCAGAAACAATCCGACGAGAGATTTCTCTGTACGAAGAAGGGAAACCCCTTCGAGAGCCCTAATGAGCCCTTCTAGCAGAAAAAGTAACCAGCACTTCTCATGCTGGTGGATGGGCCCCTTGATCTTCATTGGAGTCCTATTTGTTTATCAAAGGGTATGGACTGCGGGATTCATCTCTGATGATTCCATGAACATTACTGAGAATCCCTACATGCAAAGTCTGGCCGGGCTAAGACAACTTTGGACGAGTTGGGCTGCGGGTTTTTTTCCACTTACTCTGACGGTTTTCTGGATTGAACATTACTTTTGGGGCATAGCGTCTGGACCGTATCATCTGCTTACTCTATCAATTCATGCGTTCAACGCCCTGCTGTTGATGGTTGTGTTGCGTGAATTGGGTGTCAAAGGGGCTTGGCTTGGGGCGGCACTTTGGGCACTCCATCCAGTTCAGGTCGACTCTGTAGCCTATGTCACCGAGCAAAAAAATACCCAATCGTGTTTCTTTTACCTGCTCTCGATCCTGTTTTTTTTAAAATGGAATTCTTTGGATGGGCCACCTGATGCCTCAACCGCCCTACGGGGGCATTTGCTTCTCCTCCTTTCGCTTCTAGGAGCTTCCCTTTCCGTCCTGAGCAAAACTTCCACAGTGATGTTGCCACTGGTTCTTTGTCTCTGCCGATGGTGGCTGGGACTAAGATGGGATAGAAGGGGAATCTTGTCGATGGCCCCATTTTTCTTCATTTCGCTTTGCGCCGGTCTGGCGACCATTTTATGGGAGAGGGTTCAACCACTTAACGATGGCACAACCACACTACCTCTTGTTGGTCGACTTGTTCTTTCGGGAAGGATTCCTTGGTTTTATGTTGGGAAGCTAGTTTGGCCCCATCCCCTAGTTCCTGTTTATTCGCATTGGGAGGTTCACCCTGCTCAGATTCTCTGCTGGTTACCTCTATTGGGGTTGATTGCCGGGCTACTCTTCCTTTGGAAAAGCAGGATGCATGTTTGGGGAAGGGCAGCCCTCTTTGCCTCCGCATATTTTATCATCTCGCTGTTCCCTGTGATGGGATTTTTTCCCCTACCCTTCCCTAACGCTGATTATCCCTACGTTGCCGACCATTTGCAGTATCTCGCTTCAATGGGGCCACTTGCCTTGGCAGGGGCGGGAATTGTCACGGTATTCAATGATGCTCGGTATACTCGCTTGCTTCGTTATGGCGTCTCCTCACTCCTCCTGATAGGTCTAGGCAGCCTGACATGGAGCTACTCGCATTGCTTCCTAAATGAGGAAAGCTACTGGCGTGAAACGGTCCGCTGGGTTCCTACCCATTCATTCGCCTGCAATAACTTGGGTGTCATTCTTCTTCGACAAGGGAAGATTGAGGAGTCGATACCTTATTTTGAAAAGGCCATCAGAGATAACTCTGACGATCCTATCCTTGAGAACAATCTGGGCTGGGCGAAAAGGAAAACGGGCAACTATGAAGAAGCGCTCGTACACTTGAACAAGGCCCTTGAGTCGCGATCTTCATTGTCCTCAGCCAGAGCGTTGGTCGAATTTCAAGCGGGGGTTCATTTCACTCTCGGGGATACTCTGCTTCAGATGGGGCGCTACGATGAAGCGATCATGCATTTTAGAGCCGACATGGCCAATAATCCAAAATTCGATCCCGCCGAGCAGGGTATTGTAGCAGCACTCTTAGCCAAGGGGAACGAGGAGGAAGCGGTCTCACATCTAAAGCATCTCCATCAACTCATGCCGGATGACCCCGCCACACTTCATGCCTTAGGAAAACTTTTATACAAACGAGGTGAGAGGACAGAGGGAATAGCTATGTTGAGGGCCGCATTTAGACCCCAATATAGCGACCTATCTCTCCTGAACGACTTTGCTTGGATGCTTGCTACGGCTCCCGAGAGTTACTTGCGCAACGGAAAGTTGAGTTTAGAGCTGGCTCAGAAGGCGGTACGGCTGAGTGGAGAAAAGGATCCCTCGATATTGGACACGCTGGCTGCGGCTTTTGCAGAAAACGGGGAGTATTCAAAAGCTTTGGAAGCGGGTCGCCTCGCACTGAGCCTGACTCAATCAGCGGGAAATACGGAACTCGCGGAGAATCTTGAGAAAGAACTTTCACTCTATGAGCAGGGTAGACCGCTCCGAGAACCCTGCGTTCCATGAATTCTTCGATTGTCTCCCGCGTTCTTTCACCAGCTTCTCAGGTTCCCTTGATCTGCCTGTGTCTCGTTTTGATGGTTTTTGCCATCTATGGTCAGACCCTACGCCATGGATTCGTGAATTTTGATGACGATCTCTATGTTACTGCAAATGAACATGTCTCCAAGGGACTTACAGTGGATAATCTTAAATGGGTTTGTGAGGCGGGCTTAAGCGGGGATCTCTCTGACGCTGACAACTGGATTCCACTCACAATGGTCTCCCACATGTTGGATGTTCACTTCTTCGGGCTTCGTCCAGGTGCTCACCACTTGGTTAATGTTCTGCTCCATGCCCTGAATTCCATAGGCCTATTCCTGATCTTGCGCACAATGACTGGATCGATCGCAAGGAGCGGGATGGTGGCCGCACTCTTTGCAGTTCACCCACTTCACGTGGAGTCGGTTGCCTGGGTTGCCGAGCGCAAGGATGTGTTGAGTGGGTTTTTTTTCATGCTCACCCTTGGTGCATACCTTCGCTATGTCCTCAGGCCATTTGGCTGGGGAAATTATGTTCTTTTGCTTTTGGTCTTTGCGCTCGGACTCCTGAGCAAGCCGATGCTTGTAACCCTGCCGTTTTTGTTGTTGCTGCTTGATTGGTGGCCTCTCGCCCGATTTAGGGTTCTGTCGCTTTGGAGACTGCTAATTGAAAAATTGCCACTCCTCGCCTTATCGGGTTGCGACTCTCTAATCACCATCCATTCGCAGAGAAATTACATTGCAGATGCCAGCCAACTACTCTCGACAAGACTGATCAATAGCGCAGTTGGTTATCGGGCGTATCTTTACGAGACAGTGTGGCCGTTTGACCTGTGTGTTCTGAACCTCCCACCCCGTCATGGATGGGCACTGACCCTCACCGCACTTTCTTTTCTGGTGCTAGTCTGTCTAAGCCTGACGGCTTTACTGCTCTCTCGCAGGCGTCCCTATCTCTTGGTTGGCTGGCTTTGGTACTTGGGGATGCTGGTTCCGGTCATTGGCGTAATAAAGGTTGGCAATCAAGCATATGCCGACCGCTATACCTACCTCCCATTGATAGGGATCTTCATTGCCATTACATGGCTTGTCGCTGATTGGAATCGGGAGGGAAAGTTAAGGTTGCCACGTAGATTCTTGGAGGGTTTTTGCGTGCTGCTACTAGGCTTGTTCATGGCCAGGTCCTTCAATCAGACCACTCATTGGAAAGACAGTTGGACGCTTTGGAATCATGCCTTGAAAATTTCCAAAGAAAGCCCCGTCGCTGAGAATAACTTCGGAATGGCCTTGGTTGAGAAAGGTCGCATTGCTGAGGCTATACCCCATCTTGAGAATGCAATAGCCCTCTCCCCGGATTACGTCGTCGCGCGGAACAATCTTGGGGGAGCTCTTTCTGTCATGAATCGACAGGAGGAGGCGATCAACCAGTGCCGTGAGGCTCTCCGCATCAAGCCACATTTTGCCATGGCTCACCGGAATTGGGGGCTTGCACTTGAACGATTGGGGCGGCGCGACGAAGCCTTGGAACATTATCGGCGGGCAATTGAGATCGAACCAAATCAGCAACTTGCTCTGATCAACCTTGGCAACCTACTCCTCGGAATCGGGAGAGCCGGGGAGTCAGAGCCATATTTTCAGAAAGTTTTGGACCTTAATCCAAGCAATTCCGCCGCCCTTTATGGGCTTGGGAAGGCTCTATACCAACAAGGAATGAGAAGGGAAGGAGTTGTAAGAATGGAGCAGGCGCAAAAAATGGGTGAAGATTCCCCGGAGTTTGTCAACGATCTTGCCTGGATGCTGGCAACTGCACCTGAAAAGGACCTCAGGAATGGTGAACGCGCCTTGTACTTGGCCCTCAGGCTCAAAAGCTATGCCGACAAAAAAAACCCCTGCTATTTGGACACGATTGCTGCGGTCTATGCCGAGAACGGAGATTACACCAACGCATTCCAGACAGCGGTCAATGCGCTGAAGCTTGCCGAATCAGAGGGCAACCAGGAACTGATGAAAAGCCTCCGGATCGAAATCCTTCATTATAAGGAATATAAACCACTCCCATAACACAGATCTGCACATGCTTATTTCAAAAAACTCTTCGGTGCACATGCACTCTAAGAAGTTAGCAGCAGGAGGAATGAATCGCATTCCAATGGTTTTATAGCTTATGGCCAATTTCCATAAAAAAACATTACTACAAAAAAGGTTAAAAAATTGTTGACCTAAAATTGGAATCTGGGTTTTATCGCAAAACCCAAAAAGTTATTCCATCTGCAAAAACCAAATCAGACACCTAAAAATACAACAGATAACCAACCCACCTCCAGTATGAATCCCCCCCAGTTCGGAACATCTCCTCATGGTAATCAGTCCAGCAGTAGCACAAATTGGTTCTTTGGCATCTTGGTGCTAGTTGCATTCTTTAGCTTCAGCAGTGCTACAACGCATGCTGCACTAACCCCGACACTCTTTTATAGCGCGGGCACAGCAGGTGGTACCCCCACCGAAGGAAATGGAAGCTGGGCCAACAGTACAACTTCTTCCTATGCGTACTGGCGTACAAGCATCACCAGCACGGCTGCTAGTGCTGTATCTTTCGGCAACTCGCAATCCGCAACGGTCGTCCAATTTGGTGGCTTAAGTTCGGGAACCGCTGGTCTGGTTAACCTTGGCTCATCGACAGGTGCTCAACCACCTACTGTAGGCGCCATTGAATTCGCTCCAGCATTTGCCGGAGGGTACACATTTTCCCAAAAGAACGGTACTCCCGCCGTCACGCTTTACGGCGTTAGTGATGGCACCAACACGGACGGAATCTACATGACCAATGGGACTCTCGACACAAAGCTCACCAATGCGGGAGGCTTCACACTCAATAATGCCCTGTGGTTTAACAATGCCTCTTCGTCAGGCAATTTAATCATCGGTGGCCCCGTCAAGGGCGCTGCACTGACGACTGCAGGGAGCGTCATTCTCAACGGAGCAAACACCTTTGCAGGACTCACTGTTAACAGTGGAACGACCACAATCGGGAACGCGGGTGGATTCGGTACAACGAATGCTGCAACCATCAACAGTGGTGCAGTACTTGTCATATCTAATGTGACAATTACCGGCACGGTAACAAACTCCGGAACTTTGAGTGTCGGTACCTTATCCCCTACCGCAGTTGCCGGCTTCACGACCGCGGCAGCATTGGGAAGCGGGGCAATCAATATCAACGGAGCATCCGGTGAACAGGCAACGCTAACAAGCTCCCTTAACAGCACACAGTCGGTCGGTGCCCTGACACTGAGCGGCTATGCTACCTTAGCCATTACCAATACGATCAACTCTTCGGCTTTCACAGTTGCCTCGGTTGGAAATATCATCAACTACACACCGATTTCCACGCCAGTTGGAACTTACCAACTCATCGGAAGTACAGCTGCACCAGTAGGAGTTACTTCAAGTAGCCTGTCTCTCTTTTCCGCGGCCGCAAATCAGACCATCGCCTACGGAACCAACGTGACGATCGGAAGGACCAGCTATGCATTCACCAACAGCGGAAATAATCTTGATCTCATTGTATCAGGAGGAGCATTCAACCTCATCTGGTCAGGAGCCGCTTCAAGCACATGGGATTACACCGGAACCAACTGGCAGACTAACAGCTCCGGAACACCAACAGGGCCCAATATTGCGACATTCGCTGGGGATAACGAAACGTTTCAAGGCCCCGCGACTGTAGCAATCCAAAGTGCTGGAGTACAGGCAGGTACTCTTACAATCACTAATGCAAGCGGAACCGTTGCATTTACAGGAACCGGGGGAATAACCAATGTTGCTACAACATTCAGTGGATCTGGCAACGCCACGGTCGCTAATCCTCTTACAGTAACTGCTGCAGGCATTACCGCTTCCGGTGGGGGAACAGCGACACTCAATGGAGCGGTCACAAATGCTGGAGGAGTCGCCGTCAACAACAATTCGACCCTCAATTTTAATAATTCTGCCGACTCGATCACCGGGGGCTTCACGGTCACTGGTGGTGGCACCCTCTCGTCAGGTGCCAATAATGCGCTTGGCAATTCTTCAGGCAATGCACTCTCCATTACAAACGGGACGCTCACATTGGGTGGAAACAGCGATAAGGTAGGAGCAGTCTCCCTGAATGGAGGAATAATTAGTGGCAACGGTAGCGCCTCGCTGACCATCAGTGGACTGACCAACACCGGTGGCGTCAGCACCATTTCTGCCAATATCGCCGGCACAACTGGTCTGACAGTGGCAGCCAGTTCGACGCTGACGCTCAGCGGTGTGAACAGTTCGCTGTCAGGGACGGTTTATAAC
>Ga0118677_10006072_pt1 | contig 20723 bp, 10 predicted proteins | sample AliMusrvi5mmetaG_FD_86154 | JGI IMG/M metagenome (GOLD analysis project Ga0118677, IMG submission 86154)
GTTCCCGGCCGCTGTAAATACCCACGGCGTATTTTGTCAGAAAATACCCCACGCCAGTTACCAGACCATATTCCTCCGGATGCTTTCGCAGACGTTCGACAGCATGAGCGATGGAATGCATCGTATAATTATTCCCTGGACCGCCGAAGCAGGAAAGCCCGCCGGTAATGGAAAGGGGCGGCAGATTATTAAAGGGAAGACCTATTTCAATGGCAGCAATGACTGCTGCACAAGGGAAACAGCTGTATAAATCAAAAAAATTAATACAACCCATTATAAGCATATTTTTTCCGTTAAACCATATTTTTTCATCAAATTTCCTGTCAATTATTTTGTAAAGTTTCCAGCGAAACTTAAGCTGTTCATTGGTGAATATATATCGCTGTGTCAGCGTCAATTCCCCGCTTGCCTGATCTCCAACAACAATGCTGCTTGCCGGGTAAGTAAAGCGTGAATCTTTCTTCCCTTCCTGTACCAGTAAATAAATCTTTACCAGCTTTGTTGTCCGTCTTTGCTCCTACCAACTTAATTCCATGGTTTGTCCCTTTTTAAGAACAATCTTCTTTTGCTCTTTACCATAAAAGAGAGTCGTTTCACCTGATCGTTTGGCGTAAATGCTAAGTCTCTTCAAAATCATGTTGTTCCATTCCATCGAAACTTCGAACCCTCCGCGTGTACAAATTCCTTTAACTGCTCCGTCTTTCCAGGTATCTGGAATTGCAGGCAACAGGTGTATCTCATTTTCAGTGGATTGAACCAGCATTTCTGCGACTGCTGCTGCCCCTCCAAAATTGCCATCAATCTGGAATGGCGGATGCGCATCGAATAAATTCGGATACGTCCCTCCTCCCCTTGCATAACTGGTTTTAACCCCATCGGGATCCACATATTTAAGCAATGTGCGGTACATTTTATAAGCATGGTTCCCATCAAGCAAACGGGCCCATAAATTGATACGCCAGCCCTTTGACCACCCGGTTGTTTCATCCCCCTTGATTTCAAGTGTTTTCCGACAGGCATTGGCCAGCTCAGGAGTAGCTCCGGGTGTTATCTGTGATCCGGGAAAGAGTCCGAATAAATGTGACTGATGCCGGTGCTGCGGGTCCTGATCTTCCCAATCGTAATACCATTCCTGGAGGTTGCCTTTTTTACCAACCTGGTACGGATGCATTTTTGCAAGAGCCGATTCAAGCCGGCTCCTGAAATCAGCATCTACATTTAAAACCTTCGATGCCTGAATAGTTTGCAGAAAACTTTCGCGAATCATTGCCAGATCGGCAGTTCCGCCATACAATGTACTACCGGTATAGCCATCAGGAGTCTTAAATTGATTCTCAGGCGAAGTAGAGGGCGAAGTAATCAATTGTCCTTTTTTATCTTCAACCATCCATTCGAGACAAAACAAGGCAGCTCCTTTCATCGGTTCGTATCCCTCATTTTTCAGGAATTTCAGGTCTTTAGTAAAGAGATAATGCTGCCATAGATGAGTGCTTAGCCATGTCCCTCCCATATTCCAGCAAGCCCATACCGGGTCGCCATTTCCAAAATCGCCGACAGGATTACTCATGGCCCAGATATCCGAATTATGGCAGGCAGCCCAACCATCGACACCATAGAATGTCCTGGCAGTCACCTTGCCGGTAGTGGCTATATTTTTAATGAAACCCAGCAATGGTTGATGCATTTCAGAAAGATTTGTATTCTCGTCCAGCCAGTAATTCTCTTCAGCATTAATGTTGATGGTATAATTACAGCTCCAGGGCGGGCGAATATGTGGATTCCAGATTCCCTGCAAATTGGCCGGAACGCCCATGGTACGTGAACTGCTGATCAATAGGTAGCGTCCAAACTGGAAATACAAAACTTCCAGGTTCTTATCTTCCTTTCCCTCGGCATAACGTCTGAGACGCTCATCGCTAGGCAGATCAGGAGCGTCCGTTGAACCTAAATTCAGGCTGACCCTTTTAAAATACTTCTGGAAATCGGCAAGGTGTGATTTTTCCAATTTATCGAACGATTTCGGAAATGCCTTTTTAAGTTGATTCCCCGCCAACAGTTCAGCATTCAAACCTTCAGTTGCCGGATTCTTATCGAATCCGTTAAAGCTGGTTGCTATCGAAACGTATACGATTGCCTCGGTACCACCTGTAAGGCCAATAGTTTGATCAGTTGAAACCAGATTTCCATCCCTGTTTTTTATCTTTATAAGTGTTGCAAAACGAGTCCCTTTGTTTTCATTAAAAGTCACGGTATTTGACTTTTCACCGGTATAATCAGGCTCGGCATGAGTAGGTGCATAACCCTTTGCGTTCAGGGTATTGGCAGTAACAACTATTGAATTCTTTAACTGACTTTCGAATTTAACACCGAAATTCAAGGCTCCTTTCAGGCTGCTTGTCAGCTTGATCACCATCATTTGATCGGGATAAGAAACGAAATATTCGCGGGTAAACTTAACCCCATTTACTTCGTAACTAACTCTGGAGATGGCTTCAGAAATATTCAGTTCCCGGTGATAGTTCTGAGGATCACCTTCATGCTTAAACTCCAGGAATAGAGTTCCAAGCGGCGCATACGATTCCGAAAAACTCCCCTGCACCTTTTTATTCAGCTGATCAGCAAGTTTATAATCTTCGTTCTTCAGCGCCTCACGAATCGCAGGAATATTTTTATACGCTTCATGATTCATATTCGGATTAACCGGTTCGCCTGACCAAAGGGTGATATCATTCAGATAGATCTTGTCCGACTGAACACCTCCAAAAACAGAAGCACCAACTTTACCGTTACCCAGCACGAGACTCTCCTCAAAATACTGAGCCGGCTGTTTGTACCACAAGGTGTTGGACGATTGCGACCGGCACACTTCAGCACCAAACAGGATGATAAAAACGGGGAGAATGAAAAGATAATTCTTCATTTCAGGTGGATTAGGATTTAGTATTTCAAAGAAACAGATTTTTGTGTACTTCATCCAATTATACGATAACAAATTAAAGAAAGAATTTGATTTAACAGTAAAAACTACTTTCAACCAATTCCTAAACTCCGAAATACTTCAACACCCTCATCGCTCTTAAGGTATTCCACCGGCTTTTTTTTCCGGGAATTTCCATATCCAGATGCACCTCTCCGGGATGTTTGGCCTGAAGTTTCCATTTCTGATCGGAAGTACGTTTCTGCAGGAGAAGTTCGATAGCATCATCCATACGTGAATCATAGCTGACCTTTGTATCCTGAAAATAATCAAGAGCCCGCAACACGTCGTATCTCCATCTGCAGGGATACGTAAACCGGGTCATTTTATTATCAATGATTTCACCTGTTTTATCCGACTTATACAAACGATGCTGAAGGATGAATTCTCTGGATTCTCCGGCCATTTTCTGCAATTCATTTAATCGATACGAATACCGGATTCGGGAATATTCCTGGATCCTTCCAGAACTGAAAGTGTAGAATGAAGCGAACTGTGAACGGCACCGATACGATTTGAGTGACAGTTGAACCCTCCATCCTTCATTTGCTGACTAATCAGGAAATCGATAACCGACTTTAACTGATCTTCCGGAGCACCAAAATAGGACGCATAATTCAGAAACATTCCATTTACACAAACATCGCTGTGTTTCATTCCCGTATGCGGATTGACACCCCCATCCCCCGCCTTTTCGTGCAGTAGAATCAAATCCAGTGTTTGCCTGATCTCAGGAACCGGGGGTTCAATAGCCAGATTTTTCAAATCAAGCAATGTATAATGCGAAGAAATCCATTTGGGCATATAAAAACTCTGACCCCAGTGTCCGTTTGGAAGCCTTTTGGATAACAGATCTCTCCCCCATCCCTCGAAAGCAATCCGGCTTCTCAGTGACTCATTTTCAGTATCAAGCAGATCACGGAAAGTCTGGTACTGAAGCGAAACATCACCTTCTAAAAGCCATTGTATTACCGGGTCATTAACCATTGGAGAAAGATTTCAGACTAGATAAGAAAATTACAGATGAAAGTATTGGGTCTGTCTCATACGAATATACAGATTTTTTTCGAAATTTATGCAATACTCATACTGCAGTAATCACTTAAAAAAAGAAGATTAATTTGCTGTTTAATAGACCATTAATCCACTGTCTTTATAGAGATGAATGATTCTGTTCTCTGTCATACCTCTATCGTACCACTGTCGTACCTCTATCGAACCACTTTCGTACCACTTTCGTATTTAATTCGATACAAATTCGAATTAAATTCGATACAAATTCGTAGCTGTTCGAATTATATTCGAATTTGTATCGAATTATATACGAAAGTGGTACGATAGAGGTACGACAGTGGTACGATTGAGGTAAAACCAAATTGCATTGCAATCCCTTAGCAATTCCATTCCCGAACAGGAACATTTAGTTTATGCATAAAAAAGGGAAAAAGATACACAACAGTCCATAACGAGATTTCCAGAGAAAAAATCGCATAATGCGATACGCGATTTTACTGAATCAATTCGGCCAATTTACAAACGGAGGTATTAGTTCCGTCAGATCCTTATTAGTTCTTGATCAGTTTCAGGGTGGAAGTATTCCCATTCGGGCCCATAAGCGATACGAAATAGACCCCTTTGACTAATTTGCCGATATCAATGCCTTGAGAAAGAACCGGATTCTCAAATTGCATGACATTCTGCCCCGAAAGATTGTGAATGACGATGTGACTTAGATTAACCGTTGTACCTGAGACAAAGAACCGTTCAGTGGCAGGATTGGGATAAACATTTATTGTATTTGCTGAAAGAGCAGGATTGATTATTGTTGTAATTCGGACTTGGGCAGTATCCATTACATGATACAAAAAGTTGACTCCCTGGGGTAAGCTGGTAATCAGGCTGTTTACATGATCGCCACTAGGGTCCTCGATATAAGTGTGGGAAAGATTGTTTTTACTTAATGTATCTGAAAACATTTGATTTGGGGTGGCCAGTTTAAATTCATCCAGGTCGCCACAGTAGGTAAAAACAGCCATCGCAGGATTTCCTTTCCATCCTTTAATCAGGTTGATCGGATTGTAGTTTTCCCATATCCCCAGAACTGTTGGATTGATTGTGCCATCAGGATTTACAGGTAAATTTACCGGAGGGGTTGCTCCTGGATTGGGAGAAAATGCACCAGCCATCGAATAGACCAATTGGGATATACTACCGGAATAGGTGATATCATAAGGAGCAGCAGTACCATGTTCTGCAAGTAATAATGGAAGTATTTCCTGAAAGTAAGTGATATTTAATGGTCCGCTAAGAGAAGCAACACCGATGAATTTATCAGGATATTTTAAGGCAATCTTCATCGCGCCGAATCCACCCATCGAATGCCCCATGATACTCCATTTTTCACGGTGTCTGGAGGTGTGGTATTTGCTTGTAATCTCTGCTACCAAATCCTTTGAGATATAATCTTCATAATTTCCATAGAGCGTGGAATTGGTGTAGAAACTTCCCTTATAGGGGGCACATGATCCGTCAGGAATAATAAAAATGACCTTGAACAGCTTATCAAAGATTAATGGGGCTAAAAAATTACTAACGATTGGTTCGAGTGTATTGACCATATCGGTTGCTGTAACCGAAGCTCCGTGAAGGAAGATGATTACCGGGTATTTTGTGATTGTATCGGCTTCATTGTACCCTGTCGGTAATCCTACATAGTAGGTCTTGTCCTGCTGAAGGGCTTTGCTTGAAAGGGTTTTCTGCTGAAAATACTGTCCTGAAACCTGGATGCTTATCGACCCGAGAAGGACAGTAAGAAGTATGTAAATCTTTTTCATATCGAAGTTTTATGAGTTGACAAATTACTATAATTTCCTATTGCCCGAATGCAGTTTCCAAAATAGTTTACTTGTAATTGAGTCTCTTTGATTTCAATTCAGCTAATTAATTTATAGGGATTCCATCTTTCAAAAAAGAGATGGAATCCATTGCCTCGATTAGTGACTAAATCTTCCATTTGGGATCGAGAGCAGCAATCCCTATTCCCGGCTGATCGATTAAAGTCATTTTACCATTAACCACCTGAACACCTTTGTATGGATCGTTGGTGATCAAAAGGTTACCATCCAGATCTGCCCAATCAGCTTTCGGCGAAAGTTGTGCTGCTGATGATACAGCACAAGAGGTTTCAGTCATACAGCCAATCATCACCTTCATATCCAGCGATCGGGCAAGTGTCAACATCTCGTGAGCTTCACGCATCCCGGTGCATTTCATGAGTTTAATGTTGATTCCTGAGTAAACACCCTTGGTTTTAATTACATCAGGCAGGCGTTGAACCGCTTCATCACCCATGGTAGGTAAGGGACTGTTTGAAGTCAGCCAGGCCATATCATCAACCGATGTTTTGGGCATGGGCTGTTCGATGAAGACCACCCCCTTTTCCTTCAACCAATGAATCATATCCAGGGCCATTTGCCGGTCGGTCCATCCCTGGTTTACATCCACGCAAAGGGGTACATCTGTTACCGAGCGAATAGTTTCAATCATTTCCTTGTCTGTTTTCTGACCGAGCTTTACTTTCAGAATCCGGTAAGGCTTGGCTTCAGCCACCTTCTGCCTGACTACTTCGGGAGTATCAATACCTATCGTAAAGGAGGTATTTGGTGTATCAGCCGGGTCGAATCCCCATATTTTGTACCAGGGCTGTCCCATCATCTTGCCAACCAGGTCGTGCAGGGCAATGTCAACAGCAGCCTTTGCAGCACAGTTTCCGGGCATGACCGAATCAACATACCTAAGGATATCTTCTATCTCAAAAGGGTCTTTAAACTGGCTTAGATTGAGCGAAGAAAGGAATTTCGTTGCACTGACAATACTCTCGCCGAGGTAAGGAGGCATGGACGCCTCACCGTATCCGGTGACCCCTTCAAATTCAAGACTAGTCAGCACATCAGGAGTACTTGTTCGCGAACTGTTGGCAATCGTAAACGTGTGTCTTAACTGCAGTTCATAAGGGATGAACCGCAGTACAAGCCCTTTCCCTGAAGTTTTCGATTTGCTTTTCAAACCTGCAAAGACAGTTTCGAAACCTGCAATGCCAGCCATGGCCGTTAAGCCAGTAGTTCGTATAAAATTGCGTCGACTTCCCATATTATTTATATTTCCAGTCCGTCACCATTTGTGAATAGTCTCTGCTCAAACTTATCCAAAGCTTAAGGATTTAAACTTCAGAGATTATCCGCTTTTAGGGTGTTGAACATCTTTATATTAGTGATTGTTCATTAATTATTCTTTCAATGTGTGTCAAAAAGTCCACCGGATATAAAGTATTTCGACCCATGGCTTAATACCAGGGATGGTCTTTTACCAAAACAATACCTTCAGTATTCAGTGAATTCAGCACTCTGACTGAGCCAATTAATTGTTTGCGATCCGTTATATCATAAGCCGGATCATTTGGCTTAATGCTGTTGATTCGAACCAAACCCGATGACTGGATGTATCTTCCATCCCCAAGGTACAATCCAACATGATTGACACGCTGGGGGTTGCGTCCGAAGAACAGCAGGTCGCCTGGTTCCAGACTCTGAATATCCTTAAAATCGGGATGTTTTCCATATCTGGCTTGCTGCGAGGCATCCCGTGCCAGAATAATACCCTGTGAATAATACAAAGTCTTGGTCAGTCCTGAGCAATCAACGTTTTTGCAGGATGTACCACCCCATAGATAAGGCACGCCCATCATCTGCATACCTACCGAGATAATGGCCTGCACATCGGGTTTCAGGCTGGTCCACTCCTTCCACGAAAGACAGTCCTTCTTTTTTACGAAAGCGGTCCTGCCATCAGGAATCCTGATCTTTATAAATTTATTGGTTACAGCCGTTGCTTCAAGCAAATCACCCAATAAAAGATCGGTAACGATCACACCATGCCGTTTTGCCGTAACAAAAGCATTCCCGGTTATCCGGTTATATACGTAACGATCTGATTTTCTCCAACGCGCCATTTCATTGGAGGTAAATCGCGCCAAACCATGTCCTTCCATCCAGCCGATATAATAATCGGGAGTTTGCACACGATACCAGACATCCTTAAACTCCAGAACTTTCAAAGGAGTCCCCATCAAGGCCTGGGATACCATCTCTGAAGCATGATCGGGCTGCGAACGAATGCTGGCTGAGGAGAGTGTGGACAAACCCCAGATTTGATCACCTAGGGAGGCATCAGGCAAAAGTCGGATGGAATCGACAAACTGGATTCCTTTTGCAGCCAATAGCCTTAAAACCTGTTGCTTACATTCAGAAAGATTGGTTTCACCTTTGACAGTTACTATTTTATGGAGGGTATCTTTGATCGAGATTTCCAGAATAGCGGTACGTTTGTCAGGGACCAACCGTTTCTGAAGCGTCTGAATTTCTCCGGTCAGGCTCTTATAATTGAACGTTTGAGCGCTGGCACACCATCCGGCAGTTATAACCAGAAGGAAAATGGTCAATGGCCCAATAAAAAAATTCTTCTTCATAATTAGCACTCTTGTTTATTTCCAACACAAAATAACGGTTTCCTGTTCAACATTTAATCCTATTATCAGAAATAATCTGAACAAGAGATTCTTTATTTGACATTCCATTTCATTTAAGAGACTGCAAATGGCATCTCCGACTATCATGTCCATTCGATATGACATCTAAGGATACAATAAGTATTTTATACGAAGCTTCCTGAATTCAGACAATGCGGGTTCCCATGAATGGCGAATTTCTTCTTCTGATTTCCCCGCGGTAATCTGTTCCCTGAGGAGTGTTACACCTGCCAGCTTATCGAAGTTCCCCATTTCTTTACTTTGTTTTGAATCGAAGAATTTATCTTTATACGGATAGGCCTGATACATTTCGAAGAGCCATTTCAGGTTAATCTGTCCTGTTTTTCTGATTTCGCTGGTATTGTAATTCCTCAGATCAATGCCATAACAGGTTTTATTCTGAAGAAGCGGCGTTTCACTCATACCCCTAATGCTGACTGGTGTAAACGAGAATGGGTATTTCCCTTTTAAATCAGGATTACCCAATACGGTAAACGGAAAATAGGTTCCACGTCCCTGACTAATGATGGTTCCCTCGAACAAGCATAACGACGGATATAACAGAATGGATTGCTGAGTATTCAGATTTGGTGACGGGGCTACCGGTAATACATATTCCATATCGTGCGAATAATTGGCAACCTGTATCACCGATACCTTACATTGCAGCTTATTTGCCAGCCAACCTTCACCGTTATACATCCCGGCCAGTTCACCAATCGTCATTCCATGCGTAATCGGGATGGGGAACATTCCGATTCCTGATTTCAGTTTCATTTCCAAAATAGGTCCGTCAACGCTAAAACCATTTGGGTTTGGACGGTCCAGAATCAACAGTTCTTTGTTGTTTTCAGCACAGGATTCCATCACCTTGGCCAACAGATTGATGTAAGTATAGAACCTTGCGCCAACATCCTGAATGTCAAAGATCATCAGGTCGATATCTGCCATATCTACTCTAGATGGCTTACTTTTTCTTCCATAAAGTGATACGATACGAATACCTGTACGCGTGTCGATGCTGTCGGCAACCACAACTCCGGCACTGGCTGTTCCGCGAAATCCATGTTCAGGACCAAAAATCTTTACAATATTCACCCCCAATGACTTCAGACTGTCGATCAGTGAAGTCTTCCCGATAACTGACGTTTGATTGGCTACAATTCCAATTCTTTTTCCTGTGAGTAATTGTAGATAACGGTCCGTTTGAGCAGCTCCGGTTATTATTTCAGGAGTCACAGCCGCTGAACGAACAGCAATCAATGGTTTAATTCCCTGACTTCCTGAAGAATTCATATGCTTGTAGATTGCCGACAAAATATCCGTTCGAACATTTAAATCGCTGATCAGGTTATTGTTCCGTGTTGGGTATACCCTGTTGGAAAGAAAAATATACATTAAATTGCATTTGGGATCCATCCAAACAAAAGTACCCGTATAACCTGAATGTCCGAAACTTTCATCACTTACCTCAGGACAAGGATAAGCATCCGCCGGTTTAAGTGATTTGTTGTTGAGTAGAGGTTTATCAAATATAAGACCCCTCCGGTTATTATTCTGCGGAAATTGAACACGTGTAAATTCCTTCATAGTTGATTCACTCACGTATTGTTTCCCACCATAGGTTCCCATCTGAAGGTACATCTGCATCAGTTTGGCCAGATCATTGGCCGAAGCAAACACCCCGGCATTGCCTGAAATACCACCCATAACCGCAGCAGACTCATCATGAACAGTACCTTGCAACTGCTGCATACGGTAATAGTTGTCATTTTCAGTGGGAACTATCTGTTCACGCCTGAATTTTAGTAAGGGCAGATACGTGATTTCGTTAGCCCCCAATGGACGATAAAATTCAGACTCAACATACTCCTGAAAATCAATACCTGAAATATTCTTTACAATTTGAGGTGTAATAACCAAAGGCAAATCGCTGTATACATACTTGCCCCTGGTTATCAACGGAGATTTGCGGATATCACGAAACACCGTTTTCTTAAACTGATTATCAAGATAAATGCCAGCTGCCACAAACAGCGAATGCTTTTCATCGGCATGATTCCTATACCACTTAGGCGAAAGTTTCCCCTTTCTGATGGTCTTTTTCCAAAAAATTATATCGGGAACGAGCCCTGACTGATGAGTATACAACTCACGAACAGTCAATTCAGTCTTGTTTGAAGGATGAAACAATCGGTTCTTCCAATCGGGAAAATAGGATGATACCCGGGCGTCCAGATCAATTTTACCCTCATTGTACAACTTTAAGATAGCAGGCAACCCCCCGGTTACTTTGGTGACTGAAGCCAAATCGTAAAGATCGTCCTTACGGGCCGGTGTGAGGTTTTCGAAAGTCTGGTAGCCGTAGGCCTGGTGAAATATAACTTTTCCTTCCAGAGCAATCAGCACATTGCACTCCGGAAATGCCTTTTTTTGAAGTGCGTTATTTACAATTGAATCAATAGCGCTGCTTAATGCTGTCGAGTTAACTCCTGCTTCTTCTGGAATGGTATATTTCAGTCTAATTGGTTTTTCAATAACGATTCCATCCCCAGAATGGTATAACTTGCCTACATCAGTTAACAGTTTACCATGAACTCCAATCCCTCCAAAGATCAATTGTGCCGATAAGGATTGACTCAGGCTGTCGTTCTGAAATGCTATAATTAGTCCGGCAGGTTTGTTGTTGATTTTTAGTCTGGAAAAATCTTCCTGCTGATTAAAACAGGTTATGACTGATGTCTTCTCCTGCGTCAGATAGTTGATAAAAAGTCCCCACGCTACAGGAAAATCACCCTTTGGTATAGAATGAATGCCTGCAATAATCAGGTTATAATTCCTGAGTTTCGATTTGATCACATCCACATCCATAGATGTAAATTGCTCCGGAAGATTGTAACAATCCACTTTCATATAATTACCAAGCATCTGTTGGAAAGGTATACGATCGCTGCTACCCACCGAAATGGCGGCAATTCTTAAGGTGTCCAGCCGAAGCAAAGGAATCAGCTTATTACGGTTCTCGAGTAAAGTCAGTGAAGCTTCAATTTGATGTCTTCTTATCAATTCAACATCCGGAGTGCTTTTTCCCGATAAAGGGGGTGATGCCATATCAATACCATATACCGTAAGGGCAGACAAGAAAAGAATAACTACACCAAGCCGAAGTAAGAAATTGAAGAACCTCTTTGATATTATACTAATTGATGTCATATTATTTACTATTAAATCAATTCCAGTTCCTTACTGATTTTCTCAGTCAATTCCATGAAGGCATCCTGATTGATGCACACCTGATCCAAAATATCAACAATATCCTCTTTGTTAATCTTTTCAAAATCCTCCTCACGGGGAAGTATAAAAACACCTCCAAAATCAACAGAACCCGGACTGATCAGGATCTGATCCTCTCCTGTGGCATAAAACTGAGTGGGACGATGGGCCTTCCGAGGAAACAGATGAATGGTCCATTTTCCGTCTGAAAAGCTGCATAGAGCATTCATCATGGGTTCTACCTTCTCTGGTTGAATGGACTGAAAGTGCCTGTAATATATACCGATTATTTCAAGTCCTTCATCCTTAGAACGGGTTTCGATGGAAATCATCTTACGCAGATATTGATCGACCGCCCATACCTGTGTGTTTTTTCCGGCATAAAGCAGTCGGCTGGTCAGTTTCAATCCTTCAAAATCCTTACTGATTGGCATAAATCCATTCTCCCCTGCCTGAAAATGCAGGTGGTCAGGAGCGGAAGCTCCGCATTCGGGACCATTGTAAAATACGGTAAATCCTTCCATAACTGCTGCCAGATCAAGTAATGATTGTACATTGGGCAGAAATCGCTGATCAATATGTTTATTGGAGGAGATAGTAAAATGATAGCTAAAGATTGGGAACGGATTGACCAAAATCAGGTATTGATTTCCAAAGGCAATTGCATCCTGTTCAGGTGGTCGGTTTTCGTTGCATAGAAAACACTCGCGTGCAGCAATGGTCTGTTGATCAATATTAGCAACTGATGATTTCATCCGCTCAGCATTAAACTGAACCTTCACCTGAAAACCATCAAACTGAAACTGTTTCACCTTCACTTTTTCCAAATTCTTATAATTGGTAGCAGCCAGTGGCCAAGATTGCAATTGAGCTTCAGTAAATTCCTGCAAGACCTGAAGTGCAGTTTTATTTGTATTTGCTATGATTTTGAGCAACTGTTTCATTTCATCCCCCAATATTTTAAAATCTGTGCCATTAGTTCATTTCGTTCTTTCTCTGTTATGATTGTTTCAAACGGGAAACCAAGCACTATGGTCTGATAAGTACCATTGAAGCAAACTCCGGCTGTTTTATTATCTCCCTTGTACCGAAACAGAACTTTGGCATCATTGCCTTTGGGTTCTATGGCATCGGGCGATTCAACCTTATAAATCGATGGGTTGTAATCCTGAACAAAATGAAACTCAGATGAAAATTGATCTTTCACTGTATTGACCGGGAAAATGCAACCACTTTTAGTGGCATGATTGGTCATGGGTCGATAATGAAGTACTTCAGCTGCAAACCGTCGGGCAAGTGTATCTCCGCAAAGCTGAAGATCGGTTCCGATATATGCGCCTGACAAAAATATTCTTGCATGCTCTGCTAAAGTATACTCGGCAAGGGCTTCACGCATTTCGGGTGTAAAAATCGTGAAGTCTTTTTTAGCAATTCCATACAATTTTCTCGTAGTTTTTTCCTCTCCAAACAGGACATCAAGTGCTGAGAATGAATTCTTATTCCATCTTTTCTGTACAAAAGCTTCATTACTCATTGAAATGAAACCGTATCCATTAGAGCGCAAAGCCTGTCCATGCACAAAAGGATAATCAAATGTATTTCCCTGAACCACTCTTGTTTCCTGATCGGCATAGGATGAACCATGGCCCGGGGAATCATTATCTTTCCAGAGCGATTTGCGTTCAAAGTCATATTGTTCACCGACATAACTCAAATCTGATTTATAAGCCACTCCTTCATCTTCACTCATCAGAAAACCTGCTTCCTTGCCATTATCGAATGCGGCCGGACCGCATATCCGGTCAAAACCATTCACAATCAATACAGGCTTCTTGCCATCTATAGGCAGGCTGCATGCGAGTATTTCTGAAGGAAAACTTTCACCACCATCATTTACCGCAGTAATTTTAAAACTATAAATAACTCCTGGTTTCAGGTCTTTAAATACTATTATTGGTTCTGAAACATCTAACCCATTATCGAATCCTTCATTTTCGATTCGTGTGTACACTTTATAGCTTTTCGCAGTTGCGGTTGGTTCAAGTACATCAACTACAGGGTTCCATGCCAGTCGAACAGTACTTCCATCCAGTTCCATCTGAAAATGATCCACCGGTAGAGGCTGAACTACATATTTCTGATTATTCTGAGATGCAATAAACTTTAGTATTCCTTTGTAATACGCCCTGCTAAGATCAAATTTGAACCTCGGATCTTTTGCCTGAACCATATCTGCAAAGTTCTGGTGTGACATAAATTCAGAGAGCAGTGTAGGTACCTTTGGACGGGCAGCTTCAGAATATTGTTTGTTCCAGAGTTCACGTCTTGTCCATTGAGGATCATACAATTTACGGATATCATCCACAACCTGAGTCTGAACAAGGTCTGCCAGATCACGGCTGGCCCATTTCGACTGTCCATTTGGGAAATTGACAGGGCCAAAGGTGGTATCGTAAATCATAAGGCTACCAATAATCGAACTGTCGGGAGTTATACCGGCATCTGTATGGAAAGCCATTGCCATATCAATAGGAATACCCAAACCTTTGGAATTTGGATTTCCTGCAGGGCCATTTGGCGCTCCCATTAGGTAATTCACCCACTCACCGCGACTCTGGTAGTCGTCTTTATAATCATTTTTTCCACTTTCCCGTTTGGCATATAGCACCGCATCCTTCCCGCGGTTCGAATAATCAACCTTTGCTTTGTTCAGAATGTATACCAGTGAATCGGGCATTCCGATATACTGCAGGTAATATCGGGCGCCTTCCTGATACCTGGGCCGCTGACTGGCATAAGGCATCCATTTCGATGAATCAATGGCAAAACCTTTCTCATCACGGACTTTATGCAGATTGTCCATATCAGGGGCATTTCCTCGAACAATATCACCCATCCCTCCACCAAATCGGACGGCATCTACTGAAACCGTTCTTCCGGATTCATCCGATTGGTTGGTGAGTTCAATTTTTCCTGATTCAGCATGAATACCTTTATCAAACCTGAATGTTCCAAGGTAAACCCATGTTCCGCCACCTTTAGTCTGGTTCACTAAAAAGCTGGTCTTTCCTCCTGAATGAAATACTGTATAATGAGCGTCTGTCACATTTTCATCGCTCTGCAAATAGGATACATACACGGCGTATTCACCTATTTCAGGAATTTCAGGAGTATATTCAATATGCGAATCCTCTGTTTTCTGTGCAGTCATCTGCCTGCTTTGTCCCATTTGGAAAGGATTTTCACCTTCAAATAAAAACGGCACTTTCAGTCCGAAGCCTTTTTCACTTCCTTCTTGAAAATGTTCACCGGTTTCCAGGTACAGAGAACCTTTAGATGAACCGTCCCCATCGATAATGACTTCGTGGGTCTGAATATCCCGTTCCCGGGGAAGAAAGACATTGGCTCCGGCATTTTCGAGCATAGGAGTGATGTAGGGTATCACAAAACTCATGGTCCATAGATCCTCAACGGTCTGAAAATCCCTGCCGCGCTGCCATTGCCATCGATCGATCGTATTCTCGTAGTACCACCCATGACTGTGCCATAATGCTATATTTCGATTATTCAGGCCTTTAATAGGAATTAGGTTTTTGGATATATTCCGAACGATTGGCAGGCCTGTCTTTTTCGATTTTACCAATCTGGAGGAATCAATCTTTACTGAATTTCCGCGGTAATAATTGGGAATCAACTCCGAAATTTCTTTCCCCATACTTTCTATAGTGATGGAATAGTTCCTGAATTTCCGGCCCAGCAGTTCATGATACCAGCTGTAGAACTGGAATTTATCTTCAGGCCTGAATGGAAGATAGGAAAACGACTCCTTCATCCTCAGAGTTATACTTTTTGTCAGATGATCGACAATTACAGTATCCGGACTGAACTGATAAGCCGTTCCTGCTGATGCCTTTTTCGCAAACTGAACAGAAGCTTCATTTGCTTTTTTCAACAAGCGCCCTGACTGGACTCTGCATGATTGTATAATCATTCCCATTAGGATGACTATGATGAGAATTCTGATCCGGATTGTGTTCCCAAACAGTGGTTCTATATGAATTGTATTTCTATTATCCGGCTTTATATTCACGATTGATGATTGTTATCCTGTTAAGTAACTGAATTTGGTTTCCTGGTTAAAAATAGTAATCCTGTAAACATGATCAACCCGTTTAGAAGCAATAATTCGAAACCAAATTGATATCCCCACAACCATTCGACCGAATTGACATTGATTACATAAGTCAGCACCGGTGACAGCAAACCGAGAATCGGCACCCAGCGATCTTTCACCTGCCATCTGGTCAGTATTCCAAAAGCAAAGAGCCCGAGTAACGGACCATAGGTGTATCCGGCAACTTTAAAAACTGCTGTAACAACACTCTCATTATTAATTAACCGGAACAGTACTATCACCAAAAACATCAGCACCGAAAAGCCAATGTGTACCTTCATGCGAGTGGATTTGCTGGCCGAATCTTTTGGATCCAGATTCAGGAAGTCAATGCTGAACGAAGTGGTCAGTGCTGTTAAGGCTGAGTCTGAGCTCGAATAGGTTGCTGAAACAATGCCCAGTAAAAACAATACACCCGCAAGTATCCCAAATTGGTTGAGGGCCAGAAAGGGGAAGAAATCATCGGTCTTTGGGGTCACCGGAATTCCCTTTATCTGAGCGAAAATATAAAGCATAACTCCCAGACTGAGAAACAGGATATTTGTAACAATGAACGCAAGACTGAACCAGAAAATATTCTTCTGTGCATCCCGTTGGTTTTTACAGGTCAGACTCTTCTGCATCATATCCTGATCGAGGCCATTCATCACGATGACAATGCCGAGTCCGGCCATAAATTGCTTGAAGAAATTGGTCTTCGAGCGCCAGTCCCAATCAAAGATCCTGCTGAACGGATGCTCGTCGATGGCTTTCACCATCTTAAAGAAACTCATATCCAATCGCTGAGAAATGATTATAGTGGTTAATATAACTGATGTCAGCAGAAAGGTGGTTTGTAGCGTATCTGTCCATATGACTGTTTTAATGCCTGCACGAAAAGTATAAGCCCAAATCATAAATATGGCTATAGCAACGGTCACCCAAAAAGGAATTCCCAGTGCATTAAAGAAAGCAAGCTGCAGAACCCCTGCAACAAGGTACATGCGAAAGGATGCCCCAATGGTTCGTGAAAGCAGGAAAAAGAACGAACCGGTTTTATAGGAGCTGTTGCCAAACCGCTGATTCAGATAAGTATATATTGAAACAAGCTGCAGCTTGTAGTAAAGCGGAATCAGAACCAAAGCTATTGCCCAATACCCCACAAAATTGCCCATTAGAAATTGTAGATAAGTCCAGCCAGAATTGCCCACTTCGCCCGGAACAGAGATAAATGTAACTCCTGAAATGGTAGTACCGATCATGGCAAAAGCCACAACATACCAGGGAGATTTGCGGTTACCGGTGAAGAAGGTCTCGTTGTTTACATTTTTGGATGTAAAATAGGAGATGCCCAGAAGCATCGAAAAGAAACAGACGATAACAATCAATAAGATGGTTGTGCTCATTTAATAAGTTTCAAGTTCAAAGTTCAAAGTTTCAGGTTCAATGGTCTTATGGTCTTTGATGATTATTAAAAGTCATTAAGGTCATTAAAGTCATGTATGGATGATAACCGCCAAATCCATCTTATCGCTGCAACTGACCACTCTTATTCATTCTCCTTCAAAAATCACCGGATCACTCTCGATATGCGTTGAACTGATTGCTGTCACCACATAATTATAGGTCGATGGATTAGTCTTTTTATCCAGTTTTATCACCATAGATGTATCACCAGTAACTTTAATAATGTTCTCCGGATCTTCGATGTTCAAGTTAGACTTTTTATGGCATTTATATACTACAAACATCCGATTATTATCCCCTCCCTGCCAATTGAGTTCAAATGTCTTGTTACTGAACCGAATGCATGCCTGTTCAGGTGGAGCAGGTTTAACAGCGACAAGGTGAGGATTAGGTGGTGTCAGTGCAGGATACCTGAACACATCCTTCAGAAGATTCTCCTTTACTCCCAGCGGATTCTTCCTCAACGAGGTGGCATTGAAAAAAATACTTCCGCCAACATTCTTAAACGTACGGTTTAGTCGTATTTGTTTGATAATCTCGTTAGAGGAACGCCATGCCAGATCACGTGATTTAGTTCGGATTAAGAAAGGTGCCTGCCCAATATACAGGGGACAACCAAAGGTGTTTTTACTCCACCAGTCAACCAAAACCGCATAATCAGCAACCTTTTTGCCAATATACCAATACAGTTGCGGGGTCACATAATCGATCCATCCTTCCTTTTGCCACAATAAAATGTTGGCATACAAATCCTCATAATTGGTCACTCCGGCTTTGGTGGCTGAACCTGCAGGATCAGTCCGCTGGTTTTTCCAAACGCCAAAAGGTGAGATTCCAAATTCAACGTTTGGTTTAATCGAGCGGATGCTATCGTGCAACTGCTTAATGATCAGATCAACGTTATTCCTACGCCAGTCGTCCTTTTTATCCGGAGCATAACCATTAGGGTAAGTGGCAAACGAATTCTGGTCAGGAAATTCCTGATTGGCAATACGGTACGGATAGAAATAATCATCAAAATGAATGGCATCTATATCGTAACGCCTCACCAGATCACTCACTACACGTGCCACATGATTCCTTACTTCGGGAATGCCAGGATCAAAATATTTCTGATCTCCATAGATCAATAACCATTCCGGATGGGTATATGAAACATGATTAGGAGCAGCAACTGTTTTACCAATATTCTGTATCGCCCGGTAAGGATTCAGCCAGACATGAATATCCAAGCCACGCTTGCGACATTCGGCAATGGTAAATGCAAGTGGATCGTAATACGGATCAGGCGCAGTGCCTTGTTTACCTGTAAGCCATTCGGACCAGGGTTCCAGCTTCGATTCATAAAGTGCGTCAGCATCCGGCCGAATCTGGAAAACCACCGTATTCATATTATACGCTTTCACCCGATCAAGCAGTTCTGTCATTTCCTGTTTCTGCCTGTCGACTGACAAATACCTGGATGATGGCCAGTCCATGTTTTCTACTGTAGCAATCCATACTGCCCGCATTTCGCGTTTAGGATGTGTTTGAGCGTATCCCAAAGATGTAATTCCAAAGAGAAGTATAGCTGTTGAAAGGATTTTTGTCAGGAAGATTCGATTCATTATTCTTACATTTACCAAATAAGCTCTATTCAAAAGGAGGAATTCCTTTTGTGCGAAAGTATATAAATGATTTTTTTAACGCTACACCAATGACGGAAAACTTCTAATTGTGTTTATTCCCTCAACAGCTATGCTCCTCCGGATATGTATTCATCTTATTCTAAGAGGCTGGTGCAGAATTTCACATGGTCAACTGCATCACTTTCTCCACTTTCTCCACTTTCTCCTTACTCTATTAATTTTTCGTAATTGCTATTAATGTTTTTTATCTTTCCACCTCTACCACCATAATCCTCCTGATATGAATCCTTATTGTCCAGTGTGGCCGTTGCTGTTTTCCCAATAGGTCAATCAAAATAATCAACATTACCCACATTGGGGGCATTTAAGTGTGACAACTATCTATATTCCACGTCCATATTCCAGCTCCATGTATTAAAATAAAGGTTGCCACCCTCCCACTCCAACTCGCCACGCTGGAAATCGTAAGGTTCACTCCTCCTGTATTTTTTCTTTGGGGATAATTCGCAGGCGTAATCATCATTCACGATCAACCGGTAGGAATCAATCCCTGAACGATAAAAGTCGTGGACTTTTGCATCAACATCATCCTGCAAACCAAATGACTGATCAAGCGGAACCCAGCCTACACCTTCATAATAAACCTCACACCAGTCGTGCAGATTTACGGCCCGTGGATGCAGCATCCAACCACTCTGCCATTTCACCGGAATTCCCTGCGAACGTGCGAGAGTCATGAACAGCAGTGTTTGCATTCCACAGTCGCCATGCTTATTTTTCAGCACATAACCAGGAATATCAGGAATAGTTCCGTACTCCAATGCGCTGGCCCAACGAATCGAATCATTGATCCAATTGTAAATTTTCTGAACCTTTATCAGTGGATTAGTTTCATCTCCAAGAATTCGTTTAGCCAACTGTTTGATTTCACGTGTAAATACAATCTGTGGAGGCCGTTCGCTTGTAAATTCTTTGTATACAGCGCTTCCGGTATCGTAAGGTTTTATCATGTCAGGATTCAGATCAAAATATTGCGCTGAAGTCTCCACTTCCATTACGATCTGAAACAAGGTTGGCTTATCTCTTTCGGCCTTCTTTTCAAGGTAAACTGAACGCTGAAGATCACTTTCAGGAGCAATGACAGCCTTCTCCGGATCGGATTTCAACAGTCTTATATTTTTTTGTCGCCTGCTTCCTTCCCTTGGAAAGGGCATCCAACATCGAATTGTTTCACCTTCGGGCACAACGTTTGGTTGAACAACAATTGAATAAGTCAGTTTCATCCCAACAGGATGTACCGGTTCTCCTGAAACCATAGTTTCTGAAATAATTTTCTTTGTCTGCTGCAAGCAAAACAGCTTAAGCGAATCAGCCCTGTAACCGTCTACTTCAGTTTTATGACTGTTGGCTATATCATCCAATAAAAACAGGTTACTTACTGCATTCTTGAAATAGCGCTTTTCACCATCAATCAGTTGCATTTCAAGTTTCAGTTTATTTTCCCAATCCGCCAATTGTTTATAATCAAGCTTCGGGAAATATTTCATAAGCTTTGACTTGATATCAGCTTCGTTCAAACAAAAATCAAGTTTGATCCGTTCACTCATCTCCCTAAGCGAATCCAGGCGAACAGCCTCAACC
>Ga0118677_10006073_pt1 | contig 20722 bp, 19 predicted proteins | sample AliMusrvi5mmetaG_FD_86154 | JGI IMG/M metagenome (GOLD analysis project Ga0118677, IMG submission 86154)
CCACGGGGTGCTGCACCCGCATGATGAAATGGTATAATCTTCCTCAAGAACAAATATTATTGGAGAAATAAAAATGAACAATCGAGAAACAAAAAAATCCCGCCGCCAGAAAAGCACCACAAACCAGTGGATCATCCCTGCTATCATTGCTTTCGTAGCCATCCTGGTCATCGGGGGAATCGTTATTTACAATGTCCAGGCCGCAGCCTCAGCTTTCAAAATTACCGTTCCGGCTGTTGTCAACCATCCCAATGCAAAAGATAACAGCGCCGGCAATCCCGATGCGCCCGTCAAGGTCTTTGCCTTTGAAGATTTTCAATGCCCCTACTGCGCCCAGTACACCCATCAACTGGAACCGCAGGTCATGGATAAGTATGTCGCCAGTGGAAAAGTCTACTACCAGTTTGTGCCTTACAGTTTCATTGGGCCCGAATCTTTTGCGGCTTCCCAGGCGGTCTACTGTGCCATGGATCAGGGTAAATTCTGGCAGTACCACGACTTTTTATATGCCAACCAGAATGGGGAAAACAAAGGCGGGTTTAACAATCAAAATCTGGAGGCGCTTGCCAAAGAGATGTCGCTTGATACGACCGCTTTTAATACCTGCCTCTCCAGCAATAAATACAGCCAGAAAGTCAATGATGATAAAAACTTTGCCTATCAATCCGGCGCCAGGGGTTCACCCTATTTTCTTGTAAACGGAACCCTGGTTGGCAGTGATAAACTGGTCGAAACCCTCGACGCTGCCCTGGCTGGAAAATAGACGAAGCCGACCCAAACGAACACAAAAAAAGGCTGCCCCCAAACCGGGCAGCCTTTTATGATCCATTGTCTTGCCCTGATAACTAATGTGCGCCGTTCACACTTCCCCACCAGGTCAGAAGTGCCACCAGCAGCGGCGCAATCACCAGCGCCGGCAGGAAATTGCCAACGCGGATTTTTTTTATTTCCAGCAGGCCGCTGATGGCAATCCCTACCAGCAAAACCCCGCCCGTGGCAGTCATTTCCGCAATCATTGCCTCAGACATCAACGGCTGCAGCTGGCGCGCCATCAGCGTCAGGGCACCCTGGTAAACCAGCACAGGCAGGGCAGAGAATGCCACGCCCAGGCCCAGGGAGGAAGCAAAGGCCAGCGAAGCAAAACCGTCCAGCGTGGATTTGACTGCCAGCAGGTCAAATTTGCCGGTCAAGCCATCCTGGATCGAGCCTAAAATGGCCATCGGTCCAATGCAAAACACCAGCGAAGCCGTGAGAAACCCCTTGATAAAATTCTCCTGGTCTTTTGCGCCTGCTTCGCCCCGCGAAAATTTCTTTTCCAGCCAGGCGCCCAGTTTTTCCAGGCCGGCTTCAATCTGCCACCATTCGCCCAGGAGCGCCCCGATTAACACGCTGCCCAGGACAATCAGGGCATTTTTCGTATTCAGGAACATCTGCACACCCAGCACCAGGGTGAACAACCCCAGCCCCGAGATGACCGTCTGGCGCAGTTTTTCAGAAAGGCGCGCCCCCAGGAAATTACCCAGTAAACTGCCGACAATGACGGCGGCAAAGTTGATTATGGTTCCAATCATGAACGCAGTTTTTCAGTGTTTGCAGGGGTGGGTTTCAGCCCGCTCTGGTCGATTTCATATAATTCCAGCACAAACAAAAACGAGGATAAACGGTTGAGGTATTTCAGGATAAAGGGATTGACCTGCACACCGGCGTGCACCAATTTAACCACGTTGCGTTCTGCCCGCCGCGTAATGGTTCGCGCCAGGTCCAATGCGGCTCCCGCCCTGGAATCCCCGGCCAGGATAAAATAAGGCGGCACAACCACCTTTTCTTCAAGGGCCGCAATTTCAGTTTCAAACCATTCCACGTGTTCCAAACGCACATAACTGAAGCGTTCGATCTGTTCGGGCGCAGCGGCCACTTCGCTTAAAAGGTGGAACAAATCACGCTGGATATGGATCAACAAATCCTGCACCTGGCTCAATTGGCTGGTGCTGCGCGCCATGCCCAGCACCGAAGACAGCTCGTCGATACTCCCCAATGCTTCAATGATCGGGTCGTCTTTAAATACGCGTTTTTTTTCCAGCAGTCCTGTCTGGCCCTCATCCCCTTTACGGGTATAAAAAGATGGCATGCTCTGACCTTTCTCTTACCGGGTTGGCAAATCGATAAATTTTTTGGCTACTGCACCGCGGACGAGCTCGTTGGAGTGGGTTTGGACGCAGTCCGTTTGGCTGAAATAAACCATTCGAGCACGGTTGCAAACCGGTCGCTGCTGTCAAACAACGGGCCCATGCGCACACCCTGCACCTGGCGGTCCACCGCATAACTGTAAACCGGGTAATAGAGGGGGATGGCAGGAAGATCCTGGCTGAAAATAACCTGGAAATTGCGGTACAGACGGGCGCGTTCGTTCAGGTTTACGGTCACCCGCGCCTGTTCAATAAATTCACTCGCCACCTGGTTATCCCACTGGCTGTAATTTTGGCCGCCTGTGGCCTGTGCCTGGTCCCACAGCGGGTAAGGGTCAGGGTCGGGCGAACGCGACATGTTGATATCCACCAGGGCTGCCTCAAATTGGCGGTCCTGCAGCCGGCTGTTAATCAAGTCTGTGTAAGACACCGCTTCGAGGTCAACCTTCACACTCAGCAGTGCCCAATTTTTCTGAATACTTTCTGCAATGGATTTATGCTGGGCGTCATTCGGATAGAGCAAGTGTAAAGCCAGGGGCACATTGTCCTTCTGGCGCACCGTGTCTGCACCGTTTGTGGTGACCACATAACCGGCGCTTTTCAGCATGGCGTTGGCCCCGTCCGGATCAAAATTGACATGGTCAATGCCGTCATAATAAGCCCATGTGGCCGGCATAATCGGGCCGTCAGCCACAATTGCCTGGCCGCCCAGAATGCGGTCCACAATCCACTGGCGGTTGACACCTTTCATCAGTGCCTGGCGCACAATTTTATCTTTCAGGAAAGGCAGCTGGGGGTTGTTCAGGTTCAACATCACCATCGTCATTTGCGGCAAGCGTCCGCTGTAAACCGACAGGTCGGGCAAAGACAGCGCCTTTTGCAGGATATCAGGGGTCAATTTTGAAATACCCTCAACCGCGCCCCCCTGGTAAGCCTGCAGGGCCGCCGGTCCATCGCTGTAATAACGGAAAATGATCTGGTCGAGATAGGGTTTTTTACCATAATAATCGCCGTTGGCCGTTAAAACCACCCCGGCAATTTTATTGTTTTCAACCATGAGATGGTCAAACTTGTATGGGCCGCTGCCCACAGGCTGCAGGTTAAACTGTGATTTGCTGATATCGTCAAAAGATTGGTCTGCCAGCAAATGCTGTGGAAGGACCCCAAAAGTCAGGTAATCAGGAAAGGGCGCAAAAGATTCAGGCAGCTTAAACTGCATCGTGGTATCGTTCAGCTGTTTCACGTCAACCTGCGCCCAGAAACTCTGCAGGTCTTTGGGCACAAAATCGCCGCCCTCTTTTAATAATTCGATGGTAAAAATCACATCGGCCACCGTCAGCGGCTGCCCGTCGTGCCATTTGATACCTTTGCGCAGGGTAAAGGTGTAAATGGTTCCATCCTGGGTCATGCCCCACGACTCAGCCAGGTCCACCTGGGGGATGCCGCGCTCATCGAACTTCAGCAGGCTGCTGTAGAGCAGGCGATCGATATCCCGGTCCGGGGCATTGTAATAGTCGAGCATCGGGTTGAGACGCTGCATCGACCCGATCAAAGCTTCTGTATATTTACCGCCCTGTTGAGGCTGGGGTAAAAAGGTCTTAACTTCTGGCTGTTCCATCAACAACAGCGCACCCACGACCACGCCTGTCAACAGGATAATAATCAACTGCCAGCGTAATTTTTTCATATTTTTGTCAGTATTTTTTCTTAAAAAACCAAGGGGCGAATACCCTTTAGATGAGTCGCCCCGGTTATTTTTCCTTTAAACCGATTTAAAATACGCTTATTTACTGATGTAGACCGTCGTAATGGTCAGGACGAAAAACAAAACGCTTAAACCAATGGTAATGTAAAAGAGCCATTTTTCAATCCCGCGCCGGGCCGTAAACACACCGCCGGCATCGTTGCCGGTTAAACCGCCCAATCCAACCCCTTTATTTTGTAAAATAACACAGGTGATCAGGGCAATTGAAGTTATAATCAAAGCAATGTCAAAATAGCTTACAAGCGTCACAGTAAACCTCCAGAAAAATGTTGCTTTTTGCTTATCTCCATCATCCTGCCGGGTTGTCTGTAAGACCAAAAGTTTGCGGATGAAAGATGTTTTATCCTTATAAAAAGCAGGACTGATTATACCGTTTTATCCTCGGAATCGTCAACCATAATGGAAGAAATCGTCACCAACCTGCATATGCATACCACCTATTCAGATGGCACCGGTTCGCACGCTGATATCGCAGCCGCTGCAATCGCTGCCGGGCTGGATGTCGTCTTTACCACCGACCATAACGTCCTGGTAAAAGATTACACGCGTTACTACCAGCACGGCGGGCGGCGCTTGTTAATGATCGTTGGCGAGGAAGTCCATGACCGCACCCTCAACCCGCAGAAGAATCACCTGCTGGTCCTCGGTGCGGACCGCGAACTTTCCAATTTTGCCCCTGATCCGCAAATTCTAATTAACCAGGTAAACCGCAATAACGGTATTTGTTTCATTGCCCACCCGTATGAGGAATCCATGCCCTCTTTTGATGAAACCGCCATCACATGGGAACGCTGGGATTTGGAAGGCTATACCGGCATTGAGATCTGGAATAACCTCAGCGAGCTAAAAACAAGGGCAAAAAGCCTGCTCAAAACAGGGCTGTATGCTTTTATACCCGAATTAATGGCCAAAGGCCCCAGCCTGGACGCACTTAAAAAATGGGATGAATTGACCCGCGCCGGAAAGCGCGTGGTGGCTGTGGGCGGTTCAGATGCTCACAACCTCAAAATACACAAAGGCCCCCTGCGCCGCACCATCTTTCCCTACGAATTTCACTTCAGGAGCATCAATACCCACCTGCTGCTGGCCGAAGCGCTCAGCGGTGATGTGACCCAGGACCAGCGCACCCTTTTGAACGCATTTCGCAGCGGGCATGCCTTTGTGGGCTACGACCTGCCCGCTTCCACCCGTGGTTTTCGTTTCACAGTCCAGGGCCGCGACCAGAGTGGCATCATGGGAGATGAAATCACCCTCAATAACGGTGTCACATTCCAGATTCGACTGCCGTTCGCCAACCCGTGCCGCCTGATAAAAGACGGCGAAATCTATAAAAAACTTGAAGGTCGCGACATTTATACCCAGATCATCAACCAGCCGGGCGTTTACCGCGTTGAAAGCTATCTGAATTTTCTCAGCGAAGAGCGCGGCTGGATTTTTAGCAACCCGATCTATGTGCGCGATTCTTCCAACCGGAATAATGCTTATGCCAGCCAATAATATTACCCGTTTCCTTGAATCCAAACATATCCCTTTCCAGGCATTCGACTTGCCGGTTGAAAAACTGGGCGCAATTGAAACTGCCGGGATGCTGGGTGTTCCCCTCGAACAGGTGTTTAAGACGATTGTGGTTACCCGCGAAAAACCAGGCAAACCCATCCTGGCGGTCGTTCCGGGAACGGCAGATGTAAACCTTAAAAAACTGGCTGCCTTCCTGGGTGAGAAGAAAGTGCACCTGCCTACTCAAAAAGAAGCTGAACAGCTCACCCACCTCCAGGCAGGTGGTATTTCACCCCTGGCCCTGCTGAACAAGGGTTTCGCCGTAATTCTCGACCAGTCTGCCTCAAATTTTGATATGATCCACATTTCCGGCGGCCAGCGCGGGTTGAATATTCGCCTGCCGGTCAAAGCCCTGGCGGAGCTCACTCAGGCGCGCCTGGCGGATATCAGCTCGCCATCCGCAGAGCTGTCACCCCCCGCCCCATAAAGAGGCATTTGAACAATTCCCGGCGGCCTGGGCTGCCCATCTTCTTACTTATGGGGCATTGGCAATCACCCTGGTCGATCGCAGATGGCTTTACCACGGGAAATTCCGGAGAACCCTTTTTATCACGGCAATTCCCATTGTGGTTACGTGCTATTATAATGAACATATCATGAATAATCCTCTTGACCAGATTGAAGCTCGCCTCCAAAAACTCATCGAGGGCAGCGCAATGCTTTTCAGCGGAGATTCCACCCGCCCACCTCTGGCGCATTCGCTTACACAGGCTATGCGCAGCCAGCTGCGCCACGATGGAGAGGGCGGGCTGATCGCTCCGGGTCATTATCTGGTCCATATCCACCCTCAAAATCTTCCGCAGTGGTCAGACGCCGAGTTCAGGCTGTCTTCATTCCTCCAAGAATCCGCCCGGGATGCCGGAATTTCTTTCGAAACGGTCCCGGTCATTCGTTTGTTCGCTGATCCCGCCTTATCCAGCCAGGAAATCAGGATAGAAATACCTGATTCCCAGGTTGCTTCGGGATATACCTCCACCATCCGGCCTGAAAGCACGTCCCATCATAAAACAAAACATTCACCTGCCAGCCCGGTGAACGCCTACCTCATCGTCAACGGCGGCGACCTTTTCGCGTTGAATCTGCCGGTCACCAATATCGGCCGCCGCAGCGATAACCACCTGGCAATTGATGACCCGCGCGTTTCCCGGCGCCACTGCCAGCTGCGCCTTGTTCAACACAATTACGTCCTTTTCGACCTCAACTCAACCGGCGGCACTTTTGTCAATAACATTCGTGTCTCCCGCCAGACCCTTAAAGCCGGAGACGTCATTTCTTTGGGAGGCGCCCAGCTGATTTATGGGGAAGATTCGGCCGCGCAGGGTCAGACCAATAATTCTTTTCTGGATGATCAGACCGCCAACCTGAAAAAGGACGGCGCCTCATCATGATCAGCAGCCTGGTTTTTCTGGCCCTGCGTCTCCTTTTTTCGCTCACGCTTTATGTTTTCCTGGGCATGGCCATTCTGACCATCTGGCGTGAGCTGCAAAAAACCAGCGTGCTCTTGAACCAGCAAAAAGTGCCCGTAATCCAGTTAAAACGCCTCGATTTTGAGGATTCCGGCACCAATGAGTTCACCATTCCCAATATCACTGTCGGGCGCGATGACAGCTGCGAATTCCTGGTGTCTGACGACACGGTTTCATCACACCATGCGCGCCTCAGTTTCCACCACCAGCAGTGGTGGGTGGAAGACCTTAACTCCACCAACGGCACATCCTTGAACAACGATCCCGTCACCCTTCCGACCGTGATTATCTCCGGCGATGAGCTGCGTGTGGGAAAAATCAGTATTCAGCTTACCATTCTTAATAAATAGAGCAACAGGAGGATCTCATATGACTCACAACCCGGTTTTAGGTGTAATTGGCGGTTCAGGATTGTACAATATCAAGGCTTTAAAAGATGTCGAACAGCTCGACCTGGACACCCCTTTTGGTAAACCCAGCGCGCCGGTGGTGGTTGGAAATTTAGGCGGCAAACGGGTTGCTTTTCTGGCCCGCCACGGCATCGGCCACCACATCTCACCATCCGAAGTTAATTACCGCGCCAACGTGTATGCATTAAAAATGATCGGGGTTAAGCGCCTGGTCAGCATCAGCGCCTGCGGTTCGCTGCGCGATGATTATGCCCCGGGGCATATTGTTATTCCGGACCAGTTGTTTGACTTCACCCGCGGCCCGCGCGAGCGCACCTTTTTTGGCGAAGGCCTGGTTGTGCATATTGGCACGGCCTCACCCTATTGTGCTTCCCTATCAAATTCCGTATTCGATGCGGTCAACCAGACCGGGGTCAATACCCATCACGGGGGAACGCTGATCACCATTGAAGGACCGCGTTTTTCAACCCGGGGCGAATCCAACCTGTTTCGCGCCTGGGGCATGTCCATCATCGGTATGACCGCCTGCCCCGAAGCCTTCCTGGCCCGCGAGGCGGAAATGTGCTACACCACCATGGCCCATGTCACCGATTTTGACGTCTGGCACACCAGCGAGGAACCCGTCACGGTGGATATGGTCATCCGCACCCTCATGCAGAACACCGAAGCTGCCCAAAAAGCGATTGAAATTCTCGCCACTACGGTCGACCCGCAAGCGGATTGTGGATGCCACCACGCGCTCAAGGAGGCCATTATCACTCAACCCGGCGCCATCTCACCATCCACGCGCCAGAAGGTTTCCCTGCTCGTCGACCCCTACCTGCCGAAGTGAGCCTTTTTTTTAAGCCCTCTGCTGCCCGCTCCAGCCAGATTGAAAGCCGCCTGCTCCAGCTTGCCGCCTTGGTTCTATTTTTGTTTTCAGCCGAACTGACCCTTGCCCCGGCCGTGCGCCTGCGCACCTGGTCAGTGGACTACCACTGGCACCACTGGCTGGGATGGCTGGCCTGGTACACGGTCATTTTACTTTTTTTTCAGCTGCTGAAAAACAAACTGCCGGAACATGACCCCTATATCCTGCCAGTGGCGTCACTGCTTGCCGGATGGGGACTTTTGACCATCTGGCGCCTGGACGAGACCTATGGCATGCGCCAGACCCTCTGGGTGGCGGTTTCAGTGGGGGTCTGCATGGCTGCCCTGCAGTCAAAAAGGCTGCTTCTGCTCCTGCGCCGCTACAAATACTTTTGGCTGGTTTCCGGCCTGATTCTCACCGCGATGACCTTTATCTTTGGGACCTATCCGTCCGGCGAAGGGCCGCACCTGTGGCTGGGATGGGGTGATATCTACCTGCAGCCGTCTGAACCGCTCAAACTGCTTCTGATTGCTTACCTGGCTGCCTACCTGGCCGACCAGCTGCACACCAGCAGCAACCTGCTGCGTGCAGTTATACCCACCACGCTGCTGGTGGGCGCGGCCCTTGGGGTCCTTGTCGCCCAGCGCGATCTTGGCACAGCTTCAATCATTATCTTTATCTACTTCACCATTTTATATTTTTCAACCGGCAAACGCCGCGTTCTGGTTTTCAGCATCCTGGCCACGCTTCTGGCAGTTCTGGTGGGTTACCAACTGGTCAGTGTGATCCACACTCGGATCGATTCCTGGATTAATCCCTGGCTCGACCCTTCCGGGAAATCCTACCAGATCATCCAATCGCTCCTGGCCGTGGCTGCCGGCGGATTTTTTGGCCGCGGCGCCGGGTTGGGCAGCCCTTCCCTCGTGCCTGTTGCCCAATCCGATTATATTTTTTCTGCCATTGCCGAGGAAACTGGCCTGGTTGGCTCAATTGGCCTGATCATGCTTTTCTGCCTGCTGGCGGGACGCGGTATGCTCATCTCATTACGCGCCACCACCTCTTATAAGCGAATCCTCAGCGCCGGTGTGACGGCCTATTTCATCATCCAGACCCTGGTCATTATTGGCGGGAATATTCGTTTATTTCCCATCACCGGTGTAACCCTGCCGCTCATGTCTTACGGGGGTTCTTCCCTGCTCACATCCTTTGTATCCATCTTCCTGCTGCTGGTCATCAGCTCGGATGTTGAAGACGAACCGGCTGCCCTTACCACGCCCGCGCCCTATTTAATCGTTGGCTCGGCCATGCTGGCAGGTCTGTTCGCCGTTGGATTGTTGGCCGGTTACTGGTCCATCATCCGCTCCAGCGAACTGCTGGCGCGCACAGACAACCCGCGCCGTTCTATCGACGATTTATATGTGCGGCGCGGCGCCCTGCTTGACCGCAACCAGGATCCCATCGTGCAGACCAGCGGCCAGCTTGGCGCATATATGCGCCAGGTGCTTTACCCCGATCTGGGCCCCGTGGTGGGTTACACCAATCCCACTTACGGCCAGGCAGGTCTGGAAGCCAGCCTGGATGGCTACCTGCGCGGCCTTCTGGGCAATTCGGAAATGGATATCTGGTTTAACCATATTGTTTTTGGCCAGCCTCCCCCCGGGGCTGATATTCTTTTGAGCATTGACCTGAAATTGCAAAAAAACGCCGACCAGCTCCTTGGCAGCCAGCGCGGCGCTCTGGTATTGATGAATGCACGCAGCGGCGAAATTCTGGCCATGGCTTCCCACCCCGCTTTTGATCCCAATCAGCTCGACCAGAACTGGGATAAATGGGTCAAAAGCCCCGATTACCCCCTGGTAAACCGCGCCACCCAGATCAACTACCCCATTAATTCCATCCTGGGACCGTTTTTTTATGCTGCAGCACTGGAAGCCCACAGCCTGCCCAACCCTCCATCCCAGATGGAATCGCATTACATGGTTCAAAACCAGCAGTTCGCCTGGTCGTGCGCTGCCGCGGTTGATTCCCCCGATTGGTCCCAGGAACTGGTAAACGGGTGCCCCGGCGCTGTAAATACCCTTCTTGCCGCTTACCCATCCCAGAATCTGGAAGGCCTGTTCGCGCGAACCGGCTTGCTGCAGCCGCCTTCCCTGCCGCTCCTCGTTGCACCCGACCAGTTCAACCTGGAGGATCTGGCCCATTCACCTCTTTCGGCCACCCCCCTCCAAATGGCCATGCTGGCTTCAACCATCAGTTCACAGGGCACCCTCCCCGCCCCCCTGCTGACCCTGTCGGTCAACAAAGGCAGCCAGCGGGTGATCTTTACCACAAACCGCGCCTCCCCTGTTTTTGCCCCGGAAACCACCCTGCGTGTGGCCAAAGATCTCTCCACCCCCGGGAAATCCACCTGGGAGAGCACCGCGCGCGTTTACCAGGATGAAAAAGTATACAGCTGGTTTGTTGGCGGCACCACATCTTCATGGCAGGGGGCACCACTGGCCGTGGCTGTTGTTTTGGAAACCGACGATCCCGCCCGGGCGCGCCTGGTGGGCCTTTCCATGTTGAACATGGTCATCCAGCCAGCCTCAAAATAAAAAGCTGTCCAACCCGCGCGGTTTTCCTGGCGAATTGTACAGCCCGATGATTAATTCTAAAAAAAACTAAGCGGCTGGCACCACTTTGACAAAATGGCGTTTCCCCACCTGCAGCACGCCCGGGTGGGGGAAAACCGCAAAGGGTTCGCTCAACACGCTGCCGTCCAGCTTGACGCCCTTCTGCTCAATCATGCGCCGCCCCTCGTTTTTGCTTGCCACCAGGCCTGCCGCCAGGATCACATCCAGCACCGACTGTTCCCCTGAAACGAGGATATAGGTGGGCATATCATCCGGAATCTGTTTTTTCTGGAAGAGCTGCACAAAGTTTTCCTGGGCCTTTTCCGCATCACTGTCGCTGTAAAACGAAGATGTGATTTCCCATGCCAGCGCCATCTTGGCGTCGCGCGGGTGCAGTGAGCCGGAAACCAGGTCTTTTTCCCATTTTTCAATCTGCGCCGGCGCCCAACGCGTGACCAACCGGCTGTACGAAGCCATGGCGGCATCCGGGATGCTCATTACCTTGCCGTACATATCCTCGGCATTTGAATTGATCGGGATATGGTTGCCAAGCGACTTGCTCATCTTCACCACCCCGTCCGTTCCGGGAAGAATGGCCAGGATGATGCCGATATTGGGCTTGGTGCCCATATAAGTCATTAATTTACGCCCCGCGGTGACAATGTTAAATAACTGGTCCGTGCCCCCCACCTGGCAGTCCGCGCGCAGTGCATATGCGTCATACCCCTGCATGATGGCATAAAAAGTCTCGTGCAGGTAAACCGCATCGCCGCGTTCCCAGCGCAGTTTGAAATTCTCACGGGTCAGAAACTGCTGTACCGTAAAATTAGCTGAAAGGTGGATCACCTCGGCAAAAGTTAACTTCGATAACCATTCAGCATTGTAGCGGATGATGGTTTTTTCGGGGTCAAGGATGCGAAAAGCCTGTTGGGAATAGGTGCGTCCGTTTTGTTCCACTTCATCCGGGGTCAGGCGCGGGCGAAGAACGTCTTTATCCGACGGGTCGCCAATCAGGGAAGTGTAGTTGCCAATTAAAAAGGTCACTTCATGCCCCAGTTCCTGGAACTGGCGCAGCTTGCGCATCGTCACGGTATGGCCAATATGTAAATCCGTTGTGCGCGGGTCATAACCGCAGTACACTCTCAGCTTGCGCCCTTCTTTTTCGGCCTCAATCAGGCGGTCGCGCAATTCGGTCGTCATCGATTGTTTCAAGGATTCGTCGCCGTATTCCGTGCCCTGCATCAAAATGGCAACCTGTTCTTCAATCTTCATACACACCTCCCGGCTGTAAAAATGGGCTTATTGAGTGGATATTTTACCACAACCCGCCCTTGAGGCACTTGGGCAATGCCATCCCAGTATTTTCCTGGTCATAATTTGCCTGGCTTGATTTTCAAATAAAACAGGTTATTATAAACGCATGACCAACCATCTTACCACAGCCACTTCGCCTTATCTGCTCCAGCATGCCGCCAACCCGGTTGACTGGTATCCGTGGGGAAACGAAGCGCTTGAAAAAGCCCGGCGTGAAAATAAGCCCATCTTTCTCAGCATCGGTTATTCCGCCTGCCACTGGTGTCATGTCATGGCCCACGAATCCTTCGAAAACCCCGAAACCGCTTCCCTGATGAACAGCGCTTTCGTCAACATCAAGGTTGACCGCGAAGAACGCCCCGACCTCGACAGCCTTTACATGTCTGCCGTCGTCACCATGACCGGGCAGGGCGGGTGGCCTCTCTCCGTTTTTCTGACCCCAACCCTGGATCCTTTTTTTGGCGGAACCTATTTTCCCCCACGCCCGGCCCATGGGCTGCCTGCCTTTGCGGAGCTTCTCCAATCTGTCGTAAACGCCTGGAAAAAAGACCCTGAGGGTATCTCGCACTCCGGGCAGCAGCTTGCAGCCCACCTGCAGCAGCAGGCTCAAAAAGAGCAAAATACAGCCGAATTTACGCGTGAAATGCTCGGTCAGGCTGCCCGCCGCCTGGTCGAATCCTGCGACATGGCTTCAGGCGGTTGGGGCGCTGCCCCTAAATTTCCCCAGGCCATGGCCATCGATTTCCTGCTGCAGCGCAACGCCCTGGGCGATGGCGATGCCCTCGAGCCCGCGTTGTTCAGCCTGGACCGCATGGCGCGCGGCGGCATGTATGATGTAGTCGGGGGCGGTTTTGCACGTTATTCCACCACGGATGACTGGCTCGTGCCCCACTTTGAAAAGATGCTTTACGATAACGCCCTGCTGGCCCAGGCGTACTTGCACGCCTGGCAAATCACCGGCAGCCCTGCACTGCGCCGTGTGGTTGAAGAAACCCTGGCGTTTGTCGCGCGCGAACTGCGCTCACCTGAAGGGGGATTCTTCTCCAGCCTCGATGCCGATTCTGAAGGCCGTGAGGGAAAATTTTACGTCTGGACTCAGGCTGAAATCCGCACTGTGCTCGGCGCAAATGACGTTTTTTTTGAAACCGCTTATGGCATCAACCAACGCGGCAATTGGGAAGGAAAAATCATCCTCCAGCGCGTTGTAAACGATGCAGATATGGCCCGTCGCTTCGGGCTGAGCGAGGAAGAAACGGTTCGCCAGCTTTCTGAGCGCCATGCCCGCCTGCTGGCAGCCCGGTCCACCCGCATCCGCCCCGCCACAGATGATAAAGTGCTCACCTGCTGGAATGGCCTGATGCTCTCCGCTTTTGCCCAGGCGGCGCGTGCATTTAATAATGAATCCTACCTGCGGCTTGCCCAACAAAATGCGGCTTTTCTGCTCAGTTCGCTGACCCCCGGGGGCCGCCTTTGCCGTACCTGGCGCAAAGGCACGCCGGGAAATGAGGTTTTTCTTGAAGATTACGCATCCCTTGCCCTTGGCCTGCTTGACCTTTACCAGGCCGATTTTGACCCGCGCTGGTTTGCCCGTGCGTCAGGGTTGGCTGAGGAGATGATAAAGCGTTTCAGCGACCCGGCCGGCGGCTTTTTTGATACCCCTGCCGGGGCGGAGACCCTCTTTGCCCGGCCGAAAGACCTCCAGGATAACGCCACGCCTTCAGGTAATGCCCTGGCGGCTCAGGTTCTTTTGCAGCTCTCCGCTTATTCCGGCAGGGATGCCTGGCATGAGGCAGCCGAAAAAAACCTCACCTTCACCGGTCAGCTTGCCCAACGCTACCCCACGGCCTTTGCCCGTTGGCTCAGCGCTGCCAGTTTCAGCCTGAACCCCGTGCAGCAGGCCGCGGTTATCGGCAGCCTGGACGATCCGCATACACTCAGCCTGGTTTACACGCTGCGCAAGGGCTATCACCCCAACTTGATCACGGCAGCCGCTCCATTTCCACCCCCGCCGGGTTCACCGGCTCTCCTCGACCAGCGTACCCCTGTTGATGGACAGCCGGCCGCTTACCTGTGTGAAAATTTTGTCTGCCGTCTGCCCGCTACCCGCCCGGAAGACATAAAAATACTGCCGCTGAAAAATTAATATTTAATCCGGGTGGTATTCCCAAAAATAAAGACCCGGTTTAAAGGCATTTTTGGCGCTTATTGCAGCCCATAAATCGTGTCCACATCAATCATGCATTCTGCGCCCTGGCACTGGTTCACGAGCCCGATTACCTGTACACGATACCAGCTGAAAGCGTCCGAGCGGATAAGGGGTAAATGGCTGCCGTTATGGTCAAACAAATCCCCTTTTTCGGTAATTGAATCCAACCTGTTACCAATTGGCACTTTTACCGTCAGCGGGCCCAGGCCCTCGTTAAAGGGATCATACGAGAACCATGCCTTGCATGTATCCCACCCGGTAGCGCCGCATATATTTTTAGTGTCATTGATGATGATCAAATATCCCTGGATGGCGACCCGCTTGCCCACATATTGGTACACATCGCGGTATTCGATCGTGTTCACCGGCAGACTTTTAGGGTTGACCCCAAAAGAGCCCATTTTCGGCAGGCCGTTGCGCACAATGGATATCGTCGCAAATACCAGGAACCCGCCAAATATGACTGCGGCGAATAAAATCATGGTCAATTGGCCAGGTGAAATTTTAAGGGTTTTATTTTGATTCATCGGGACAGGTCCTTTCACTCCATAGGTCAGCAAAAAGACCACTGCCTGATTTGATTATAATTCTTTTTAAATGCCCGCACCTGTCACTTTTGTAAGCCAGCAGAGCTGGCACAATTTGCCCCCCGGCATCAAAAAAGCCCAATTTTGATCACCACCAGGCCGGAATTTTTAAAGGCCCAACGCCTCAAGCGCTTCCTTTAACCTGGGGAATCTGAACGTGAAGCCTGCCTGCAGCAGCCGTTCCGGTAAAATCCGCTGGCTGTCCAACAGCAAGGCACTCATTTCCCCCAGGACCAGTCGAAGCGCAAACGCCGGGGCTGGAAGCCAGTAAGGCCGTCCAATCACCGCCGCCAGTGTTCGCCCAAACTCGCCCATTGTCACCGGGTTGGGTGCCGTCAGGTTATAAACCCCGCTGGCTTCCGCCTTGTTCAACAAAAACCACATCGCCTCCACCTCGTCGGCCAGGCTGATCCAGGACCAGTATTGTTTCCCATTTCCCAGCGGGCCGCCCGTGAACAGCTTAAACAAAGGCAGCATCTTTGGCAGCGCCCCATCCTCACATGCCAGGACGAGCCCCGTGCGCAGCAGCACCCGCCGCAGGCCCATCGTTTCCACGGCCCGGGTGGAAGCCTCCCAATCCAGGCATATTTTCGCCAGGAAATCTTTACCGGCATGGTCGGTTTCTACAACCGCGGCGTCTCCTGTGACACCGTAATACCCAATGGCAGAAGCCTGCAGGAACACCTGGGGTTTATTCCGGGTCATTTCAAGCGCCTGCACCAGCGCCCTGCCTGCATCCACGCGGCTGGATATAATGCGTGCTTTACGTTCTGCTGTCCAGGGGCCGGCGCCAATATTCTCACCCGCCAGGTTAACCAGGGCAAAAGCCCCATCCAGGCAAGCCTGCCAGTCTCCCACCGTGCGGCCGTCCCAAAACACCGTCTTTAATAAAGATTCTCCGCCGCCGCGTGCCCGGCGGGACAGCAGGACCACCTCACACCCTTCTGTCCGGGCTTTTTTGATAAAAGCCTGACCAATCAGGCCCGTTCCACCAGCGACGACAATGCGTTTCATCCTGTACCTTTCTAATCGAATTGCGTTATGAAAATTGAACCACCAGGCGGCGGATCCAGAACTGCAGCAAATCATCTGGCACTGCCGTGAGAAATATTGCAAGTAATATCACCAGTGTACCCACCACCCAAAAAATTCCGGCAATTGCCTGGTCTGCTGATAATAACCCCAACTGCCCAAGCATATAATTCCAATCATGCGTAACCGGCTCCCCGGTAAAAAAGAAAGGAGATAACATCGGAAGCGCCTGGCTTCGGGCGTCGCGGATATAGGGCACCGATTCGTTTAAACTCTTTCCAAACCAGAAAAGGAAAAAAAAAGCGGTTGTGAACCGCTTTTGATAAAACGAATAGGCCATCAGCAGCAGCGGCCCACCCCACTGAAAAAGTGAGCCGCCCAAAATACCCAGGAAAACCAGCCCGGTGATGCCCAACACCATATGCCCCATTTCATGAATACCAAAATCCACAAAATTGAGTATCGCCACAATAAAACTAAAAGGAAACACATTAAAGCCCGGCACAAGGACAGCTGCCCCCAGCAGTACGAGGAAAAATGCCCAGATAATGTTCAAAACTTTGTAATTAATTTTCATAAGCTTTGGTCATTTTCCACATCCACGATCCATCACAGCACTCCCGGTTGAGTTTAATTTTTACCCTCGGAAAAGTTGATCCGGATGATCTCAGGGCATTAAAACTCCATGATCATAAAATCGCGAGTCAGGTGTACCGCGCCTTTGAATGTTGAATGGGCTTCAGCCAGGAGTTTTCCCGGGTCCTGCTTTGAAAACGAATAATGGATCAGGAAAAGCACTTTTGCCCCGGCTTTTTGGGCAATTTCACCTGCCTGTGCCGGCGAAGTATGCCCAACGGATTCTCCCGTGGCCTCATGAATCAGCACGTCAGTCCCTTCGGCCAGGCGCACAACCTGCTCGCAGGGTTCGGTGTCGCAGGAATAGACCAGCGATTTATCCTCTTTAAGGAATTGGATGCGCATCCCCAGGGTGGGGATGAGATGCTTCACCGGTGTACCGCTCACGCGCACGGTTTCATCCTCGAGAACGATTACTCCTTCCTCTTCGGGCACCTCATGATAAACCACTTCAAAAAAATCGGGCCAGTTTTTAAAATCATACAGCTCGACATTCTTTTTCACGCGTGAGATCGTGTGGGTAAAGCCGTAAACATCCAGCGCCTTGCGCCGCCCCTGCAGCCACAAACCCATTAACAATTGGGGAAAACCCGCTACATGGTCCGGATGAAAATGGGTCAGAATGACATCGGTTAAATCGTCATAATGAATACCAATTTTTCCCAGGCGTGCAATCGGGTTGCTGGCAGTATCAATCAAAATAACCCGGCTGCCGGTTTTAACCAGCATGTGGGTATTTTCCTGAACTTCGTCAGGAATAGCATTCGATGATCCCAAAATTACAACCTGCCCCATAAAAACTCCTTAATCTTATTTTACAAAAAAAAGCGCAATTCGTGGAGTAATCCAGGCCTCAATTATGGCAGCTGCCAGTAAAAGCGGCAAAACCAGTCCCAACATAATGCGGCACCATTCCGCAATCGATTCAATCCAGACCTCTCCCACCGTTTTATTCAGGTTGGGGGTAGACATTAATGCTCCGGCGCGCAGAACGCAGGCCGAAGCAATCACCATCGCGGGAATTTCCAGGAAACCATGCGGCAGCAATAAAACCAAGGACACCCAGGCAGGCACGCCATTCACCGCCAACAGCTGCATGAGATACCCCACGATGCCCATGGTCATCAGCAGTGGGATGCTGCCCAGGACGCCCAGGGAAAGAAAACCCATGACCATCCCCAACAGCATGGCGCGCGCATTTTGCCAGAAGATGGCCAGCACGGGGAGAAAATCTCCAATCTGCCAGCGGTTGGTCAGCGTCTCCAACCCGCCCGAAAAACCCAACAGGGAGGTCTTATCCACGGGCAGCCTGAAACGGTCCACCTGCGCTGCCCCCAGCAAGACGCCCGCCAGCGCCAGCACGAGCATGGCGGCAATGGGCCAGGCCATTTTTCGCAGGTCGCGCGGCAGTACGGCGCCAAACCATTCGCGCACGTTTTTTGCCCCGCCAATAAAGGTGGTTCCAAACAGGCGCAGGGCCCAGCGCAGGTTGAGCACATCAATCTCGCGCCCCAACAACTCCTCGCGCTGAAAATGAGCCACCCCCACACGCGTCAGCAGCACGGTGAGCACCACCAGGCCAAAAACCGCCCACCAGAGCGTGTCATAATTTCCCCAGAACATGACAACACTTTCGCCCTGGATTAAAAGGGCTGACGGTATGACGATAAAACTGGCCAACAGGTTGGCAGAACGCACGGATGTGGCCTGGGCTGAAACCACCACTGCGCCGGCCACCATCATTAATGCCTGAACACTGGTAAGAAGGAAGATTAAAAACAGCAAATCAAGCGATGGAAGAGGTATTCCGTCACGCACCAACCCGGACAGGTAGACCATCATGCCCAGGTAACTGGAAGCCAGCGGTGGAACCGTGGCTGCCAGAAGCTTACCCAGGTAAAGCTGCCAATCCTCAAGGGGGGTGTTAAGCAGCGGTTCAATACTGCCGCGTTCTTTTTCACCGACAAAGGTCTCAAGGGCAATGACCAGTGAAACTGAAATGGGGAAAAAACCGACAATCATCAGCAAAAACGGGATCATGCGCTCGCCAATTATGTTGGCGCCGTACTGGTGCACAAAATCCAGGATCTGCTGGGCCGTAAAGTTCATCAGGAAGGGAAAAAACAGGGTCAGTCCCAGGACTGGAAAAATAACCCGCCAATCGCGGAACTGGTCGCGAATTTCTCGCACGGTGATCACCAGCGCGGGGCGGATGGTTTCAATCATACGTCCATCTCCCCGGCATAGCGTGAAACCGCTTCAAGGTAGGCCATTTCCAGGCTGTGGGTCACTTCCTGGAAGGAAACCACTTTCAACCCGCTGGCAGTCATCTGGTTTAACAGGGTCGGGTTGGCTTCCTGCGGCGATTCCACGATAAAACGCATCCAGTCTTCACCGCGCCCGCTGAGGGTGACGCCCTGCGGCCAGGGGTCAGGCTGCCAATCTGCGGCAGCAGCGGCCAGCCGGGCCTCAAACTCCAAAGGCCCCAACAGGGTCCGTTTTAATCCATTGATACTGCCGTCATAAATAATGCTCCCGCGGCGGATGATGGCCACAATATCAGCCAATTCTTCAGCCTCCACCAGGTTATGCGTACAGAGCACAATCGTCACATCCTGGCTGCGCAGCCCGAGAATGGCATCGCGCACCACCCGGGCGCTTTCGGGATCCATGGCGGAAGTGGGTTCATCCAGCAGCAAAACCGGGGGATTATGAAGCATTGCACGCACCAGTGCCAGTTTCTGGCGCATCCCTTTGGAATATTCTCCCAGGCGCTTTTTTGCAGCTGAAGCCAGTCCAAAACGTTCGAGCAGTTCATTGATCCGCAGGTTGGCAGTCTGGCGGTCGACGCCGTACAATTGGCGGTAGAAATCCAGGTATTCAGCCGCATTCATGCGGTTGTAAAGCCCGTGATGTTCGGTGAGCACGCCCACCGAAGCGCGCACCTGCCTGGCCTGGGTAACGACATCGTATCCGGCCACGCTTGCCCGCCCGCGCGTCGGGCGCAGAATTGAGGTCAGCATCCTGACTGTGGTGGTTTTTCCAGCGCCGTTCGGACCCAATAAAGCAAGGATCTGGCCGGGGGCGACATTAAGGTTAATTCCCTGGACAGCTGTAAAATCATCAAATTTTTTCGCCAGATCCTCGACAACAATCATCGATCCACCTTATCACCGGTCGTTAATCCCGGTTATACTTCCGTATCCTCACCTTTTTCCACTGCTTCTTCGGGTTGTGATGGCGCTTCATTTTCAAGAGCGGATTCGACATTATTGGTGTGATCCTCATCCGCGCCCGCACCAATTTCATCCATTGGTTCGGTTTCCCCATCAGCCACGCCTTCGGCATCCGTTTCGGGTTGGTTCAGGTGGCGCACAATCAGGCCGACCGTCGCGGCAATGGCGACTGCCCCCATAAAATACTGGTTAAAGTCAATCCCCATCACCTGGGCTGTATCCAGCCGTAAAAATTCAAGCAGGAAACGGCCAACCGGGTAGCCAATTAAATAAACCAGAAACAGGTCGCCTGTTTTTAATTTTTTGGCAAACTGCTGTTCTATATACAGGATTAAGAACATGATTGCCACATTCCAAATACACTCATAAAGGAACAGAGGATGGTATGTGGCCACATTGGCAAACTGCGGCAGGCGGTAGGCTTCATCGATCTTAATCGCCCAGGGCAGGTTGGAAGGCGCGCCGTACAACTCCTGGTTAACAAAGTTGCCCCAGCGGCCAATCGCCTGGGCAAGAATCAATCCGGGAGCAATCATGTCCGTCCAGGCCCAGAAACTTACCTTCTTGACCCGGGTGAAGATATATAAGGCCAGGGCGCCACCGATCACCGCCCCTGGAATACCCAGCCCGCCGTTGCGAATATTGATGGCATCCAGCGGATGGGTCAGATAGAACTGGAAGGTAATCCCGGCCGCAACCTGTGACGCCGAAGGCAGCATGACATGCCACAGGCGGGCGCCAATAATTCCGGCAATTAATAACCATGTTGCCAGGTCCCAGACCTGGTCCGGTTCCTGCCCATAAGCCTTTGCACGCCGGGAGGTCAGATAACAGGCAACCAAAACACCCAGCAGGATGATTAGAG
>Ga0118677_10005726_pt2 | contig 20716 bp, 18 predicted proteins | sample AliMusrvi5mmetaG_FD_86154 | JGI IMG/M metagenome (GOLD analysis project Ga0118677, IMG submission 86154)
GCTGTACCGGTAGCTGTACCTTTTGCTATCAGATACGAACTAGAAGAATTCAATCTCCAGTCTGATTGGGAAATAGCGGTTAAATCAGTACCCGAAGTAAATGAAGCTGATGCACCAGGTGTTGAGTTCGGAGTTTTAAATTGTGGTCCGTTAGTACCTGTATTGGTTGTTCCTAAATCAAATAGGTTGTTGTTGTATGTAGCACCTGTTTGAGAACCAGAAACAGCAGCATCCATTACGTTATTCGAAATATCACTACCTGAATATTGATTACTTAAGCGAAAATTTATAAGTGTACTACCATTTTTATTATTCCAAAATGCATAAATTAGATTTTTCTCTCTGGGGAACTCGCGATTAAACCAAATCTTGAAATTATTCTTTTTCTCTTCTCGTCTATAACCTTTTATATGCCACGATTTCTTTTTATTAACGTGCTTGTTAAATTGTTCTTTGGCAAGTTTATTTGCAAATGCGTGTTTTGCAATATTTTGAAGTTTTGTAATTGACTCATTGATGGTCTTTCGTTTGATTTTAGGTGGACGACTGATATTTTGATCATTGAAAATATCGCGAATCCAAGCACTTCTCTTTTGAAATAAATCGTTCAAAGTTTTTTCAAACTGTATATTATGAGCCATAGATATTTGATTTTGGATTTTTGAAAATGAACATTCAAAGATAGGGATACTTCGTTGCAAAGTCAATCTCCCCCGTGCTGCCAGCACTTTCCATTCGGGCTGTACGTCATATGCGTTTCAGGCCTGAACCAAACCGGTGCCATTTCCTGATCTAGAATGATGCCACCAAAAATGTGGAATTACGTAGACGTAAAAAAGGACGTCTATGCGAACCCTGGTATGCCGACATTGCGGTCGAACTATCCTGGCCAACAAAAAGCTTAAGCATCTCACCCAGCATTATTGCGGCAATAAAGCCTGCCAGTCGGCTCGTAAACTGAGTTTTGAACGGCTCAAGTACAAAACAAATGGATCCTTCCGGAGCAATAAACTCCGTCGTGTTCGAGAGCGGAAGAAGAAACTGGCTGCTGAGGGCAATCCCCTGCTTGGTTCTCAATACCAAAGCGCTTACCGTAAAACGCATCCTGAGTACGTGTTGGGAAACAGGCTCAAGCAAAAGCACCGGAATGCTAAAAAACGGAGTAAAACGAGCGATGAACCGAAGATTGTAAATCCAGGCACGTTAATGCCGCAACGACCTGATACTGATCAAGTTTACGCGATGATCGCGGTGGATTATCAAAAGATTGTAAATCCGGACGCGTTAATGATGGAACATCTTCACGTGATGACAGTTGCAAAGGCCGGGCCAATGTTTGTACGGGTATTGTAAATCCGGACTCGATTGACCAGGGAAAAGCGATGGCATACTTTTGGCGAAACATTGCATCCATGGAACCCGAGATGGTCAAAACGGAAGAAATCCGGGAGTGGTCGAACGAATTTCGGCTGATTCAACCCGAGGCGATACGAAGCATGACCACCTCGATGCGATCCACCGGACAGCTTCAACCGCTGATCTTACTGAAGAACGACGAGGGATATCACATCATTGATGGAATCAAGCGCTACCGCTCGGCCCTGGAACTTGGCCTGGCAGAGCTCCAATCGGTGGTCTTTGAGGTGGATGTGGTTATGGCCAAGGCCATGATCCTTCATTACAACCGTCATAGCAGCAGTTTAACGATGTACGAACAGGGACTCATCGTACGCAGTTTGATCCATGATCACTCCATGTGCCAGAGGGAAGTGGCTAAGGCCCTCAGACAAAGCCATAGCTGGGTATGCCGGCGGTTAAGCCTGATCGAGAAGCTACGGCCCGAGGTTCAGGATGCCCTGCGCATGGGAGAGATCACGGTGAGCCACGGCAGGGAACTGGTCAAATTGCCACGCGGCAACCAACAGCGGGCACTGGAGGTGGTCATCCAAGAGGGGTTGACTTCCCGGGAGTGTGCCATCGTGGTGGAGAAGCTGTTAAAAGCCCTGGGCAGCGAGGAAGAGGCTTATGTATATGGTCATGCCCGTGAAGTGATCCGGGGTGTCTTGCAGGGAGACAAACTGCATGACAGCAGGTTATCCGAACACGGGAACCGCTTGTTAAAGGCCAGGGAATTGCTTCGCTTACAGGTGAACATCCTTGGCGGGGTCTTGCAAAGTGAACATACAGCCCAGCTTCCATCGGAGCAAAAAGAGATGGTTCTTCCTCCCATTTATGACTTGGTAGCCCCTATGCAGCGGTTAACCGACATCATTCACCAAACATTGAAATCGTATGAAAGATGAAGCCTTTGAGAATAGTGTGATCTATCATCGCCTCCAGGGTTGGTCAATCCGACGACTGGGGCGGGAGTATCACTGTGGCCGCGAGCGGGTGATCAGGATACTGGCAGAAAATGAGCGCCGGCGAACGCAGGGGGTAAATCCCCCGAAATCGCCCAGGGTTTACCCTTCCAAACTGGATCCCTATAAAGAGCATATCCAGGATGCGCTACAGAAGTTCAAGGACATTACCGTGCAGAGGATCTTTGAACAGATCCTTGAAAAGGGGTATCCCGGTAAGATCAGCATGGTGGAGGTCTACGTGAGTAAGATACGAGCCTCCAAAAGCCATCCGGTGATCCGCTGCGTGGAGACGGCTCCCGGGCAGAGGGCGGCCCATGACTGGAGTGAGTACATGATCGAGTTCACTTCATCCGAAGGTTTGGAGCATAAGGTGATCTTGTTCAGCTACATCCTTGCTTACAGCCGCCGCCAGTGGATCGAGGTGGTGGAGGATAAGACCCAGCGGACCCTGATGGAATGCCTGGTTCACGCCTTCATGTATTTTGACGGGGTGGCCCGCGAGATCAAGAGTGATAACCAGAAGGTGTGTGTGGATCGATGGGAATGCGGGGAGCCCATTTTTAACCGGCATTACCTTGGGTTCGCTTCACATTATGGCTACAGGCCCCTGACGATCCATCCCGGAAAGCCGACCGAGAACTTAAAAATAGAACGTCCGTTTTATTACCTGGAAACAAACTTTCTCAATGGCCGGAGCTTCCGGGATAAAAATGATCTGAAAGAGCAGTTAAGAAGCTGGTTAACCCAGGTGAACGACGCAAGAGTGCACCGTACTACCCGTCGCAGGCCCATCGATATGTTCGGTGAAGAGATCCCTTGCCTGGTACCTCTACCCAGGGCCCATTACGATACCTCGCTGATCGTCTACCGGGTGGTGAACCAGGAATCCTGTGTCAACTACCAGGGATACTATTATTTTGTTCCGGGGGATTATCTGTTCAAGAGTTGTCCCCTGAGAGTCACCAGCGATCAGGTGATCATTTACTCTCACGATTTTAAACTCCTCATCGCTCATCCTCTGGCCGAAAAGGGAGCCACGGGCCGTTACATTGGTCTGCCACCCACCTATACTCACACCCGGATTCTCAAGTTATCGGAGGTAAAACAACGTTTATCGGCCATGGGAGCGGTCATGGAAACGTATGGGGAAAAGCTCTCGCGGCAGAAAAAGGATCCCACTCCGGCTCTCAATGCGCTGTTGGCCCTGAAGGTTCATTATTTTACCGAAGACATCCTCAAAGCCACCCAGCGTGCCATGGACCATGGGGTCTATGACATCAGAACGATAGAACGTTTTCTGAAAGCCCATGCCCAGGGCCGGGATGCTATTAAAACCTTATTTGACCAATTACCTGATGATACAGACTAAACCCGAAACCATCGCCCAGATGAGTGAGTACCTGGGATTAAAGAACCTCACTCAAAAGCACACTGAACTCATCAAACGAGCTCATGAAAAGCAACTGGGCTTACTTGATTTTTTAGAAATGGTCTTGCGCGATGAAGTCGTACTCAAGCAGGAATGTGGTATCCGCTACCGCATCCGGGAAAGTCACCTGCCCCGGCCATACAAGCTACTCTCGGATTTTGATTTTAGTTTTCAACCCAAACTTAGAAAATCCCTGGTGATGGACTTGTCCACCATGGAGTTTATGAAACACCAGGAATCGCTCCTGCTCATAGGCGATTGCGGGGTAGGTAAATCGCACCTCGGGCAGGCACTGGGAATGATCGCCTGTGAAAAGGGATACAAGGTTCTATATACTACCTGTGCCGCTTTGATCGGTGATCTGAACAACGGGGTGTTTGAAAAAAACCTGCTCAAACGTCTTCGCAAATATGTCAATCCTGATCTTCTGATCATTGATGAGATGGGACATGACCGGTTGGAACTCCAGGTAACCAAAGAAGCCCATCTGCTGTTCAAGGTTGTGGATGAACGCTACCATCTGAACCGCCCGCTGATCTTTACAACCAACGTGGAAGAAAAGGCCTGGGCCGAATACCTCGGTGATCCCATCTCCACCCGAGCCATCCTGGACCGTATCTTTCATCATGCGGTCAAGATCGAGATCCGTGGTCCCAGTTACCGCCAGCACCAGGGCAGGGAACTTCAGAAGAAATATGAGAAACACAAGTAAGTATCCAGTGTCGATGAGAAACAAGGCCAGGCTGTCAATTATGACGGCCTTTTCTTTTGGTAAACCCCTTAAACATCTGATAAACGATCAACTCATCCCCTTGAAAAGGGCTGCTATCATAATTTTCTGTGTCCGCGTTACTTCTCAAAATGAACCATCGAAAGGAGCCCCGGAACCGACAATAATGACCCCTCGTGAAGTCTTATCCTGTCATACGTCCCCTGAGGGTGGCATCGTTTTGGTCCGTTTACTGGTAGCAGTTTAAATCAGGGCCAAAATATAAACTCCGTAATGACAATAACCGACATGCAATATGTCACCATTACCTACCACCAGTACACCTTGCAAAGTCAAATACATAAAACTGTATCCATCGGGTCTGGCACCAGGATCAGAATCAGTATCTGAAGTATAAACAACATGTTCACCATAAAGAAGGTATCTATTTATTTCATATGGCATGAGGCACTCATGATACATAGGCGCATTTTGTGTATTAGCAAACAAATAAAAAGAAAAATAATTTGCTGGTCCTGAATGATTTGGATTTGGAAACATCCCCGGAGTTACATAAACAGACGGGTATGGAGGAATAAAGCAGCCAGAAGATGTTCCTTTTCTTAACATAATACGATTTTGAAGTTCAATTGCAGCATCCAGACAATCATATCCAGAATATGGACCACATTTTCCTCCAGAACAGTTATAGGCACCACCATATCTCCAATAATCAGTCGTATCAAAGAGTCCAACTTGATAATTGTTTCCGTAAAGAATTATAGAAGTAACCTTGAAAAGAGCTTTATTACTTTGCACGGTAGCAGGGCTAGTCGTAACCACAACAAGGTTTTTGTTTTGATCCTGAATCCTGCGAAACGATGCTCTGACACTATCGATTAAAGCAGTATAAACAGAATTAACATCCGTCAACGCAATCTTGTTATTTACACAAGGTACTTTGAAGAAATTGGAATCGATTTTTTGCAATTCTCCATGTGCAGAAGCAATTCCGTAGGTGTAATTTGCAGCAGCCGCAAGGTAGTATTGAAGGCTATCTGCAGGAATACTATCCGTGGTTTTTATAGGGGAATTGACTCTGTTTGTGCAGTACCTGACAAGAGATTCAATTTTTTGCAGATCAATAGGGTGTGAGTTGTCCTTAGGATTTTCGGATGTTTGACTTTTCTTACACCCGGTTATCAATGCAGCAAATAGCATTACAACAAATACTAGTTTAATTGACGCTTTCATAATGATAGGTTTGTTAAATGAGATTTAATTTTGCTAATTAATGGTACCTAACTTTTTTCTACCTAAAGAGGATTCCCACTCCTCTAAAAGGTAATCTCGAAATTGATAAATTGAGTATCTTCGCGTCTGCCTCCTTTCTTTTTGTTGTTGATTTATGACGTCGCAATCATTTTCGCATCAAATTGTAAAGGGGGTTTTATTTTTCACATAGTTCAATGTCTCAGGATTCTGTTTTGAACTAAAACCCATGAAATAATAAAACACAATAATACATAATATATTATTATAATTACAAAATAAATTCGATGTATTGTATTGATAATTAGATTCCTATAATCGGAAAGCAATAGTCAGATAATCGGATTTCTTATTCCGATAATCTGAATTTGAAAGTTTAAATGGTTCACACTGTTTGATTTCAGGAAAAAGGGGAATTAAGGAAATTTCTTTGATTTTGATGAAAATACAAGTCACCCCTTGTTTCCGATGGTGGAGAGTTTCGTAAAGGAGATTGAAGAATTGCTCAAGATGTAGCACTCTCTTCTTGTAAGAGGGTGATTATTTTATTAAACATTGCTCCCTCATCTGCAAGTTGCTTGTACTATCTGTTAAAAAAAGGATGATCTTTTAGTTTCATTGCATTCTCCAGCTTTGTCACCCTGATATACCAAAGGAAGGTTTCTGTCTTTTTATGTCCTGTGATCTTCATTATTGCTAACATTGGAATTCCGGCAAGGTATGCGTTGGTTGCAAAAGAACGGCGGGCTGTATGTGTAGTGATCTCGGTCCACTTGACATTGGATCCTTCACTTATTTTATTGACTCTGGCATACTCCCCGATGTATTTCAAGACCCTGTTTACCTCCTGGTTGGTTGGGATTACAGTTTTTCCTTCATATTTGTTAAGCACGTCCAGGACAATAGGATGCATGGGAATTTTAACATACTCTTTCGTTTTTTGCGTTCTTAAAAACAGGTTACCATCCCTGATATTCTCCAGGCTCAACTTTGACCAGCCTGAATGCCTTAATCCGGTGTGACAATGCAATACGAAAAGGTCACGGATATAACCGTATCTGTGAATAAAAGTAAACCCCTGTTAAAGCTTTTCGCTGATTAACAGGGGTTTAGGGGGTTTTTCTTTAATTTTCAGTGTCTTGGGGTGACACTTCCAGTGGCATCGACTGGAATCGAACCAGTGACACAAGGATTTTCAGTCCTCTGCTCTACCATCTGAGCTACGACGCCATCTCCCGGAATTGGAATGGGAGCGCAAAATTACACAGAAAAATTTAAAAAACAATACCTTTGCAGTGAATTACGATTTACAAGGACGGATTTACGATTTCATTTACGATTGTCGAAGTACGATTAACCTTGTTCCTTCACTTTCGTAAATCTTAAGTCTGAAATACAATCGTAATTCGTAAATCGTACATCGTACATTCTTATGTTTCTTGTAATCGATCTCGGAAACACCAATAAAAAACTGGCCATCTTCAGCAAAGGCAGGCTTAACGCCATTACCATCCTGCCCGAATTTAATCTTAAAGCCATCCGCCTTTATGTAAAAAAACATCCGGGGATCACCCACTGCATCATTTCATCGGTAATCGCTTATCCGCAGTCAATAAAAAAATACCTGCAAAAACAATTCTTCTTCATAGAACTTGATGAGCATACTCCCCTGCCCCTGGCAAACCTATACAAAACCCCCGGGACCCTGGGCAAAGACAGGCTGGCCGCGGCTGTTGCAGCTCATCTCAGGTTCAGAAAAAAAGCTGTCCTCGTGATCAATGCAGGATCATGCATCACCTATGACTTCGTAAACAAGCAGGGGGAATACCTCGGCGGCAGCATCTCCCCGGGAATCATGATGAGATTTCGCGCCCTCAATACTTTTACCGGTAAATTACCGTTGATATCAGGTAAGAAGCGCGCCAGTCTTACGGGAACAACTACCAGGGAATCGATTTTATCGGGTGTGATTAACGGCGCCCTGGCGGAAGTTGAGGGAATTACGGGCCAATATCTTCGGGAATACAGGAAGTTAAAGGTAATCCTGAGCGGCGGTGATTTGAAATATTTTGATAAGCGGTTAAAAATTAAGACCTTTGCAGTCCCCAATATTGTTATTGAGGGATTATTTAAAATTCTCGAACTGAATGCCGGAAAGAACTTTTAACAAATACCTGCTTCTCCTTCTGTTCATCTTTTTCCTGTATCCGGGGCTTCATGCACAGATCCGTATTGCTTCTCCATACTCCCGTTTCGGGATCGGCGATCTGAGTGGAAACAACAATGCATGGAATTTCTCGCTTGGGCAGACCGGCATTGCCCTGAGAAGTCCAAACCATGTGAATTACACAAATCCTGCTTCATACGGCGGGTTCGATTCCCTTTCATTTGTTTTTGAAGGCGGATTCAGTGCCGAGTCGGTCAGGCTGACCTCCAGTTATCAGACGACTTCCCGAACTTATGCTTCCCTGGGCTACCTCACTTTCGGGATCCCTGTAACGAAATGGTGGAAAACTGCTCTCGGACTTGTTCCGTTCAGCGATGTGGGTTATAATGTAGCCACCACTGAAAAAAGTGCAACAGCCGGTAATATTCTCACTTTATATGACGGATCGGGAGGGATAAACCGCTTTTTCTGGGGTAATGCATTCAATATCACAAAAAACTTGTCGGTAGGCGTGAACATCTCCTACCTTTTCGGGAACTCAATCAGGGAATCCGTAGTGTTCTTCCCTGATTCCCTGCATACGATGAATTATAAAATTGACAATTATGTCACTGTGGGGGATTTTTACTATTCTTTCGGGGCACAGTACAAGCTAAAGTTAAAAAAAGAAATGTCAATCGTGTTTGGAGCTGTTTATGCGCCAAACACATCGATTGCAGCCAGTGCCAGTTCACTTGCACAGACCTTCCTGCTCAGTACAGGCGGGATCGAGATCCCCAAAGATACCATTGCCAAGGTTGATGGCTATAAAGGATCCATTTTACTTCCATGGATGGCCGGTGGCGGGATAACGTTTCAGAAGGCCGATAAATTCATGGTCAGCTTAGACTACCGCTACCAGAACTGGAAATCATACAGGGCTTTCGGAATGAGCGATTCCCTTGCCAACAGCTATGCCATCGCCGCAGGTGGGGAGTTTGTTCCCGATGCCGACAACTACGGAAGTTATGTCGCCAGGATCAGGTACCGTATTGGTTTTTATTTCGACAAGACCTACCTTCTTCTCAGGGGCACACAGCTTAATGAATATGGCATCACCCTCGGTTTCGGACTTCCGCTCCGCGGAATGAAAACCCAGTTGAACATCGGTGGACAATTCGGTTCCAGGGGGACCACACAGGGAGACCTTATCAAAGAAACCTATTTTAAATTCGTCCTCGGATTCTCAATCTACGAACGCTGGTTCCATAAACGAAAGTATCTTTAAGATCTTGAAAACAGGGATAAATCCTCAGTTTCTCAGGCTCCTGACCATCCTGCAGGTTATTCTTCTTCTGTTATCTTCATGTAACAAAGAAAAAGAAGTCGCTGCAATCAGGCTTCGCAGCCAGGAAGATCCTTCCATGTCGGCTGTAAATATCGAAGTGCTGTTCAGCGATTCAGGCAAAGTCCAGGCAAAACTTACAGCTCCGATTCTCAATGAGTATATGGATAAAAATCCGAGGATGGACTTTCCCCGGGGATTTAAGGTCGTCATGTACGATTCCATCATGAGGGTGAAATCATCCATCACGGCCATGTACGGCATCCGTTTTGATTACAAGGGATACATGGAAGCCAGGGGAAATGTTATCGTCCGTAATGAGATTAAAAACGAACAGCTTAATACCGAGCACCTCATCTGGGACGAACGCAACCACCGCATTTACAATAACGATCCTATCAAGGTCATCACACCGGGCAAAATCCTCTATGGGAACGACCTGGAATCGGATGAGACTTTCACCCGCTACACCTTTAAAAACCCTACCGGGCATATGATGGTGAGGAAGGACTCGGTCTGACACCGCTAACCGTGAATCGTGAACCGTGAACCGTGAGAATTCGTAACCCGGTTCACTGATCACGGATCACGGATCACGATTTTTTTGGCGTATGCCAAAAAAATCTTACCTTTGCGCTCCTTTTAAAACTAAGAATAATGGCGATTATTGGAACTATCAGAAAGCAATCGGGCCTCGCGGTTATTATTGTAGGCGTGGCAATTGCTGCTTTTGTAATTGGTGACTTCGGTAAAAGAAGGGCCCGCGGCACTACCGACATAGCCGTGGTCAACGGGGAAGAGATCCCTTATGCCGATTACTCGGCCAAAGTAGAGGAAGCACTGGAAACCCAGAAGGAAAACCGTCCGAATGATAAAATTTCAGACCAGGAAACTTTTCAGCTCCGCCAGGGAGTTTATGACCAGCTGGTCAAAGAGGTAATCCTGAGTAAGGAATATGAAGAGATCGGCCTCGTTGTTTCCCCGGAAGAACTTTTTGACCAGATACAAGGCAAACAACCTCACAGGTATATCCTCCAGTATTTCAAAGATCCTAAAACCGGGGCTTATAGTCCGGCTCTTGTTCTGAATTACCTGAAGCAGCTTGACCAGATGGAACCTAAAGCCAAAAAACAATGGCTGGCTTTTGAAAAAGCTATTAAGGAAGACCGCCAGGAATCAAATTTCAACAACCTGGTAGGGAAGTCATTTTACATGCCAAAAGCTTTCCTGAAGCAGGAATATGTGAGCAAAACCCGCAGTATGCAGGTAAGGTTTGTTGCGCCTAATCCATATGAGATCCCCGACAAGGATGTAAAGATCAATGATGCCGACTACCAGACATTTTACACTAAAAATATCCAGTATTTCTTCCAGGATGAACCCCTCCGCGATATTGATTTTGTGACTTTTGATGTGCAGCCAAGCCCAACCGACAGAAAAAAGACCACCGATGATGTTGTGGCCCTGTACAGGGATTTCCAGGCTTCACCCGATCCCGTCAATTTCATGAATGCCAATTCCGATAAAAAATTCGACACCGTATTTATTAAGAAGGGAATCCTGGCCCCCCGTATCGACTCCCTGCTCTTCAATGCCAAACCCGGAACTTTCGTCAATCCTTTTGAACAGAATAATTCTTGGCTGATGGCTAAGCTCCTGGAAATCCAGGAACGTCCCGATACCATGAACGGCATGCAGTGCCTCATAGCTTTTGCATACCCGGGCAATGAAAACATTAAACGCACAAAAGAACAGGCCAAAGCTAAAGCCGACAGCCTCATGAGCGTCCTCAAAAAGAAACCTGAGATGCTTGCCGATTATGCAAGGAACATTTCTGAATTCGGCAATGCCAAGCAGGATGGTGGTATTCTTAAGGGGATAAAAGACGGAGATCCCGCACTCTCGATATTCTATAACACAGGATTGAATATGAAGCCAAAAGAGATTAAGCTGATCGAAACAAAAGTCGGTTATGCCATCTTCAGGCTTGATGATAAAACCAAACCTGTTAAAAAGATGAAAGTTGCCATGGTTTCAAGGAACATTGAGCCCAGCAACCAGACTTACCAGGACACATATACGAAGGCCAGTGCTTTTGCAGGCCAGAACAGGACTTCCGAGGCTTTCGAAAAAGGAGCTTCAAAGCAGGGTCTTTCAAAACGTGAATCTCCCAATATGAAGGAGTCTGATAATTCGGTCATGGGCATGCAGAATGCAAGAGAGGTTATCCGCTGGGCATTTTCGGAAAACACCAAAGTCGGTGACATCTCCCCTGTTTTTGACCTCCAGGGAAAATACATGGTTGCCATACTCAAGAATGCAACTCCAAAAGGAACCGTTCCTCTTGACCTTGTTAAGACCAGGATTGAGCCTTCGGTGAAAGCTGATAAAAAAGTTCAGATAACCGGGGAAAAACTTGCAAAGGCTATGGCCGAGCTGAAAGATCTTTATGCAGTTTCAAATCAGATGAAAACCAAAGTTGATACCTCAGTGATCACCTTTGCAGGCATGAACCGCGCAGCGATTACCCGTGACCCTGATGTTGTGGGAACATTGTTCGTTTCACCCACAAGCATAATCCTCGGGCCTCTTCACGGACGTTACGGAGTTTATGCCGCTATTATCGACGCCATCAATGAAGCTCCTAAAAAAGATGATTTCACTTCGGAACTGCAGCAGGACAAGCAAAGTTTCGAGCAACGTGCGGCATCAATCTACACCGCCCTGCAGAAAAGTGCAAAGATTACGGATTCCAGGCTGAAATTTTTCTAAGCTGCCAAGGATAAAAACAAAAGAAAAAAGCGAAAAGTGAATTTCACTTTTCGCTTTTTTCTTTTCGCCTTTCGCCTTTATTCGCACCAATTGCTTATTCCATTTGTGTGCTCATTTCGCCTTTGGCGAACGCTTTTATTTTACCGTGTCTTTAATCACTATGGTCTGAGCTGTTGACGCCCACTCTTTATAGCTTTGAGTGTAGGCCCTCATGGTTACGATATAACTTCCTGGCCGGGTGTATAACTTCTCGGGTTCCTTTGCCCAGGAAGTGGAATCGTCTCCGAGATTCCATTCCCAGGAATATGAGTTTACACTGTTGTTGATGAAAGTTATCCTGCAGGGAACTTTAAAACTGTTAGTCCCTTTATAAGTGAATGAAGCAACCGGGACAGGCTCATTCTTGTAACATCCGCCGGAAATAATCAAGAGGAATGCCGCGATCGATATTGCTTTTGACACTCTCATGCATCGCTGCTGTTTATTCGGCCAGGATCAGGATCTTATTTGAAAGCACTTCAATAACTCCTCCGTTGATCTCAAAGTACTGTTCTTTTTCCCCTTTGTTCTGAAGTTTGACCCTGCCCTTTTTCAGGATAGAGATCAGGGGTGCATGGTCATTCAGTACTTCGAAAGAACCGTCGATCCCCGGCAGCTGAACAAGCTCAACCTGGTCGCCGGTAAACAGCGTGGAATCGGGGGTTATAATATCAACTTTCATACTTTTTCGCTACTTCGCTATTTCGCTACCTCGCTACTTACTTTCAGCCAGCATTTTCTTGCCCTTCTCAATAGCTTCCTCAATGGTACCGACCAGGTTGAAAGCCGATTCGGGATATTCATCCACCTTGCCATCCATGATCATATTGAAACCCTTGATGGTGTCTTCTATATTTACGAAAGTTCCCGGGATACCGGTAAACTGCGTGGCAACATGGAAAGGCTGTGACAGAAACCTCTGAACGCGGCGTGCCCTTGCAACAACCAGCTTATCCTCATCGGAAAGCTCATCCATACCAAGGATTGCAATGATATCCTGAAGTTCCTTGTATCTCTGAAGTATCATTTTTACCCTCTGGGCACAGTTGTAATGTTCATCACCCACAACATCCGGTGATAAGATCCTTGAAGTGGAATCAAGGGGGTCAACAGCCGGGTAGATGCCCAATTCGGAAATTTTGCGGCTAAGTACCGTGGTGGCGTCAAGGTGGGCGAAGGTCGTCGCAGGTGCCGGGTCGGTAAGGTCATCAGCAGGCACGTATACTGCCTGAACCGAAGTGATGGAACCCCTTTTTGTTGAGGTGATCCTTTCCTGCATTATACCCATCTCAGTAGCCAATGTAGGCTGATAACCCACTGCCGAAGGCATACGTCCGAGCAATGCCGAGACTTCGGAACCGGCCTGGGTGAAACGGAAAATATTGTCGATGAAAAACAGGATGTCGCGGCCGCCCGAGGTCTCGTCACCATCGCGGAAATATTCTGCAACGGTCAGACCTGATAAGGCAACACGTGCACGGGCTCCGGGAGGTTCATTCATCTGCCCGAACACCAGGGTAGCCTGGGATGCAGCAAGTTCTTTATGGTCAACCTTTGAAAGGTCCCATCCGCCTTTTTCCATAGCCTCGGTAAATTCCTTACCGTAACGGATAACACCCGATTCAATCATTTCACGAAGGAGGTCGTTGCCTTCACGTGTGCGCTCACCAACCCCGCCGAAAACCGACATGCCGGAATATTTCTTTGCGATGTTGTTGATCAGCTCCATGATGATGACCGTCTTCCCAACTCCGGCACCGCCGAACAGTCCGATCTTGCCTCCTTTGGAGTAGGGCTCAATGAGATCAATGACCTTGATTCCGGTAAAAAGCACCTCTTTGGTGGTAGTCAACTGATCAAATGGAGGAGGATCACGGTGAATGGGATAAACATGTTCTTTGGAGACAGGTCCGAGCCCGTCGATAGGGTTACCAATCACATTGAATAACCTTCCCCTGATCTCTTCAGTGGCAGGCATTGAGATAGGACCTCCTCTTTCACGGACTTCCATCCCCCGGCTAAGACCGTCGGTAGAGTCCATGGCTACGGTCCTGACCGTATTCTCACCAATAAAATACTGGCATTCGAGAACGATCTCATCGCCATTCTCATTCTTTACTTCAAGTGAATCATAAATATTCGGGAGAGACATTCCTTCGTCAAAAGCCACGTCAATGACCGGACCGATGATCTGCAGAATTTTCCCCTTGACCAGATCTTTCTTGGGACTTTTCGCTTGCATATACCTTTGGAAAATTTATACAAACCTACATCAAATTGACGAAATGTCCAAGCATGGACAGAATAAATCAGTATTTTTACCGTTTCTCATTCAGTCAACCCTAACAAATTTTCGAACATGTACATGAGCAAGAAATGGTTGCTTGCCCTGATCTTTGTCCCTATTATGTCTTACGCACAGCGTAATGTCGATGCTATTGTCGACACTGTTGAATCAAAAAGCGGGACTGTGCTCCTTTACAAAAACCATACCTGGGAGTTCCTCGAAAATGAGCCTGTCATGATGAGCATCGAAGAGGATTCAACAGGGGTATTCAGCAAACAATGGATTAACGACCAGATATTCGCCTACCGTATACAAAGGGATTCTATAAAAGACACCCTGCTTGTCCTTGTCGATTCCCTGCATCGTTTTCACATGCCGGTATACGGCCATCTTTTCCGTGGATTCACCTACACGCATAAAGGCCTTGATATCAAACTCGATAAAGGAGATACTGTAAGGGCTGCATTCAACGGCGTGGTGCGTTATGCAAAATACAACAGGGGAGGCTTTGGCAACCTTATCATCATCCGTCATTATAACGGTCTTGAATCTTATTACGGCCATAATTCAAAACTCCTGGTCAAGGTGAACCAGGTTGTAAAGTCGGGCGACCCGATATCTCTTGGAGGGTCCACCGGCCGCAGCAGGGGACCTCATTGCCATTTTGAACTACGGTACAAGGATGTTCCACTGGATGCCCTTAGAGTCATTGACTTCGACAACCAGAAACTGATCGCTGCCCGTTTCCCGATCACCAAAAAAGTATTTTATCCGAACAACTACGATGTCAATGCCGTTTACCATAAGATCAAAAACGGAGATACCATCGGCCACCTGGCCAGGAAATATCACACCAACGTGAAAGAGATCTGCGCCATGAACAAGATCAAGCAGAATTCGAAGCTGAGGGTGGGGAGCACGATAAGAGTGAGGTAGCAAAAAGCGAAATTGTAGTGAGCGAAGCTTTTCACAAAAGCTGCATCAGGTGCAAGGAGCGAGCGATTTCGCTACTTCGCTATTTCGCTACTTCGCTACCTGCACCAGGAAATACCTTCTTCTGAAATACAATAAGCATCAGCACACCGGTAGTGATGGCTGAATCAGCGACGTTGAAGACAGGCCTGAAGAACACCAGTTCATCGCCTCCGAAGATGGGGACCCAGTGAGGGAAATGGGTTTCAATGATGGGAAAATAAAACATGTCGACAACTTTGCCATGAAGGAAGGAGGCATATCCCCCGCCCTTCGGGAACACTGTCGCCAGCTGCATGAACGAACTCTCACTGAAGAAAAGTCCGTAGAAAGCCGAATCAAGAATATTCCCGATAGCGCCTGCAAGGATCAGGGCAATGCAGACGATCAGCAGGTTTCCTGCCCCTTTTTTCGTGACATTGTAAAGCCAGATAAAAATAGCGACAATGGCAAAAAGGCGGAATATACTAAGCATAAGCTTGCCCCATTGCCCGCCAAGCTTCATCCCGAATGCCATGCCTTCATTTTCTGTAAAATGAAGATAAAACCAATGGCCTATCACCGGATGGCTTTCTCCCAGGTAAAAAGTAGATTTGATCCAGATTTTAAGAACCTGATCCAGGACAAGGATCAGAAATACGATCCAGAAGGCTTTTTTCATTCTTCGTGATCCGGGAGGTCTATTGCCTGACGTGGTGTAAGTGAAGGCGTTGCCTGAACGCGTTTTGCTTCAATACTCAAGGTTGCATGGGGAACCGAACGTAAACGGTCCTTGGGAATAAGTTTGCCTGTAACCCGGCAGATGCCGTAAGATTTATTTTCGATACGGATCAGAGCGTTCTCAAGGGATTTGATGAATTTTTCCTGGCGTGCAGCAAATTTACTGTTCTCTTCTTTTGAAAATACCTGGTACCCTTCCTCAAGAACCTTGAATGTTGGCGAGGTGTCGTTGGTATCATGCTCATTACCCGTGGTGTATGCATCAGTTAGCAGCTGCAGGTCATTTCGGGCCTTCTCAAGCTTCTGAAGTATGATCTGCCTGAACTCATCAAGCTCTTCATCAGTATATCTTGTTTTGGCTTTCTCCGGTGCTGTTGCTTTTTTCATAGCTCTTCAGGTTAAGGTTCTAAAACAAACAACGACAGAAATATAGCTCCCTGCCGTCTTCAGTTCAATCCACCTTTTCGATGGAAATTTTGGTTTTTATAGTTTCTGTCAGCTCAATCTCATCGATGTCATTGCCTTCTAATTTTGAAATAACCGAAAATGACTGAGCCAGAATTTCGTTGCAAATATAAGAATTATTCTGATTCACCGCTTCATCCATTTCAGGATGAGACAGTACTTTAACGCGGATCTTATCGGTTACCTCGAATTTTTTATCCTTGCGAAGGTTCTGGATACGATTGACCAGTTCTCTGGCAATGCCCTCATTTTTCAATTCTGGCGTGATGGTTGTATCCAATGCCACCACCAATGGCCCGAGGGCAGCTGAAATATACCCCGGGAGGTCGTCGGTCAGTATCTCAACATCGCCTGTTTCAAAAATATAGGTGCTCCCGTTGGGATAAGTTTTCGTATATGATCTTTCCCTTTCGAATTCAGCGATGACAGCCTGGTTCCATTCTTTCATATCCTCGGCTATCATTTTCATATCCTTGCCGCATTTCGGGCCGAGCTTTTTGAAATCGGGTTTTATCTTTTTGGATATAATCCCCTCTGTATCAGTAATGTATTCTATCGCTTTCACATTCACTTCCGAGAGGATGAGATTTTTTACCAGCTCTACCTGTTCTTTCAGCTTTTCGTTAAGAAGAGGGATGAGAATGCGGTTCAGCGGCTGGCGAACCCTGATGTTGGTTTTTTTACGGATAGACAAGGTAAGCGAAGAGATTTTCTGGGCGATTTCCATCCTCTCTTCAAGGTTTTTATCTATAACTGCCGGATCAGATTTGGGAAATTCATTAAGGTGCACCGAATCGGCACTGCTTCTTCCTGTCACATTATTAAGGTCGATAAACAGGCGTTCGGCGAAGAAAGGTGCGATGGGTGCGATCATCCTGGAGATCGCCTCAAGGCAGTGATAGAGGGTCTGATACGCACTGACTTTATCGGCGCTGTAATCGCCTTTCCAGAAACGCCGCCTGCAGAGGCGAACGTACCAGTTGCTGAGATGCTCATCCACAAAGTCCATGATTGCCCTTCCGGCCCTGGTAGGTTCGTAATCGGCATAGCATTCATCAACAACACTGATCAGTGAGTTGAGTTCCGACAATATCCAGCGGTCTATCTCGGGGCGCTCACATAGGGAAAGTTCAGTTTCAGAATAGGTAAACCCGTCAATATTTGCGTAAAGGGCAAAGAAGGCATACGTATTATGAAGGGTCCCGAAAAACTTGCGCTGGGCTTCGACTATACCGTCGGTATCAAATTTCAGGTTATCCCAGGGCTGGGAATTGGTGATCATGTACCAGCGTGTGGCATCGGGCCCGAATTTTGCAAGGGTCTCGAAAGGATCCACACCATTTCCAAGGCGTTTCGACATTTTATTCCCTGCCTTGTCAAGAACAAGCCCGTTAGAAACACAGGTTTTGAAGGAAACCGAGTCAAACAGCATAACCGCAATGGCATGCAGTGTAAAGAACCAGCCGCGGGTCTGGTCAACCCCCTCGGCAATGAAATCGGCAGGGAAATAGGATTCCAGGCTGCGCGACTTGTCAAAGGGGTAATGATACTGGGCATAAGGCATGGCGCCTGAGTCGAACCAGACGTCGATAAGGTCGGTTTCCCTGTACATGGGACTTCCGTCGTCACTGATCAAAATAATATCGTCTACAAACGGGCGGTGAAGATCGAAGGTGTGATAATTCGCATCACTCAGATCGTCTTCGGTAAATGAAGCCAGGGGGTTGGTTTTCATGATCCCTGCTGCAAACGCTTTTTCGATTTCCTTCTTCAGATGTCCAACCGATCCTATGCAGATCTCCTGCTTGCCGTCTTCAGTCCGCCATATAGGAAGAGGGGTTCCCCAGAACCTTGAACGGCTCAGGTTCCAGTCGACGAGATTCTCGAGCCAGTTCCCGAACCTGCCAGTTCCTGTGGATTCAGGTTTCCAGTTTATGGTATTGTTCAGGCTGATCATTTTATCCTTGTAGGCCGTCGTGCGGATGAACCAGGAGTCGAGGGGATAATACAGAACAGGCTTGTCGGTGCGCCAGCAATGCGGATAGGAATGTTCGTATTTCTCTGATTTGAAGGCTTTGTTCTCGTGTTTCAGCCTTACAATGATGTCAATATCAACGGGTGGGCATTCCTTGTTTGCGCAGTCGTCATCATATTCTACCTTGACATACCGCCCTGCAAATTCTCCCATCTGTTCGGTGAAACGGCCCTGCCTGTCAACCAGGGTCAGGGAACCAAGGCCATACTGCCTGCCAACCCTGAAGTCATCTGCCCCGAAGCTCGGCGCGATATGTACAATACCCGTTCCGTCTTCCGTAGTAACAAAATCACCTAAAACAACCCTGAAAGGATCACCATCCTCAGGCAGTGCATAGGGAAGAAGCTGCTCATAGCGGAGGTTCTCAAAATCAGAACCCTTATATTCAGCAATGATCCTGTAAGGGATATTCTTCTGGCCTTCGTGGTAGTCCTCAAGTTCAAGGGTTGAATTTTTCTCAGGGAGATACTGGTGAAGGAGGTCCTTCGCCATGATCACTGTCTGCTCACGGAAGGTGTAAGGATTAAACGTCCTGATAACCAGGTATGTTATGTCTTTCCCGACAGCAAGGCCTGTGTTTGAGGGCAGTGTCCAGGGAGTGGTTGTCCATGCAAGAAAATACACATCGCCGAACATATCTTTGAACAGGAAATCCGATTTTTCGTTGCGGATGACCTTGAACTGGGCAACAACCGTATTGTCTTTTACATTTCTGTAACTGCCCGGCTGGTTGAGCTCATGCGTACTCAGTCCCGTACCGGCAGCAGGAGAGTAGGGCTGTATCGTAAAGCCTTTATAAATAAGTCCCTTTTCGTAAAGCTTTGAAAGCAAATACCAGCAGGTCTCAATGTAAGTGTTGTCAAACGTAATGTAAGGATGGTCAAGGTCAACCCAATACCCAATCTTCAGCGTCAGGTCGTCCCAGCGGTCTTTGTATTTCATCACCTCGCTGCGGCAAGCCTTGTTGTAATCGTCAACACTTATTTTCTTGCCAATATCGTCTTTTGTAATGCCGAGGGTTTTCTCAACAGCAATTTCAATCGGCAGGCCATGGGTGTCCCAGCCTGCTTTGCGTTCAACGAAAAATCCTTTCAGGGTTTTGTAACGGCAAAAGATATCCTTGATCGCACGGGCCATCACATGGTGTATGCCCGGCATTCCGTTGGCCGAAGGGGGGCCTTCGTAAAATATATAAGGAGTATGCGATTTCCGATTCTCCAGGCTCTGTTCAAATATATGCTCAGAGTTCCAAAAATCGAGAACCTCGTTTCCGATTTGGGTTAAGTTAAGTTGTTTGTATTCAGTATATTTTCTTCCCATAAGGAGATACTTGCCGCTGCTTTTTTGAAGGCAGCGAAGGTAGGACAATTTCTATTAAAAATAAATCAGGCGAATTGGTTAAGAAGAAGTTAAATCAGGAATGCCTCTCAATTTTAAAAGCTTTTGAACCCTATGATTTCCCTGACATCCTTGATGGTCTTCGCTGCACTGGAATGCGCTTTCTCACGACCGAGGTTCACCACTTTTCTCAGATACTCCTCATTGCCCAACAGATCCAGGATGCGCTCCCTGAAAGGCGTCGTGAATTTGGTAATATCTTCAGTCAGTTGCTTTTTCATATCGCCATAGCGGATCGTGCACCCATTGTACTGCTCTTCGAAAAACTGAAGCGTTTCGGGTGCCGAAAGGGCTTTCATCAAGCTGAACAAGTTCTCAATGGCTTGTGGCTTTGGCTGATTGGGTTCGGTCGGGCCACTGTCGGTCACCGCACGCATCACCTTCTTCTTGATAGCTTCTGCTGTATCGAACAAAAAGATGGCATTCCCCTCTCCTTCGCTCTTGCCCATCTTCGTGCTGCCATCCAAGCCAGGGATTTTCACCAGCGACTCCCCAAAGTTATAGGCAACAGGCTCAGGAAAGTAGTCCACCTTATACAAACGGTTAAAGCGGTTGGCAAACGTCCGGGTCATTTCCAAATGCTGTTCCTGATCTTTCCCTACAGGCACATATAATGCTCTATGTATTAATATATCTGCCGACATTAACACCGGATAAGTTAATAATCCCGCGTTAATATTTTCTGGTTGCAATCTTACTTTGTCTTTAAAACTAGCAGTCTTTTCCAGCTCCCCTTTGAAGGCAAGCACATTTAGATCTGTCTC
>Ga0118677_10006075_pt1 | contig 20706 bp, 11 predicted proteins | sample AliMusrvi5mmetaG_FD_86154 | JGI IMG/M metagenome (GOLD analysis project Ga0118677, IMG submission 86154)
GGTGTATTCTACTGAATCTCTAAAAAATATTTTATATTTATTTTTATTCTGAATTCGGCAATTTTAAACTTTATTCCACCTGTTATTGTTTAATCTGAAAAGACTAAAATCTCTATATGCGTCAACTCTTAGTTATTTTCTCACTTGTTCTTTTATTTGCCTCGTGCAAAAAAGACACGCTTATCCCAACTCCTGTTGCAGATTCGGCAAAGCCTGTTTCCTATACCGATTCCAGCTACGGATCTGAAGGGCTTCAGAAAATGGATATTTACCTCCCAGGAGGAAGAACGGTGACAACCACAAAAACGATTGTGGTAATTCATGGCGGTTCATGGATGACCGGTGACAAAGCCGATATGACTTTTGTTGTTGATTCGATGAAAAAGCGGGGTCCCAATTTTGCGTTTATCAACTTAAATTATCGTCTTGCAATAAATGCTTCCTCCAACCTTTTCCCTACCCAGGAGCAGGATGTAAAGGCAGCTATTGAATTATATCTCTCCAAATCGGCTCAATATGCTGTATCAAAAGACCTTATAGTACTAGGAGCCAGTGCCGGTGCTCATCTTGCTCTGCTACACAGCTACAAGAATGATCCCGATAAACATGTAAAGGCGGTGGTCGACTTCTTTGGACCGACCGATCTCGTAGCAATCTGGAATCAGGGGTTTCTCCAGGAACTTACTTTAACTGCTGTCACAGGCAAATCCTATACAGATAACCCGGCCATTTATACTCAGTCGAGTCCAATCAATTTTGTCTCTGCTGCAACTCCACCAACGATTGTCTTGCAAGGTGGAATCGACGATGTGGTATTACCTGAACAATCCACAATGCTTATCGACAAGCTAAATGCAATGGGCGTTTCCAATCAGTTGGTTATTTATCCTACTGAAGGTCATGGATTTTCGGATGTTGACAATACTGATGCTTTAAACAAAATCATGCCCTTCCTTTCCACCTATGTGAAATAATGCAAACTCCCGGCAGCCAATTGCCAGCCGCCTAATATTCAGCCTTTATCTCCTTAATTGCAATAATCTGTACGGGTCCAATAAGCCCTGATGCAGGTAATGCCTTAAATCCAAATTCGCGTGGAATCTCCATAAGTACTGCACCTGAACCGAACCGGGAGACAAGCTCGTCCGGAACAGCGGGCGGCTTTGTCATCGCGGAGATCCTGTTTATAAGGGTATTTGTCACAAGTATGACCAGCTTGTTTGCCCCTGGTTTGGCAACCCCCGTGGCGTCGAGCTTCTGACCTCGCATCCACATGGTTCCCAAGAGTTTATCATTTAATTCTACCTCGGCGATATTTCCGACTTTTCCTAAATCAAGGAATAGTTTAATCTCCTTCTGAAGATATTCGGCCGGGAGGTTAAAACTGATCTGGTAACGCCCCGTGCCGCTGAAATTCCTTGTCAATGGATTATCGGTCCATGAGGAAAGCAGTGAAGATTGTGTAGTGAAAAGTGGGAAATCATCCCCCTTAAGCTTCATATTCCATTCACCCGAAACCAGAAGTGGGGCGGGAATACCTGAAACTTCAGTCGTGATCTTCCTCTCTTCCTTATCTGATTTTAAGATGTTGAAATAGGTTCCGTTTCGTTTAGCCAGAGCTTTAAAATGGTGTTTCCCGGCTTCTGTAATTTCGGAAAAATCAGATTTTGGCACGTACGCCCCGGGTTCACCTGGAGAAAATTCAAGGAACAGGGATTCGTAAGGTTCAAGATTTAGCGGAATTTTTATTCCGTTTCTCTCAACGCTAAACATGACAACAGGGGTTATTTCGCCTGTAAAGGGATTCCATTTGCGGATAATTCGATTCTTAACCCTGAAAGTTACCGGAATGGCACTCGGTTTATCCTGAATATTTGAGACGAAATAGAGATCTTTTTCGCCCAATTTGCGGTGAATAAATGTGAGCCCTTCATTCTTACGCAACCCTTCAGCAGTAAAATCGATACCGAAATCGGGGGCAATATGTCTGCGGATTGTCTCCAGAAACGGGTCGAGTGCACTGCTCCGTTTATCCCACCAGATCTGACGGTCAATCACGTTCTTAAGCAGGTAGGTTCCACCCTTTCCATAAGGATTCATCGTCACACCCTCTACTATTCCCGGACCGCTTAGACCATAAGGATTTTCGGCCCTACCTCCAACCGTCTTAGGTTTATTAAACAGGTTATTGGTGATCTCCCTGACCCTTTGGTCCCCCTGTTTGTAGTCCGCTAAACCGGTTGAATTTTCGGGTAACCGTTCGAGTGCGATAACAACACCGCCATTATCAACGTATTTCTCAATTAATTCAATTGTTTTCAATGGAATTGTCTCGACATTAGGTAAAATAAGCATTTTGTATTCGAGGTTTCGGACTTTAATTTTGCCATCCGTAACGGTTGACAGATTCTGCAGTGCGTCATCGTTTATCAGGTCATAATTATACCCGTTTGAAATCAGGAGCCCACCCAGGTCACCCCAGTCGAATTCCCTGGTCCATTTACGGATATTCAGGGCACTCTTTGCCCACTGGTTTGCAAGTGGAGAATAGAGTGCAATATCAGCCGAAAAATCCCCCTCTCTAAGCAAATAGGAACAACGTGCAATGTACGCTGCAAGCTTTGGATAATAATTCCACCATACATTCTGGGGCTGGATATAGGCCGCAAAGGGGAGTGACCGCGTCGGACTTACAATCTTTTCGGGGGAGAAGTTAAATCCGTGATTGTAGAATTTTGTAGCTCCGGCCAAAAGATAACCATCGCTTGCAATCTTTAACTCCTCGAGAGTTTCGCGGTATCTTTCCCAGTGAATAAAGGTATAAACCTCGGCAGAGACAACCTTCCTTCCGTAAAGGTGTGCACCCGATGAAACATATTGTTTTGGACCTATCCGTGTATCAAACCAGTCGGCTGCATCTTTTTCTCCAGCCGTAATCTCCATCTCCGGGATATGAGCCATTCCGGATGCCTCAATATTATCGGTATTGAAACCATAAGCCTGGATCCGTCCCCGAATATGGTGAGCTTCACACCATCCCAGAAATGTCTTAAAGAAAACATTTAAACCTGTTTTATGAAGGAAGTCATTCACGTCATACCGTATCCTGGGTGATATTTCGCCCACATTCCACCAGATTGCCGGAAGATAAGGGACAAGGTCATAACCTTTCTCATCTTTAAATGCTTCGAGCAGTCCGCCTGACCAGTTAATTCCACTTGAAAGGTTCGGCAATTCAAAGCTGTCAACAAATAAAGACTCGACAGTTTTTCCGAATTCATTGCCAAAAGCGTTATAAAATTTATTTCCCAGAAAATCACAGTAACTTTCCATCGCGTTCTTACTGAAATGATCGACGGCATTACTGATTCCGTTTTTCTTTAGCCAAAAGGCCATTAGCCGCCACTCCCCTTCCGGGACTTTCCAGGTTAAGATTTTACCCTTAAGTGAGGAAGTAAGATTTATCAGGGAGTGTTCATCAATGGTTCCGTCACGGCCAAGTTTACCAGCTACGACAGCCAGCAAAGTCTCCGTCCCATCCAGTTTAGGAGTATAGTGTTCCCATGATCTTTTAGTTTTTGTCAATCCATCGGGCAAATTGCCCTTGAAAAACTGATTACCGCTGAGGTCTGAAAAAGTTGGAACCAGGTCTTTACTCTTATCCTCCTCCTTCACCCAGGAGCCGCCGATGATCCAGCCCGGCCCGCCAAAATTGAGTGAAACCTCCATCTCCAACCGCTTTGCCTCACTCACTGTATGCTTAAGCATCTCCATAAACTCATCAGAGAGGTAAGCGATATTCCCTTTTTGGTATACTTCGCCCATCGAGATCTGCTCGAAACCCCGGATACCATGGCTTCGCATCTGCTCAAGTTCATAGGTGATTTCCGATTTTGAGACTGGATTTCCGGGCCACCACCAACGTGTATGAGGCCAGCAATCGAGAGGGGGATTTTTGAAATTCGACGCTACCGGATCACTTACAATTTCTGCAGAATTTTGAGCGATTGAAACACTTCCCATTAAAAGGAGGAATATCGAAATCAGGCAGATTTTTTTCATGGGGCGAAAATTTATGGAAGAGTATGACTAGTCTATTACAAAGTAATCTGAATTCAGGATTGAACACTTCACCTTTTTTAACGAAATTCAATGGATAATTAGCCCATTTTGATGTTATATTCGTAAAATTCCGCTTAATCAGTTAAAAAACTATAGACAAAAGACAAAAACCCATTGAATCAATTCGGCAAAATTAAATATGTTTGAATTCTGAAACAACCAAATAACAAACAGAATCCCACTTTCAACAAATAATATGAAGGTTCTATCCCGGCGGCAAGCATCAAATCTTTTGATTAACGGATCAGCCATTTCTTTACTGGTTCTTTACAGTATTCTGACTGGTTTTTGTGTCTATTCACAAACGCCCAATCAGCAGCGCGACGGGAAGCTCCTACAGGGGGATAAATGGGTACCTTTTAGTTCTCCGGCCAAAGCTGACTTTTATGTTTCTGTCAAGGGGGATGACCACTGGTCGGGTACGCTTCCTGAGCCTAACAGTACCGGAACCGATGGTCCTTTTTTAACAATCAGGCAGGCTCAAAAGGGGGTTCGCGATTTAAAATCTAAGGTATTCTTCCCCAAGGATCCACCGGTTGAAAAACGGTGGATCGGTTCGCCACATCCCCTTGGAAGGGGTAAAGATATTGTGGTTTATATCCGCGCCGGGCACTACCAGTTAAAACATCGGTTGATTTTCGAACCTGCCGATGGCGGTGAACGGGTGGAGACCAACCTTCCGACAGGTGCCTTTGAATATCACAAACTAAAAGATCACTATGTAACCTACGCAGCCTATCCCGGGGAGAAACCGGTAATCTCCGGAGAGGTTCCGCTATCAGGATGGAAAAAGAGAGGCAAAATATGGGTCGCCAGATTTGACGCCGACACTGCTGCAATGCTCATCGTTGCTGGTAAAAAACAGGTGCTGGCCCGCACACCGAATGATGGATATTTCACCCCTCCTGTAATTTCAAATACCACAGATAACCTCTGTTTTAAAAAAGGCGAATTAAAATCGTGGAAAGAAATGGAGACAAACCGGGTGATCATGCTGCTCCGCTGGCACACCGGGATAAATAAGTTTACAAAAATTGACGAAACGCGTGGAATCGCAACGTTCAAATCACCACAGGAAGGGGTTGTAATCGTTCCGCCAAGGTATTACGTAGAGAATATTAAAGCATTACTTGATGCTCCGGGGGAATGGTTTTTCGACAATAAACTCAAAGAACTCAGCTATATTCCGACAGGGGAGATTACGGACCCAAATCTGGTGCCGACCGGAGTTCCTCTAATTAATCAACTGATTGAAGTTCGCGGAACATTGGGAAAACCGGTCAGGAACCTGCGGATCTACGGACTAACCTTTGAGGGTACAATCACCGGTAATAATTCCGGTAAAGTAAATACCGATGGCGTAGATGGCGAGACCGGAATTGCAGAGGCTTCAGTAGCATCCAATAGTATAATAAGTTATGAGTTTGCACATGCCTGCGAATTTGTTGATGGGGAAGTGCGCTCAGGTCTTGGTACAGGAATCACAATTAAAAAAGGGTGTTATCAAACACGTATTCTGAACAGTAAGTTTGAAACATTGGATGACGGAGGGATCTATGTGAATGGTTTCGCAAAACCCGCTGACGGCAGGGAGATCATTCGGGAGACATTGATCTCATTCAATAAACTCTACGATTGCGGGGGTGTCAATATCCTTGCAAATAATACGCTGATGACAGAGATCTCCCACAACTACCTTACAAAAACAAGGGGCCGCTATGGTATTGATGTCGGAGGTTGGTCCAACCAGGAGGAGGCGATCGATGGCGGATATGTCGTAGAATACAACCATCTCGATGATGTTCAGCGCGATGCCGATGATTCAGGGGCCATCAAAACCGCCGGACTCACCTTCAATTCAGTAATCCGCCGAAACCTGATTCATGGTGTACATACCGGATTTTTTAACGATAATGTGGCATTCTGGTTTGACAATATGTCATCAGGCTGGACCTCCGAGGAGAATATCTATTATAACCTTGAACAGGGTGAATGGAAGCTTTGCGCAGCATTGGCTGAAGACAATATTTACAGGAATAATTTCAAAATAGAACCACCCACAAATGCACCCGAAACACTAATCGAAGGCGATCCTTTGTTTGAAGAGAATAATCTGATAATCGAATCTGCGTCGAAATCGACAACCGGTGCAATTGCAGCAGGGAGCGTTATCCACCTTTTGGCTGATGTTTCTAACTCCGGCTCGACAGGATCTGCCCCGGTTGAAATTTATCTTGACGGAAAGATTTACGACAAAAAACTTTTCCCTGTGATCAAAAAAAATAATCGGAAAATCGATTTTGAGATCCGCATCTATGAAAAAGGGGAACATCACCTTGCAATCGGTTCGACCCCTTATCAAACGGTTAAAATTGAAGGGGAGAAACCTTTGGTTGTATTTGAAGATTTCAAATTATCGGGAGACAGGATTTTGAAAGGAGAAAAAATAAAGGCAACTGCAGTCGCTAAAAACCTGACCTCTTCATCTCAAACGATAAAGGCAAATCTATTTTTGGATCTGTCAGCGGTTGAAAATCAATCACTGGAACTTAAAGAGAATGAGGCGAGATTGATCAGTTTTGAAATTGCACCCGCAGTGGGAATGCATAAGTTGCACATTGAAAACAGCGCTGAGAAAAGTCTCACCGTTTCTGAATCAACCGCATTTGATCTTTCCAAAACAGCTGTACTTCAATACTGTTCCGCAAAGGCAAAACCATTTAACATAGAAGCCGATGTAAAGACAAATAAATTTAAGATTACAGCCAGCGGATCTGACTTTTACCATGCGGAAGACTCTTATGCTGCTATTTATTTGAAGGGGATCAAGGGTGATTTTGTTGCAACTGTAAAGATCACAGGTTTCGGGGAGCGAACACATGAGTGGTTCCGTTCTGGACTGTTTGTACGGAATGATATTTCACAAAGTTTTGATGTACAACCCGGAAGTAAGGGATCGTTTCTTGTTTTCGGTACTCCGGGGCGTGCGGGAGTTGAATACGACGAATTTGCCAATGGCTGCATGCATAAGGCAAGCAGTCAGAATCTTCCCGAAAATTCCAGACCCCCCATCTATTTGAAAATGGTCAGGCACGGAAACAGTTTCAGCGGTTATATCAGCCTTGACGGGGTAAACTGGACAATCGAAAGGCATACTGCCGATATTCCCGGAATTGCTGATTCAGTGGATCTGGGGTTGGCCGCAGGAGGGCCGGATAAACGGCAGTATACTGTTGAATTCTCTGATTGGAAAATTGAAGTTGCTAAATAGGATTTGTTTTATCACAACACAGAAAACAACCATTAAAGAATGAGAACAGCGAATCTTCTTATATTCCTTATTGTACTTCTTCTAAATGGAGGATGTTCCTCAACCAATCAACAATCTGGGGATGATATGTGGAGCCTGGCCTCAGCACGAAAATCAGATCTTCGTTTGGGGGTTTATGTTACTGCGCAAACTGTCGAACAACTCTTTACAACTGAAGGTGGTCGTCGGGAAGCCATTTCTGTTCTAAAATGTAACGGAATCACTAAAGTCTACCTGGAAGTTTACCGTTGCGGACTTGTAATATCACCCGAAGTACTGAAAACCAGTGTTGCACTGTTAAAGAGGAACGGATTTGAAGTCGTTGGAGGCATTGCTACGCTACCCGGTGGTGAAATTGGCATTCCGCAACAAGGCCCTTTAACGTGGTTGAACTGGCAAAATCCCAGGTCACAAAATGATATGCGAAAGATTATGGAAGATACTGCCCCAATCTTCGACACCTTTATCGTTGACGACTTCTTCTGTACCAGTGATACAAGTATGGAATCAAAAGCCGCTAAGGGAGAGCGTAGCTGGTCGGAATACCGTCGGGCACTTCTAACAGAGGTGGCTCAAAAAGTAATCATCAATCCTGCAAAAGCGAAAAACCCAGCCATTAAAATTATCATCAAATATCCGCAGTGGTACGACCGGTTTCATCTCTTTGGTTATGACGTTTCGACAGAGCCAAAGCTCTTCGACGGAGTTTGGGTGGGGACTGAAACGCGTGGCCAGTATACCCAGCGCTACGGATTCGTCCAGCCCTACGAAGGGTTCATTAATTACCGGTGGATTTCGACCCTTGCCGCTGAGAAGATCGGTGGGGCCTGGTTCGACCATGGCGACTGTACCGATATTGATTTTATTGAACAAGCGTGGCAGTCGGTGCTTGCCGGGGCAAAGGAGCTTGTGATTTTTAACTTCGACAGCTTTATCTCCGGTCATCCGGGGCACCATCTTTTACGACAGAATTTTAATAAACTGGCTGATCTGGCTAACACAATTGCATCAAATCCGGTTAAAGGAGTCACGGGATATAAACCTGCAAACAGCGACGCCGGAGGAGATTTATACCTGATGGATTATATCGGAATGTTCGGAATTTCACTGGTCCCGGAATCGAAATACCCCGATAATAGTGAGGTGATTTTCCTGCCGACACAGGCGGCTACCGACAGGGATATATTACCAAAAATTATAAAATCATTGGATAAAGGGGCCAAAATAATCATGACTACCGGCTTTCTCGTTAACGCAAACGGAGGAGTTCAGCTTGCCAGGCTTGCAGGGGTTCACTATTGTACTACCACATCATATAAAAGTATTGAATCTGTTATTTCAGAAGGATATAATAAATCTTTAAAGTTTCCTATGAGTATGGATTATGAGGTGATACCGGATGGGGCTAAAGTGCTCCTTGAGACATCCGGGAAACACCCTTTCCTGGTTCAAAATAAAAACCTCTTTGTGGTTAATACGCACACTTTTTCGCAACAGGATTTTGACGCCGTTGGTGAGGTTTTACTTTGTCCGCGTCAGATTGGTTTACTGGAACTTCCAAGGTCGTGGATGAATACAATCAGGGAAGCTTTTTCCACAAAAGATGAACCTGTTTTGGATGCCATATCGCGTGTCTCGATGCAGCAACTGGGTGATCACAGTTTTGTACTTCACAACTATAATCAGGAGGCAACAGTGATCAATCTGAAGCTTCCAAAGGATGGTTCTTATGTTGATGGGTTTTCAGGAAAACCGCTTCCTTCAACGGGTAAAAATATGCACCTTGACCTGGCGCCCCGATCACGCATCTGGGTTAAACGGAATGGAGAAAACTGAAAATTGCAGGATTGCAGAGACACTTGGCCGTGCGTTTGCCGGTCGTGTAGTTAAAAGTCTATAAATAAGAAAATTCAAATATATCACTAACAATTCGAAGAGTATGACAAATTTATCGCGCAGATCCTTTATCGCCAAATCGGCAGCAGTTGCAGCAGGGGCGGCATTCCTTCCCGGACTGGCTTCATGTAAACCGGGAAAAGTAAATATTGCATTCATAGGTGTGGGTGGACGTGCCCAGGATCATTTTATTGATTGTGCAACAGAAAATGTAGTTGCTTTATGTGATGTTAGTGATTCAGCTGCTGCAGAAGGATTTAAAACCTTTCCCAAGGCAAAAAGATTTAAGGATTTCAGAGTCATGTTCGACAAGATGGCCGGTGAAATTGATGCGGTAATCGTAGCGACTCCTGATCACGTACACTTTGCCGCAGCAATGGCGGCAATGCAGTTGGGGAAACATGTCTATGTTGAAAAACCACTGGCACACAACATCTGGCAGATTCGCACCTTACGTAAGGCAGCAAAACACTATAACGTGATCAACACAATGGGAATACAGGGTCATGCCACGATGGGAATACGCTATGTCAAAGAGTGGTATGAAGCGGGTATTTTAGGTGAAGTCAAAGAGGTGTTCGCATGGCTTGAAGGGCCACAATTTGATCCCAAGGGTTACTTTATCAAACCCGACAGCTACCCTCCGGTTGGAGAACCTGTACCGGCAGATTTAGACTGGAATTTATGGCAGGGACCAGCCAAGGAAAGGGCCTACAGCGCTAAATACCTTCCAAGATTCTGGAGAGGGTGGTACGAACTGGGAAATGGAGTTCTTGGCGATTGGGGTTGCCACACTCTGGATGCCCCAAATTGGTCTCTTGAACTTGGATTGCCTATATCTGTAACTCCAATACTCCGACCTTCCTCACCCGACGGATTTATTCCGGATAAATCATCCCTGAAATTTGAATTTGCTGCACGTGGCAGCAAGCCTCCGGTAACACTAACCTGGCTTGACGGTGGAGAGAAACCTCAAAATCGGCCTGAATGGGGACTTAAAGAGATGCCGGGAAGGGGAATGATCATGGTTGGATCTAAAAATTCGCTGTTAACCGGCGGTAGACCTGCAAATCCAAAACTGCTTATTCCCGATGCAGAATGGGATCATTTTACCAAAAACCTTCCTAAGGAGACGATTCCACGTGTCGAGGGTGGTCCGGTTCTGGAATGGATCAGGGCTATAAAAGGTACGGGGCCAATTCCAGGTGCGAACTTTGAATATTCCGCTCCATTAAGCGAGTTAAATGCGGTCGGTATACTGGCGCAACGCTTTAATACAAAGATTGAATATGACGCCGTAAATATGAAGGCGAAGGGGCATCCAGAGCTGGATCAGTTCATCAAGGAACCAGTCCGCGAAGGGTGGTCTTATGGAGAAGATCTTTGGAAAAGCTAGCCAAAAGAGAAACTTAAGAAATTAGAAATATATTGAAATATTATTATCTCAAGGATTATGACAAATTTATCACGCAGAACATTCCTGAAAGCAGCTTCAGTCGCCGCTTCAGGAACACTCTTGATTCCAAACCTGTTTAGTTGCTCACCAAATAACAAATTAAACATTGCCCTTATCGGAGTCGGCGGCCGGGGTGAGGATAATTGGAAAACATTATTTTCAGATGAAATGGGAGGCTCAGATAAAAAACCCTCCGGACAAATTCAGAAGATTTTAAGAGAAAATGTTGTTGCGCTGTGTGATGTCGATGATAATCGTGCTGCCTATGCATTTCAAACATTCCCAAAAGCCAAAAAATACAGGGATTACCGGGTAATGTTCGATGAGATGGCAAATCAGATAGATGCTGTTATCGTTTCGACTCCGGATCATTCGCATTTTGCCGCAACAATGATTGCGATGCAGCTTGGAAAGCATGTCTATGTTGAGAAACCAATGGCGCATAACATCTGGCAGTTACGTACGATGAAAAAGGCAGCCAGGCATTACCGGATTGTTTCTCAGATGGGAAACCAGGGGCATACAACAAATGGAATCAGGCAGATCAGAGAGTGGTATGATGCCGGTGTGCTCGGACAGGTCAGGGAGGTACATGCCTGGTTTGGACCTTATGACTTCTCACCTGGCGGTTATTGGACCAAGCCCGATAGCTTCCCACCATCGGGGCAACCAGTGCCTGCAGGTCTCGACTGGGATCTATGGCTGGGTCTGGCTGCTGAGCGTCCTTACAATAGTGCTTATTGTCCCAAATCATGGAGAGGTTTTTACGATTTTGGAAATGGTCTGCTTGGCGACTGGTCTTGTCATACTCTGGATGCTCCTTTCTGGGCGTTGGATCTTGGAAAGCCGCAAACAGTCGAGGCCACGGTACCCAATCCTGTGCCGGATCATAGTTTTATTCCCGATGAATCGGTAATTTCCTACCAATTTGGCGCACGCGGCAATAAGGCACCTGTGAAACTGGTTTGGCACGAAGGTGGTTCGAAACCGGAAATCCGTCCGGAATGGGGTGTTAAAGCGTTACCGGGATCAGGTATGGTGATGATTGGAGATAAGAAAACCTTAATCACGGGTGGGAGACCTAACCAACCCCGTCTGATGGTCTCTGAGGAAGAATGGCAGGAATTTCTGAAAAATCCTCCCGCTCAAACCTTTAAACGTATTGGCGAAGAACAACCACAGCAGGAGTGGATTGATTGCATTAAAAACAATACCCTTCCGGGTTCTAATTTCGAATATGCTGCCGATTTATCTGAAATGGCGCTGATTGGTGTTCTGGCACAGAAATTTGCTGCCAGAATTGATTATGACGCTGCCAACATGAAAATTACAAACCGACCCGATATTGATGCTTTCATCGATGTACCCGCCCGCAAAGGATGGGAATACGGCCGGGAACTTTGGAAAAGCTAAAAGAACAGAAATAAGTAGAAATACTTGGTAACAAAAAATCTAATCGTCATGTCTGAACTATCCCAAAGATCATTTATTTAATCGCTAAATAGTAATATAAAATGAACTACAGAGAACTTGTTGTTACAGTATTTTGCATCCTTACCTTAAGTATTACATCATATGGGGCAAAGCTTAGTGCCAGTGTTTCATCAATCGACATTACCCCGCCGCTGGAGATGAAATACACTCTGGGCGGTTATGGTGAACGGATGAACAAACCCGCAGAGGGTATCCATGATCCAATTTGGGCAAAAGCTATTGCGTTGCAAAAAGGAGATAAAAAGTATCTGATTATCACCCTCGATCTTTTGGGAATTCCCTCCAATATAAAGAGTGATTTGATTAAAAGGATTCCTGGAATGGGGTGGAGCATGGAAAACATGATGCTCCTTCCGAGTCATTCCCATGGAAGTCTTGAGATGGCCGCCTTGAACAGTAAAAACCTCCTGAACAATCCAAACCTGGGGATTTTCCAACCGGAGCTACTCGAATTTATCCTTCAAAAACTGGAGGTACTGGTCAGGAAGGTCGACAAAAACTACCGATCGGTAAAAATTGCAACTGGAAGCAAAATGCTCGAGGGTTTAAACCGTAACCGCCGTAAGGACCCTGATATCGACAAGGAACTTATCGTTACCCGGATCGATTTAAAAAACGGAAATCCACTGGCCGTTCTGGTTAACTGGACTGCCCACCCCACATTTCTGGGTGGAGAGGATATGCTAGTGTCGGCAGAATGGCCCGGATATCTTCAAACCAATCTTCAAAATCTAATCGGCAAGGGAGTGACGGCCATGTATTTTAACGGATCAGAGGGAGACCAGTCAACCGTATTAAGCAGCGACAAAAAAGGGTACGAAAAAATTCAGATCTACGGAAAGATCATTGCAGATCAGTCTTTTGATTTATATTATGAGCTCAAACCACAGGAGGTGAAGGAGTTTGATTACAGTTACCAAATCGTCCCGCTTCCGGAACATGCTGCTCATCCATCCTTTATGAAAACGGGGGGCGAAGAGTATGGTTTAAATGAAAAAACAGTAAAAATCGTAATGGATGTTTTAGGTCCGAACGAGGTTGGAATGGGAGCATTGAGAATCGGCGATTTATTAATCTCAGGTATTCCAGGGGAGATGACAGCTGTCTTGGGTCAGAAGGTGAAAAACACGCTTAAGGCAAATGGGATAAAATATGTTGCAATAGGCGGCCTTGCAAATGAATGGATCGGTTATATCCTAAGCAGTGACCAATATCTTCATGGCGAAGGATACGAATCCAGTATGAGCTTCTATGGCCCCGATTTTGGTGAGGTAATTTCGGCAGGAGCCATAAAAACAGCGACTACCCTGACTCATCTTAAATAAGCGATCTAAAACATAGACAATTATGGAGAGTAAAAATTAAATGGTACAACAGGAAGAGAAGAAGTTGCCAATGAGCAGAATTGCCTCCCTCGATCAATTCAGGGGATTTGCAATCTTTGGAATGATCGCAGTCAATTACCTTGGCCACTTTGAGGCTATTCCCGGCACTTTTAAACATCCGGACTACGGAATGACATTTGCCAATACAATCGCGCCATTCTTCCTTTTTGTTGTAGGGATGGGTTTCAGGATCTCCTTGATAAACAATATCGGCAAATCCGGAAGGCCAAGAAGCTTCCGGAAGGCTATAATCCGCTACTTAACGCTGATTCTAATCGGAATAGTTATTTACGGGCCCGATCCTAAACTGGGTATGTGGGATGCCCTTGTTGACATCGGTTTTGCGGGTTTAATCACACTCCCTTTTATCCTTTCATGCAGATGGATCAGAATTACAATGGCATTGATTCTGCCGCTTATATACCAATATCTGTTTACATTCACACGTTATGGAGAATGGACGATGAATCACAGCATTGACGGTGGGCCATTAGGCGTACTGAGCTGGGCTTCAATTCTCATATTTGGAACATTGCTAATGGACGATTTAATAAACTTAAACCATAGCAAATTTATCCGACGTTCCCTTACCTATGGTGTGATCCTTGTGGCTGCCGGACTGGGTTTATCTTATTTGGAACCCTCCCCGTTGTGGGAATTTTCGCAACGCAGTATGACGATGGCCTATCCCCTCTTTGCTACAGGCTTATGTTATTTCGTATACGTATTCTTCTTTTGGCTCTCAGACCTGAAAAAGATTGAGATTCCACATCTTTCTGTTTTAGGGATTAATTCCCTTGTCCTTTATTTAGTCCAAAATGTAATCATTGAGTTACGGGGTAACTTATTGGATCGTAAAGCTCCACTTTGGCAGGCCCTGGGCGGAGGATTAACAGTATACCTTATTTGTTATTTTGTTGCACGTTATCTGGCCCGCAAGAAAATAATCATAAAAATCTGACAAGCAATTTAGATCAACCTTTCAAACTAAATAACACGGAGCTAATCTTTAAAACCAGATGAAAACAAAATCTTTTAAAAAAATAAAGATGAAAAAACAATATTTTGCATTCCTCTCTCTCCTGACCATGCTTCTCCTGTTTCTCCCGGCTATAATATCCGCCCAGCGTTTGGATTTAGGCAAAGCATTTATTTTATCTGATGCGAATAGTGATAATACACGTAGATATACTGCTATTCGCACATTGCAGGAAGAGGTTGCCAAACGTACCTCCATAAACCTGAATGCTTTTTCGCGTTGGAAAAATGGAACAGCTATTGTTTTAATTACCAATTCAGAAGCTGAGATTAACGGAGTATCAGTTCCAAAGCGGACAGGTTCGGATTTACCTGAATTAAAGAAAGAGGGGTATCGGATTGTTTGTGATAAGCACAATGGCAAAGATGTAGTCTGGATTATTGGGGCAGATGAGCGTGGAATACTTTTTGGAATCGGAAAACTGCTTCGAACGGCCAATTTGACCAAAAATAAAATTTGCCTTGACGAGCATTTAGAGTTCGCCAGCGCACCTATGCAATCAATCCGTGGGCATCAGTTAGGGTATCGGAATCATGCCAATTCATACGATGCGTGGGATGTGGGAAAATATGAGCAATATATCCGCGACCTGGTGATTTTCGGAACCAATGCGATTGAGACGATACCTCTTGGAGACCGGGATGACAGTGTGCTGTTTCCTATACCACCGGAAGAGATGAACATCCATATCAGTGAATTATGTGCATTGTATGGTATTGACTACTGGATCTGGACGCCTGTTTCCTGTGACTTGTCGGATTTGGTAAAAAGGGAAGCTGAATTGGAGCGGGCAGAGGCGTTTTATAAAAAATGTCCAAAACTTGACAATGTATTTTTTCCGGGAGGCGATCCGGGTGAAAACCATCCCAAAGATGTGCTTCCATTTCTCCGGGAGTTAAATGACCGGTTGCAGAAATATCATCCGGGTGCAGGAATATGGATTTCACTCCAGGGGTTCAACGCAGAAAAAATCGATTATTTCTATACCTACCTTGAAAAAAATAGCCCGGACTGGCTCCGTGGAGTTGTGACTGGACCTGGAAGTCCGCCAATGGCCGAAACGCGATTCAGGCTTCCGAAGAAATATATGCACCGCAATTATCCCGATATTACCCATAATGTAAGGTGTGATTACCCGGTTCAGAACTGGGATCAGGCTTATTCACTAACGATTGGAAGAGAGGGGTGCAACCCCAGGCCAAACTTCTTTTCAAAGGTTCTGGGAGTCGCTGCTCCGCTCACCGATGGCTTTGTTTCTTATTCAGACGGATGCCACGATGATGTAAATAAAGTGATCTGGAGCATGAAAAGCTGGGATAACGAGTTGGAGCCAAATGAGATTCTAAATGATTATTGCCGCTATTTTTTTGGTGCAAACCTGGCAAAAAAAGGTGCCGATGGAATTAATGCCCTCGAGAACGATTGGGTTGGCCCTATAAAATCAAACGGAGGGATAGAAACTACCTTTGAATTCTGGAAAAAACTAGAGAAAGAGAATCCTGCTCTTTTAGGAAACTGGCGCTGGAAATTGCTGGTGCTTCGCTCCTATTACGACACCTATCAACACCGGAGAACGATTTATGAACAAAAACTTGAAAAAGAGGCGAATAAAATTCTGTCAACAGCCAAAGAGACAGGTTCAGAAAGAGCCATGAACCAGGCATTGGAGATGGTTAACCGTGCAGACATAAAACCGGAGAACGAGGAAATGCACCAGGTAATTGTCAAATACTGCTATGACTTGTTTCATCTGATTGGGCTACAGACTGATGTTGAACACTATCACGCGGCCAACTCCCAGCGAGGTTGCATTTTACAGTTTGTTAATTATCCGCTCAACAACCGCTGGTGGCTAACGGATGAATTCAGGAAGATTTCAGCAATGGATAGCGAACAAAAAAAGCTAGACAGGCTTGAGGTGATACGCAAGTGGGAGAATCCAGGCGCTGGGAGCTACTACGATAACATATCCAATATTGAAAAAAGTCCCCATGTTCTTACATCATCCTATGACGGAACTGATGTAGCCTGGTGGAACGGTGGAAACAGCCGTGAACGGCTCTCTTCACAGCTGTTTCAGATTGACCCCGTTCTCGAATACAACAATCTTGATTTTAACGGCAAATATCATATTCGCGTTTCTGGTTACGGGGATGCGTTAATCAGAGTTGATGGGGAACGGCTGGAACCAACGCTCTATAACAAAGGGATCGGGGAGTTCAAGGAGTTTGTGGTCCCAAAACCATTAACCCAGGATGGTAAAATTAGGGTCACCTTTGACCGTCCCGAAGAATCACAGATACGCTGGACTAAATATTCCCATATTTCGGAAGTTTGGCTTATAAAACAATAAAACAACCAATATAAAAAACAATAAAAATGAAGATTCAACCGCATTTCATCCGAACAGGTTTCATCGCCTTCTTTCTGCTTTTCACAGGAGGTTTGTCAGCTCAGGAGGTTAACTTAAGCAAAGCTTCGATCATTGCCACCAAATCTATTCAATCTCCGTTAAGGGAAACGGTAATTCGTGTCTTACAGGAGGAGGTCTTGAAGCGAACAACAATAAGCCTTACAGAGGTCTCAAAATCAGATAATTCATCTCTTATTGTGCTTGCTTCGTTAACGGACACGGTAATTGATGGCCTGAGAGTTCCAAAGCGGCAGGGTGACAATCTTCCTGAGGCAAAGGGTGAAGGGTTTCGGATAGTGGTTGAAAAAACAGGGAATCATGAGATCCTCTGGCTCATTGGGAAAGATGGACGGGGAGTGCTGTTTGCGACAGGGCAATTCCTGAGAACAGCAGAACTATCCAAAAATAAAATTCAATTCAATAAGTCCAATGAAATCGCCACCTCCCCCGCTTATCCGATACGGGGACATCAGATTGGTTACCGTAATACGGCAAATTCATGGGATGCCTGGAACCTGGCACAGTTTGAAACCTACTTCCGTGAACTTGCCTTATTCGGAGCAAACAGTATCGAAAACATTCCGTTTCATGATGGTCCGTTGGGTCCAAACATGAAATTTCCGCGCGATTTTATGAATAAGAAAATGTCGGAAATCTGTAATAATTATGGACTTGATTACTGGGTCTGGACACCCGCAGATGTAGACCTGGCTGATCCCGCAATATTCAAAGCTGAGGTTGAAAAACATGGCGAGTTTTATAAAAGTTGTCCGCGACTTGATGGCGTATTTTTCCCCGGTGGCGATCCCGGAAGCAATCACCCGAAATATGTTATGCCATTCTTAAAGGAGGTTGCCGACGCGCTTCACAAATATCACCCAAAAGCGGGGATGTGGATTTCACTTCAGGGATTCAGTGATGAGCAGGTAGACTATTTTTATGATTACCTTGATAAGAACAACCCAGACTGGCTTGAAGGTGTAGCCACAGGCCCAAGCAGTCCCGACCTCGCTGCCACACGTTTCCGGTTACCAAAAAAATACAAGCACCGTCATTATCCGGATCTGACCCATACGATTCGTTGCCAATATCCAACCGAGAACTGGGATCAGGCGTTTGCTTTGACAGAAGGTCGGGAGATTTGCAATCCTCAACCCTTCTATTATGCCAAAATTCACAACCGTTATGCCCCCCTAACCGATGGGTTTCTCTCCTATTCAGACGGGGTTCATGATGATGTAAATAAGGCAACATGGAGTCAGATGGCGTGGAATCCGGAGAAGGATGTTCGACAGGTAATGGTCGAGTATTCAAGGTTCTTTTTCGGATCATCCGTTGCGGAATCAGGCGCAGACGGAATTCTTGCACTCGAACGCAACTGGGTAGGTCCCGTGGAAGAAAACGGCGGTATCGAGACAACCTTTGCCTTCTGGCAAAACCTGGAAGCCAAACATCCTGAATTAAAAGGAAACTGGCGCTGGCAGCAGCTTGTGATGCGCTCCTATTATGATACCTATGTTAAACGGAGAAAAGCTTATGAACAGAATCTTGAAAAAGAGGCCAACCAGATTCTGGGTCAGTCAGCTAAAACAGGTTCCGATAAAGCCATGAAAGATGCTCTAATTCTGGTTAATAAAGCAGACAATGAACCAGTGTATCCCGAATTAAGAAACAAAATTGTCGGTTATTGCGAGGCACTGTTCCAATCGATCGGAATGCAAACGAGCGTAAAAAAATATAACGCCAGCGGCGAAGAGCGGGGTGCTATTCTCGACTTTCTGGATTATCCCCTGAATAACAGATGGTGGCTGACCGACGAATTCGCCAAAATCGGTAAAATGTCAACAGAGAAAGAAAAACTTGAGAGGCTGGAAATTATCCGTACATGGGAAAATCCGGGTCCGGGAAGCTATTATGACAACATTTCAAATATTTCAAAAGGGCCTCACGTAAAGACCACCACTGAAGATGCCACCGATTTTGTCTGGTGGGATGATGGAATGAGCCGCAAACGGCTCTCGACCCAGCTCTATCAAAACTTTCCACGACTCGTATATACAGACCTTGATCCTAACGGTCATTATACGATACGGATTGCAGGTTACGGCGATGCCTTGTTAAGAGCTGACGGAGAACGGATTGCACCAACTGTTTATAACAAGGGATTAGAAGAGTTTAAGGAGTTTCAGCTCTCACCAAAATATGTAAGTGATGGAAAACTCGAAATCACGTTCGATGTACCTGAAGAATCTAAACTCAACTGGCGGTCACAATCGAAAGTCAGCGATATCTGGTTACTGAAAAGATAACACCGATCATCCCAACCCTGACAGCGATTTGATTCCTGTCAGGGTTATAAATCGTAAGATGAAAGATCTCTGCCCCTTATCTGGCATTGTCGCTGTTCCAAATAATCCGTTTAAAACAGATAAAACGATGAACGGTTAACTGGGATTGAAAACGAAATAAGGGCGCATAATGATAAGCCCCATTGATTTAGGACCAAATATGAAACAATTAATCAGCTATATTGCCCCGGGAGCACCTGCCACACGTCGTCCTGAAACGGCTGAATTGCCCTTTCTCAGACCCGAGATCGGGTTTACTCCCCGATGGTACGCAAAATCGCTGGGCATTGACTTTGGAGAAAAATGGCACATTGATCCTTCTTACCGACACCAGACGCGGATTGAAATGAGACTGGAACTTGACAAACGATTTCCAGGAACCCAGATCGGGAGAAATAGAGAAAATACATCAGACACACTTACAGGCACTTATGGCGCTTCAGCTATAGCAGCAATTTATGGTGTTCCAATCAGATATGATCGTGAACAATGGCCCTCCTCTGAACATCACTATTTCTCAGAAGAGGAAATTGATAATCTAACACCACCGGATCTGGACCAGAATCCGTTTTTTCAAGCTTTGATGGACCAGGTTGACTGGATTGGAGAAAATGAAGGAAAGATTAATGGATTTATGAACTGGCAGGGTGTTTTGAATAATGCACAACGACTTCGGGGACAGGATATCTTCATGGATATGTTTTTGGCACCCGAAAGAACGATTCATCTTCTTGACTGTGTGTGCACAACGATGATTGATGCAGCAAAAAGACTCCATCAAAGACAGCAAAAATATGGAGAGAATCCTTCGTTTTTTACAGTCAGCAACTGTCTTGTCAATATGATTGATCCTGATCTCTATGAGCAATTCATCTTACCCTTTGACCAGAGAATTGCAGAAGCTTTCGATATGATCGGGATTCACAACTGTGCATGGAGTGCAACCCCCTATCTTGACCAATATGCGAGGATTCCGGGGGTGGCTTACATCGATATGGGTAAAGATTCAGACTTGCCAAGGGCAAGGGAGCTTTTCCCTGAAACCAGACGTGCAATAATGTATACTCCTATGGAGCTTGCAAATAAACCACTCAATGAAATAAGAGGAGATCTGGAACGAATCGCTTTTGAATATGGCCCCTGCGACATTGTTGCGGCCGATATTGAAGAGGGAACACCGGATAGCAAAGTAAAGGATTTCATTGAAATATGTAATTTCATATCCAAAGTACATCAATAAAAC